>Ga0208769_1000292_pt1 | contig 25831 bp, 37 predicted proteins | sample AntAceMetag02UKC_FD_184768 | JGI IMG/M metagenome (GOLD analysis project Ga0208769, IMG submission 184768) | Saline lake microbial communities from Ace Lake, Antarctica- Antarctic Ace Lake Metagenome 02UKC (SPAdes) (version 2) | ecosystem: Environmental > Aquatic > Non-marine Saline and Alkaline...
TTCGGGCCTTTAGTGATTATGAATGATGCGCATTTACACATGATGCTTTTCCCCCTTGTTTATTTTCTCTGCCTCTACCCGTTTAGTAATTGCGTCGAACTCCTCCTGCGAGATGTCCCAGAACGACTCGCCGTGACGGTGCTGGAAATCGCGGGTGCGGGCGCGAAGTTCGGCTTCCTCGTTCGCGGTCATGTGGGTCTCCTGTTCAAATGGTGGCTGATGCTGGGTGTTTAGTTGCTAGTGGTCTGTAATCACTACTGGCGGCTTTCCCGCATTTTTCACACTTCATGGCAGGGATAACCTCATGGTGAAAATAGGCGTCGTCATATCCATCGCCGTCTTTTTCAAACCCGCAATGTTCACACTCGTAAATCGCGTTAAAATCCCGCCTTGACTGCGCGATAATTCTTTTTATTTTCATGCCGACCCCTTTTTTTTCTCGCGCCTGTTGCGCTCTTTGATATAATCTTTGTAGAACTCCATCCGATCAAGTGCGTCCTGACCCGTCATTTCCTCTTCGTCGTACCAGTAATCGTCAGGGCCTTCCCCGCCGCCGCCGCCACGAAACAGAATGCCCTCTTCGGCCCGGCGCTCTAACGCTTTGATTGTGTTGTGCAGGTGGCCGTCAGTCATGTCGCGTATCTTGAGAACCGTCCCGTCTTTACATTTGTGCTTTTGCATGGCTGGCCCCTTCCGTTAGATACATACAACAAGAATGCCTTTTGAGTTGCACGGGCTGTTGCTCCAAAGTTATCCTCAACTTGCAGTCTTTGTACGGCCCACCTAGACAAAAACCCGAGGTGGTTCCTGTTGCATGTTTTCTGTCTGACTGCTTATTCGCTATATCTATATATCTGGTCTTCGGCACGGTGCTGCGCTATCTCTAGCACTCGTTCTGGCCATATTGTGATTGTGAGCGTTTCTCCATCTGGCTCTAACGTCGCCACAGCCAGTGGTTTTTTGCCTGCCGAGAATAATACATTCCCGTCGCTTAATCTAAGCGAGGACTTACACAGAGTCCGTAGTTCCTGCGGCGTGTCCCAAACGTAATCTCCTGCATTCATGCTTTGCGTCTCCTTTGCTAGTTCCTCTTGGCTGCTTGCTACATAGACCGGAAGTAGTGTCCACTATCCTCGCAATAATCCTCCATCAACCCCCTTGCGGCTTGCTCCCAGTCAATGCAGTCATGCGGCCATCGACGCGAGTCGTCCTCGTTGGATTCTCCCAACTGATCGGCCTCGTCTTTAGCAAACGCCTCGTCGCTATCGAATTGTCCCTGATATGCTTCGTCAATATCATTCACCTGAACGCCACACGCGATTGCGGCTTCGAGTATGTCTTCGCCGTTCTTCTTGGCAAGCACCTTCTCGACTGTATCCCGGTCAGATTCTTGTATTGCCTGTTTAATTATGCTGTACTGCATGGACTACCTCCTTATTGCCTCGTTGCTTTAGCATATCTGCGCTCGTCGTTGTACCATTCCTGCTTCTTCGAGGCCACATCCCACTGGTTCCACGTCTCCACGAACCTGTTGATGCTGGCGAACTGCGGGTCTTTGATTGATGTAATGTAGGCATCAAGAGCTACGCGCACCCGCTCCTTCCCATGCTCTATCACCAGCGGCTTGACTAACTTCAACTTCCACGGAGGCAACAGCCCGTAGTGCTCCTTCCATATCGCCATCACCATACCATTCCACCCCTTGTTGGGGTCGAGCGGCGGAACAGCATCTTCCGGTGTGTTTTGGGTAGGATTCGGAGTTGCTTCTATGGCGGAAGAGTTCGGGGCGGGGATTTCGACGACACCCTCAATCTTATTTACTATCCCTGTATCCTTAGTATCCTTTGGTTCCTTAGTAGTGTGCATTTGCCCGACATCGGTTAAACCGACATCGGTAGATCGAACTTCGGTTGGAACGCCCGCCTTTATTGGAGTTTCGTAAATTGTGTAGTCCCATCCTGACATTTTTCCGTGGGCGTCTCTAGTTCTTATCTTGGTAACGTAACCAATAGACTCTAGCTCGTCTATTGCAGACCTAACCGATGCTCTTCCGTCTGTCTTTCGGTTTGACAGGTCGGAAAGGTTAACGCACCAGTCATGCGGAAGCCCCATAAGATACGAGTGCAGCCCTGTAGCTCTCCAAGATAGTCCATTATCATCAAGACAGCCCTTGTCTATTATTACGAAGTTTGACAAGTGATGATCTATATGAATTATGCTCATTATTTGCCCCCAAACAAAAAAGACCCCGCCAGTATCCGTGCTAGAAGCGCAGAATTAAAGCCACGAGGGGGCCTGCACACGGACTGACGGGGCATAGTATTTTGTATAATGTATGTTTCATAGCTCTAACCTGTGCTTCTACCTTCAACATACCACACCATTCCCAAAAGTCAAGTAAAAAAGGTATTTATTTTCTCCGCTGTGGCCTATAACACTACTCCCTTTATTAGACTGTCTAATCAACCGCCTCTTTCCGGCCTGCTCATAATGATCGCCAGCTGGCGCATCACTATGGCTGGTATCATCTTCTTGCACTTCGGGCACGTGACCTTCTTGGTCTTGAGCCCCCGAGCCACGACGGGATAATCGGCGTGCTCCTGCTCGTCGCACTCTCCATAATCGTCGTTGAAGATATGGCCCATGCCCTTCTTGTCCTTCTTGATATAGAACGTCACCTAAACACCTCCTTTCTGTGTGTATGTTTGTCTTATTGTTTAGCGGCCTTGGCGATGGCGTCTTTGCAGACCTCGATTCGCCTGTCGTCTGTTTCCAAGCATTCCCCGTTGCTTTCAAGGTCAAGCACTATCAGCTCAAGAGTAGCCAGCAAGTCGTCGTGCGCGTTGCAGGCCCGGACAATAAAGGCGGCATTTGCGCTGCTCTCTATTTTCCCCGCATATTTGAGGATGGTTGCTACAGAACGAAACGATCCCGGATCGCTTGGGCGTCTTCTGTCGCGCCCTTCGATGTGTGCTGCATAATCTCCACATTCATGCAAGTAGTAAACCCACGGAAGCGGCGTGTGTTCTTCTTTCTCTATTGCCATCTCTTGCTCGTCCCCAACTGGTATTTCATTTGTATTCATTACCGGCTCCCCCATAATGCGGCGAACAGGAATATCAGGACGTAGATAACCACTACCGTGTTTGCCATATCGCTATCCTTCCTTTCTTGGTGTTTTTGGTCGATGTGTATAATAGTAAATATCTTGGTCATAGGCAGATATGTCAATGGCAAGCGAGCCGACAGTTTTGATGATGTCCTTGGCCGCGCCGAGGATAGCTATATCCCTTTGATCCATAGAGTCGAGCTGTATTCTTTCCAGTTCTTTGATGATGTTGTCGCCTGTCATTTGATCCTCCATTGTTTAGAATGTCGGCACGTAATCACTCGTTGCTCGCGGCATTACAGACCAAACATTCGTCACTACTTCTGGTTGCAGCACGGCCGCCAAAAGGGCGGCCTCCGCTTCCGCCGCGCTAGTCGCGGTCTTCCGCGCCACCTCGCCAGCGGCCTTCTTTGCCGCCTTGTCTGCCACTTCGTGTTTCTCAAAGCAAACAGGGCAAAGATTACTTGCGTATGCTCGGTTAGTTTCTGGGACGGTGAACTTAGCGAAGCAGAAAACACAGTCACGCACATTGGGCATCATGCAACAGCCACAGCTATGCTCTATCCGCTCTGTATAATCTACCCCATCTCCAAAATCCATAACGTGATGAGTTTTCCTGTGGTGTCTTTTGATAGCGCTTCCACAAAACTCACACACCCACACCGGAACCCGCTCTCCGCGCGTAGAGCCCAGTCTCCATTTGGCCGTGAACTTATTAGCAAACGTGGCGTTAGACAGCTTGCATTTGCCGACTCTGATGTCGGTTGCATAGCGGAACGTATCAACATACGGAAACGTATAATTAGAAGAAGGGTCGATTCTTTTTACACAAACCGTGACCATCCTTTTAACGGCGTCCTTGAATACAATATTACTGTTTGGCGGGCCGTGATGGGGACGAACAAACAAGCCCCTTGCGCGAGCCCACTTCTCCATAACGCCAATGTGCCAGCCGGAGTTAGGGTATATCCTATCCAGCACCTCGTCGCCATTGTCGCACCTCCACACCAGAGCCCTTGCTGTTTGTGCAGTCGCCTTACACATGCCAGTCACCATAGAAACCCTGTCCGGGTTGTCGGCATAGAGCTTGGTGAACATGTAACAAGCATCAGTCATGCACGAATGCCCGCCTATCGCCTGATGATATGCGTCGAGGATACTGCCCCCGTCTATCTCCTCGATGATAAGCTCCTTGTTCCTAACCTCGGCAGTGTAAGCATCAGTAAGCTGTGTTATCGCGCCACAGAATTGCGACGGAGGGAAGCCGAGCTGTCTGGTGATTATCTTGCCAAGCGTGGTTGAGTACCGCTGGCCTGACTTGGCATCGTAGTATCCGAACAGAAGCTCGTCACTCCTGTCGGGCCTGATCCCCAGAATCGGATGCATTTCAATAGCACGCGCTACTTCGCAAGCGAAGCCCCGCAAGCGATCGGGAATATTTTTGTTTAGGTATATTGTGACAAGATTGTCTACCACTGTCGTTTCTGTTGCCATGTTATCTCCTTAGAATGGCATGACTGCCGGTTCTTGTTCGTTTACGTGCATACAATATGCGCACACGCCCGCCTCACACACGGAATTACATATCTCGCATCGCTCCGCCTCCTTTTTATCGGTTGGTGTTGCCATATCCCTCTGCTTTTTTCGCTACTTGTCCCACTCTTCTCCTGTCCAATAGCCACGCCCGCCCATGGGCGCTTCCTCTGTTATTTGCTTTACTCTGCCGGTGATCTTTCTGGTCGGGGCGCTTTCGGTTTCTGTTTTCCCAAATACCGACGGATACACTCCATTATAGTTTGGATAAGCGGAGTACAAAATAGCCTCTTGCTTCTTATGTTCCATGAAGGTGCCACGAAACTCGCTGTAGAAGCTGATGAACCTGTTTATCTGGCGGTAATACACCGGTTCCGTGAAGTAGCTCAAGAGGTGGTGCTCGTTGACATATCCTATGCCCACATTGAACGCCTTGCACCCGATATGTTCCATCTTGGATATGTCCGAGCATGTCCCGTTGCCAACCTTGAAGTCGTGCTTTTCCAAGTTATTCTCCAGCTCGTTTCTGGAAATTCCCCAGCCGGAGCCATAGTTATAGCACACAACATCTTCGCCCTTCCTGTCGAAGCCCACTATCCAGTTGTACTTCTTCTCCGGCTCGTAAATCTCGCCAGTGGACATCCCGCCTTCTTCGTCGAGCGTCAGCAGTATGTCCATCTTGACGTTCAGGCGAGGCAGTAGGTCGAGGAGCGTATATACCCCAAGCCTATCGTCCAGCCTCGGCGAGAAGAACAACTCCCCGCTGTTCGTCTTGAGGGTGCCCTCGCACTTCTGCCCACGGGGAATCACCGTATCCATGTGGGCGACTCCAAGTATGCTGGCCCCATTGTCTTTCAGGAAGCATCGGCGCTTACCCTTCCTGATTGTGGACAGCCCGTACTCCTGTACTATGTGCTTTGGCTTGGCGTCCAGTATCTTCTGGAGCACTTCGTAATTTATGCTTTCTCCCATAACTCACCACATCTTTCTTTATTAGACGGTCTAATCAAACAGCACCACGAGCGGGTGGGTCTTCCACCATTACGGAGGCGTGTGGGGTCCGTGGTTTAGCTTAACCTACGCTCGTTCTTGCTCTTGGCCGAGAGCCGCCGCCGTTACGCGACGACGACGCGTCGCCGTTCTTCGCACGCATCGAGCATCCCAATATGCCTGTCGATTTCGGCAATCAGCACATCGTTCCTCGCGTTCTCCTTTCGGAGAGTCGCACTGTCCTGCACGTAGCGTTTCCGCTTGACGCGTATCTCGGTCGTTGTCAACTTGCGGAAACCCGGACGCTTCGGTTTGCGGTCTGTGGTTTCGTGGTACTCCATTGTTGTCACCCCCTCTCTTTCTTTTCGATCATCGCTCTGGCATGTCTTCCGGCTCTTTGCAAGGGCCGATGGTTATGTTGCAATACATCGGAGCATAAGACTCTGATCCGCCCCATCCGATCATCGTACTTCCTCGTTTTTTATAACAGCTTATCCCGACCGATTCTCCAAACTCATTTATGCGACAACGAGTTGAAGCGGTGTCAAACCCCCGCATGCGAACGGTAACATTTCCGCTTGGGTGAAATGTGAGTATATCGGTGTGGTGAAAGCGTATGATCCTTTCCGGGGTGTCATACTCATCCTTTTTCCAGTATTCAACTGTGTTCGGGGCGACCAGTTTAGCACGGAGCACTCCGTCGATGCCTTCCATTATTTGAGCAACTGTTTTCCTCATGGCGTTTCTCCTTTCACTTGAAATGATGCTCTGGCAGGGAATCAAACCCCGTTTTCCTCCTTGAGAGGGAGGCGTCCGTGCATTAGACGACCAGAGCAAAAAGATTATTTTATATTTTGGAAAATCAGCGAGCGCATAATCCCTTCCTCAATTGCCGGTATTGGCTTACGAACGGCGAGCCGCGCCCATTTATCATTTCGTCGTTCTCGAATATCCTGTTGTTGCGTAATTGATCGGGCCTCGCTGCCCCACGGCAGAGGAACTTGTTAGGGTCGAGGTACTTCTTGCGTATGCCGATTGACGGGTCGGCTAGTTGTATGGTCTGGCCCATGATTTATTCCTTTCGTTTATACGGCACGCAGGTTGCCTTGCCTCTGATTTTACGACAGAATCCAGTCAGGCAACTATCTCCGGTCATCGACCCCTCTAGCGCGACGTGCCGCATAGTGTGGGGCTTGGCGTGTTCGCACCCAGAGCAGACGCCCTGTACCTTGTCGCAGATTACCTTCATGCTGTTTTCCTTTCCCTTTGGTTACTTGCTCTTTGTGGTGCCGCACACCGTACAACGCCAGCCACCGCCGGTCGGGTTATGAACCCGCATCCCGACTCCATATTTCTTGTTCTGGTAGGCGGCGGCGGCAGCGCGGTAGTCGGAACATTTGCTGCATTTTCTAATCATACTGTTTTCCTTTCCCTTTGGTTACGGCATGTGTAGCAGTCCATGACCACTACCGCCGGACATTTACGAGTTGCGCTTGCCTTTCGTTTTAGAAACGCCGCCACTAGCCTTTCGATGTTCATGGCTGGTCTCCTTTGTTGTTTCGCCCGCCTTTTGAACTATCCTTGTCCACGGAAGCTTTCCGTGCTTTTTGGCAGCAAACTCCATTGCACAGACATGCCAATCCTTATTGTAGTGATCTGCTATAACGGTCGCCACGACGGTAACGGTTAGCTCGTCGTCTTTTTTATCAAACGCCATAAAGTTCCATTTAGTATTGACGAACACGATTTTCCCAGTATTAACCATTTCTCCACATCCAAACACAACCCTGTCTCCACCGCCAATGTCTATCGTCTTTCCGTTCACTATGATTTCTATGCGAGCCATCCTGCACTCGCTGCACAATATCCTGCCCCCGCTGTAGCGCTTTCGCACGCCGCGATGAAGGATTCGCTCGCACACATCGCACACCACGTTTCCTTTTGTCTCTGTTTCTACAAACATGATCTAGCCCTCCTTTTGTTGTTGTTAATTCATCCGGCGTTGAACGAGGCGACAATCACTCCCGGCGGCGTTCCTTCGTGTGCCTCGCCGATACACGTTACCTCGACCTCTTCTGGCGAATCGCACCAGCAGTAATCGCTGAGCGAGTGTTTCCCGAAACAGCCTTCTCCTCTTCCGTTGGGGTGAGTGTGGCGAGCCTCATTCTCGGTTATAGCCGCCACCACAGCACTATCGTACATGCCGTAAGAGAGAAAGTCATAACGTATATTGGTGAGTTTCCACAGGAACATCACCCCTCCCGTGGGCCTATCCACCAGAGTGCGGAATCTCTTGGCGTGTGCCTCTGTCTCAATTACTGCAAGCGGAATCCCGGCGGCTTCCAGTGCTTCTTCTAGGCTAATGTCTTCCATGATGCACCTCCTGTTGTTAATTAGACCGTCTAATTGCTATTCGTGCTTGTCGTATTTATTGCGCCACCGAACTTCCCGTCGGCTTGATTCGTTCTCCGTCCATGAAAACATCGGCGCGTCCAGAACTCCGGCATCAAGCGCATCCTGTATTTCCTTCTCTACGAAGGATGCGTCATCGTCATCTACCACGAACTTAAGCACTATCGTTCTCATTGTTTTCCTCCAGTAAATTCTAGGGTTTTATGGGATGACCCTTAACCGCTCTAGGTAGGCGTATGTGGTAGGTCTGGCTGAAGTTAAAATACACGATGGCGGGTGCGCCGCTGTCTGTTTTTATGGCAGATGTTTTCGCTGTCACGCTTGCCCTCTTACCTCCTTGTGACCTAATGCCGTTTATCTGACTGACGCATCAGGCGGGATGAACCGTTTTTACGGCTTCACGTTTTGTGCCAGACTCACACTTGAAGGCTCCGGTTTATCGCACTCACCGGAACTAACGCATCGTGTAGGTTTTATTTGTTGCTGTCTGAATCTATTGCGCCTTAATCATGGCATTGACCGACACGATGACGGATTTCCCGTCCACTTCTGCCGTCGTGTTCTGGAGCCCGTGGGTCGTGGCCACGAGCAGGGTTTTCCCGCTCTTGGACGGCGTGGGGGCGGTGAGTGGCAGGCGGATGACGAGTTCGTTCTTTTCGATTGAGACTTTCATGCTACGATCTCCTTGTTGGTGGTACAGGAACAGTTGTGTCAGTCGGTCTAACGCGCCTCCTTTCGTTTTGTTGCGAGATTATGTTAAATATGTTAAAACCGGGCGATCATCGGATATGCCCGGAATATCCATCCCGTAAGAGCCCTGTATCATTATTCGGTATTGATCGTCAATGCTTATTGACGCGATTTCTCCACAATTTATAACATGCCCCCGATCATCGACGGAGCAAAGAGTTATCCCCGACCCGTCATGAACAAGAGCGAGTCTGACTGGAGGCGGCTCGGGATTGCTTTTTCCATCCCATACTACAAGAGCTGGTTTCATGTTTCGATCTCCTTTATTTTGCTCTGCTTTTGGCCAGAGCTGGTTAGCGGGTTTCAACACGCCCGTTGCTGTCTGTATTGATGCCGGGGACTTCAATTCCACAGGAACGCGTAATATACATCATCCCACTGGCGGAAATATCTATGACGGCAATAGACCCGTTATCGAGGCGTTTCCCGCGCTTGTCCGTTGCTACCAGCAGCACGCCGGACAAGCCAGCACGCGGTATCAGCCTGAGCCTGATGGGTTCCTCTTCTTTGGTCTTGCGCCCCTCGAAAATAACTAATTTCTTCATGGCCTATTCTCCTTGCATATTGGCTCTGCGTTTTACTGACTTGCCACAGTTGAGACAGGCGAAATACCTGTCCAGTCGCATTACGCGCCTTGCCTAGCCGTCATGTTCATAATTATTTATGGAATTAGACCATCTAATAGATAGTGCATTCATTCCCTGTTGAACGTCGAGCAGAGCGAGGCGTGATTTGATTGCCCGCCCGGAGGCAGGTGCCGCTAACCACTCAATTTGTGGTGCTTTCCGGGAGATTAAGCGAGGACTACCATTAGATAGGCAATAGCCGTTCATCCTATACCAGAGGCCAAGGGACGAGCCTTGCAAGCGTTCCGGTCATTCGCACCCAGATGCGGTATCGGAAGGGCCATAATCTGTCATTGACGCGCTACGCTTTCGGGCATATCTCCGCCGTATTCGCGCCGCGTCACAGGACAAACTACTCCTGCTCCCGGAGTTTGCGGACTGGTCTTGTCGCTAGGCGATCAGTCCACTAAGCCACGGCAAACTTGTTATTCCTGCCGCGCCTGATAAGTCCATCGGCGGTCATCCGCCGCATATCAGGATATTCAGATGTCAGGCCATTGCATAGTACATCATGACAAGGCACACGTTCAAACCGAGCCATAATCAACAGCCTTATTCAGTCTCAAACTTCATTCGGTCATTCATTATCGGGGTGTCCCATAAGGAACCATGCGATAATCTGCGAATGACACTTTTTCCATTTGATAAGACTATTGTATCATAAAATTCAGCTAAAGTCAATAATTATTTTGGCCTAAATCGTTTTATTTCAACGAGTTATGCAAGGCGTCTTTTCAAAAAGACGATCATTCATTCAGTATGGCGGCGCGGTCATTCAATCCGATCATTCACTATGGAAAACTGGACAATAAAAAACGCCCATTATGGAAAGCTCCATAACAGGCCAAGGCGGGAAAAACGCGGGCAAAAAAATACCCCGCCAAGGGAATGACAGGGTATCTAAACTTGTTGTGCGCTATTCCATAACTAGCTCTATTGTTTAACTAGGTAACCGCTTCTTGTTCCGCCATGTCCGCAAGCGCATCAAATCGCGCCTGTTTTTCTTTCATGGTCAGTGGCTTGTCCGGCTTGGCGGGTTTGGCTTTGTCCTTGCCAAGCGCTTCCGCAACTTCCGCCCGATCTTTCAATACGCCATTGAAATAATTGTCAATCAATGGCCGCAATTCCGCGATAGGCATTCCCAGCTCTTGCACTAATGACCCCATGATGGTGTTGACCATAGCTTGCGGAGTCTTGGCACTTTTGGCAGTAACGAGAGCTTTGTCTAACTTTCCCGCCTTGCCTTTGTCCTTGCCACCGCTAGGAGTCTTAACTATCCGTTCGCGTGCCGGAATTAACAGCACGTCGGTCTTGAGCGTGCTAATTGCACGCGCAACACCCTTGCGCCGTATATCATACCGCGCTTTTGCCGTTTCATATTCCTCAAGCGTGATGCTGTCCGTTTTTTTCGGCGCTTGGGGTGGCTTGTGCAATAGCCTATCGTGTTTATCAAGCTCGGGCCTGATAATCTCATCCCATGTATCAGCGCGGGTATGGCCGTCCGATTCACGTGCGACTAGCAGAGCCATAATGCCCTTTACTCCAGCTTTAATGATACCATCATCACGCATGTTCCTGACGTGTTTTTCCGTCAGAAGCGCAATACGCAATAGCCCGGTATAACCGTCATTAACCCACGATGCTACCTTTTCCACCGCTTGTTTCGCTTTGTCTTTCTTGTTTTCCATAACACTACTCCTCTTTCTTATAGATGAGCGCATTACGGAAAGCACACAACAAAGTTTTAATTCCCGAATGCGCCTATATTACTAAGGGGATCTAACCCAGCGCGCTATCGGGATGAAATGTCAAAAAACAATTCGATTAACTGTAAACATTCTATCATGTAATAGATTTCATGCAACAAATATCTTCATCATAAATGAAATATTTTTTGAGATTATGCTTGACTTCAAACGGCGCGATAAGGGCAAACACGCATAGAGACACATTATCCGGAGCGGATAACCGGACACAAGGGCTGAAAGTTGCAAGACTTATTTTTACTTTCTTTCGCAAAGTGCTTTGCAAGACAAAGTGTAGTGCTTCTGTGCGTAGGAACAGCGGGGGTGGTGTTTAATCCCACACCCCATGTTTCCTTTCGTGTTACGTTTGCCTTAATTCGTAACACGGCGCGCCCATTGTTTCTATGAATAGCATCATGCCATTTGTTTCTACGAATAGCATCACGCCGTTTGTTTCTATGAACAGCATCGCAAAATGTAGCACGATACAACGGCAACGACTTATGAAGCGTGCGCCTTGTGTAACATGTTGCAAAGGACCGGGGGGTACCCCCACGCACCCCACCCCCCACCATCGAGCAGGAAGGGGGGGACTATCCCCACGTGGGCGGTGCTAAAAAATGTTCTGTACCCTACAGGGGTATTGCATAAAACATTACCACGCAGGGGCCTATGGCTTTGTTTGGTAATGAAATCTGCTTCGTTACCAAACCGTTCCCACGGGATAGCTTGCGCTCGTGTTAAGCCAACAAGCCCTGTGTTTGGTAAAGCTGTATTGCACTCTAAAGCTGTGAGGTTTAGTGTGCATATCTGGGTTTATTGACAATACCCTTACTCTGTGTTGACAACTGTTGCGGGTAGTATTGACAGTTGGTAAAATAAATATATTTTGTTCTTGACTTTGGGGGATTGTATGCTATGTTGAAGGTAAAGAGACAAGAACACTAATAGCTAATAGAACCTATAGGAATCTGGCCGATGGAAGAAGTGAAGAAGAGTTTAACCATCAGCGTGTGGGTATCCAGAGAAGTTAACGACCTGCTTGAGAAGAAGAGCATACAACTGGGTCGTAGCAAGTCATGGCTGATGAACATGGCGTTACGAGAGAAGATGGGCTTACCGCCCGATGATAGGTTTGAGGGGAAAGACAAGATATGAGAGAAAAAGGGTACTGCATCAAGCTCGACGATAAGGTGGCGGGGGAGCTGGAGGCTATTGCCAGAGATACCGTCGGGCTTCCCCCGGAGGCATTGATAGTCATGTTCGTGTGCAGGGGCATAGACCCTAGGCATAGACTCGCCAGCGTGGACATAATCAAGGAGGATGGAGATGAGTGAAGACCAGATGAGTGAAGCCCTGAAGGTGTTCGATCAGTCCGGCCTGCCGGTTAAGTACAAACTCACCCGGACGGCCATGATTATGCCGGACGGGATGGAGTTTGCCACCGTGGAGAAGATGGTGAACGGCATGAAGGTGGTCGGGGATTCCGTGCGGTTCTGGCTGGGCGATCTGCTCAACTATGCCGAGCGGAACTTCGGGGAGATGTATGCCCAGTTGATAGACGCCTCCGACTACTCCTACCAGTCTCTCAAGGACATGATGTGGGTCTCCTCCTCTGTGGCCCCGTCCGTCAGGAGAGACGAGTTGACGTGGAGCCATCACCGCGAGGTGGCTAAACTCACCATTGAGAAGCAGCGGGAGTGGCTGTCGGCGGCTGTCGAGGTGGGACTTAATGTCGCACAGCTAAGAGCCGAGATCAACAAGAAGGAGAAGGCTCCCAAGACCCCTCGGCGCAGGAAGATAGAGTCCTACGAAGCCGCCCTGAACGCCGTGGTCAGTCTGGCACAGGGCTCCGAGTTCCTGCACTCCGATATGTTTTCTTGCAAGATGGTTGAGGGCACCCCTATCACGTCAGCCGAGAAGGTGGTTACTTCAATGGCCATGGCGGCATCTGGTGTTCTGACGGCTTACGAGGGATAACATGCCGAAAGGTAAGTTTATATGGAGAGTCTACAAGAAGTACGTCAAGCCCCTCCGCAAGCCGTCGGACGCGGAGTTGAGGAAGATACGCCACTCACTGTGTCTGGAGGACCGTCATCCCTTCCCGAGATGCCCCGGCAAGTCGACGCATCTGGTCGCACGATTCGAGGAGAATGGCGATTTCAGCCATTCCGGGAACCGCCGGAAACATATATGCGAGAAGTGCCGTTGCAAACATGTCGCTGGCTGGGGTACGAAACACTACGGCGTTGGGTTCTGCTACTGGCACGATGTAGACAACGGAAGGCAGGTTAGCAAGCACATGGCAATAGCACTACAGCAGGGGTATCCGCTGAACCCCATCAAGTACCGCTCCGACTCTGAATATGTCGAGGATGTCCGCAAGCAGGCCGAAGAGTCTCACGGCAGGCTGGATTTGGCGGAAGAGCTGGTGGTCTTGAGGGCGCATCTTCAGGAGATAGAGGATGTCTACCACAAGAAGGGTGATGGGCACTTGACCATGAAGGGCACCCATGGGTCACAACCAATGACTGACGACGTTAAGATCGACCGGCTCACCAAGCTGGTCAAAGCCATTAGCGACCTGTCCCGTAACGCCTACGTCATCACTGAGAGCGATTACGTTCACGCGGATGAGGTTAAACAGTTTTTGTGGGGTATATACAAGATGATCGACGACAGGTGCAAGAGGCTTATCACTGGCGAGATAGACCCCAACAACCTGCTGGTCTCTATGCAGGAGGGTCTTAAAGACGTTGTTCTTCCGAAAACAGGCCGCAGGAATAAATAGGAGGTTCACATGCAACATGATAGCTGTCACCCCGAGACGTGCGAAGACAACCCGATGAACAACAGCAGGTCGTCCCGCAATGGTTTCGCTAATCAGGGCAGCACGTGTTCCGGGTGTGCTTGGTTCTTTACAAAGAAGTCTTTTCTTAAGACGGAAACGAGAACGTCCACACCGGATGAATTTAAGGCGAAGTTTCTTGCGCTTGGGCGGTGACTCTGGCACTAGGAGAACCCAACGGGTCTAGCCTCCACCCGTCCAGAGTACGGAGGCCAATGCCAGTCTAGCTCAGTTGGTAGAGCGACTGATTTGTAATCAGTTGGTAGTCGGTTCGATTCCGGCGGCTGGCTCCATTTTTCTTGGAGGGTAGATCAGATGGTAGATCAACTGACCGTTAATCAGTCTGTCGCAGGTTCGAGCCCTGCCCCTCCAGCCAAAAGAAAATATATTTTTCTATTGACAAACAGGGTTTCGTGTGGTACGTTGATAGTGTAAAGAGAGATACTAGGTAGTTACATAGTCCGTTGAGGAAGATGCAGGGGGCAACGTCCGTGAGGCCTGATCGACCCCGATTGTCGGAGACAAGTCGCCAGCAATGGCGGATGCAAGAAATCTCCCACAAGAGATGTTAAGCTAGGGCAAGGAAGCTGTTGAGTAGGGCAACCAAAAGACGGCATCTGGTGGCAACATCCTCCACCAGTGAAAGCAACCGGCGGTATTAAAAGTGCCGAAGCAACTGGCAACTGAAACCGTAGGGGCATCTACACTGGGCGTACGATTAACAAAACATGGCTAAATGCCAATGTTTTATGGTAAAGGCCTCGCTCTGGACTGAAACCGTAGGTTTTAGGATTAAGATAAGATATAGGATTGGTAATGGCTGACTCTATCGCTAACATGAAGATTGGAGACTTCCTCGAACAGAGGTTCGCTGGTCAAGTAGACATTCATCCATTCTGGCATTTTGAGCCGTGGTCGGTTCAAAAGCGCGGAGATGATATTCTGCAAATAGCCAAGCATGACGGAATAGACCTCTCTGACGCAGAGCTTCTGCGGCATGTCGGCGCAGACCCGCACCCCTTCCAAGATGGATACTTGCTATCTGTCGCCAAGTTCAGGGCTATGCTTGCAGCCACTCAGGCAGGCAAGAGTTATCCCGCAATCATAGAGCTTGGGATCATGGTGTCTGGCGAGAAGCCGCTTTCCATGCGCTTCCCCAAGGGCTATAACACCAGCGTCAAGCGTGTAATTTCCGAGGCCAACATACGGCGCTTCGGCAGGTTCGACTCATCCAATGGTGAGTTCATTGACTACGACACTAGGGCCCCTCTGCCTAAGCAGTGGAATGAGTGGGACTGCGGCACCATCAAGGGAGCCGGGGTGTATCCCGACGAGAAGATATGTCCTCCGGGCGGGGTGATTTGGATTGGAACAACCCACAAGGCCCTGTGGGAAATGTGGTGGCCGAAGCTGTCCGACACCGCTCATAGCATCTTTCCTGTCGAGTTCTTGGACACAAAACGCGGCGTCAACGGATTCAGCAAGGGCGAGTGGACGGTGAATTGTATTAGGGATTCTCGCATCACGGTTATCTCATACGAGTCAGACCCTAAGGCCTTCGAGGCTATTACAACCCACGCAACAGTTTTTGATGAGGAGGCGGCACAAAGGGCCTGCGTGACGGCAGCCATAAATCATTGTCGCTTCTTCTCCATGGTGATGACCCCGTACAACGGGATGACATATACCAAGAAGATGATGTTTGATGACAAGAAGGATCATGCCAATAATGTAGTCTTCCATGCCACCTCATACGACTCTCCCTACCTTACCAGAGACGAGATCAAGCACCGGCGCACGCTGATGGAACCGTGGGCGATAGGAGCTCGTATCTGGGGCCTGCATACCGAGACCAAGGGCAAGCCCTACTATGACCGCAATAAGATAAACATTTGGACTAGGCGGTTCAAGACTCCTTTCGAGTTGGGCAGATTTATACCGGACGCCGAGTATGACGGAATCATTACCCGCCCGGAGCGCGGCAGGCCGGGGCTTATGGGCACGAGGGTCAATCTGGAGGGTGCCGAGAAAGAAAACCAATGCGACTCATGGCGGATATACGAGAAGCGCCAAAACAGCTATGCGTATTACCTGATGGCCGACTCGGCGGAAGGTAGTGATATACCCAGTGAGGCCGGAGACGTGCTGGCGTCCTTGGTTATGCGGTTCCCGGACAAGGAGAAGGGCGAGAAGTTTCCCCCCGTAGTAGCCTCCCTCCGGTCGACCATGAAGACCGCGAACTTTGCCAGAACGTGCTCCTATGCCCTGCGCTATTACAACAACGCCCTGCTGTGCGCGGAGGGGCCTGCTCGCGGGTCTTATAATGCTCTGTTCTTTGCCGAGCTGGCGGAGTATCCGTACTGGTTCATACAAACGACCCTGCGCGACAGCACGCGCAAAGTGCGCGGAACCAAGGGGTTTGATACAAATGCCGCCACTCGCCACGCTCTCTTTGACGGGATAAGGGAAGTTCTTGATGAGTATGACGAGAACACCCAGCCGGAGATCAGGGACGAGTACCTGCTCCAAGAGCTTTCCGGGTGCATCATCAACCCGTCCAAGGGGATCAACAGGCCGGATCATAGTAACTCGTCAACACTTGATACGACAATCTGCTATGGTCAGGGAATCTACATTTGGAGACATTACCCAAAGCAGGTAAGGAGCAGGATTGTGGAGGACAGGGACGACACGTTTATCAACAGGGTGATGAACTTTCACAGGCTCAACCTCAACGCCAAGCCAAACCCCGTCTATCTCGGAGAGGGTATAGAGCAGTTCCGCTAAAAGAAAATATATATTTTTCTTGACTTTTCGGATATTTTGTGGTATAGATAAGGGCAAAGGGATAATAACCATGGCACCAAAGAAGTCTGCACAGAAGAACTCTGACGATGTTAGCAATTACATGAAGATTTTCGAGGAGTGCTACTCCAAAAGCGAGAAGGAGTACACTCGTCTCAAAACTCTCCAGCAGTCATACGACAACAACGTGCTGGCGACGGCATGGCCGACCACCTCTCAAATCCCGATTGCTGCATTCTACGATATGGTTGAGAAGGCCCTGCCTGTTGCCATGGATTACCTATTCTCTTCTTCTAACGCCATACGGCTTATGCCGATGGAAGACGGCGTGACCATGGATCAGGTAAGGAAGAGCGAGCGAGGGCTGTGGAATCTTCTCACGTACCGGATGAAGATTCAGCGCAACTCGATACCGATTCTAAAGGACTGTTTCAAGTGCAGTGTTGGGTTCGGTATAGTCGAGCCGTTCTATGTGACTCCCCCGGCCTCGTTTAAGTTGAGCGTGTCGGGAGCCCCCGGCGAAGCCTCCAAGTCTACCCGCGTCATGGAACTAGGAGCCCCGGTCAAGTCCCTGCGTATCCGCTATCTTAATCCGGGTCAGGTTGTTGTTCGCCTTGATGGGTCTGACTTCAATGGCAACGATCCGGTTTCCATCTCGTTTGTTCTGGACATATACAGCGAGGGTCAGTTCCGCGACATGTTCAATAAGAACGTCGGGGATGGCGAGAAGCCGTTGCTTACCGGCAACGTGGATGCGATTATAGCCGAGGCCCGCTCAACCGGCTTTACATCGGACACGGACATTACGTCCCTGATAGAGAAGCTCGGCGGCAAGTCCCTCACCAACCTGAAACCATCTTCTGATGATGTTCCTACCCATGTTCCTGTTCTAAAGGTATTCGACCGTCACAAGCACGTGTGGATAGCCAACGGAACCACGCAGGTCCATACGGCGTTTGACGAATACCAGAACATGCGCTGTCCTCTGGTAAAGGCTTCGGCATGGATGGACGGAAGCCGCTTCTATCCGATGTCTACCCCTGAAGCGTTCCAGAGAATAGGCTGGGCCAAGAATGTGGTTATTAACCTGTTCCTCGACATGCTCACCATGAACCTTCGTCGCCCCATTGTCTACAACTCGGAGTTCTTTGACAAGGAGCCTACCTTCGGCCCCAGCGACAGGATACGCACCAGCGCTCCAGATGCTCGCATGGGGGCAGCCTTCATGGAGGGGCCTCGCATGGACCCTGCCTCGATGACGACCTACGAGATCATTAACACTCTCGGGTCGAGCCTCACTGGGCAAAAGAACTTCATGGACAAGAATTATACTCGCGGTGGAGGAATGGCTTTCCAAGACCTGTTGGCAACAACCGAAGGAATCGACCGCTTAAAAGGCGCGATCCTAGAAATGACTTTTCTGGAGTCCGTTGCGAATCAGGCCTTGATTTACGAGCAGTTAAACATCGGACAGGAAGGCGAAGTAATCAGGACGAGGGAGAAGAAGAAGTTGCCGGATGGCAAGACTGAGGAAAGCATACAATCTGAAACTGTCACGGAGGATGATCTATGTCATGCGTATGAACTATCCCTTGATCTGAGGTCAAAGTATCGCAAGGGGGCTATGGAGCAGAGTGCGTCCTTGGCGGTGTACGACCGAAAAAAAGACAGTCCGTACTTCGATCAGTACGAAGTGGCTGCTGCCCACCTGTGCGCCAGCGAGGAGGAAGAGCGCCGAGAGCTGAAGTCCAGAGAAGAGGTTGCCAAGACACAGCAGGAGAAGCAACAGCTCGACCAGCAGGAGCAGGCGTCTCGCGTGGTCTCCAACCTTCAGGGCGGTGGCGGTGGTGCTTCAGCCGGGGGCGGTACACCCACTGGTGGTGGCGCGCCAGCCGGAGAGGCTCCGATTAACGAGGCTGGTTTTCCTACCGCTGGTGAATAATGCCAGACTTCAAGTTATCAATCAGTCTTGCCAATGATTTTGTAAAAAAGAACAACACGACCAGCATGTCGAATGATGTTATCGAGAAGGCCGGTCTTACGGAAGTAGACCGACTAATAAAGAAGTATCGCCCAAATGCTATTGCTCCGAACGAAGATTTGCTGGTAGCTATCAGGCAAGTGGAAACAGACCCACGGTGGGGAGAGTGGAGCGTTGGAGATTTATACAAGAGATATAAACACAAGTGGGCAGAATACGAGGAGTTGAGTACAGAGGAAAGATACAAGCGCAGAAATGAGTTCAAGTCATGGGGGCCGCTTCAGGCCGGTGGCGCTGTGATTGCCGACGTAAACGAGACCTTCAAGACTCATTACACCCGCGAAGACGCTTTCGACCGCCGGAAGGCCGTTGAGATTTTTAGATTGTATACCGCTAGATACTCGAAGAAGAACGATAATCCAGAAAGGATGGCTCGCAGGTGGAACGGCGGGCCTTATGGGTATGGCAAGGAAGACACTTTGGAGTATTGGGAAGAAGTCAAGAAGCTCTTTGATGCCATGTTGGTTTCGAGCGAAGGTGTTGTTCCGTAAAAATAGGAGGAGGTTGTCATGGGGCAGGAAGGCAGGCTCATAGACGAGTTGGAACTTATGGTAGAGAGGGGAAAGACAGCGGAGGCCATCGAGATCACCAAAGATGCCGTTGCTTTCTCGGGCACCGTTCTTGGTAAGAAAATATCCAAGCGGCTTCTTGCGGATTTGGAGTCCATTAGGCGCAAGTACATATCCATACCCTTTGATGCTCCGGCTGTTTTGGCCAAGACGCAGGGTCGGGAGCAGGAGCTTGGCGAGCTGGTAGCTATCTTTTGCGATGGAAGGCATACCCTTGAGCTTCTCAACAAGAAGCTGGAAGCCCTGTCAGTCTCAATAGAGCGAGTTAAAACCAGCAATTTGAGCATGGGTAGATAAAAAATATATTTTTAGCTTGACTTTTAGGCATTTGTGTGGTATAGATGTTAATAGAAAGCAGAGAACTCTAATCCCAAGGAGGTAATCTTATGGGGGATACCGACGCCAACAGCGTTGCCCTGAAGGAAAAGCAGGAGGAGATCGAGAAACTTACAGCGACCATGGAGAAGGAGAAAACGAGGGTCGCTAATGCTGAAAAGAAGTTTGCCGAGTGGGGCAACGAGCTGGGTGAAATCCGAAAGGACAAAGATGCCCTGAGGGAAACTCTCACCGAAGCTCAGAAAACCATTCAGGAATTGAAGTTAGTTGTTGAAGGTCGTGCCAAGACGCCAGAAGGCGGCGAAGGAACCGACAAAGGCAAGAAGCCCGACTTGAACCCGGAAGACATCGAGAAGGAACTGAACGAAGACCAGAAGAAGCTAGGAGAGGCAACTTTCGAGGCTTTGACTGAGGAAGAGAAGATTCAGTACGCTTCCGATCCCAAGTTCAAGACGGCGTTTCTCAAGCGTCTCAAAACAGACGCACCCCTTGTCCCCAAGTCACCATGGACCACCGTTAAAGAGGCCGAACCAAAAGGAAAGTCCGGCGTGGATACAATCCTCGACCGGGTGTTCGCAAAGAAAAACAAAGCCTCATTTGTTCCCGAAGGTCCAGATGCGAGGATTCCATTCCTCCCTCACGCTCAGGGCAAAAAGCCCGAATTTGTTGAGGATTCTAGGGTGCACTAGAGGCTACAAGGAGTCTTGCCATGTTACGCGAAAATGACGCTATTCTAACCACAAATCCTGATTCCATCTCTGCCTTTGAGTGGAACAACAGGTTTCGCGTGCAACTTTGGGATGAACAGCCCGAGTCTGTGCGTATGAAACAGGCCGAGAATGATACCCAGTTGCTCACGTTTATGAACAAACTCCCTCGCGCTTCCCGCGATTGGGAAAATCCCATCATGCGGTACAGCATTGATACTCGTCTCGACGGGTATACCGCGCTGACCTACGCCGTTTCTGCTGCTGATGTCTATATCATGGTAGATGATGAGAAGTTGCTGCGAGCTGGCGACACTATCCACCTTCCCCAGAGCGGACAGCAAGCCCTTGTTTCTGCTGTTTCTACAGATGGGGCTTCTGGATGGACCAATGACGGCTCTGTTGATAATTGCAACGTCACCATCAATCGCACAAAACTTGGTGGACCTGCCCTCACGGCAGACGTGGGCGACGCGGTTCTTCCGGGTGCTCCGTACATGGGCGAGTTAAGCGAACTGCGTGAAGGCACCAGTACCGCTCCCGGCGAGCCCCGCTACAACTACATTACTCTGGCTGGCAAGTATTTTGTCATGTCGAAGTTGCAGTTGAACGCGGCCATGACCACTGGCTTTGGCACTCTTCCGAAGGAAATGGAAAACATCCGCTTCCAGATGCTTCAGGCCGCACAGACCTCACTTATGTTCGCCAATCGAACCACGTGGTACGATGCGGACGAGAAGCAGGTTTATGTAGGCTCGGGACTCACGTTCCAGCTTCAGCGGTATACGCTGGACCTTGGCACACTTGGGCATAATGCCACTTGGCCGAACTTCAACGACTTCTTTGAGCCGATGTTTACCTCGTCTCTCAGCGCGATGAAGAAGGACATGTTCGTTGGCCCCAAACTGTTCCGCGATCTGCTGAACACGGCGAGGACTGCCGGTCGTATCGAGATGAACCCTGAAGGCAAGACGACTTATTACAGTCCTGACCTTGGTTCGCTGACTTACGACATCACCACGGACTCCGGCAAGCACATCTCCGTCCACGAGGAAAAGTGGTCGTTGAAAGCTGAAGGCCTGAGTGACTGGGGATTCGTTCTGGATAGCAACAACCTCGGCGCTGGTCAGTATAAAGGCCTCGGCCCGCAGTGGTTTATGAACCTTCAGACAAATTCCGAAGTCTTGAAGATAAAGCATGGATTCTTCATGTCTTGGGCGCTGAATGTGTTCGATGACTCCACCATGGGCATTGTCCGTGGCGGAACTGTGCCCCTGATTAACCGTTAAACAACAAATCGAAAGGCTGGCTCAATGAACAAGTCCACTGAAGATCAGGTAGTGACAGAGGCCAAGAAATCGGGAGATTCAAAGCCGGATACTTCACCCAAAGCGAAGTCAGACATTGTTCGCTTCTGGAGTTCGCAGACGAGCCACATGGTCGCTGTGAGTGGGCGCAACATAGAGTTCAAGAACCACGTTATTCTTCTAAAGGGCAGCGATCCAGATGCCAAGGTGTTGCGGGAACTAAGAGGCCCGCACATCAAGGAGGTTCTGGATCGTCCCTTTGAAGACGAGAAGACTCAAGCTAGGTTTAACAAGTTCCTCAGTGGATTGATTTTCACCGGCGAGCGTGGGGAAGCCAGCAAGCGTGGGGTTATTGCTATTCGTGCCCTTTTTACTGGCGACGAAAGCAATGGGGCTCTTGAAGATGGTAAATTGAATCCCGACCTTTTGATTGTGCGAGCAATCAAGACCAAATCGTTCAAAGAAGGGGTATAAGCAAAATGAAGAAACTGATTGTATTTTTAAGTGGGGCACTATTGACCACTTCTCTTATGGCTGGTGCCGTGACCAACACGGCGACATGGAATGTGCCGTGGGGTGATGCGTGGCGCTCTCGGGCTGAGACAACACTTGACCGTATGGCAACCAAGATCAACGCCGATGATAAGGATGTGGTGGTTGATTCGGCTATTGTTAATGGTCCCGTGACCATCAACGGCGGGACGTTTGATTGGAACGGTGCCAATACCAACAACCATATCTTAATTTCCGCCACAAATACGGCTGGCAGAGATGGGCGTGGGTTGATTGAGATTGAAGATGCTGTTACCGGAACCTTCGGTAATGACACGAACGAGCCTGCCTTTAGGCTGACGACCGCCAGAACGTATGCTTTGGCGATTCTTGAGGGGTTGATCTATTGCAAGGACGGGTTCGAGGGGCCAGGTTCTGCCCTGACCGACTTAAGCGCGGCCAGTGTCACGGCTGGCGGGGCGTTTCCAGCGGTCAATTTGGTAAACGCTACCAACGTGCAGGCGGCTTCTGCCCTTGTTGGGGTTGTACCCGAAGTCAACGGCGGGGCTGGCGCGGCTTCTGGCATATTGAAAGCCAACGGCGCGGGTCTGGTATCGGCGGCTACTGCCGAGACTGATTATCTGACTCCGGCATCGGTATGGGGCAAGCCGAGCATGGTCTCTGGCATAATCGCGACAACCAACGGGGTTGTTGCTGTGCAGGCGTTGTATATTGACGGGAGCGCGAATGCTGACTATCGAATGCTTCGCTTCTGGATTACCGATACGCTGGGCGGAGCGGCTTCGACCAACAACATCGAGGCGTTCACGCTGACTGACGGTACGGCGATTGAGACAGTGACGGCCAACGCGGATTATATCTACGTCACGACTTCCACCGGAACCAATACGGTCATAATAGACGTGCAGGGTGCCGACACGCACTATCTTTATGGTTCTGACGGTGGCTCTGTCACGAACATTGAGATGATATTCGCAGGCCCGTAACGACGACAAACACACGCGGGGGAGCAGAACGAACTCCCCCTCGTTTCGATAAATTCTAAAGTAGTATTAACAACTCGGAGGATTACAACATGAGTTTCGGAATCGGAAATGGCAATGCTAATGCGGTGTTTGTTGAGAACGTGAAGTTTGGTGACGCCCTTGCGCCGACCCTTGCCCTTAATTATTCCATGGGCCAGCTGGACGATGAGCTGGCAACGGTCAGAATGGGGCATTGCGAACTTACGATTGATGCAAACGGTGGGGCTGATGATAGTTTTGTGTTAATCACACTGGACATTCATCGGTACGATCAGAACGGCGACGCTTTGGCAGATGTGCAGTACAATCTGTCTGGTGTTGCTGCTGCTGGTAAGGTTGCGTGGGCTGGCTCGGATGCAGCTGGTTGGACTGCCAAAGCCGCCACGTTGAAAGAGGCCATTGACCTGCTGAACGAGGTTCCGGGCATTCAGGCTTGGGCTATGCACGCTCCGCACTCTATGTGCATGGGCAATGACAACTTCATTGACTCTGCAGTCGCGGCCATCGAAAGTCAGCCGGGAAGGTACACAGAATGTCTGTATCGTGACATTGATGCTTACCTTATCAACACAGATCGCCGGGTTGCGTGGATGCGAGTGGGATTGCCAGAGAAGCGCGACGCCGGTTCGATGAAGCTGCTCTCGGTTGCCGGTACGATTACTGGCGCTACCAGCGGCGTTGTGCGGGTCTACCGCGACGACATTCGAGACTATGGCAAGGAGTATAACGCCACGTATGCTACCGAGGCCGCCCTCAAGCAGATGTTCGTCGATAAGACGGGCGTAGCCACTACGCAGACCGAATACGTTGACGGTGCCATGGATAACGCCGAGACGATTCAGGGGCCTGTCATAGTAGAGGTTTCTGCAACGGACATTACTGCCACTACGCTGAAGCTGAAGTTGATGCAAGCGTCGTTTTAAGTGGCATCTTTTTGGTGAGAAGGGGAGACCTTGAAAACATCTGGGCAACTCCCCTATCATCATATAACCGGAGGTCACTAAATGAAACGCTTTTTAATTGGCTTGTTTTGTTCGATTGGGCTGTCGGCCTTTGCGCAGGACTACACCCACAACTCCCCGTTTGGCTTTCGCCTCTCCACAAACGTAACTGCCCTAAACTACAGCTGGACTAATGACAATGCCTATCCTTGGCGCATCTATAGTCTGTCTATGCAAAACGGTGCGGCGATTACCGCTACAGTTACGCTAGTGCGTCCGCACAGCATTACTCGACAGTTAGTTGGTGACGTGGTAACGACGAACGACATGTCTGTGGTTGAGACAAACTACTACTACATCGTAACAAACACTCTGACATATTATACAACAAATCTGCTGTTAAGTGTTACCAATACCACGACCATATATGACGAAGACGACATGCCCAAGGTCTACATCCAGAAGGGCGACATACTGAAATACAATTTCGGGGCCACAAATGCTGTAAGCATATTGCTAGACGCACTAAGATAACGCCCCGAGGAGGATTTAATGAAATGGCGTAATCTCCTTTTGGGGTTTATTATAGGAGCGGCTTCGTTTGTTTATTCCGAAGCACCCTACCTGCCGGTAACGGTCAACTTTGAATTGGCTAGTCCGCAGTTTGAGATCAAGACGAAGGCCCTCAACACTCCCACAATACGCTGTTACCCTTACCAAGGAACAAATCTCTACGACGCTACTGGCTATCGGGCCCATCTCTCGTGGGGCAAGGACTCTTATGACTCGTCCATGGTGTCGGTGACTGGGGTAGTGGGTTCATCGTACATCGACTTCAACCTTGCATCCAACGATCTTGCCTATGCCATCAGCCGGTGGTACTGCGCCGTCATGCTTACCAAGCCCGCCGACGGATCGGTGTATTCCATAGCCTATGGATACATGACGGTTCTTCCCGCTCCCGAGGTGTCCTCCACCGCCATCCTGCAAAAGACCTATGCCATCAACGGAAGCGAGTATGGCCCATTTACCGGGAGCTTCACGGGATGGCCATTTGCTCTTTCCGGGGACTACGCCGGATATGTTGAGATTTCCAAGTGGAACTCCACGAATGCTGCGTTTTCTGCGTTATTTGGCCTACAGGGAAGCACCAACGCTTACTATCAGGGATTGTTTGACGATCTCTTCGCCAGCAACGCTCTCAAGACGGACATCGCCACCTTTGCCGCTGCCACCAACCTACTCCATACGCAGAAGGTAGATAAGGTAACTTTCAACGCCTCCAACACTGTTTTCAGTGGGTGGCATAGCGCTCAAGCAGATACCAATACAGCTTTTGATGCTAGGATAGCCGACGTGGAAGCGGCCAGTGGAACTTCGCAACCATTGACAAACACTTTATTTCAGGGGCTATTTGACGACCAGGCTGCGTCTAACACGGTATTCTCCGGTTGGCACACGGCTCAGCTAAATACCAATGCTTTGAAGGCAGACAAGACCACGGTTGCCGCGTCCAATACAGTATTTTCCGGGTGGCACACGGTCCAAGCAACAACGAATTCTGGTTTTGAACC
>Ga0208769_1000293_pt1 | contig 25814 bp, 26 predicted proteins | sample AntAceMetag02UKC_FD_184768 | JGI IMG/M metagenome (GOLD analysis project Ga0208769, IMG submission 184768) | Saline lake microbial communities from Ace Lake, Antarctica- Antarctic Ace Lake Metagenome 02UKC (SPAdes) (version 2) | ecosystem: Environmental > Aquatic > Non-marine Saline and Alkaline...
TAAGTTGTCCGAGCATTTATAATGAAGTAGCGGCGAGCCAATGGACCCACCGTCTGAAGCCGTAACTCTGAACGTCCCTGATTTCGCAGTACGCCACTTGATCGGATACGCAATGCGGCTCTCAAACGCCCCATCTCGTAGCGTAAGAACCGCAGGGCTTACCCAATCTGTATCCCGGCGAACCACCCACTTTTTGAAGGACTCTTGTGGATTAGTCGCGTGCGGGTCATCGAAGTTGTCCTCGTAATAATCAACTGCTGTATCAGTTGTCACTACGATAGGCTTATTAACGTACACGTAAGCACTTGTCGCTGCCGCGAATACGACTCGTACAACTCGATACTCACAGCCGCCGTACACTATGATACTACGACCAACCCTAATTACAGGCCAGCCGTCATCGAACAAACTATTATAGGAAATGTCATCACCATCAAGTAGTGTAATGCCTGAAGAAGTTACGCTCGAAATCTCAAACTGCTTGTGATCGCCATATGTCTTAGCAGCATCGCCCATAAGCAACCAGTATAGATAGTGGCGGCGCTTCTCCCACTCAATCATATACTCTGCAAGCAGTTTTAGGTCTTGAGATCCGCGATCTTTGTAATCGCCAGTGCTGACAATCTCGCCGCCGGTGACATGATCACAACCTGCGGTACAAGTATCGCAGGTTGGATCGTATCTGGGCGTAATAGAGTCACCGGATGGAAGCCTGAGTCCATTGGCGTCGATTGCGACATTAACAGGTGCTGTTACTGGATAACTCATGTTTCCCAAAACCCGTACAAGTGCCCGCCGTCTGACGGTCCGTTATGTGAGTGTGGATACATATCGGTTGTCGTTGCTACAGCACCTGCCGCCTCTCCTGGTTTCCAGTCCTCGGCGGTCGCATCCCAAACAAGGGTATCGCCGTCTTGCAGTTCCGAGTCTTCCCAGCCATCTCCAACCGGGGCTGATCCATCCGCACGTTGCCAAACGTTGATGTTAGATGCATCTTGCAGAAGCGGCCTTGCGAGGATTTGCTTAGGCGGCTCTGAGTTTGCTGTCATCATGGCTGCTACATTATATGGCCTTGTCATCTAATACCCCCAATACGCTGTGTCAACTGCGTCGCTGCCGACGAGTACAGGTATCTGTACCTTGACTTTGACCTTGTTGCTCATGAGGTCGATCGACACGTATTGAACATCGGCCTGAACGCAGGCATCTGGCACATAGCCATCAATATCAATCGGAATGACATCGAAGACTTCATACGCAACAGCTGGCATCGTGCAATCCATCTCAAACTGTCGCCACATCCAAGCCTTACGTGTTAGCCAAAAGTCAACAGCATAACTGAGCGTCGTCAAGTTGTTATATGCATAAAAGTCCCAGTCCTCATGATGATAGCCATTGCCGTTTTCCCACCACCGATTATATGTACGTGCTGGGACGGCGCCGTTCGGCTTCCACGAGACCTTGACGTGTGTGACAAGATCAACTGTTTCTGTGTACGTCGTCTTAAGAGAACGGCCTTCGATCGTAGCCAAGCTTAGCGTCGTCACAGTTTCTGCGACCTGCGCTTGCGCCAGGAATTTGATCTTAACACTTACACCGTTATAGTATAAGACACAGCGAGCCTGCCAAGCAATCTCACCGATGAACTCACGCAACTTCTTGATATCGGTCAGCGTGAAACTCATAGGAAAATCATCTAACGCCGATGCTACTGCAGCAAATGATGTCAAGTCAATAGTTACACCGGCACGTGTACACGCCGCATCAATGATTCCTGCTGGATTACCAAAAGAAGCGTTCCAGGTTGTGCCGCCTTCGACCTCAGCTTGTAGCGTAACGTAAAGCTCCTCCTCCCAACCTTCACCGATATACTCGCTTAGCGGAACTTTGAGTAGAATCGCGGTTGAAGTTATGGCCCCAGCTGTAGCTGTCCCGATTGTGAAATAGCCCAAGGCGGCAGTTGCTGACCACGGTAACGGCGTTAGCACCCGGATTTTACTCTTAGGATCTGTGCGGTATGCACAGACTTGCCTAACTACCGTATCGCCGTGAGTGTAATTAGCTACATACGCTTCAGATAGCAAGCCGGTGGCTGACCAATAACGGACAGTTGAGCCAGCTGGGATCGTAATCTCTTCAGACTGGAGTCTACGTTTGTATATTAAGTAATTATCAGGATCAGGAAACGTGCTAACTTCGATAATTTTCTCGTGGACGCCTACACCATCGAGCAACTCTGCTGCACCAGTATCCTTATCGCGCCAAGGATCTGCGAACCAACACTTCGTGCCTTGCTGCTGCCGGCAGTAGTTAATCTGCCTGTTATCGCCGCCGATTACAGCGTAGTTGTTAACGAGGTTCAAGCCGGTGGCTGCAAGCCAAATAACATGCGGGTCTTTGTAGTCAGGATCTCCGGTATCGCGTAGTGCGATATTAAGAAGAGTAGCCTTTTTGACATTGAGTCCGAGGTTGAACGTTGCATTGATAGCGAAGTTCATACCCGCAGTCGTTGTGTCAACATACGTGACACCGATAACGTGGCCGTCAATTTCCAGGTAACTTGGCGTTAGTGCATTGAACGGACTCGTTCCATCCGCACGAAGTGCCACAGTTAATGTTGTCGATGAAGCAACTCCATCATAGGTTATTACGATATCGCCAGTTGTCATTGCCGTCAACTGCTTGGTTATACGCAGCGTTGGACTATGTATAGGCGCTCCAAATGCAAATGGCCAAGGTTGACCGGCGACATCGACATCGTAATTGTCGAAACCTGCAGCAGCGAGTTGCGTAACAGTTGGCGCCCAGCCAATATCGAATTCCGGTAGATGGCTAACAACATCAAACGAGACGGTTCGATCACCCTCGTCCCACTCTACTGGTCCCTGGATCTGGCCAAGCATTACTGTTAGAACTGCGGCAGTTACACCGTCCAACCTGGACTGTATTGTACACCAGCGACCTTCAACGCCATCAGCCTCAGCTTGATCCGCGAAAGCTCGATCCGGGTCTACAATCGTAACAGTCGAACTCGCTACCTGGTTATGACCTGAGGCGTCTATCGAGTCCGAGATCTCGGATACACCAGTTAGTCTGGGAATAACGCCTGATGTGTACTCCTTCGTCGAGTACGTCACCGGCGTCGCCCAGTTCACAATAACAACTGGAATAGGTTCAAGGCCAAAACGACCACTGCAAGCAGTTGTGTATTCTGCAGGTGCAGTTCTTGACATTACATAACCCCCTTAAAGACCAGCGAAATAGTGAAATCATCACAAAGCAAAACCTGCTCAGCTGAGACATCTTGATCCGACAAAATAATGTATAGCGTATCTGTATCAGACTCGTACTTAATGTACTCAAGATCATCCAGCTTCAGCATATCAAGTAAAGCATCGCCTTCGACCTCAGTCAAACTTGACCAAGTTAATGAGCACTCAAACTCGATTGGCGTCTTCTTATAGACAACCGAATTACCATCCATAAGCTTTCGGATCTCGAGATCAAACACTGGAGTACGCGTCTCACCGAGGTCGGGATCTGGCAGTGTTACGGGTGTTCCAGCTGACGGCGTGTATGGAGTTAGTATCATGTGACTTCCTCCAGCGTAAATTCCATCTTCCAATCGCACTCGTGAACGCGCTCCATACTATCGACAATTAGTACGCCATAAGTTGAAGTCTCATCTGGGAAGGTAACAGTTAACTTGTGCCCGACTGTCGCTAACAAAAACGCCTGAACTTCAGCGTAACTACTAATCTCAGTTGTCAGTGGATCTTCGTCATCAAATACTTCGTTCCCAATATATACTGTGTACTTGAGTCGCTCGATCGGCAACCAAGTGGCATCACGGAATCGCTTGATCTTGTCACCTGCCAATGGCAGATCGACATTCGGCAATTCCGTGATGCCTTCGGCTCCGATCTCAGGATTCTCAAGGTAGATCGTAGAAGCTCCTGAGGTCAGTATTATCATCGGGCAAGAACTCCTCGCGCAGTGTCACGCCGCCAACGGGTTGCGATTTTATTGTACGTAGCTTCTGGTGTCTTCGCCTCGTTGACAGTAATGTGAACTGGGCCATGAACTTGAGGCTGCTTAGAGGGTGCTTGCGGTGTAATAAGCCCTGCCTGCCGTAATTGAACAGCGGTATTTGCCTTGATAGCCGACGTTAACATCGGGATACCCATCTGCTGTTGAGCAGCAACTTGCTGGAACTGCCCTGAGACCTGAACCCGCTGCTTAGCTGCTGCATCGGCTGCTTGCTGCTGCTTCACTTTTGCAATGCTTGCTGCCTGTGATTGCTGCAGCTGAGCAATAGCTGCTGTCACTTGTTTCGCTTGTTTCTGCACGGTAAGTTGATCAATAGCAGCCTTCTCTGTATCAGTCGCCCCCTCGGGATACGGTTGCCAGCGTCTGGCGAGATCCGCAATGTTCTTTTCCATATTCTTGACATTAGAGTCTATTGTGGGGACGCCTGCTTTACCGAGAGCTTCATTAAGAACATGTATCTGCTCCTTGGCAGTCTGGCCCAGTGTTGCTTGCTCGAGATACTTTTTTATCTCGGGACCAACAGCAGCTTCAGCCGCACCGCCTTCAGGGAAGAAAGACTGAAGTTGACTAATTATTCGACCAATCTCAACAGCCTGCGCTGCTTCATCACGCCCATACAGCATCGCGGGTAACGTTCGCAGCGCATCAACCATGTCTGCTTTCGTTATAACTCTACCTTCCGGTGTCCTGAGTCTACGTGCGCCCTGCTCGTCAAGCAATTTGCTCATCTGGATCAGCGACTCTTTTTGCGATTCGCCTGAGGTGTTGATGATCTCCTTTAAGCTCTTAAGAGTTTCTGTCGTGTCTTCTTTACGCTGAGCAAGTTTTTTTCGTTCTTCCTGAACTTTATAAAGCTTATCCTGAGTATCTCGGATTTCCGTAAGCACGCCAAAGGAGTTACTCAACTGCTCGAGCACAGGCACCATCGAGTCTTCTTGATCTGTTACTCTGCCCCACTCGGCGAAGCCGTCCCTGAGAGCCTGCGTTATATCAGCAAGGTCCTGCTTATCTTGATCAGTCCGCTCACCGGCAGGCTTGCCTGTAATTACATCACGTTGCTGCTTAAGACTCGCCAGCTGATCCTTGATACTCTTAACGTGCTCAGCCTGCTCCTTGAGGCGAGCTGTTTCAGCATCTTGCTCTCTCTTAAGAATGCGTAATGTTCCAATACGCTCTTTTTCAAGATCACGAATCTTCTGACGTGTCTTAGCCGCTTGCTCCATCGCCTTCTGTATTGCTTTGTTGTTGGCGGCTATATTCTGTTCGGTCTTCTGGGGTGTTGAGCCCTTTAAGCTACGCTTACGCAGATTGTCGATGATCTTCTTTTCGATATCGTACTTCTGATTAGCGTACTTGATCGCGGTATTGTAGTTCTCCTTCATACCCTCCGTCTCATGAGCAGTCGTTGATTCACGAGCAGCTTTTTGATATGCAGCCATTGCCTCAGCAAGTTTCTTAAGACCGGCAGACGAGTCGCCAAGGTTAGCCATAGTCTTATCGAAGTCCGACTCTGCAGCGGATTTTCGATATTTGTCCATAGCTTTACCGAGACTCTTGGACGCTGTTTCACCTGTGCGGATCTCTTTCTTGATATCCTTGAGACTCGCTGCGACAACATCGAATGCAGTCTTAAAGACATTCTTCATATTAGAAGCGAGCGAATCATACCAGCCAGTTAGAATACTGACAGTTTCTTGATGCGCTTTCGCCTGCTCTGTCAGGTGTCGAGACTCGGCCTTAGTACGTTGCATGATCGACCAAGTTAGCTGCGAAGTCGCCTCAAGTGTTGCCCGCTTACGTGCCTTATTGTACTCCTCGTCCATCTTAGCCATCTTAGCATAATGGTCTGAAGCAGAATTGGATGTAGCAGCAAGAACCCCGATAGCTAATACGGCGGAAGCTGCAAGCGCACCGAGTAGAAGTCCAACTGGATTAAGTGCGATCGCCGCTGCAAGCCCGGTTGTCGCAAATGTTGCCGCAACGACAGCGGCCTTGTATGCGAGCCAACCAGCAGCAGCAGTTGACAAACTAATCGCTACAGTCTTAAGTAGCATGTTCAGTGAAATAAGACCGTTAGATATCGTCGCGATCCCGGTAACAGCCGCACTACCCAAGTCGATCGTGAAGAAGTTCTTGATCTTATTCATCTCGATCTCGATAGTTTTACCCGCATTCTCGAGAACGGTCTTAATCGCCTTATCGTAGGAGTCAAATGACTCGAACAGTTGCTTATACAAAACCTCAGTAGCAATCTGAGCTCCAGTACCTGACAACATTAGAGCACCAGTTGTTGCTCTAATCCGCCCATATAATTCAGCGAGTTCACTTGCTGCACCGCCGGCGTGCTCTTCGAGCTCAGAAAGCAACGATAAGAATCCGCCAGTAGCAAGTGCAGCTTCAACCGTCTCGTAGCCCAATGCTTTGAACGCTTTCTCGAGAGCATCAGTCGGCTTAATAAGTTTCTGAAGGACGTTAACCAAGAAGGTTTGAGCGACAGCTGTCTTAACACCCTGACGAGTCATAGCTGCGAGAGCAGCATTGACTTCTTCGAAAGCAATGCCCAGCGAATTAGCGAACGCGAAAGACCTACCCATAATGTCAGCCATCTCCGTCATTCGGATACGGCCATACTCGATAGTCTTAAAAGCTTTCGCACTAATCTCGTACATATCGCCAATGCTCAAGTTGAAAGCATTGATTACAGACGATGTGTATGCAACCGTCTCAGCGGTTGTTGCCATTGTAGTAGCACCCAACTTAACCACTTCTTCCATATACGAGAAGATCTCGGCACCCTTAGCAACCTGATTTGACAATGCCTGATAGGCACCTTCGACAACATCCAGGTTCGTAGAACCATACTCATCGCTGACAGCGCGAAGTCGATCAACCCACTCGTTAACAGCGCGTGGCGTGTCTTGCGAGATAGTTCTGATCTCAGCAATTCTCTTCCTGAGTTCAATTGCCTCAGTAATGCCTTCGCGAAGCGAACCGACGAAAGCGTGCATCGCACGACGAGTGATGTCATATAGAATGATCCTCGCTACGAGCTTAGATGAGTGTCTAAGTTCGTCCATTGTAATCGCGACTTTGTCTGTCGCTTTAGCTGTTTTGTCAAACGCTGCCTTGCTCGTCGAGCCGAGCGCACTCGTTGCTGTTTGTACGCCGGCCATCTTGTCACGTAAGCCATTAAGCGCGCCGCCGTAGGTCTCGACCATGTGGCGAGCAACATCAGTAGTAACTTTCTTGATTTGAGCAGCAGTAACCTTATGCTTGTTCGCATACGAAGTAAGCGCATCCTTAGACTTAGCTAATGCGAGTCGCTCAGCGTCCGTAGACTGAAAAACTGCACCTTTGCTTTTGCCACTCGGAACTACTTGCTTAGTTGCACTTGCAGCAATTTGTTGTCTGGCCACATTGAGAGCCGCTTCACGCGCTCTGGTCTCAGCTTTAAGGGCAGCTTCAAGCTTAATTGTCTCAGCTGCTTGTACCGCTTTAGCGTCTGCAGCTTTCCTATCCGCAACAGCTTTCGCCGTAATAGACCGCGCCAGCATTTGTGCAGATGCTGCGGCCTTTCGCATATTCTTTTCAAATGTAGCACCCAAGCCAGCTTGCGCATCGCGTAATGCCTGAAACTTATCTCTGAGTCCGGCAAGTACTGGACCATAGACAGCTTGCACATTTTTAGCGACACCAGCTCCGACTTCTTTGATCTTAACACCAGCAATTTGATGCTGAGATACATAGTTCCTGAGAGCTTCGGCTGCTTTGACAAAAGCTTGCTGCTCAGTGCCTGTCGCACCCTTACCGGCTGGAACTGCTTTAAGCTGTTGTTTCGTAGCAGCATTAAGCGCGGCTATCCGAGCAATGGCCTCTTCCTTAAGAGCTGACGCTACCGACCTGGAGGCAGCAACTGCTTTCGCTTTAGTCGTAACCTCAAGTTCTTCAGCTGCCTTAAGCTTAAGCGTTTGCTCTGCAGCATAACCAACGACAGTGGCTGTTGCTGCGACTTGAGTCTGTAACCCCTTAGCACTCGCTGCCGTTGCAGGTGCAACCTCGGCGAGTTTCATCATATGTCTGGTGTACACTCCAAGCGGCTTGTTGATGTCTTTAACGGTCTTAGCGGTCGCCGCGAGAGCATCGTTTGCTGACGTTAGAGCGGTTGCCAACGCCTCCGCTGCGCCCTTAACGTCGCCGGATTCTACACCAAACCTAATATTTTCATCGACCATAGTTACACCTCAACAATGCGCGCCTTTAGGTTTTTAGGAAGCAACCCTCTCAGCTGTTGCCCAGTTTGTAACCCCTCAAAAGCGGCCTTAAAAACATAGCGCCCCTTGGGGAGCGAAAACCAAGCAGCCGCGTTGTTATTCCCTTTGCCCTTCTCGTTCAACATGTAATGAAAAACTTTGATGTTGAACTCAAGGACATGCTTACCTTTGCCATTTTCCCAGACAAACGCATCCTCGCCAAGTTGTATGCCGGCGGCTAAGTCCTTGACCCCAGGATACAGGCGAACCGGCCTGCCTCGCTCCCGCCTCTTCTTAGGCGAGATTGCTGTCGGCACGTTCTTGATAGCCTCACCAAGAGGAACCAACGAGCCGCGAGACATACCGGTCCAAACAGGGACTTCATACCAAACAGTTGTATAGAAAGCTTGAGCAGCGATCCGGAAATCTTTCCGAATAAGCTTGTACCAGTCTTCGACAAACTTGGTTTTCGAGAATGAGTACTTAGGGTAAGAGAAAGTGATCTTCATACTTTAGGCACCGTTGCCGTTATGATTGAGTTCCACTTGTCCATTTCTTCATGTGCGCGTATCTGATCAAACGCAAGCATATTAGCCTTGGTCGTGTTATCAAGATCATCCCACGCATCCTTCAGGCCGGGTGGTCGGATTCCGAAGCGTTCACAAGCGCTCCATATGGAGTATTTTATCTTCCGACCCTTAGGTAGCTTTAACGCTTTGCCGCCCGGCGCGCGACTAAAAAACTGCGTCTCGCCTCGTCAACCTTATCTTCGGTGAGCGAGTTGGCCTCCATAACAGCCTGTATGATTCGACCGTTTTCGATCTGCGAGCAGCCAAAAGCTTTGAACTCTTCCTGCCACTTAACGAATGTAGTCGGATCATCCGGGTTATAGAACTCGAACTCAAGGCCCTCGGTATGCAGTCTGATCGACTCACAAACCATCCAACCGAGACGCTGTTCGTTGCGCGCATCAACAGCCTTGAGATAGGCTGGATTTTTCGGCTGCGACACAACGCCTCCGCCCAGCGATCCAGCCGTCTCTTTGACCGGAACTTCGATCTCAGGAACAATTGTCTCGAACAGTTCCAAGTCAATAGGTCCAGCCAGCAGGATGATAGTTTCTTCTCCGCGGATAATCGGGACCGGAATCGCCTCGACTTCGGTCAGGTGTGTACCCTTCAGTTTCATGGTGTTTCCTTTCTGAGTTGAGCCCGACCCCGTTACCGGGGTCGGGCTTTGTTACTTAGGCGTTAGGCGCAAAAGTAGGCAGTGTTGCACGACACTTGCCGGAAACGGCCATCGTTCCAGCACCAGCATCGAAAGCAATGGACTCCCACCTGAAGTTGGGGAACGTGTACGTCTTTTCTACATCAGCAGTACAGTCAGTATTAGCATACGCGAGTTCGATGTCACACGAAGCAGGCATACAGACAACAGATGAGTCGTCAGACGTATCATTAGTTGCGGTGAGCGCGGCAATGACAGCCACCTCAGAGCCCGAGCCGCCTGTGTACGTTGCGGTTTCCCAGTCAGCCTCAAACGAGATTTCCATGGGAATATCATCGCCAAATCGAATCTTAGCACCTGTTAGAGATCCACTCGCAAGACGATATTCGATATTTCTGGCGATTGTCCAAGTGAAATTACCTTCGCTAACCGCAACCTCAACGTCGCCAAGGATGGCCGACGCGCCGGTCTTAATAGTTAGCGTGCAGTATTTCATGTCAATAACAGCCATGAGTTACTCCTTATACTTCAGAACATAGGTTGTTTCAACAGAAGATTGCTTCGCCGATGATGTTCCTTGGTTGTTAATTTGAACTTCGCCCTCTCTGTTCAAACAACCAACGATAGTTGTTCCCTCGTCACTGTCGATCCCATATTGTCGCACAACAATAGTGGACCCTAAGATCACGCTGAGTTCTCCTGTTAATCGTTCTATTGAATACAGGTCTGTTGTCGTTTTGTCAGTGACGAGTACGTTGACGAATATAACAAAGTCGTAATTGATACGGCCTCGTTGTCTAACATGCGGGCCGTCCATACGCACTTCAGCCCACGCCTGATACTTACTAAAGTCCTTGCCTTGATGCTCAAGGATCAGTTGGCAAGACAACGTGGCGGTCTCGAAGTGCTTGTGTATGGACTGAGTGATCCACCGTGCTAATCTTGCATCATACATAGTCAGTCTCCGCGTTGCATTTCTTCGCGAATGGTTGTTATTACCTTAACCTCGAAAGCGTGCAACTGCTTTGTAATATCCGCTATCGCTGCCTTGTTCGTGTCAATAGACTTCTCTTGTATATCCTGGACTTTAGACATAACAGCTTGGTTAACTTTTGCACTAATTGCGAACGTAAGCGACGTAGTTGCCAAGATCATAAGAACTGCTGCTAAGATGCCCAGTATCCATCTCTTGTGCACTTGATCAGCTTTCAAGTCATCCTTCCTCGTCCGCAGGCAGAGTTCCCGATGTTCCTCGCACGTTTTAACCTCTACTTGTGCCATTTGGGTTCCCTCTACAGGGACACAATGTTGCTGTCCAAGTTAATCGTGGCTTGGTACGTGCTATCAGTGTTGAGAGCCGTAGCGAAACCAACGACTTGGCTAATGCCGACAGAGGGGGCTGTAAATGTGCAAGCGCCATCTATACCGAGGTAAATCGACTTGCTACCTGCCGCAGGAGTCCCGGAAATAACAAGGGAGTCGACCTGACACAGGCGTGAGCTATAGATAACCGAGCCAACGATATCCGTCACGATCCCAACAGCTGGCTTAGTCGCATCCGCGCTTGTAGCGAGGTACAAGTCCTGCTGATTTTGAAACACAAGATCGTTAACAGCGATCGTTTCGCCGGCGCTCTCACCGTATGTAGAATCTGGTCCAACTGACATGGTATCCTCCAGCGGCTCTTCCGAGTCCCGCAGTTTTACACACTCGCAAATGTAAGCCCCATTCTGTATCTCGTAGTCCGTTATCTTGTAGAATTGCGTTCCGCGACGAATGAGATCGTTGTCTTTAAGATCAAAGTTGAGCTCTCTCGTCGAGATCAACACTTGAAGAACGTCAACGCCTATCGCCGACTGGTGTGTCAGCGTACCTTTCACGGATTCGGTTACCCGCACGACGTTAGTCTTAGGTATAAGCGCGTGCCTGACCTCTTTGAACCTATACAGTTTTTGGAGGTGGCCCGTTGTAGTGTCTGCAATTTCAGTGATTTTGTGGTACACCATCACGGGTTCACTGTGACGGCGCATACTGTAGAGTAGTCTACTCGCGTTCATAGGCGCCCCCCGTGATCCTAAGAATGACCGCCGACTACCTTCGGGTAGTCGGCGATCTTTGAGTTACCCGTACAGAACAGCACCTTGTACACTGTCCAAGACGGCTACACCGCTGAGCATGTCGACAACCACGAGGTAGCCACGATCACGACCTTCCCAGGTGATCGTCACGCGCAGCGACAGGTCTTCACTCGAGGCGACAAACGAGCGAGCACCAGTACTGGCATCCGGGGCCTCGAAGGGGCGAGTGACAAACGCAACCGCATCCCGACGGAACGCGAAGTTGTAGTCACCAGCCGGGCCGGGGTTGATAATGCCATTAGTCGCGATGGCCAGCTCAAGCGGGCGATCCAGCAAAACACTGGTAGCCGAGGGCTTAGCGATGACGGTGTAGCGGGCGAGCGCGGCGGCCTTAGTAGCATCATCCGCAGTAACACCGAACGTACACATCTGACCGACAACAAGCGTACCAGAACCGTCGAACTCGATAGCCCCGTGCCAGCCAGCGCGATACCCATCGACTGAAGCAGTGCCACCAGCAGCCTTAGTCGTCAGATCCTGGTTGACAGCGCATTGCGTATAGTGCGTGATCACAGCCGTATCAATAGCAGCACGCTTAAGCGCCGGCCACACCGTGTTGGTATCACCAGTGCTTGTGGCAATTAACATGTGCGGGATGTCATCACCCGCAACGGTCAGCCAATGGTTGATAGTCTCATCGCCAGCAGCAGTACACGAGAGAACCGTCTGACCGAGGGCTTCCGCGGTATCCAGCGAACCGGCAGTCGTAGTAACATCACTCGCGGCGAGCGAGGTCATGTTCTGGCAGGTGAAGATGTTGAAACCGAACTTGCGACCGATGCTGGCTTCACGCAGAGCAGTGCCATCATCGCCAACCTTATGGGCTTCGATGAACGTGTCCAGGTTCAGGGCGAATGCCTCGGCGTTGGTCGTGAAGATCAGGTTACGGCCATCGAGTGGCACGAGATTATCCTGCATGACCTTACGCAGCGAGACAATATCGGCATGGATCGTAGAGGCAGACATGTTGCCCAGGCGACCCGCGTTATACGGCAGAAACTGCATGACCTGTCCAAGCAAGATATTATCCACGCCGGAACTCAATGCTCGAATTGCCGGGGCCAGGTGAAGCGTGAGAAGATCCTTGAAGGACTTGCTCTGTTCAGCGGAACCGATCGTGAAGGAGACATACAGACCCTGATCAAGCGGCACCTGAATGTTCTCGGTATCGGCGTCTTGTGTAGTGACGGATTCGGTATCAATAATTCGACCGATGGTGAACTTACTGGGGCGATGGATGTTGACCACATCGCCGCTTTCAGCGATTTCGCTATCGTAGTCACGATGGACCAAGTGCAGCGCGACGCTGTTTTCGTACAACAGCGCGAGAGCCTCAAGAGACCATTTCTCTGGGACAAGCGCATCGTTGGTATTGTCATTCGTGGCATAGGGGAGGATGAAGCGTTTTTTCATTTGGTACTCCTTAAGTTTGATCTCGACAATTAGAGGCCGAGAGCTTCTGGGTTTTCCTTCCGAGCTTTCGTCCAATTAGCAAAAGACTTCGTTGCATCTTTAACAATATCGGCAGTCTCGGTCGGACCTTTCTTGCCAAGCCCCCCTTGGACATTCGCTGCGAACAGGTTGCCAAAGGATTCAACATTCGCCTTCATCCTCTCAACAACATCCACCGGGGAAAGTTGTAGAGTGACAGGCTCTTTTTTATCGTTAACAGTATTAAAGTCAACGACAACTTTGAACGCGCCAGTAGGCTTACCATCTTCGGCAACCTCGATGACTTTTGCATTCGGGCGGAGTAGATCCGCTAACTGGCTTGCATTATATGCACCACCACTTGTGGCTGCTCCAAGAAGAGATGTTTCGACCACCTCCCCCTCGTAGCGTGTTTGCCACGAACTTGCTGCCGCACCTGCGGTCTTAAGATCCTCGGCAAACTTCTTTTGGTCACTATCGGCTTTTTCCCGTGCAATCTCTTGCTCAGATTTGTACTGAGTCTGTAGAGACGCAATCTCTGTTTCAAGGGCTTCTTTCTGGGATGCGGTGCCTGCAAAGTCTTTCTTGATCTCTTCGAGCCGCTGTGCCATCTCCTCTGCTTGCTTACGGTAGTTTCGCTTATCCTGTGCGAGAATGCGATCCAAGTCAGCTTGAGAGAATTTTTTATCGCCGCCTTCTTTTTCCTCAGCGGGTTTTTCCTCGTCATAAGGCAGAATAAATCTGTTGACGATTTTCATGGGTTAGTCCTTTCAAGATACCCGCATTATTGGTGCGGTAATTGGTGCAAGGTATGGGTATATAAGTCGCCATGCTTCAAACGACGGTATCCCTGTTGCACGGTAGGCATCATTATACGGCTTGTCGAATGTTTCCGTAATTGATGCTTCCCGTTGAGAGGCGACGCTAAGCGACTGCCTATCGTAATCTGCATCGAACCCGTCGAGCAGAGCAAGCGCTATTAGGACGATGGCATTCTTAAGATCATCCGGCGCGGCATCGAAATTGACATCGGCCTTAAGCCTCAAGAGACGCAAGTAATTTTGAGATGCTGTTATGAGTGCTCGCTCTCGGCGATTTTCTGTTTCAGAGTCCCAGATGTTAGTGTCAAGACGTGTTAGCATGAACGCTTCGGCTTCGGCTAATGTAACATAGCTATCGGCAAGCGTAGTCGTCGATGGCGTACCTGAAATGTCTCCTGTGACGCGGTAGGTTTTACCATCATACACAAACTCAGTAGCATACTCGTACTCGAGATCATATGCCGGATCTGTGAACGTGTACGTATAGGTACCAGTAGCCGAGTTAGTGAAGGCTGTTCCATCCGCTACAACTACTGCCAAGGTATCTTTACGCCTAATCCCGAACGTACCACCAACGTCAGAAAGAACTGCAGATGTAACGTCCGTTAAGACGCCAGCCGCATAGAAGTAAGCTTCAATGGTTGTCTGGCTCATCGCTGATTACTCCCTCTGACTTTAATGCTAACGTCAATGCCGCCAGAAAAAGTCCCGGTGAGGGCGTCACCTTCACCGAAGGTGACGCCCTGTTCAACCTGAGCTTCTGTAGGGTAACTAACGGTCTTGAATTGCCCCAGCGATTGAAGTGCGATCGTATCGCCCTTAACAGTATCAGCCATTATTCTACTCCACCGTACGAGCAGTGCTCGTTATAGTATGGGTTGAGACCTCGGTATCACCCGCGGCATTATAGTACGTGACTGTAGTTGTTGCACCACCAGCAGCCGCTGTCTTACCATTAAGAACTGCGTTCATGTTCTTAAGAGCAGTCTCAAGGTCGAGGCTACCATCTATAGGCATTGCCTGAACCAAAGTAGCAAGTTCTGCATCCGTATACGTGAACGTTCCTCGGATTACATAGTTAGTCGTGGCATCTGGCTGAACTTCCCAAGGCGAACTTACAGTTGCAACCTTAGTCGCCCCATCGTAATCCTGAATAAGACGAACTTGATCCTGACCAGTACCGCTGCGTAGAAAGATAGTTTGACCGTTGTAGATATCGTCAATAGGTTTGGCAAGCGCGTTCAGAATAATACCATTTGCACCGTCACCTTGAGCCCGACCTTCGTTGACCGAGTCCCATCCAGCATCTGCAAAAATAAGAAACTCGCTTGTGCCATCGGGTAAAACTTTCCAATCGCGTCCAACATAGGCTATACGCGTAGCACCAGCATACTCAAGAATCATGCGAGCTTGACCGGCGCCAGTTCCCTCGACGATTACGATAATACTTGGATCATAAGATCCTGAAGTCGCCGAGGCTCCGGTATCAAGAACTATCGTATTCGTTGTCGAGCCAGCTTGACAAGTTCCCGAGTGTGTGATATCTGCAGTAATGTCACGTAGACGCTTACCGGCACTATTCTGTATGTTATGTGTGAGTCCTGTGAGGATTTCATCCCAGTTATCATCGATGAGCGAGGCGACAGCCGTACTATCGAAGTTAACGCCATCTGTACCTGTCGCGATATTAAGATCAGATTGAGCCGTTGTTTGCGCTGCGGCAGTAGCATACTCAGCAGCAAGTAATGATCTGAGACCAAACTCTGAAACCGTAGGTATGTCGAGTACCAGAGTATTGAGAGATGCTTGAGCAGCTGCTGTAGCAAACTCAGCAGCAAGTAACGACCTGAGACCGAACTCTGAAACCGTAGGGATATCGAGTACCAGAGTATTGAGAGATGCCTGCGCTGCAGCAGTGCCATACTCAGCAGCAAGTAACGACCTGAGACCGAACTCTGAAACCGTAGGGATATCGAGAACCAGAGTATTGAGCGTTGTGCCAGTATCCACCAAAATATCATCGACAATGCCGTCAACGGTATCTATTTTAGCTTCAGCAGCTGCAATTAGGGTAGGTATGTCATCTCCCACCAGCTCATTCGTGTCTGCAACAATATCCGAGTTCGCGTCCATCTCCTGGCGAACTTCGATCGCTGTCGGGGGCGTCACGCCCACGGAAATCGGAGCACTATTAACTTCTATCACATTCGCGCGAACCGTACCTGTCGTTGTGATCGCCAAACTGCCCCAGTTCGTCGGTGCGCTCGACGCAAGCACAGCGCTGCGATTCTGGACGGACCAGTGCACTATCGGATAATTGACCACTTTCCCATCGACGGTCATCGCGGCAATAGTCGCGGTATAATCCGCACTTGCCGTATAAAACGCGTCCGTAGTCGTAATCGTCAAGTGATGCACGCCAACCTGATCAGCATCCCCAATATCGGACACGCCAGCAGTGCTCGACGTAGTGTTATTTCTCCAGACAGAGATCGTCCCATTCGTAGCGCGCGTGATACTTTCACCGGCCGCCGCGTTCGTTGACCACTGCCAGTAGACCGTTTGATCTTCACTGAGATCACCAATATAGTCCAGCGCATTGGCACAAATAGGCAGAAACAGCAAGAACATCAGAAACAGAGTAAGTCGCTTATTCATAGAAATACATACCTCCCATCCAAAATAACACATGCCCAGCCGCCTCGGGCTCAGGTGATGCCGAGTCAAATTCGTAAGCCCCACGATCCCAAATTGCATCTGCTCCGCGCATCGCACCAGTAAGATCTTCATTGAATGGAGAATTCAACGTAAGCCCGCTGTTTGTCGCGAAATCAAGTGTCATATCCGACGGTGCGCCAGGACACGGATCTGATCCTAATGTCTGTTGGTTAGACCCGCTCGGTATGTTTGAGCAGTTGTAATGCGCGTTATACTCAAAAGTTTCGCCTGCCCCATAGACTGCATCCAGATCCATGTTGATAAAGAGATTGTTCTTAATCTCGTTCGTTGCATCAGAACCGTAGATACCGACCCCGGCGGAGGACTCTGGGTGGCCGTTGACAAACCAGAACGTGTTTCCGTAAAGCAAATAGTTCTCTACAACACAACCGTTCGTCACGGCAATACTCGCGTTCGTCAAACTGCGAGTTGTCTCCCCCTGCCGAAAGATGTTGTTGTAAATATAGACCTCGCCATGTGGATCATGAATGGTGTTCGTACTCTCAATGAACGCCGTCCCGTTGCAATCTTCCCAGACATTCCGTCGCACATGAAAGTTTGCCGTGGTCGTTCCGGGGTTCACCGTCATCAACGCACCGTGAATATAGCCCTCAGAGCCGATCTTCTCTCCGCCCCGGCGATTAGTGATAACGCAATCCTGGAGGTAAGAGTCCACGAGGTCGATTTCCAGGCAGACCCACGGGAAGTGGTGGATGTAGCAATTCTCTATAGTGAAGTTAATACCGGACGCCGACAACCCGCAAAATTTGACCTGTTCAATCCCCGGCCCCGGCCCCTCGTTCATTCCGTCGAATTCACAATGTTCAATATGCCAATGCGTTCGTACGTTATACCGAACATTGATCAGCGCCCGACCGTCGGCCATGTCACTGTCGGCAGGCGGGCGGAATACAATGCCGTAGGCCGTCGGACCATCACCGCTACCAACCACGCCGTCAATATGGATATAGTCTGAGTCCGACTGAAAACACCCGCTGACAATTGCCTGCCCGTCGCCAAACGAATTCGACCAACCCGTTTCCGAACCATGACTCGCGGTTGTCGCCTTGCAAATCGTAAATGACGTCGTTCCGCTCGCTGCCAGATTCAAATCAAACCACGTGCTCTGATTCGGAACACCAATGCTCGTGCCGTCCGTGTCCGCCAGCCAAAGAATATCTCCTCGCGCCGCCGTACCAGAAAACCATGCCTCAGGCGGCCAGGTCTCGAAGGCGTTCGTCCAGTCGCTTCCGTCATCAGCGCCAGTTGCAGCGTCACAGAAATACCAGTCCGTGCCGAATGATGTTGAGATCATAAGCACAAACAACACTGTTAGAAAATGTTTCATTGCACCAGCCCTCCGCCAACCAGTTGCACCGCGCCGCCGCCACCAGTGGCCTCATAGCCGTAGGCTCCGATGCACCGCTTGTTCGGCCCAGCGTTAATCAGCGGGCTGCCCGCCTGAAGCGTATAGTCTTCCGTGTCGGGAGCCGTGAAAGTTGGGTCGGCTGTGCCATCATTTGTTCCTGCTGCAACATTTGTTCGAGGCGTTTCGCAGGAATTGAACCAGTTATAGTCAACATCGCCGATTTTGTTCTTGAGGTTGGAGCCGACGTAGTAAATGCCATCATCGAGATCATAGAAAACATTGCCAACAATCTCGCCATCGTTATTAACAGCATCGAGCATGTAGAGGCCGTAGGTGTTCGCGACATTACCGCCATCTATAGTGTTATACGCAATAGTGTTACCGCCGTACTGGCTCTGATCTGTGTGGATTGAGTAGCCAGCATTCTCATGGAACCAGTTCCCTGTAAGCGTACAAGCGTAATCGCACCAAATGCCGCCGCCCCCATTGCTGAAAGAACTGTCGGAGACCTTGAGCGTGTGATCCGCAAGGATGTCGTAAGCCGTATTGTCCTCAAAGGTGCAGCGTATGAACGTGCAGTTATTATCGACTTGACAACCATCGCTGCCTGCACTGATGAACTGACAATTAGTGAAAATAGTGTTGTCAATTGAACCTAACGAGACATTGTCGCCCGTACCATCCTCGAAGCGTATATTCTCGATTTTCCAAAAGGCTGCCGAGGAGATGATACACGAAGCAAGTGAATCCGCCGCGTCAATCGTCGCAATCCCGGAATCTTCAACGGTCGAGGTATAGCCCTTCAGGCGATTGTAGTTCGCCGAAGTGCCCGCAACATCAATGACCATTGAAGCCCCGCTCGCGGCATCTTGGTCCGTATGACTACCGTTGTTCTTGAGAAAAATCGTGTTGCCGCCGCCGCTCACATCGCCCATTGCCACCTCGAGTGTCAGATAGGGCGCGCCAATAGCACCTGTGCCAGCCCCATCGTCTCCCGCCGTCGGGTCCACATGGATTTCCGCGGCAAAAGCAGGCGCTGTCAGCAGAAGCAGTAGTATTAGTAATTTCTTCATGAGCCACCCCTTGAAACCTGCCGATAATACGGCAAAATATGATGATCGCCAGCAGCACGAAACATTTGACGCTCTATCGCACCTTGTGCAACAAGCTGCTTGAGGATGCGATTAGTTGTTGAAATGCTTCTTTTGAAAATCTTCATCCACTCTGTTTTAGTGCGCCAACCAGCCGCACGAAGTGCGACAGGATCGATAAGCTTTTTTAAGATCAAGTTCTGCCATACTTCATAGGGGACATCTTCAGGCGCTACAACTGCACTACTTTCGGTCTTGCGACTTTTAGGAACCATGAGTCAACAACCAAATCACCTTTCTCCCACTTGACGCCGACACCGCCGACATGAGGTGTACAGTTTCGGGCAGATGCTGCTCTGTAGCAGTATGGGCCTTTTAGCTGCCAGCCCGGTGTAGTGATACCGTGCATAAGGCCACCAGCAGAGCCTATTGCTGCATGGCTATGCCTGTGACAATGCGATCTAATAACAACCCTCGGAAGCTCTCGCTCCCACCTTCCGGCCTCTCGTTGCACGTCCAGGAGTTCGCCAGATATTGCAGTGAACTCGTTCTTTGTCACTCCAATATGGTGTAGCGCATGCCCCAAGGCATCGCCAACCCGAAAACAGACTTCTCCGAGTGCTTCAGCGCCCATCAGCCTGGCAATGCGAATCTCTTCTTGTGCCGACCAGCCAACATGAGCGGGTGTTCCTTGTGTCCATAGAATTTTACCCTTGCAACGGTCTCGAATCGGTTCGAATGCACTAATAAATGCGTCTGATTGTACGATCCTGTCATTGGATATCTTCTCGTGATCGTGGTCTCCGCCATCAACGCAGTCGCCATTAAAGAGTATATTCCATTTCGTTTTCTTGGTGAATGCTGGAACCCAAGTGTTCCAGAAATAGTCCCATGCTTCGGCCACATACATCTGACCTTCATTTGGCGTGTACCAACCACCCTTGAGCGGGACTCCTTTCTTAGGGCAAAGACCTTGAATTGAGCCGGAATGCGTATCAGATACTACTATCAATGACGACATACTTTTTCCTTCCAGCCATTGACAACTACCGCAGCGTGCATTACGTAGCGCTTCCAGGCCGGTACACCGTATCGTTGCATTATGATCTTAAAAAATCTGTTCGCCCGCGTATATTCTTTGCGGCGCCACAAATAATCATGCACGATAGCGGCTTCAGCATATTGTCCATCCCAGGGTGGAATTATTCTCCAGAAGAATCGTGGAACAGACGCAAGATCTGTAATGAACCCAGCAGGTACAGTGACTTCGTCATTCGGCACCCTGCAGGCCAGTGACTCGTTCAGCCTCAGGGATATGCCCTTGATTAGCAGGAGATCCACTGAGATTTTCCGCCGAATGAACTCGATTTTCGAAGAACGCCCCTTTGAGGCGGTTGATACAGGCATGTTCGGCCTCCTCGATCTCTATCATTTGTATGATTGGTCGTAGGAGCACGTGACAAACTTCATGAAATGCGCAAGCGACCTCAATAGCGGTGCCGCAAGCCTCAGCATCTTCGACCTCTGTCGCCAGTGAGAAGAAGACTTTTCTGCTGAGCGAATACGTAGTAGCCATCGCTATCGCGTCATCGAGGACTTCGAGCCTAAAGACCGGCTCCCAGTCAGACAAACCAAATCGATCCAGCCAATACAAGCACTCGGCTCGATATACAGGAAAAACTCCCGTTAGGTTCATTGCCTGCCCTCATAGACGGTCACGTCAAGATACACGCCGTCTTCAACTTTCGCGCGCTCAATACGAACCGTACTCGGCGCATCCACCTCATAGACGTATGACGTTGTTGCAAGTTCAGAAGTGTTCAGACTCGTATCAACAGCGCAAACGCCGAGAGTGTACGTTCCCGGCGTATCGATAATATACACGAAAGTTTCGTACACAGACTGACCTACGACATCATCGTTCAGGTAGTAGTTGTAGTTCTTGAGATCAGGCTCAGTGTTCGGTGTGACTGTCAAACTGACTTTGGCCGCACAAAGCAGCAAGACGCAAATTATCAGGAAGTACTTCATTTCTATGGCTCCACCAGCAATTCGATTTGGACCTTCTTCGAGGCGCCCATATTTGACCCGTTGATATTGACTGGCCCGGACAGTGCCATGTAACCGTAAGTGCTGAAAAACGGCACCTGGAACACGCCGAGTGTTGCTGTCGACAAATTAGCGCCGCCGGCCGCAAGGCAGTCAGCGCCATACTTGTTTGTGATCGTGAGATCCCAGGCCGCTGTTGGCGTGGCAACAGCATCCATCTTGATGTTAACGCCGACAAGCTTGCCTTCAATAGTTTTCGTGCCATTGAGCATTGCGTAGCCATTGGCTTCGCTCGTCAATGACCAGGTGTACTTAAGATACTTAGGGCCAACAGACTCTGTTAAGACAACAGTGCCGAGATCAGTTGACGACACGGTCCAGAATGTCCAAACTGAGCCGGTGGTGGTACCAGTAGTATTTTCTGCAGTCGCGTACCACGCATACTGCGTAGCCGCAGAGAGCAGGCTGGTGGCGACACTGGTCGTAGCCTGATCGCCGAGCGAGGTAGTTGGTGAGCTACTACCGTCACCGGCGTCCAAGTAGAACGTGTACGTCGTACCGACGACAGTTGTATCGATAGATAGTGTAGCCATTCGCGCCAGTTGCTTGGCGCCGTTAACTGGAGCAGTATTCGTGAAGGCCGGGGCCGAGCCCAGCGCGCTTGTGCACAGAAAGATGAAACCCAGAATTAGTAGCTTTCTCATTTACCCTCTCCTCTTGTCTGATCTCCGGCTACGCCCTTCTGGTCCGTGTTCCGGGATAATTCTTTCTCTCGCTTACCGTCTTGAGGATCGCCCTCCAGGCCGCGAGCTTGACTGGATTGTGCTGCGGCAACACGGGCGAGTCTTCGGGTATGTGCAGCTTCTGCTTTCTCCCACTCTGTGTCGTCGTAGCCGAGGAGCTTCGACGCAGTTTCGGGTGAAACAACGCCATTTTCGATCTGGTCTAAGAGTTTTTCGGGATCAAACAGAACAACACCAGCAGCTTCGATCTCAGCGGCAATCTTACCGGCTTCATCGGACGTGATCTTATCGCCAAGAAGGTTAGTAACCAGCCGCTTAGCGATTAGGCGCTGGAAAGTCACTGATGGCACATGACCTTGAAGATCCATCATGTGCTCATTGTCTTTACGCCGCTCAGAGTCGCTCTTGATCTGGTATTTCCTCGGGTAGATGACAGTAGCGCTATCACCACCAACGAACTGCGCCCAATACTTAGCAATTTGATTTTCACCATATTCGAGCTCGAGTCCGATATATGAAAGTCCTGCTTCTAACCCCTGATTGTCCCGATCTTTCGACTCGGCACTTGCCATTCTTGGCTGAAGTTGGGTAACTGCGAGACTAACAAGTTCACGGATCTCGTCTTTCATTCGTTGCTGCTTCTCCATACTTGCCCGAAGGGGCTCAGCAGGCGGGTGAATAAAGCTTGGCGGGTTTGAAGTAAGCGGATAGTTGAAGCCGAACATAGGCCCAATCTGGATCTCATTGCCGTCAACTTCTGTCGTATCTTCGGTCGTCTTAGCGTGCTTAGTGCGCGCACGAGGATCGCTTGGAACAACCAAGAATGGGAAGTTAGCTTTCACAATACTGAGATCAGATGAACAGACGTTGAGCAAGCTAATTTGGTAATCGGCGACATTTGTCATCAATGAGTGCGAGATCCTAAGGTGGACAAATGGGATCTCAGCGATGTTCAAGGTTTTTCTCGAGATCAGAACGTTTTTATTGTCGTACTCCTCGACAAGAACACCGCCATTGGCTCGGCGAAAAAGTAGGAATCGTTCCTCAAACCCGTCAGGCAGTCCGTCTTTCATTGTAGGTTCCGTTGTTCTTAAGAGCAGAACATCGAAACGGCCAAAACGATCCTTTGCGTAGTTGCGAATGTTTTCGACCTCGAAGATGTAGATGTAGGGTCGGCCAAGGTCGTCGGCGAGTGTTTGTCCTTGCGCATCCGGCATATCAACGAAGACACCGACTTCGCCCATAGACAATAGCTCAGGCAGCACTTGCTGGCCGATGAAGCTGTTCATCGAGTGCCCGTCATAGTTAACGCCGCCATTCCTACCGAGAACAGATTCACGATATGTGTTATCGCCCTCCAGCCGGGTTATATCTTGAGCCCGGTGAAAGATTGAGTTACTAACATCACGAATAGCAGCACTCGCGAATGCTGGCGAGTATGTGATAGCTTTGCGTATCCGAAAATCGGCATCGGTCTCACGGTCGGAGACCTCGCGCAGATACTCATCAATGAAGTCACGACCGCCTTTGAAGGACAGACGCCACTTAACCCATTCTTGATATCTGGTCGCATACAACTTGTGTATGCTTGAGGCTACTTTCATGGTGATGTCCTTGTTATTGGTGTTACCCCCTGCACATTTAGCGCATTCTCGAAAGCTATTTCGCTATAGCATCGAGCGTGAGCGAAGTGATCAGGGCCTGTATTGACATAGCGAGCAACTGGGTTGCCCTGTTTGTCCTTTTCGTAGCGCCGAACAAGCGCCTTTATGTGCCGCTTGTATTCTTCAGGGGTGTCAGCCGGTAACTTGATGGTTCCGTTCTTCCAACGCCCGAGGGCGAGATCGAGCCAGGATGTTCTATCTACTGTGACCGTAGGTTCAGCCGTAGATACGTGGATATCGCGACCGTTGCACGAGTTTCCGTAAAAACAGAGCTTAAGAACGCCCCAGAACTCGTTCGCTATACGCAGGGCTTCGCGCCGCTCAGGGTTTGCGTCAACGACCGCGGCAATCGGCGCATACAAACGGATCAAGTCGCCGATTTCATCGAAATGTTGGACTTTTCCGACTTTAACGACCTTCGCCATAGCATCGAAGTGTGCATTATAGTCGCTGGAGTCGAAAAACCACTGCGTGATCTCGTAGTGCAGCCAAGTTCCGACGTCGATGCCGATTGTGTAGAAGCCGTCGCGCTTAATCTCGTCTTTCATCAAGTGGTTTTTGAGACTGGACTCAATCTGAGATTCGTCAACACGCGCGCCCTCTACGGAATGCGGGAGTCCGAGCTTAGAATTGAAGAATTCTTGCTCATCGCTGGGCGAAATGCGGGCACGCAAGAACGAGGCTGCGATATCCGCTGCCGTAACTGTTGAGGAGTAAAGTTGATTGATGTGGAATCCGCGGATCGCTCGATCGCGAACTTTTGATACGTATCTGCCGGTTGATAACCACTCGGATTTGGTTGCATGATCAAGGTGGTGCTCGCATTCTAAGCAGATTAGGTGGCTGTTAGACAAAGATTCGTCGATGTAATCTTCAGCGGTGACAACCATATTCTCCCAAGATAGCTCGATGAACTTCGAGCAATGTGGACACTTAAAGAAGAAGTGATCTTGAGAACTCTCTTTGAATTGGGCGTGAATGCCCATGTCTTCAACGCCGGGCGTGCTGACGCGCCACATTTCCTTGGATAATTGTCCCGACATGCGCTCGCGAACAAGCGGGATCATGTCAGGGTCCCACTCGTCGACCTCATCGCAGGCGATGAACGAAACCGGAATGCTCTTAAAACCGGAACGTGAGCGTGCGCCACGTATGTACAAGTTTGCAGTGCGCAACACTTTATGTCCCATGTTTTTCGTACTCGAGAAACATTGGGTTAAGTGCTCAGAGAGCTCGATCGCTGGATTGAACCGCCCGGAGCTGAAGTCTACGGCGTCTGGATTCTGGCTCGGTAGCGCGTACAAGCAATCCTGGTTGAGAATATCCATCCTGTAAAAGACGATATTCATGAGGTGTTCAGTGAAGCCAAGCTGCGCACCTTTCATACCAACATTATCTTCGCTCTTGGAGTTGTGCATCTCCTCAAGCCAGGGGTGATGATCAAACGTCCAAGGTCCTGGGTAAGGTGGCCCCATAATTCTGTAGGTACGCGCCCAGGTGGCCGGGTCGACAACGGATTTGCGTGTCAGCCCGTAGGTAATGCGTGATGCGAAGTCGTCAAACATAGTGGACTTTCTGGCCTCCGGCGGCGGCTAACCGCGCTTCGCCGTGATATTAGTAACAGCCAACGTAAGCTGCTCGCTGACTTCCGGTAGCATCTGCGGCGGTACCGCGTCGGAGACAATTCTGACAACTTCGTCTGCAAACTTCATAAGTTCATCGCGGCCAATCAGGCCGGCCATGTCTTTGTCGATTTTATGGCAGGCCGTAACAACTCGTTCGATAACTTGCACTTGTTGACCGATCACAGCTTGATGGATCATGAGATCCGTCGGCGAGGTGCACTGCTCTAAGAGATTCTCGAGCATCATTCGGGCAATGCCGATTTCCTCTGTCATGGTCTTAAGAGCAGGGGAGTTTGCTTTTTCGGCAATTGTCTCTCGCCATTTCGTCAAGCGGTAGTTTCGCAGTTCCCTGTTCTCGATACCTCGAGCGGCCGCTATGCCACCGTGCATCGGGCAGTTTTTTGTACCAGGAACGATCTTATTTGGGCATCTGCCCATTCCAGCAGCGACCTGACAACGTTCTTCGTCGTTTGTTGTGCGTTCCAATTCGTACATTAACTTCCCCTCAAATGTTCGAGTTGGCGAAAAACGTGTTCGCCTCCAGCTTACTTGTATTGTAGCATGAGTCAAGGGTCTTGTCAAGATTTTTCTTGCGCACACTTTTGGCCAGTATCGAGATCATTATTTTATTTTTTTGA
>Ga0208769_1000295_pt1 | contig 25768 bp, 27 predicted proteins | sample AntAceMetag02UKC_FD_184768 | JGI IMG/M metagenome (GOLD analysis project Ga0208769, IMG submission 184768) | Saline lake microbial communities from Ace Lake, Antarctica- Antarctic Ace Lake Metagenome 02UKC (SPAdes) (version 2) | ecosystem: Environmental > Aquatic > Non-marine Saline and Alkaline...
ATGCAACGTCTTTACTGGCATACTTATTATACTGGGCAATACTGGTTTTATTACCTTTTTTATACAAAGTGAAGTCAAAAATGTAGGAAACATTATCTGGATGTCCAATGGATAGCCCAATATCTATTGCTCCCCTTTTTGTCTTGGTGTGTTTTACTATAACAGATTGAAATTGCTTAGCAAACTGCTTTTTAGACGTTAACGACAGCATAGCATACTCATTTAGCACATTAGGAAGTACAAATCCATTTTCAAACGGATAAGACCAGTGAATTCCAGCATTCGGGTTTTCGTTGTTGGACGACTCACTAATAAACTCTGACCGTTTTTTCATCATTCCAAAGTCAATATATTTCATTGACATTGTTGCTTTGTCAAACAGAATATTGTGCGGTTTTAAGTCATAGTGAATTATGTTATTATTACGAAACATTACTAAACCATCAAACAAGTTTAATACACACTTTTCCCAAAACTCATCAATTTTGTTAAGGTCAGTAAACTTATCCAAGTGAGTTTTAACAAAATCCTTGAGATTTACCCCCCCATATGGAAATGTTAAGACACTAAATTGTTTCTTGTCACTTTGTGTTTCATATAAATTATCCGTTTCATTTAGTACGCACTGTTTTAGGTCTGCTACAATAGATTTGTTATTGTAATCAGGTTGGCAAATAGTCGGTATACCAAGGTGAAACTTGTTTGTTGGGTCGGCTTGGTGAATAATTTTAAATTCTTTAAGTTCTTTATTCGCTTCATTTGTATACATAAACTTGGACACGAGATTTTGTGTTGAACCATTAGGCAACCGTATTGAACGTTTTTTGCATGGGATATAAGGTTTGTACACACATCCATATGCCCCTTGGCCAATAATTTGTGAGTTTTTTTTAGTTTTATGTTTGTTTGCATTTATACTATAACCTTTACCTAAACCTCTGCCAACAACCCTCTTTTTTGTTTTTGGTTTATATGTCATTATTTATTAAATCTATATAATGCCAATATTTTATTCCAAAGATTGTTTCATGTACATTTGAAGCTCATCTTTCATGCTAATATTTTCATTGCTATTTGGTGTAATATTAATATCAAAGTCTGATATTGGTGTTGTGTGTTCATTTATTGTTTCATCTGATAAGCTTATTTTTTCATTTGGATAAATCTTGTATTCTGTTTTTTGTCTTTCGTGAAGAGTATTTAAAATTGATTGATATGTTTTTGATGGTTGGTAATTTTTTACTTTTGTTGTGGTAAATATATTAGTTAAATACAAAAACAATTTATGAAAGATATAAATAATAATAAAGGATAAAATACTTATTTGAAGAATCAAAACTAACATATTAGTTTAATAAGGTTATTAACTATCAATAAATTAATACTGTAAAAGAAACGGAATAATAAATCTATAAATTTGCAATAATAAAATAACAAATTATAATAAGCAACATTAAAATATGTTTAAAAAAATCGCAAGCAATAATACAGTATTAGTTGCCATTGTGCTCTTTATGATTTTATATGTTTCTTTTGCTCAAATTATTAAACCAAGTTTTATGTACAATGACAGCGGAACTATTAAAGAGTTTGGAATCGGGTATAAAAATAAAACCATTGTTCCTATGTGGCTATTTTCTCTTGTATTAGGTATTTTTTCCTATTTGTTTGTTTTATACTACCTTATGAATAGTCATTTTTTATAATATTTCTAATTTCCATTTTACTTTGGTATATAATGACTTTATTAATTATTTTTTAATTATGATAAAATAAACAATATGCACCATGTGCAATAGTGTTTTTTATTTGGCTTTGATTTATATGTGTTACATTTCGGTCGTTAAACAAATACCACTCGCCACTAATTGCGTGATTTAGACACGCAGTATAGTGCCCACCTGCGGTTCCGCCCATGTGCTGACACACCCCATAAAGTTCATATTTTTTATAATTTAATGATTGTTGGTAAGCATATGGCGACATGTCCAAAAGCATTGGGAAATCAATATTTGCATTGTTTTTCTGGTTTGAATTGCTGAATCGTTTTAATGTAATTACCAAGACTTTAGGAAAAGACCAAAATTTAATGCAACGCTTTACTGTTTCTGTTTTCATAGTTATTTCGTTCATATATCCATCAATTATTTCACCTTTGCAATAATTGTTAATACACTCTTTTAATGTGTTTGTTTTGTTATTTTGTATTGATAAATTAAGTTCAAGGTACGGGTCCGTTTTAAAACTTAAAGTTTGGTTTGATGTTGTTGATACAATTTCCGAGACATACATGCCAAAAAATAAATTAAATAATCCTGAGTAATCGTTTGAGTACATTTTTTTTATAGTTTCATAGCACTGAATTGCTATTTTATCTGTAGTTGTAGTTGGTGTTCCACGTACTGTCATGGTAACTTTGCGAGACAATGCTGTATGAAACACATCAATGAGAACACCAAAAAACTCAGATGCATCATGTTGCTTAAACCCTTTAAAAATAGTATTTTTATTTTTACTTATGCTTTGCTGAAATGCTATATGAAATTTAGCAGGAGATACAGATTTATTTGTTTTAGACTCTGACCAAAGTTCACTTTGTAATTGAGTCCATTGCACTAAAATAGGTTTGTTTGTATTACTGCTGGAAATTATGTTATTAAAATCAGGGGTGTGTGAAAGTATCTGTAGACATGTATTCATAAAACAAGTATTGCCTAAATTATCTAGACCTATTTTGCCACATTCTTGATTCATTAATAATTTATTGTATAATACCACTTATTTCTATATATTTTTTATAAATTAAGTAATAAATAATATGATAATATAATATAATAATAATTTAAAAATGTCACTTGTTGCTCGAATTGATAATGGAGTTACATACACGGCAACTATTGGAAATAGTGTTTGTACTGTTACTAAATATGAATATGACGGCTTAAATGCAAATGTTACCATACCACAATCTATAAATATTCCAACCGACTCCGACCCGTTGTACAATATAACTGTTATTAATTCAGATGTATTTGATAGCAATACTGATTTAACATCTATTTCCATGGAATCGGCTGATTATTTAACAAGTCTTTTATCCAACACATTCCGTAATTGCAGTTCATTAGTGACAATTACGTTGTCTAATTCAATCAATCACTAGTTTTGGGTTTGGTTGTTTTAGATCATGCTCAAGTTTAACATTTATTTCTATTCCAAGTTTAGTAACCAGTTTGCCTGGTCTTTGTTTTGATAAGTGTTCTTTATTGGCCACAATTACGTTGGCTAATTCAATCACCAGTTTTGGTAGTGCTTGTTTTAGTGATTGTTTTGTGTTAAACAATATTACTCTTCCATCAAACTTGACTAATTTAAATGATGAATCTTTTAAAAACTGCACCAGTTTAACATCTTTAACTATACCAAACAATGTCACTACATTTGGAAATTTTTGCTTTAGTGGATGCACTAGTTTAGAAACATTAACTTGGAGCAATCCTAATACGTTGACTACTTTAGGTGACGCTTTGTTTACATTAGTAAATTCCCTAATTGTAACATATTTGGAACCTATTGAAAACTACTCCCAACTTAATAGCGCATCTCAATTATTACAAACCCAATATTATCCAAATGGTACTACATATATTTATTGGATACCTCCAATGTGTTTTTTAAAAGACACCAAAATCTTAATTAGCCAAAATAACAACGAAGTGTATGTTTCTGTGCAAAATTTGCGTATTGGTGATTTAGTTAAAACCATTTCCGAGACAAAATATTCTCCAATTACTTATATTAAGCAATCTAAAATATTTAACACTGGAGACAAAAAAAGAACTAAAAATAAACTTTATGTATGTAATATGTCACCGAAGTTCCCAACTCTGTTTTCCGACCTTGTTATTACTGGACCTCATTCTATTTTAGTGGATGATAATAATTTTTCTGACGATGACCGATCCAATGTATTAAAAATGTTGGGAGATATCTTTGTCACCGATAAAAAGTATCGTATGCCTGCATGTTTAGATAAACGAACCAAACCGTATGAAGTTAAGGGTGAGTTTGATATTTATCATTTTGCTCTTACAAATAAATGTGATTACAGCAACTATGGCGTGTTTGCCAATGGGCTTGTGGTAGAAAGTGCAAGTAACCGTCAAATGAGAATTTTATAAGACAAATATAAAAATGAAATAATTTAAACAATACCAACAAAACACATAATAAACCAAGTTTAATATAAAATGCTTTCTAAACAAAAACCTAAACTAGTCGTAGTTAGCGGTGCTGGGCTCAGTGCCTCTGTAGGCATACCAACATATAGTGATAAAGAGTCTGGACTATGGTCAATTCATACAATGCAGTCCATCTGTGTTAAAGGAAACGAATTCTCGAACAAAAGCATTGATTTTTATAACCAATTTTGTGCTATGGAAGCAAAAACTGAGCCCACAGCTGTACACGAATTATTTGCTCAACTTCAATCACAGTTTGGAGTACACCGAGTTAAACTGCACACACAAAATATTGACACTTTGTTGGAACGAGCTGGGTGTTTAGAGTTGCACCTGATACACGATTGGTTTTGCTTGAGCACAATAGCATAATTTCAGCGGTTGTCTCTGCATTTATTATATTTTCATTTGCGGTTGTATCAACACACAATACTGACGATATATTCTTTGTAATTGGGTCTCGTCAAAAAAATCCCCAATTTTTAAACTTGGATATATTGTGGGGATGAAACCGATTTTTCATCAAGTCTTCTTTGAATAACATACAGTTGTTTTTCATTTGTTTATAATCATAATTGAATATACGTGGGTTTTGAGACAAATTATACCAATTTATTTTATTTGGGTACTTTTCTAGCAAGTGTATAGCAGACGGATTACCAGACAACAAACGCCAATTTATTTTATCTTGATTTTTTTCTAGCAACCGTATAGCACTTTCTGACGGGTTACTAGACAAGTCATCCCATTCAATTTTATCTGGATTTTTTTCTAGCAACCGCATAGCAGACGGATTTGCAGACAAATATTCCCAATCTATTTTATCTAGATTTTTTTCTAGCAACTTTATGGCACCTTCTGACGTATTTTCAGACAAATACCACCAATGTATTTTATCTGGATTTTTTTCTAGCAAGTGAATAGCTGACGGATTTCCAGACAAATACTTCCAATTTATTTTATTTTGATTTTTTTCTAGCAACTTGATAGCTGAGGGATTTCTAGACAACTGATTCCAATCTATTTTATCTGGATTTTTTTCTAGCAACCGCATAGCACCTTCTGACGTATTTCTAGACAACCATGGCAAAATTATTTTTTTTTTATTTTTTTTTAGCAACTGGATAGCACCTTCTGACGGATTTGCAGACAAGATATCCCAATATATTTGATTTGGATTCTTTTCTAGCAACAAAATAGCACGTTTTGACAGATTTTGAGACAACATAAACCAATTTATTCTATGTTGATTTTGTTTTAGCAACCGGATAGCACCTTCTGACGAATTTTTAGATAAGAAACGCCAATTTATTCTATGTGGATAATTTTTTAATAATTGTATAGCACCTTCAGATGAATTTAGAGACAAACTATTCAAATTTATTTTTGTTTCACTTATCCAATCCAATAAACACATTGGTAATTCGACATTCATTGTTTTTTTTGTAATTTTTATCATACAACCAAAATAAATCATTTTTTCGCAATATAAATTAATTTATAATTTTACAATTACTTATGACAATATCCAATTTTAGTATATTGGCTTTGTTACATATTGCAATAATGAATTCATAATATAATGTACAATGTTGAAAACGAAGTTGTTTATATTGTACGTTAATTAAATTATCAACAAATTCTTGTTTAAAAATGCTTGGACCAGAATATCCAATTGTTAAACATGTACCTTGCCATGGATTCATTGCTCTAATAAACATTGATAAATTATATTCTTCGTGCGCACATAAATCCATAATAATTTCTGCACCATTCCATTTTGCAAGAGCATTTGTTTTTTCTTTACTTATTTCCATTTCAGTAAATATAATTGAGGATCCCATCCATGTTTCAACCAAAAATTCAAAATCGGATACATCAGTTTGAATAGCATCAATGCAAATTGCTTGTCCGGGAAGATTGACACTGCCTTTAAGAATAGATTTAATATTAATATCACACATTAATATTTATTATATTTTATTATTGGTTATAATAATCATTCAATTTTTGATGAAGATTATAATTATAGTAATGTTCGCGAATTCGCCTAATATTAGATTTATGTTACGTATCCAAGAAAGTTTTAAGTCAAGATGTCTTAGAACAATTTACATAGTTCTACGTAAAACCAATATAAATATAATATACAATACTTAACAATATGAACATAAATCCACAAGTTCGCCTTAACAATCAATTAACATTAAATCCACCCATTTTAACTTCCGATTCAAATGCTAAACCAATGGTTGCTTTGCCTAAGATAACGTCAAACATTCCCGTAAAAAATATTCAAAAAACAATGTTTCAACAATTTAGAAATATTTTACATAATCCCACTGTATACAATCAGGATGAAATTAATGCATTAATACACGACCAAGAAGATTTAGTCAATAAAAAGTAAATTATGTGCCATAATAAATGTAATGTTGTATAGTAATAAAAATAATAATACTATATATAAAGAATGTTGTCAAGTTCTTTGGACCACCAGGGTTCCTTATTTGTGAAACTACAAAAAAACATCACAAGCGGAATAAATAATCGCACCAATACTCACAACTACAAACTCAAAACACAAAATGACAATAAATCATTTAATAAAGAAGGATTTACCGATACAATTCTGAACAAAAAATATACCAATGTAACAGACGACTATACCCAGATTCAAACTGAACTTCAGGACAACAACCTAAATATTTTAAAACGACTTGACCCAAGAACAAATCCACTACTCGGAAAAAATATTACCCTAAACAATGCTCAAACTGGTTATGTTACTGAGCAAGGCATATTTAAAGCCTATAATCCAAGTACATGGGCTGACACCCCTGGTAAATTCGGATGTCCTTCTGCTAAAAAAAACATGAATGTAACTGTCAATGAAACTGACCAAACCAATTCTGCAGTTCCTGGATACACATTTGTTACAGATAACTTTCCCAAATTATTAGTGGGACAACCTATGCAAAGTAAAACTTCGTGTGGTGCAGCAGGACAAAATGTTTATGTTAACCGTCTTGTAGATAATCCTACCGCAACTTACACAGGATGTTATTCAAATTCAAATTCAAATTTGGATTCAGATTCAAATAAGGCCATGACTAACATGGGCCCACTTGGTTACAATGCATGTTTAAAAACTGCCATGAATAATGGTGCATCGTACTTTGGCTTATCATCAAGTGGTAAAGAAACTAATTGTTTAGTCTCTAACGACTTAACTCAAATACAGCAGTATGGAGCTCCATCCGCATTTACGCCTGTCCTACAATGGGAATCAAAAACAATTGGCACAACCAACACATGTAGGGTTACCAATGACGGTCGTTTAATTATTACTTCGTCAGAATCAATGGATGACCCTTTATTTGAAAGTAACCAGGCAGTTGCAAGTTGTGCTAATGGGGGAAGTTTTGTCGACATTCTTGCTACATTTGGAGGAAACTGTGATGACAAGTATAATGTGAAATCGGGAAACGCATCAGAGTCAATTATGACAACCTATGATTCTCTTAATAAACCCAGCAACTTTTCGTTTTTAGTTAACAGCGAAAATATTGGTGGCAACCCTGCTGATGGGTGTAGTAAAAAAGCATGGGATGTATCTTATTTGTGCGGAAATGTCTCAAAAGTTGATCATATAAGCAATGCAAGCGGAAAAAACGTCAAGTTTGATTGCAAGTCCGAAGTATCTGCATGCAACTTTCAGTTTGCATTAAAAAATAATGGCAATGCGTGTTTATTTCAAACCGATAGTGGAGGAAATCAAGTTAATAAAATATGGTGTGCTTTAAATGACACCCCAAACCTAGTTCCTAATTCCGAGTTTGTAGCAAAAAATGGCAAAACTGGAGTTAATGCGTTAAAAACTGGCCAAGCTCTTTTCGCAGACGAATGGATTGGGTCAAACAATGGAACATTAAGAATGATTATGCAAGCTGACGGAAATTTGTGTATTTACGCTTACAAATCAGCTAAAACATGTATCAAAGATAAAGGTGCAAAAATAAATACAATGGTCGGAACAGAAAATATTAATGCAGTTTATGAGGTAACAACTGGCGGAAATAAAAAAGTATTAGGAAAAATAGCATACATTGACCAAGACGATGTGTTACATAACTATCCTACTAATTCTCTTAAATATTCAAACGAATATACAATTTTTCAAAATACTGACTCGTCGGGAAATGACCTTAGTACCTTACCAAACTCAACCATAGACCAATGCAAAACTGCGTGCACAAACAATGATAAATGCGCAGGATACGCCTTTGAATCAAATGCGAATGTGTGCTATTTAAAAAACAACAACATGTATCCCAAAGGTGATTTATCCATTAACAACGGTATCACAACTGGTGTGAGGTTACCTAAAGTACAATCATCTGCAAGTTGTTCAACAACAATGAAAAATATTAGTTCGGAAAAATATAATCACTATGTACCTGGTCCAGAGTTAACTGCTGATAATATGGGCAACATTTGCAACCCTTTTGCTGCAAACCCAATATCTAAATCAGCCAAAATAAAATATGGAAAGATAAACAACAATCTTGAAACATTAGGAACACAAATAATGGGCGGAACTGAACAATTAAAAGCTAAAACCTCAGCAAATCAAATTCAGTTTACAAAAAATCAAGAAAAAATGCTGGGATCAGTAAAATCATATAAGGATATGTTTTCGAATTCAGGTTTAAAAAAAACAAAAAAAGAAGGGTTCAACACAAACACAGTGTCTTCATTACCTATAAATATGCAAGATCTAGAAAGAATGAAAAGTGATTCAGAGTTGATGGTTACGCATGAAAATATGCAATATATTTATTGGATGCTTGTTGCTCTTGGTTTAGTGACCGTTTGTATGGTAGTTATAAAAAATCATAAATAATGTTATTTTTATTCAATAACAAAATTACCACCAGTTAAAAGGTATGTCCAATGGTATCACCCACTCTCCATTACATTTATAGTTTTTATGATTCTTCACAAATTCTTGTTCATTTCCAATTTTATATTGAATATTAGGAATTATTCCTTTCATGACAAAAGATGAGTGTTTTTCTTGTATTAATAAAGAATCATAATCAGACACATTTTGATGAACGGACATATTACATAGCTTTCCATTTTCCGTATATTCAGTAAATGTGATTTGGTCATTAAAATCATTTGGTTTATAATAATCATCGTTATCAGATATTCTTATGACACATTTAGCAATCAAATGTGATGATTTAACTATTATTGCCAATTTATAGTTGTTATTAATATAATAAGATATATTTGGTTTATACAATATGCTAGGCTTATTACATTCTAAATTAGTACCAGAATCTAATATAATACAATACCAGAATCTAATATAGTACCAGAATCTAATATAGTACCAGAATCTAATATAGTACCAGAATCTAATATAGTACCTGCTTTATTATCACATTCTTTAATATGTATTAAAGAATTTAACTTTGTACGTAATGTTTTAATTTGCTCGTCAATACTCATTAATTTGCTTGTTTATAATAATTTTAATATTACAATATTACAAATGGCAACTACTCGAAGCAAAAACAGCCCTGGTACTTTTTGTCAGTTTATTCGTCAAAATGAACAAACATCAAATTACTCTTTATACCAATATGGTTCTTATGGACAAGCTTATGATACACGCTTACCTGGAATTGGATTAACACCTGGCCAAGTTCCTGCTAATACGCTGTCAAAAAACTCAACAGATATAGAGTCATTTTTGTTTGGTGTTGGTGCAAATAACTTAATCGACCCTAAAAAGTGTTTAACTCCTGAATTAAACAGTCTTAAATCAGCAAACTTGTTTAAACTAGCAGATGTGCACATGCCTCTTCCTTTGGTTGTGCCAAACAATCAACGCCCGTTTCCAGTTCCTTAATTTTGTCATTATTAAGCTCATTATTATTGTTTATTGGGGGCAGTTCTTTAGAAGGTTGCATAACTGTTTTTACAGGATGCCGTATAGGTAAAATATTAAAATGGTGAAGATTTTGTTTAAACCACTGTTGTAATTTAGACAAAAGTCGTTGTCTGTGAAAGGAGTCGGTCAGCATCTGCATGTTGCCTTTAGTGTGATAATTTTTCACAAAATTATTATATACTTGAACTAAGTGGTGTTTTTCATACACTAAATCTAAGCGATTGTAATTAAACTGAGCATTTTTAACTCGAGTGTTTACTGTAGCGTGAAATGTATATAGCATATTTTTCATGTGTTGATTTGTTTGAATTGTTTTGTGGTTCATTTTGCTAAAGAATTGCTTAGCATGTGTCGCACATTCAGGACACGGAAGATTGCTGGAAATTTCAACAATAATTTGCAACAGTTGTTTTCCAATAACAGAAAAACTGTTTGGCTTAATTTTAGCGGCCATAGTGTGAAAAAAACACCATGTAGCAGGTCCCCATTGGTCAATTGACGGCATTATTTTTCTGATCTTTCTTGTTTATTAATATTTTATTTCAATATATTTTACTTGAACTAACAAAAAAACAAAACAAAAAACAAAATAAAAATAAAAATAAAAAGTAAATAAAAGACAACCATGAGTAAGTTTAATTTATCAACCAATCACCCCCTCATTCCCAATGCTAACGAGTATTTAAACGAAACCAAGTATGTATCCATTCATTCGGAAGACCGTAATATGATTAAATACCCAAGCTCGTCCGAGTTTGAGATTGAGTTGCCTCAAGATTACACAAATGTTCAATCTCTATCTTTGACCAATTGGTCATTTCCTTCAAACTATAATGTATTTTCAGATTTTAACGCAAATCGTAAGATGACATTTAAGTTTAAAAATGTGTATGACCCAAGTGAACATAACATTACAACTACAGACTCCGATGAATTAGCCGTTGTTCAAACGGTTCAAGATATATTTGATGTTTTGTCTCAGGATTTAGACCAGGAATTTGTGATTACAATTGAAGAGGGGTTTTACACACCAGAGGAAATGGCGGCTGAACTAACGGCAAAGTTTAATGCGGCAGTTAGTTATTATTTAATGGAATATGATACCAGTTTGTTGGGAGCATATGATGCTTTTGTTATTCACTACAGCACAGTGCAACAGAAACTGTGGTTTGGAAATACCCGAGACCAGTTTGAGCTTGTAAATGACTCAACCGTGATTGCTCAGAAAGAATTATTGGATTCTCGATGCAAGAAAAAAAATGTGCTACCCGAGTATAGCAACTGGGGATTGCCCGCTTTTCTTGGCTTTGTTCGTTGCCCAATAACTGCGGAAGCCCCCGCATATTCTACGCAATTGTTACAGGCAAACGCAAATATTAGCCCTTTTAACATGAATGGGACCATTATTATTGTCCCTCGCGATTATTCCTATACACCAGTAGATTCAAGCGACACTGGAATTGGAGAGTGGCTTGTTCCCACACTATATCTAATTGGCTCGGTTGTGTACTTTTTAAAAACTCCAATGAAAATTAACCTAATGGGTCAGTCTTACTTTTACATAGAACTTGCTGGGTACAATTGCTTGGACGAAACATCTCCATATAGTTTGTCCAAGTTTACTGCAACTACAAACCAAACCAATGGCGTGGTGAATTCTGCGTTTGCTAAAATATCCATTCCAACAACACCAGTTTCGCAGTGGTACGATGACTCTTCACCATCTTACAAATGGTTTAACCCTCCTGCCGAGCGTATTCGCAAGTTAACATTAAAGCTAAGATACCACAATGGACAAATACCAGAGTTCGGCGACTTTGACTACTCGTTTACGATTGGATTTCAGATGCTTAAGCCACAAATTGAACACAAGGCTAGCATTTTTACAGTCGGTTAGTTTATTGTAATAATTGTCGAAAAAATGAATATATAAATTAATGTTTTAATAAACAAAAACATGAATATAGAGTTACCCATGTGTTTATTAAATTGGATACATCCAAATAAAATAAATTGGATGTATTTGTCTGGCAATGAGTCAGAAGGTGCTTTGCAGTTGCTAGAACAAAATCCAGATAAAATTGATTGGGAATGGTTGTCAACAAATCCGTCCGCAATACAGTTGTTAAAAAAAAATCAAGATAAAATAAATTGGCAAGAGTTGTCTAAAAATCCGTCAGCAATACAGTTGTTAGAAAATAATCAAGAGAAAATTAATTGGAGCATGTTGTGTTTGAATTCGTCAGAAGGTGCTATAAGGTTGCTAGAAAAAAATAAAGATAAAATAAATTGGTTTAAATTGTCTTACAATCCGTCAAAAGGTGCTATTTACTTGTTTGAAAAAAATTTAAATAAATTAAATGAAACAAAAAACTGGAATCATATTAATGGTTGGGAACATTTGTGTAGAAATCCGTCTGAATTGGCTATGCAGTTGCTAGAACAAAATATAGATAAAATAGATTGGTATTGGTTGTCTTTAAATCCGTCAGCAATTCACTTGCTAGAAAAAAATTTAGATAAAATAAATTGGTTTACCTTGTCTGGAAATCCGTCAGAAGGTGCTATGAAGTTGCTAGAAAAAAATCAAGATAAAATATATTGGAACTTTTTGTGTAGAAATCCGACAGAAGGTGCTATACGGTTGCTAGAAAAGAATCCAGATAAAATATATTGGGATATCTTGTCTAGAAATCCCTCAGCAATTCACTTGCTAGAAAAAAATCCAGATAAAATAGATAAAATTGATTGGATTTATTTGTCTAAAAATTCGCACATATTTAAGTATGATTATAAAAAAATGAAACTGAACTGTATGTTGTTTAAAGAAGAGTTAATGAAAAATAGGTTTCATCCTCGTAATATACCCAAGTTTAAAGATTGGGGAGTTAATGGATTTGAGTTTGAGTTTGACTCTAATTAAGTCCAATATAATTTAGTTAAGTTACTTTGTTGTCATACGCAAAGTTTTATACAATGCCGTCTTGCGTTTTTTTGCATGAATGTCAGAAATATGATGGTTAATTTTCTGTACAAACGATGGTAATTTATATTGCTTTTGTAACAAGGTAATGCAAAACGCTTCCATATTTGCTCGTGTTGGTTTAAACATAATGTAATCGGAGATACGAAACTGATTTGTTGATGTTGTAGTAGCAATAGGATTGTTTTGATAGCACCACGCAATAAACGCAGGATAGTTAGCAAACAATACTAAAGTAATAACATAATATGCAAGAATTGACGTATTTTCCTTATATTCAGTTTTAGCTTGACCACGAATAAGTTGCTCATACGAGTTAATATTCATATATTCAAGCACTTTAGCTGCTTGGAAAAAAGAAAACGCAATTTCTTCATTAAGCCTTTGCTTAACAGATGTTAAAAATTCATCATCGCTACTTTTAATATGTAAAGACGAAAATACCACAAAAATAATGCGTGCCCAGCATTCTGTGTATGCCTCGTAGAGGTTCACGTCACTTTTTACAGGATAAAGTTTATTTAAAACAAATGATGTTCCATATTGAATTAAATCATTGGATGCATTGGAAAAGTCAAATCCGTAATTATGAAATGTTTCATGGATGAAAACTTTAAACCACTCTTCTTTACGGTAAATAACAATTTCGCGAACTATGCTTGTTTTTGTTTTATTTGGTTCATTACAAACCATGGTAAATGCTGTGTTGGCATTAACCCAATCAATAGTAGTAATATCTTTAGACACTGTACTTTTTGAAGGAAGCATTTTTAATAGAGGAGAACGTAATAAATAAATAAGAAGTGGAGCTGTGTTACACTGATTTTTTTTTGCGGTTTTTTGAGCAATGTAAAGCCAGACTAAACATTGTCGAACATATTGGTTGATTTCTTCAATAAGAGAGACAGAACATAAATCTTGCACAGCAATAACAAACGATATAGGTCTGCGGATAAGTTCGTTTGATACAGGAATGTTATATGTTAACGTGCATTTAGTATCCATTTGTATATTTTTCCAAATTGATGGCGGAATTCCCTTAGAGTCAAAGTAAATGACCGATTTATTAACCATAACGTCAAGTTTTAATCCTTGTTGCCTTTTTGGCAAGATGGACTGTGTATGTGTATTAACCAGTAATTCGGCATTTTGTATGGTTGATTTTAAATGTAAAAAAAAGTTATTTGTATTCATAGTTTAGGGTGTCTACCATATAATAATTTTTTATGTTTTATAAAAAAACTGAAATTACATAAAATAAAAGGATAAAGTAAATGGGCTTTCGTAGTAAAAAAACCAACAAAAAAAGAAAAAGTAAAAATAAAAGTAAAAATAAAAATAAAAGTAAACGAAACACTACAGTCAAACTTAAAAAACATGGTGGTACAACACTAAGTAATAATTCATTCAAGACTCTTAACTGTGCTCCAAGTAAAATTAAAGGAAAAAAAGGTAAATTACCTACATGCTATGATGATACACAGTTAAAGTTTATCCGTGCAGTTTGGAATGCAAAATATCCCAATGATATTATTTCAAAGTCAGCATCTTTAAGTGATGTATGGAGTGCTTTAAAAGGTAAGTTTAAAAACAAATGCAATGACGAATCGTGCTGGGTTGACCAACTGGGTGCAAAGGCTAAAGATTTAAATAAAGCATTCGCTCCTAATGCTCCCAAAGAATGGTCAACAAAGCCAAATATGTGGCTAGACAATATTAACATTGCAGATGTAATGAAACAATATGAATTCGCATACAAGTGCTTTGATTTTATTGGACCATCTCCGATTGATTTTGATACACGAACCAAGGGAAATGGTGTAAATCCTAATGACGATTGTATATGGGAAGAGCTGTGCAAATTTAGCATAAAAAAATGTTTGTCCAAGGATAAAACGAAGATTGGTATTATCTTTAATACAGACCCTCATGATAAGCCAGGTCAACACTGGATATCCATGTTTGTTAATATAAAAAAGGGAAAAATATTCTTTTTTGATAGTGTGGGAACTACAGCACCGAAAGAAGTTATGGTTTTAGTGAACCGTATAATTAAACAGGGGAAAAACCAAAAACCGCCAATAAATTTCAAGTTTGACCAAAATCATCCAGTTGAGCACCAGTATAGTGATACTGAATGTGGAATGTATTCTCTTTACTTTATTATTCAGATGCTTGAAGACAAAATAACAGCACAGTATTTAAAAACACATATTATTACAGATAATCTTATGACTGAACAGCGAAAAATATTATTCAACTAAGCAGTTTGATTATATCCCAATTGCTTTTCATAAGTTTGAAAGAACAATTTATTGTTTAATATTTTATGTTTTGGTAAAGGAGGATGTTTATTTATATCTTTATATGTTTTAGAAAATTTGCCTGCACTTGCTATTGCTTTGTAAGTATCCACATTCAATGGATAGTGTATATTTGATTTCACTTCCAAATTTCCAGCTTCTTTAATATGATTCATAGTTTGTTCAAAGTTATTGATTAAGTCTTCGTATTTGATTAATATATAATGATTAGTTTGCTTTGGCATGTCTTCTATTAGAAATTTTAGTTTAGTATAACGCATTTCAAATATATTATTGTATCGGTGTTTAGTGTACATGTTGCGGTCTTCCATTAGTTCTTTGTTGGTATTATCATGTAAAGACCAAAATTGGTTATTTAAAAAATTGTATGCATTGCGATTGTGAACTATTTGTTGAGCAGCATAATTAGTATTAAATTTAGGTGGTATCTCTTGGGGCTTAATTGAATTAGATAAATGATGTGGTGATTTAAACAAAGAATTTAACCAGTCGCACGGATTACGAACAATGCCAATAAACAAGGTGTCATTCGTATTTGATAAGTCATTATGGCCAAAAAAATGCTTCCATCCATATTTCCAGGTGATTGTTGCATTAAAATTTTTAGTTATTAACCCTTCTAAATAATTGGTTCCACTACATCTTTCGCCATAAATGGTAAATTGTTTTACCATAATGTTTGTTTAGATAAACATTATATTTTATATTTTTACTATACTATTTTAAGTATCCACTGAATTTAATGCTAACCTTAAAACACCCATATTAAACACATCATATTTTATTATTAAAGGAGCATCGTTATCTAAATATAATTCAAGCTGAGGACACAACTCCTTACACCGAACAAACAAACTTAAATATTTCAGAGAAAATTCTCCATGCACAATCTTGGACATGTCTTCCTGACTAGTATCACCCACTGTTATAGTGGGTGTTCTGTGGTCGGTTTCAGACGACATTGACCCAGACCCTTTAAAAAATAACTCGTTGCCAACACATTTTATTTCAAGGGTTTTTGAAATATCTGACATGTGCTTAACAATCTTTGCAAACTCTGGAGAAGAAAATGTTCGAATCCTTGGATAATTAATCTCGGGATAGTCATGTTCATTGTTTCCTGGCTCTCCTAACTGAATCTTTTTAATTCTAGTTTTACCCTTTCCTTCTCCAATAAGAGTTAACTGTGAAACAAATCCGTTGGAATAGTCTTCATTTTCAATACAAATGGTTAATTCTTCTTCTGAATCAAACGAATTAATACACTTGTAAAAATGCTCAAATTTAAGACCAATCACAATTTGTTCCTTTTTACATATATAATATTCTAACTTTTCTGCATCCATAAAAAGATGAAGCAAAATAATTAAAGAGTCATCCATTTCCATCATTTTAAATCCTTCTTTTTTAAAAACTATATCTCCAGAAACCAATAACTCTTTTATGCATGAAAAAAGAGTGCGAATGGGGTTTATTTGAACCGTTTTAAACGCCATTACTACATTGTCTTCATTAAAAATATAAGACATTTAAATTTATAATATTATTATATACACCTTCCACTTTATTTATATTGTTTTTACTTATTTTTTACGTTTTATTATTTATATTTTATTAAATATAAAAAATATAATTTAATTTAATTAACACAATATCATTGTTTTGGTCTTAAAATTATAATCTCCACACTTATTTTCGCCATTTTTTTCAAAATCAGCAGTAAACACATCACCATAACTAAAATCATCATTCGATTTTGCATTAAATACTAAATATGTTATTTGGTCAATAATTATTTCATCAAAGTTCTCATAATTTATTTCAATTGCATTTGACAAAATCATATTTTCAACATTATTAGTATTATCTACCACATTTTGTTGATTTTTTTTAGGTCTTCCCCGAGGTTTTAATGATTTTTCTTTTGTTTTTTCGATTGCTTTCTTTTCTTTTTCTTTTGCTTTTTCGATTGCTTTCTCTTCTTTTTCTTTTGCTTTTTCTTCTTTTTCTTTTGCTTTTTCTTTTGCCTTTTCCGCTAATTTAATTGCTTTTGCATCATCTTTTTCTTTTGCATTTTTTTCTAACTTATTAGTCTTAACATCCTTAACATCCTTAATATTCTCTTGAACATCATCAATAATATTAGGCTCAGTATTAGGCTCAGTATTAGGCTCAGTATTAGGCTCAGTATTAGGCTCAGTATTAGGCTCAGTATTAGGCTCAGTATTAGGCTCAGGTTTAGACTCACTTTTTATATTTGCGTTAACATCAACATTTATTTCTTGAGCCTCAGATTCAACTAAATTAACTCCAAAACTAATCCACTTTGTAAGCAAATCTTTGTGAGTTAATACATCCTCGATTTTATTTAATGATTCCGGAACATCTTTAAATGATGTCATGCACTGAATAAGAGTTCCAACTATATTGGTCATTTTCTCAACCGCTTGTTTAGTAGATTTCTCGATAGTTGTCATATTTTATTATTAATTTATAATACTACTGATTAACTTAACAATATTATAAATCATTTTTATTTTTTTATTAGTTTTTTTATTTTTTAAATACAAAATAAAAATCATTTTTTTATCATGGTTATCTAGCTTGAAGTTGGTCTTTATATGGTGCAGGATTAACCGGAGAATTATATCCACGCAATGCATTATAACCCGAGTCAAAGTTATATGCTATGTCACGATAACTGTTGGCTACATTTTGTATGAAAGATGCGCCTCCACTACGTTTACTGTTACGTTTCTGCCTATGTTTACTAGTAGTATTTTTAATTTTATGTTTTTTGTTTTTTTTTTGTCTTTTCTTTTTTCTACGCGTTTTCCTTCCTCCTGTATATTTAATCATCATCTTTGTGTCTTGATTGTACATATTTTGTGGAAAATGGTTGCCGTGATTTTCATTACCAGTTCCATAGCCTGACCATGAATTTGGACTGCTGGTCCATGGTGCACCAACTAATGGTGCAGGAACTGAAAAACTACCACCATTTTTGGAAGATATTGCATACGGAGCAATAGATGGCGTATTTGACGCACCATGCTGTCGTTTATGTTTTATTGTTTTACGAGAATGTTTTCGACGCTTATTTTTAGTTGCATAAGCTTTCATTATTATATTCCTTTTATTTTATTCTAAACTAACAAAAACAAAATATAAACAAAATGTTATATTAAATAAGACATGAAAATTATCAGCATTGATGTAGGAATTAAAAACTGTTCGTTTTGTGTATTATCTCAGTCAATTGAAACCAAACTTATTATGGAACATTGGGATATTGTAAATCTCATCGAGTTAAATCCAGTTATTCATCCAGTGTATGAATGCACTTGCTATAACTATGCAGGCACAAAAAAAGAAAAAAAATGTGTCAAACAAGCGTTATATAAAAAAGGGTTGTTAAATAATAACTATTTGTGCGAAGTACACGCTAAAAAAGACCCTTACTTTAATATAAAAGAGTTATTATTACCAGCATTAAAAAAAGCATTACTTAAGGAATTAATTTGTTTAACTAACAAATACAATATTAATACAAATAATGTTAAAAAAAAGAATGAATTAATCGATTTGTTAGTTAGTCATCAAAATATTCATGGAGTAACTTTAATAAATTCTTTGGCTCCAAAGAAAAAGTGTGCAACCATTCCTCTGCAAATTATTGGCCGAAACATTATTCAGTATTTTGACACATTAAACGTGAGAGACATAACTCATGTTATTATAGAAAATCAAATTGGATCTTTAGCAACTAGAATGAAAACCATACAGGGAATGCTGATGCAGTATTTTTTTACGCGTAATACAGATGTTTGTGTGGAATTTATCAGTGCAACAAATAAATTAAAAAAATATTCACTGAATAATAGTCACGAACTAACAAGTGCAAATAATGAAACAAATAAAACAAATAAAACAAATGAAACAAATAAAACAAATGAAACAAATAAAACAAATGAAACAAATAAAACAAATAAAACAAATAAAAAAAAGCAATATGATGCAAGAAAAAAGAAAGCAGTTGCCACATCTGCTGATATTATTCAAACAACCGATACTTTGGCGAAATGGAATGATTACTTTATTTCTTGTAAAAAAAAAGATGACTTGTCTGATTGCTTTTTACAGGGGATTTGGTTTTTAGAAAAAATGAAATAAAAAATGAAATAAAAAATGTAATAAAATATGTGTAAGATTTATTAAAGAAACCATGAATGTAAAATTACCAATGCGTTTATTAAATTGGATAAATCAAGATAAAATACGTTGGGATCGGTTGTCTTTGAATGAGTCAGATGGTGCTATGCAATTGCTAAAAAAAAATCAAGATAAAATACGTTGGGATTGGTTGTCTTTGAATGAGTCAGATGGTGCTATGCAATTGCTAGAAAAGAATCAAGATAAAATAGATTGGATTCATTTGTCTGGTAATAATTCAAAAGGTGTTATTCGCTTGCTAGAAAAGAATCAAGATGAAATACATTGGGGTGTGTTGTCTAATAATCCGTCAGAAGGTGCTATGCGGTTGCTAGAAAAAAATCAAGATGAAATAGATTGGGATAATTTGTCTAATAATCCGTCAGAAGGTGCTATGCGGTTGCTAGAAAAAAATCAAGATAAAATAGATTGGGATAATTTGTCTCAAAATCCGTCAGAAGGTGCTATGCGGTTGCTAGAAAAAAATCCAGATAAAATAGTTTGGCGTTGGTTGTCTAGAAATTCGTCAGAAGGTGCTATGCGGTTGCTAGAAAAAAATCAAAATAAAATAAATTGGATGTATTTGTCTGGAAATACATCAGCAATGCAGTTGCTAGAAAAAAATCCAGATAAAATAATTTGGAGATGTTTGGCTTATAATCCGTCAGTTATGCATTTGCTAGAAAAAAATCAAGATAAAATACATTGGTGGTATTTGTCTGAAAATACGTCAGAAGGTGCTATGCGGTTGCTAGAAAAAAATCAAGATAAAATAAATTGGTATCAGTTGTCTTGCAATCCGTCAGAAGGTGCTATGCGGTTGCTAGAAAAAAATCAAGATAAAATAAATTGGGATAATTTGTCAGAAAATCCGTCAGAAGGTGCTATGCGGTTGCTTGAAAAGAATCCAGATAAAATAAATTTGTCAAAATTGTCTGGAAATTTGTCAGAACATGCCATGCAGTTGCTTGAAAATAATCGAAACAAAAGAAGACATTGTGTTTCACCAGAATTTATGGTGATTGGAACTAATCCAAATAAAATATATTGGTATGATTTATCTAAAAATCCGCGTATATTCAACTATGATTATAAACAAATGAAACATAACTGTATGTTGTTTAAAGAAGACTTAATGAAAAATAGGTTTCATCCTTGCAATATACTCAAGTTTAGAGATTGGGGGGTTAATGGATTTGAGTCAGTTTTTTATTGAAAATGAAGCATTAGCGTTCTTCAGCTACTTCTTCAGGGATTTTTGCTCCAACCAGCTTGGATGCACCATGAAAAAAACTAATGAAAAAGCCTATTAATATGATGAAAAATGCGGCAATGTCACTGCGAAACACAGTTTGTTTCAAGTAAAAGTGATTGATGACTAAAATCAACGCAAACTGAATTATGATTAGTAAGAATGTATCCTGAGTCGGTGTTACAAGGTCATACTTGTCTCCGACCATTACGGTAAAAGTCATAACAAACCAATCCATCCACGCAAACGGAATTGCCATCTTGTATGCTTCCCACATACTTAGGTTTTTATACGGCAGGGTTACAAATTGACCCCACATGGACAAAGATTGCCCTAAAATAAACAAAGCAAAGAATAAAATATAATGGGGAACTTTTGAATAATCCATGAATACTTTCTTCTTGTACTCTTTTATTATGTTTTATTTTTGTTTACATGTTATTAATTATAACGCACTTCTACCAAAAAAACCTTTTTGGGTTGTAGTTATCCAATCCTTATCATTATGTGTTTCAATCAATCTTTTCTCTAATGCTTTAGAATACGCCCGCATATTTAAAGCGGACCATGCAGACAATAATCCTCCTCCTTTGGTTTTTGTTTTTGCTTGTTTTCTTGTATGCTTATGTTTAGGATTTTTCCTAAACTTTTGTTTGTATTTTATGGATTTAAACATAATATTAACTTTCTTCTTTTAATAGACTTTTATTATTTTTTTTTCAATTCGGCCATGACACGCCCGTATTTTTTCCTGGTTTTATGTTTTTCTTGGAATGCTTTATCTTTAGATTTTGCTGTTTGAACAATTGATTTTAAATGCTTTAGTTTCCATTTTTTTTGGTCTTTTTCATATCGTTTATGGTCTATTTCGGCTTTTTTACGGACACGGTTTTTGTGTTTTCGTGTTTTAATCAACTCTTTTCTAACCATAGTATTACCCTTTTGAATTTGGTTACGTTCTCGTTCTAGTTGTATGTTTTCTGAATTTTGTAGTAAGGGATGAATTTCGTCCATTATAACTTGCTCACGATCTTGAATTGTTTGCTTTAAGGTTTCGTCTTGCAAGTGCTTGTTGTCCTTGGCATTTTTTTGCACATCTCGGCGTTCCTTTTGTAATTGCTTTACATTAACTATTTCTTGCTTTTTTTCGGCTTTTAGAGTTTTTTTGAAATGTTTGCGTAACCCACTTAATATTTTGGATTTTCGTGTTATCATATTTTTTCGTGTTTTGTTTAACAATGCGGTTCGCACTTTAACTATTTTTGTTTGGTTTGTTGCAAATTTACTGGCTTGTTCTTTTTCGAATTGAATAATTTGTTGAATGCGATTTACTTCCGACTTGTCATCACTTGCTCTCATATCTTCTTTTAACTGAAGAACCCTATTTTTGTATGCAGATATTTGTAGGGTAAGGTCAGCTTTAATTTGTGTTGTGTTTGATTCAAGGTCGGCAATGTAGTCATCCATTGCAATCATGGTTGGATGAGCCTTGATGTTTTTCATAAGCTGAGATTCGCTTGTGCTTTTTGTACCACATGTATACTTGAGGTTATAAAACGTGGTTTGTTTGTATTGTTTCATTTCTTCTGCATCCACTTTACCAGATATTTTGTGAGCATCTTTAATTTTAGACATTTGGTCTTTTAGTGTGGCCAATGATTTCTTAATTTCATCTTTGCGGTTTTGCAAGTCATGCATTATATCGGCAACGTGGGACTTTACAATTTCCTTGCACTCGGTTTTATCTTTTGGCTCTAACTTTTTGCACATTTTAGCATCAATAAACGCAAACTTGGCTTGGCTTATATCTTTTAGGTCACCATTTAGTTGTTTTTGGTAGCGTTTTTGCTCAGCAACCAGAGGTGCAACCTCGGCCTCGATTATTTGCTTGGCCATTCTTTTGTCTAATGTACTAATCATGTTAGCAACCTGAGGAGACACCATAGGTACACGAATTGGCTGAATATGGGGCTGGGCAAACTGCCGTGCATCTCGCTCACGATTCAGATAACTAACATGTCCCGCAATGTCATTTAGATATTTTTTCTGACCAGTTGTAGTAAATGTCCCATTATCAACACTTAAATACTCGCCAGCAAATGCGTCAAAGTCTGTAGGCATTTGATTTTGGGGTAACTTGGTTAAATTTAGCAGTTTAATTAACTCCATGGGGTTATTGGTAATAGGCGTAGCAGTCATGAGTAAAACTTTAACAGATTTACTACCTGAGACAATATAAGAGTTCATCAAAGCCTTGTGCAAAGCATTCATATCAGGCCGTTCTAATGAAGATAGGTCAGTACCACCATACAACTTGTGTGCTTCATCGATAACTAAAAGTGTTTTTCTTAAAGGGTCAGCAGACCCATTTTTTTTAACTAGATCATCATAAAGCGAATTTTTTTTTGAAACAAGATTACTAAACTGTTTGTAAGACATGGGACGTATACTCCAGGATTTAGACAACATTCGCATGCGACTTGTGTTGTCATCAGGAGTGTTTTTAATGCGGTCTTGTCGAAACTTTTCATGACAAACTTGGTCAAACATGTTTTTCCAAATGTCGTTTTTTAAAGTGGTTCGTGTTACCCACAGAATAGTATATCCTAAAGGCTCAAATGCTGTAGTTGCGGCGGCAATAGCTGAGCATGTTTTACCAGTACCAACCGAGTGCCAAAGAAGCATTCCTCGCACAGGATTATTAACTGTGAAATAATTTCGGATAAAGTCCTGGGTTGGTGTAAAATTTATAAGGTCTGTTTTTCCTCCACCTTTTTTATTTATTGTGTTTGAACTTGCAATGCTTGTATTTGCAATGCTTGGACCCGCATAACCACACATATTTTCCATTTTTACATTATCCCATGAATGTTTGCTAAAGTGGTCACTAATATAATTTCGAAGTTCATTAAAGTTCATAGCTTCCATGTCTGGAGCAAAAGGGTCACGAAAGGAATCATAAATACTTGAGTGTTTACTGGGTACAGATGAATTATATGAAATTGATGCTTTACTAATATCAGCAAGTGAATTATATTTGGGTTTGGATTTATATTTTCTTTGATACTTGACACATTTTTTTGTTTTTGAATCTCTGTGAGTTCCTTCTGCACATCGCTTAAGTTTACATTTTTTTGTGGTTTTACTTCGTTTTTGGCCTTTAGGACATCGCTTAACTTTCCATGTTTTACTTTTGATGTTTGGTGATTGGCTAAGACTTGATCCTCCAGTTCGAGATATGTTGGCTAAACTTTTGGATTTAGATTTGGATTTAGATTTAGATCTGGATTTGGATTTGGATTTGGATTTGGATGTTGAATTGTTTATAGAAAATTCGTGAATTTTTTTATTTAATTCATAGTCAACAGACCCTAAAATAGTTGCTTTTTCTAAATCACTTGCAAAAGTAAACAACCGAAAATCAATTCCAACTGATTTTAAGTATAACTCAATTGACGTTTTTGAATCATAAAATGTTTCTTGGTACTTGGGAGCAATTGTTAAGTCATAGTTAAATACATAAAGAGGCCAACCTTGCTTAGGATTAAACACAAGACCCTTTTGTCCACAAGTTCTTGTACCACGTCCAATAACCTGCTTTTGGTCTGCAGCCGTAGTTTGTGGTTCAAATATATGAATATACTTGACATCAAATAAGTCGATTCCTTCTTTAAACCCACTGTCCATGATAATAAACCGAATGTCTTTCCCGTATATGTTTCCAGGCCTATCATTATACTTTTTTAGAATAGCCTTTTTTGTTGCAGTTGCAATCGGTTGGTCAAATACACCAACAGAAGATAGTAAGTAAAAGTTGTTAAATGCGGTTTTGGCTAAAACTGCATCATTAAGTAATTCAATCTTTGTAAAGTCTTTTTGCGACCCAACCTTAGACGGTTTAGCAGTATAGCCCAGGTTGTATCCACTTGCAATAAATGCAGCAGCAATCAACTTAGCACCATATAATCCATTTTTTAAATCAGAAAAAATAAAATGCTTGTAATGACGACCGTCTCGTTTCATATCCGCGGCATCAATTTCTTTAATATGCTTTAGCAGTTCAGTCATTTTAGGCGACCGCAATGTCATGTCTTTCAACAGTTTTGTTGGGTTAAAATCCACGTTATCAAATTTAAAAGCATTACTACTGATAGTCCAGTTGGAGCGTTTTCTGATGCAGTCAGCATCGTACGTAATAAGCGTGTCTGCATCTTTTTCAATCATATCTTCAAACTCGTCTAAATCTGGAACTTGTGCCCGAATATCATTCACAACGTTACTTGGTATTGAAACTGACTTTGATTTTTCTTTTTTATTTTTTGGTGATTTGTCACGCATTTTCACCACAAGTCTTTTACTTATACTTATTTATTTTATTGTTAACAAACAATAAAAAATTAAAAAAACCAACATTTTATTGGATTTTGTCTTTGAATATTAACAAATCTGTTTCTAAATACACAGGATTATGTGTTTCATTTGCAGTAGCAGATGATTCAATTTCCATCGATTTGGATTTAACAACATAGGGTTTTTCTATGATAGATGATATTTTAGGAATTTGTTCTTTAACAACAGGCACCAATTCAGGAATTGGTAGCGTCTTACAAAATGTCACGACACTTTTATAACAGTCGTCAAAATAGAATTTGAATAACTTGGAAAATGACATTTTATAAACAAAGTGCCAGTTGTTAATTTCGTCAGGATATTTATCATACATTGCTTGCATCCAATCACAAACAATAACCATTTCTTTTCGGCACAATACTTCTGTTTTATTTAGTG
>Ga0208769_1000298_pt1 | contig 25650 bp, 18 predicted proteins | sample AntAceMetag02UKC_FD_184768 | JGI IMG/M metagenome (GOLD analysis project Ga0208769, IMG submission 184768) | Saline lake microbial communities from Ace Lake, Antarctica- Antarctic Ace Lake Metagenome 02UKC (SPAdes) (version 2) | ecosystem: Environmental > Aquatic > Non-marine Saline and Alkaline...
CTTCAAGAACGACATATATCCAATGTTTAATACTGTCGGACAATACATCGATCAGAATGTCAGAAGGAACACCATATACATCAATGGGTGTTGTTTCAAGATAAATATTTCCATCCTCATCTCCGGTTCTAGAGTAATCGATCTGAAAGGCTTTCGTTCCGGTAGCGGTTACTCTATCTGCAAGTACTAGTCCGGTTCCAGTCATATTGATATAGGAATCACCGCTAATGATCCAGTCATCGGTACTTTCTATTTCATCGACTACAACTTCACCCGAACCAATTTGAATAAAAACGTGGACTGTATCTTTTTGATCGCCATAGGTAACAATTACATCCGTTTCACCATTTTCTTTTCCAATGATCTCACCATCTACAGATATCTCGGCAACAGATGGATCAAGAACGGTAAATTCAAACAAAGCATTATCGAAAACTTTTGAACCACCGCCTTCGGTTGTAGCGGTTACAGCATATTCAACACTTTGGACTGAATCCAATGTTAATGTATCCGGATAAACTGACAAATTTGTTAATTCTATAATATGAACTAGAATAGAATCAGCTTCTCCGTTATAGTCAGCTTTTACGTATGTATCTCCATTTTTTTCAAAAGCTGTAAATACATTCGAATCAAAGCTTCCAAGAGTATGATCATAGCTTACACTTAGATCGTTCCAATCTGGAATTCCTATTGGATTATAATATTCATCCCAACCACTGAAAGCAAGATTCATACTCTTATTTTTATAAACAGCTATACTATCTTGACTTTTTTGCAGATGTACAAAGCTACCGTTAGGTGCTGAAGAAATACATAATAATGCATTGGCAACATTTCTTTCACTTCCATCTGAAGGTGAATTCTTAACACTATTTCTAACTACAAAAGCTGAGGAACCACCACCATCTAGATTGATGGCATGTTCTGCACCAACAGTTTTAAAAAAGTCACTCATTTCATGACAAGTCATACCTACACTAAGACCTGACTGACGCCCATCAACAACCATAAAATATGCTTTTGTTGAATCTGCAGAATAGCCTACACCTGTTCTGGGGTGCCTTACTGCATAAAAACCAGCTGTTATCCCTTCAGTATTAGTGGCAGTTACATCTACACCATTTTTCAATATCCATGGACCACCACCCACTAATTGAGTGATTTTTTCTGCTGCATTTGCAAGGCTCTGAACAATCTTTACCGTATCACCAATAGCGCAATTTTCTTGCAAAAATATTTTTCCGTTACCATGACCTGAAAGCACAAATTTCCCATCAGGAATAGCCATGTGTCCCACACCCCATTCAGCTGCTTCAATAACGGCAAGAACAGTATCGTTTACAACCCAATCACTTATAGCTGAAGCTAAACATTCATAACCAAATTCATTAGCACTAGTAGTAGAGCCATAATAATCATTATATATCACCAAATAATCTGTATATCGAATATTGTTAACAACATTAATAGGATAGGAAATATCCAAGTCGATTGAATCTTTTGATATCACTGCACCTGAAAATTGAGGAATAGTTATCCCGGGTATTCCGTTATTACTGTAAGTAAAAGCAGAACGATAATAAGTAAAACCTTGCACAAACTCACCATTAATAACTTGGTTATTGATAGGTTGACCAGATCCTGAAAAGAAATCACCATTGATTGCACATACTGAACGATGTCCGGCACGATCAGAGCGGGAACTCATACTAGATGTCCGTTCCGATCCGGTAATATTATCTTGGCCAATGACAGATTCAAGCTTTATATATGGATTTGTTAGATCTATTTCTGTTAGATGAATAGCCCATGTACGAGATGTGCCTTCATAATATGAATAGACGGTTCCCGGACCAATTTGATAAGACATGATCTTTTTATAATCACTCGGAACAGCGAATAAACTAGCGATTGTTAATAATCCTAAAACAATTACTTTTCTTTTCATTTTTTCCCTTTCCAATATGATTAAGTCAAATACATCGTAATTTACAATATTACTCAATTTTTCAAATACATTTTAGATATGATTTACATAATTTTTTAATTCAAGTTAAAAGCAGCTTTTTAGATTAATCAATAAAAAAGCCTTGAGGTTTAATCCAAGGCTATTAATATTATTTATAAAATAATTTATCTACTTCATCAACAACATTTTCTTTGTATCTACCCAATTCCCTGCCTGTAAACGATAAAAATATACACCCGATGTTAGCTGATCCGCAGAAAAGTTCAAAGTGTAAGATCCGGCTTCCTGATAGCCGTCAAAGAGGCTTATAACTTTATTACCGAGAAGATCGTAAACAGCTGCACTGACATGTGCGGTGCCGGGGATATCATATGAAATGGTCGTATTGGGATTGAAAGGATTAGGATAATTTTGGTACAGTTTATATCCGGATGGTATTATGATAGAAGGATTATCTTCCACTGATGTCCAGGTCGGGTAGATCACACGAATGCGATCGACATACATAGAACCCGTGGTCGCTTTATCGTCAATTCTTAAGCGAATACCTGTAAGCTTCATCGGATATAACTGTTCTCCATCAGAAGGTAACATGTTTCCCATATCAAGATATTGTGTTCTATACTCATCGTTATATCTGAGTGAAGATGAAGATTTAACACTATATTCCACACCTCTAGCATCTTCAAGAAGAGCATAGATCCAATTCTTATTGCTGTCGGCTAACACATCGACAAGAATGTCAGAAGGAACGCCATATAGATCAATGGGTGCTGTTTTAAGATAAATATTTCCATCTTCATCTCCGGTTCGAGCGTAATCGATCTGAAAGGTTTTCGTTCCGGTAGCTGTTACTCTGTCCGCAAGTTCCAGTCCTGTTTCACTCATATTAATATATGAATCACCACTAATTGTCCAGTCATCGGTACTTTCTATTTCATCAACTACAACTTCACCCGAGCCAATTTGTATAAAAACATGAGCTGTATCTCTTTCTTCACCATAAGCGACAATTACATCCGTTTCACCATTTTCTTTTCCAATGATCACACCTTCTTCAGTGATCTCGGCAATAGTGGGATCAAGAACAGTGAATTTAAATAGATCATTTTTGTAAATTCCTGAACTTCCGGCTTCATTCCTTGCACTTACGACATATTCAATACTGTTTACGGAATCAATTGTTAAAGTATCCGGATAAGCTGACAGGTCCGTCAATTCTATAATATGAATAAGAACAGAATCAGCTTCTCCGTTATATTCTGTCTTTACATATGTATTCCCATTTTTTTCCAGAGCCGTAAATACATTGGAATCAAAGGTTCCAAAAGTATTATCATAATTAATGATTAATTGACTCCAATCCAGGTTTCCTGTGGGATTGTAATACTCGTCCCAACCACTAAATTCAAGATTTACACTTGTATTTTTATAAACAGCAATGCTATCTTGAGCTGCTTGTAAGTGAGTAAATGTCCCATTGGGAGCACTTGAAATGCAAAGAACAGAATTTGAAACTGATCTTTCATCACCATCTGATGGAGTATTCATTATACTGTTTCTAACAACCATAGAGGATGAACCACCACCATCAAGATTCAAACCATGAGCTGCACCCATAAAGGCTAAGAAATCGCCCATTTGGTGATAATCCATTCCAATACTCTGCATTGAACGACCATCCACAACCATCAAAAATAATTTTGTTGAATCAGCCGAAAAACCTATACCGGTTCTAGGATGTCGAACTATATCTGTAGGTGAAATCATATCCACTCCATTTTTAAGGAACCAAGCTCCACCACCTACTAACTGAGTCAATCGTTTAGGCGAATCTGCAATTTGTTGTAAAATTCTAATTGTATCACCGGGTGTACAATTTTGTTGCAAGAAATCTTTTGCACCCCCTTGACCTGAAAGTACGAATTTACCCTCGGGAATGGATCTATTCGCCGTACTATCGCACGTTTCAATAACCGCAACAACCGTATCATTTACAAGCCAATCGCTAATTGCAGTTGCAAGACATTCAAAGCCACTTGCACTTGTACCGGTGCTTGTACCGTAGAAATTATTATAGATCAACAAATCGTCCGATGATCTTGGCCTATTCACTGCTTTAAGAGGATAAAGAACATCATGACCGCTACCATTTTTTGAAATAACTTTACCCGAAAATTGTACGTTACAGATATCTGGAATACCGCCCTCACTATAAGTAAACGCTGTGCCCCAAGTAGAATATCCTTTTACAAATTCACCATTGGAGACCTGATTATTACTTGGTTCACCAGTCGAGGTATTATAAAAATCTCCATTGGTTGCCATAACCACTCGGTGACCCTCTGTATCATTTCTTTTACTCATACTTGATACACCTTCAAAACCATGCAACTTATCTTGAGCCTTTACTGTTTCAATCTTTAGATATGGATTGCTTAGATCGATCTCGGTTACATGAATAGTCCAGGGACGAGTAGGCACTTCATAATATGAATAATACGTACCCGGACCAATCTGATAATGCTTAACAAGTTTATAATTTTCTGCAAATACAAATGAGCTAACGAGCGTCAGCAAAACTAAAATATCAATTCTTTTTTTCATTTTCTTCCTTCTGAATATGATTAATCCCTGTACATGATAATTTACAACTTTAGTTGAAGTTTCAAATATTTTTTAAATTAATCCCGCTTAAAAAATCAATACTAATAAAAAAACCCCATTCCCGAAATTCGGAATGAGGCTTTAATATAAAAAACGTCCTAGGTCTTACGATTCATGCCTGCCCTTCGTATCCGCCAGCTAGCGGAGTAGAAGGAACTCGCGATTTACGTCTTACTCATCTTAAAGCATGAGAAGCAAGAACACCATAACAAACAGTGCTACTGTTTCAACAATACCGATCACCATAAAGTAGTTTGCAGTACCTTTACCGGTTTCTGCCAAAGCATCGGCAGCACGTGCAGCGGCTTTACCCTGCATCAAGGCTGAAAGTCCCATAGCCAAACCACCGAAAATACCGGCCGCCAAAAGACCCAAAGGATCTTTATCACTGCCGAGGATGAAGGTCATTAACAAAAACCCGTAAATGGTCTGTGTTAACGCAACACCGGCAAAAGCCACCAATAAGAAAGGTGCGGGTTTATCATTTTGAAAGCATTTTTTCCATCCACCGATAGCAGCTTGTGATGCTATACCGGTTCCCATTGCAGAACCTAATGCAGCAAATCCTAAAGCTGCCGCTGCTCCAAACATTCCTAGATCCATTATAGTGTCTCCTTTAATTTTATTATAATTTCTTGATTATTTATTTTCATTGAACGGCTCATATTTATAACCCGTCCATTCTAATCCCAATTGCCCGCTGAACTCCAGCAAGTTTAAACGAATACCATGTACCATCACTGATAAAAGTCCCATAACTATATTTAAACTATGTCCAATAAACAAAACAATAATACCCCCAATGATCGCGGGTCCATGCATCATGGGTGCGGCAATGCTATTAAAGCTTGAAGCGATCGCCACTGTGGCCATTCCAACCGCAAACAAACGAATATAGGAAATAATATTCGAGAAGGATGAAATAGCATCCAAGAAAGTATTAAATGCACCTCCTAAACCACCAAGAACACCCTTAAAGAAATTTTTTCCTTTTTCCTGTGCTCCGAATATCACGATAACACCAAAACCACCTGCCATTAGAGGAACAGTAAATGAAGGCAGGGGCATACGGAGAACCAGATTCAGTACCAGCGTAAAAGCTCCTGCCGTCAGCGCAAACCAGCCGAGATGCTCAAATGCTTTTAATTTAGGCAAATTATCAATGAAATTCAAAATACTTGCCAAACCGAGCTGTGTAATCGCCAGAATAAAACAGATCAGTTGAACCCTATCCTTAGGGTTCACTGTCGAATCGGGAAATAATTCAGGGAATGATGTTATTTCAGGAATAATCAGTGACTTAAAGAAAGGAATATTGGCGATCTCTACCGAGCCAAACCAAGTACCCGTCACAGCACCCCAGGCAATCGTAGATAAACTCAATACATACAAGAGCACGATAGCCCCCGGCAATTTATCGCCGCCTCTCTTTAACTTGATGGTAACAAAGATCGATACCAGAAAAAAGATCGATCCATAACCGGCATCGCCAATGATCATGGCAACAAAAATGGCAAAGAAGATCAGAAAATACATTGAAATATCTTTTTCACGATAGCCCGGTGTGGTTCCAAGAAAATCAAAGACAGGTTCAATGATCTTGATCCATTTTGCATTTTTTAACTTTGTGGGTGGATTATCTGTCAGTTCAGGCTCTTCTTCTACAAAACCCCAGCCATTCTTTTCAGCTGCTTTTTCAATTGTTTCGGCTTCTTCGCTGGGAACATAACCTTGCAAATATGCAATATTTTCTTGAACACCCAATCCATTCTGGACCTTTGAAAATTGATGATCTTTCTTCAATTTATTGTCGTATGTCCTGATCAATTCAATGTGACAGCGATGTCCTTCAACGGTTTTCTCTATTTTGATCAGTTCTTTTTCGATCTCTTTAATTCTTGACTGAACAGCTTTACTGGAAATATCGGGAACACTGACCGAGCGGTGATCCAATGTTTCTTCGGGATCACGACTTACCAATGCAACCTTGATACTTTCTTTATTTTCCGATAGGGCAAAGAGATTTTCTTTCTCTTTTTCACTTGCCCAAGCAGCATGTGATAATTGATATAGTTTAATATAGAATCCGTCTTTCTCCAGTGATGACTTATCATCGAGAGAGATCTTTGTCCAATCGTCATACCAACGATCAGCTTCTTTCAGACTTAACAATTCCCTTTCCAATTCTGAGCGAGACCGGCTCACTTTAAGAATTTCATCAACGATCTTAACAGCACTTCCTGAAGCTTTTTGCTTTGGATCATCGGGTTCACCAAACAAAAATAAAACTCGTTTAGTTTCTTCAAGTCGGGTTTCGATCTCCGACATATCGCTTGAAGGTGGATTCAGAATGGGTTTCACATGCAAAACACCCAGTTTGCGGAGTGACTTTAACGCAGATTTTGCGCTTCCTTCATCCACAAGCAGGGTAATTTTTGACATCTTTTCTATCATCTATAGCCTCATAACGCTTATGCGCTTTGTTCCATTTTTTTCTTTTCGATCTTTGATTTCGATATTTTACCGCGAACCACAGCCGCAGTTTCCTGATCACCCATGAAGATCCGGATCTTCCGAATATTTTCTTTTGAGCGGGGGATCATGACTTTATCAAAGAGATTGATACGTTGAACGGTCGTACGCAATTCTTTCTGAATGAGTGCTTCCTGTTCTCTCAGAATATCCAACTCTTTCTCGTATGCGATCGTATCCTTTGCAGCCACTACACCCGAATCCACCCAAAGTGGGTAATCCATCAAATCATAACTTTTTTCTTCAAACTCGAGTTTCTTAAAAAGCGAAATATTGATACCGGCAATATTTCCGGTTTCCGTAACAACTTCTTTTAGCTCAAGTAAAGAGGCAACATCCACATCTTCTGCAAACACAGCGATCCAAGCGTTTAATTGTTTTCTCAGGGCATCCAATTTTGCTTGTGATTTCCGGATCTCGTCATTAACTCGCCGGATCTCTGCCTGAAGTTGTTGTTTTTTTAACTCCAGCGTCGGCAGATAACGCGTATATCGTTTTAACGCATCTTTTTGCTTTTTTAATTCATTCTTTGTCAGCTTTATTTTTGCCATTTCTACCTTATCTGTTCCCAAATAACGGCAATATCGACCCGGGGTCGTTCACCAAATTTATTTTTTAGGTTTTAAACTCTCTTTTTTAACCTTTTTTTCTTCTTTTTCTTCTTTTTCAAGAGAACTTTCCGGTTTGGGATCTTCTACCGTTTTTTCGGTTTTACTCTTCTCGGTAGACTTTAACTTTTCAGTCGGCCAATATTTTTCTACCAAACCTGAACGGAAACCCGTTTCATCGGGATTAAAGCATTCAGCCAAAATTTTCCAGCCGCTGTCCAAAGCATCTTCAAGAGAAATATTCACGGACAGATCCATCATTTCTTTTTCAAAAAAACCGCCATATTTCAGTAATTTATTGTCCCAATCACTCATACGGAAACCCATAGAGCGTTTTTCTTCCGTTTCGAGGTACTGAGCATAAAGCTGGATCATACCGTCCATAATGGCACGGTGATCATCGCGTGTATCTTTGTTAACCTGTTGTTTTAGACGAGAAAGTGAACCAAAGGGCTCAATACGTCCGTTACGCAAGTAGAACTGACCTTCTGTAATATAACCGGTATTATCGGGAACGGGATGAGTCACATCATCACCCGGCATGGTGGTTGCAGCCAGAATTGTGACTGAACCGGCACCTTCGAAATCTACAGCTTTCTCATAGCGGGAAGCCAATTGAGAATAAAGATCGCCCGGATAACCGCGGTTCGAAGGAACCTGTTCCATGGTAATTGCGATCTCTTTCATGGCATCCGCAAAGTTGGTCATATCTGTCAGCAGCACAAGAACATCTTTCCCTTTCAGGGCGAACTGTTCAGCAACAGCAAGACAAAGGTCAGGGACCATAAGGCCTTCAACAACCGGATCCGACGCTGTGTGCATAAAGAAGATCGAACGGCTTAATGCGCCGCCTTTTTCTAATTCATCACGAAAATACATGTATTCATCAAATTTCAGGCCAATTCCGCCTAAAATAATCATATCAACTTCTGCCTGCAGAGCAATACGCGCCAACAGCTCATTGTAAGGTTCACCTGAAACCGAAAAGATCGGCAACTTTTGTGAAACAACCAAAGAATTGAACAAATCGATCATGGGGATATTGGTACGGATCATCCGATTTGGAATAATTCGTTTTGAAGGATTCACAGACGGACCTCCAATTTCAATCAGGTTTTCACTTAAAGCCGGACCGTTATCACGGGGATCGCCGCTTCCATTAAAAATTCGACCAAGCATATTATCGGAAAAAGAAACTTGCATGGGAGAACCAAGGAAGCGAACTTCATCATCGGTAGAGATACCACGAGAACCGGCAAACACCTGCAAGGACACAAGATCTTTATCGATCTTAATAACCTTTGCAAGAGATGTTCCCCGTCGGGTTTTTACTTCTGCCAGTTCCTCATTGCTAACGCCCTGGGCGTTCACTGATATCACGTTTCCGACAATGCTCAATATTTTATTATATACTTTTTTCATTTATTTACAGCTCCTTTTACGCTTTCGTCTTACCCTGAATAAGTGCATCGATCTTCTTTTCCTGAGCAACAAATTCATCCGTTCCCATTTTAATGTAGTTCCAATCAAGTGTCAACTGACGCAACTCATTGAAGAACTGACGGGCTTCGGGTTTGGCTTCAAACTGAAATTCCGCGTACAGAATATTATAGATCTTAGTAAACACATATTCCTGACGTTCCGGATCACTGACAGCATCAACGGCATCATAACCATTCTGTTGTAAGTAAACAAAATCAAGGTATTCACCTTTCAAGTAGAAAATAAAATCATCCAGTGATGTTCCTTCTTCACCGACAACCATCATCATCTGATGGACTTCATCTCCACGGCGCAGGACCTTATGAGCTCCCTGAACCTTTTCGGCAGAAATAATACCTTTATATTTTGTCCAGGAGTCAATCGGGTCAATAGCGGGAAATTTACGGGCATCGGAACGGGCTCTTGAAAGACCGTGAAAAGCTCCCACCACTTTTAATGTTGCCTGGGTCACAGGTTCTTCAAAGTTACCTCCGGCAGGAGAGACCGTACCACCAATGGTCATTGATCCATGAGAACCATCCGGAAGTTCAACATAACCGGCACGTTCATAAAATTCAGCGATCCGTGACTCAAGATAAGCCGGAAAAGCTTCTTCACCGGGAATCTCTTCAAGACGACCGGAAAGTTCGCGCATGGCTTGTGCCCAACGGGATGTTGAGTCGGCTAAAACAAGTACATCCAAGCCCATTTGGCGATAGTATTCGCCCAATGTCGTGGCGGTATAAACCGATGCTTCACGCGCCGCAACCGGCATGGATGAGGTATTACAAATAATAATGGTTCGTTCCATTAATGAACGCCCTGTTTTCGGGTCATTCAACTCGGGAAATTCACGTAGTGTTTCCACCACCTCCCCGGCGCGCTCACCACAAGCGGCAAGGATCACAATGTCCACATCGGCATAACGGGAGGTCAGCTGTTGAAGCACAGTTTTACCTGCACCGAATGGACCGGGAATACAATAGGTTCCACCCTTACTAACGGGGAAAAATGTATCAATGATGCGAACTTTGGTTACCATCGGTTCAGTTGGAACTTTCTTTTGTGTATAAGCTCTAATAGGGATCTTGACGGGCCATTCAAAAGACATTGTCACTTTGATCTCTACACCTTTGGTATCCTTAATAACACCAATGGTCTCTTCTAAATCGTAATCACCTTCTTTGGCAACAGATACGACATTATATTCACCTTCAAGATCGAAGGGGATCATGATCTTATGTTTAAAAATACCTTCGGGTACTGAGCCCAAAGGTGATCCTTTATAAACCGTATCCCCTGTTTTGGCAGTGGGTGTAAAATGCCATTTCTTCTTTGTATCAATAGGATCAAGAACCACACCACGCGGAAGGAAAAAGCCATGTGCTTCAGCCAATGCGGGTAAAGGATTCTGCAATCCGTCATACACCTGAGAAAGAATACCGGGTCCCAGTTTCACAGAAAGCAATTCACCGGTAAATTCGACCTCATCACCGACTTTCAAGCCTTTTGTGATCTCATAAACCTGTAAATAAGCAGTATTGTTCGCTATCTTGATCACTTCTGATTTTAATCGTTCATCTTTAATAAGCACATATCCAACTTCATTTTGGATAACGCTATCCTTAAATGCAACTTCGATCATATTACCGTTGATCGCTGTGATATGTCCTATTTTTTTATCGGCCATTTGAACTCCATTTTCTCTTGAAGACATCATGAAGATGCTTCATCTGTATTTTCTAAGTTTTGTTTTATCAAATTCTCGAAGGCTTCCTCGCCAAGCTCCCGCTTGAAGCTCGCTACCCGTTGCAGCAATTGCAATTTAAGGTAATAAAGAACAAAAAAATCAAGATCGGAATAATGGCCGAACTCACGTTCTTCCAACCAATCCCAACGATATTTCATAAGTTTCAATTCTATATCAAGAGGATTTCCGTCTTTGATCAACTGTACGGGGAGGTGAAGAAATTTATATTCATAGCCTTCCTTGGCGGCACGACGATATTCCGCCAGCTCGGTTCTTAATTCGTTCTCAAAAATAAGAAAATCGTTATACATGCCGGACATATTCTCCGCTTTATAACGATTTGCTAAAGTTTCGGATAAGCTGGCATAGTCAGTTGATGTCATCCATTTTTCGGCTTCTTCCAAAAAATCCTCTTCTGACATCAATTGCTCTGAGCCCCACTTTAATCCGGGCATTTCAGCCGCAAAATATATGTATTTATCCATTGATGATAACTCGTTACTTAAGGATCTCTGCCAATTTCGGATTCAAAAAGATCCGAAGAGCTTCAAGAATACTTTCATCGGTAAAATCGTAAAAGAGGTTCTCCCCTTTCTTACCAATGCGGAATCCATTGCTGATTTTCCTATCCAATTTTACCTCTATTGTGCTCTTCACGTTGTTTCCCAAGGCGCTTTTCAATTCTGCCATAAGTTTATCAACATCAACACCATTTACTAGAATTTCAATATCACCGTCTTTTGCCCATACGCCTGCAACCTTAACGATGAGATCTTTTAGAAAATCCTTATCCATGGTTTTATCAATATCCATAAGTAATGCTTGTTCCAGAATAGCTGTGATCTTTTCTTTTAATACAAGAACGGTATCGCGTGCAGCCTGCTGGATAGCGATCTCGGCATTTTTCTGATATGATTTTGCTTCAGATTCAGCATTTTTCTCGTACTGAGCAGCTTTATCTTTCGCTTTTTTAATGATCTCGTCAGCGTTTTTATTAGTGGCGGCAATAATCTCTTCCGCTTGCTTTTTCGCTGCATCAACCCCATCAGCTTTAATTTTTTCTATCAGGCTGTCAAGTTTGACGTTCATTCTAACTCCTATTCTGATTCATTTACTGATTCTATGATTTTATTTGCTTTTTTCTCGGTTACCTGCATTTTGCCGGATATCTGGGCGCCTTCTTCAACGACCAGTTTTTTAGTTACAAGTTCACCGGAAAATTCAGATTTAATGCCCAGGACAATTTTTTCGTCTGCATAGATACCTTTTGTTACCCGGCCATTCAAATGAACTTCTTTAGCGCGGATGTTTCCGTCGACCAGTCCGCCCTCGGGAATGCGTACAATACCTTTTGCATCAATATTATTTTTGATGGTACCACCAATAATAATATCTCCGTTAACATGAACAGGTCCGTCGATGACAGTTGTTGTTCCAATAATGGTGTAGGTTGGTTTTTCTTTAGTTTGCATGATAATGTCCTCAATTTTTGTTCTTGTACTCGGGAATGACCGTTTGGGGGTCTAAAGCAAGGCCATGATGCCATACTTCAAAATGCAGATGGGGCCCCATACTATAGCCCGTTTTACCCAATAAAGCGATGAGCTCGCCTTTCTTTACCCTCTGGCGTTCCTGAACATTCAAGCGGTCGTTATGACCGTAAACGGTAATATAGTCATCAGCATGTGAAATGACAACCATATTTCCCAATTCCGGTGTCCAGCCCGCAAACACGACCATTCCGGCCGCTGAAGCAAGAACGGGGTCGCCCATTTTTCCTCCAATATCTATTCCATAATGTTTGCGTGGACCGCTATTAAATTTCCTTGTTATCAATCCATTTACAGGAGCTAATTCGGGTCGTCCGGACAAGAATTGCTTATCATTTGATTCACTGCCGGCTTCGATCAAAGCTGAATAATCACTTGATGATCCGGACGTCAATTCCAATCCAAGCAATTCGCGCATATAGGTATTGAATTGCGTCATTTCGTTTACATCTTCCAGCAATTGACGCAATTGCGTCTCCTGAGATTTATAGGTATTGATCTTATCTTTATAGTCGGTATATTTATTTGCACGGGGGATCAGGATCGCATATGATACGATCAAAATTAATAAGCAAATGAAAAGAACGGTCTTTATGAGCGTATATATACGATGATGAAGGGTAAGCGTTTTTTGTTCACCCTCTTTTCGGGGAACATAGATAAATGTAACTTTATCTGTTTTCATGAGTTCCGGATTCCACGATATCCAGGATACGCTCCAGGTCCTCTGCGGAATAATATGTGACCTCTATGGTACCACCTGGTTTACGGTGTTTGATTCGAACTTTTGTGCCCAAAGATTGCTGCAGAGAACTTTCAAGCTTCAATACTGCAGGATCCTTTTTAACGGGAAGTACTGATTTAGCACTCATTGAACCTTCATCACTGCTTTTACGAGTCAGTTTTTCCGCTTCGCGAACACTTAAACCTCTATTGACAACCTGTTGCCATATTCTGATCATCGCAGGAGAATTTTCAGCAGCAAGAATAGCACGGGCATGACCTGAACTGATCTCATTTTGGATCAGACTTTCTCTGATCTCCTGAGGAAGTTTTAGTAAACGCAGACTATTTGCAATGGTACTGCGTTTTTTACCAATACGTTCAGAAACGGTTTCCTGAGATAAACCATAGCGTTCTATGAGCGCCCGATATGCCATTGCTTCTTCAATGGGATTAAGATTTTCACGCTGAACATTTTCTATTAGCGCCAATTCCATCAATTCCTCATCAGTATCCACAGTACGGAAATATGTTGGAATGGTTTTAAAACCGAGTTGTTTGCATGCGCGCAAGCGTCGTTCACCGGCAACCAAAATATAATCATTTCCTTTTTCGGTCACCGTTATTGGAGAGATCAGTCCTCTTTCGCTGATGGATTGAGCGAGTTCTTTGAGTTCTTCCGGAGCAAATTTTCTTCTCGGTTGATAGGGATTGGGTTTGATATCATGAATACTGATCTCTTTAACCGGGCTGTCTTGAGCTTCCCTATCCCCGGTTTGAAATGTTGGAATAAGGACTTCCAATCCGCGACCAAGTGCTTTACTTTTGGGCATTGATAAACTCCTCGGCCAATTTCATGTAGTTCATGGCACCCGATGAATGAATGTCAAATGAAATAATTGGCTGTCCGTAGCTCGGTGCTTCACCAAGCCTTACATTACGGGAAATGATGGTTTGATATACTTTATCGCCAAAATACTTTCGTACCTCTTCTTCAACCATCTTGCTTAGATTAAGGCGAGAATCGTACATCGTAAGAATAATGCCCTCCAGATCAAGCTGAGGATTTAAATTCTTTTGAATAAGGCGGATCGTATTTAACAATTGGGTCAACCCTTCCAAAGCAAAGTACTCGCATTGAATGGGGATCAGGACAGAATCACCCGCAGTAAAGCTGTTTACCGTTAGAAGATTCAATGACGGCGGACAATCTATAAATATAAAATCATATTCTTTTTTAGCATTTTTCAAAACTTTACGCAAGCGAGTTTCACGGGACATCATATTGACCATTTCAATTTCTGCACCTACAAGGTCCTGACTGGCGGGAAGAATATCAAGATATTCTAAAAAGGTCTTTTGAATAGCTTCTTTATATGGGATCACTTCAAGCAGGACATCATAGATCGTCTTATCAATATTTATTATATCCAAACCTAAACCTGAAGAAGCATTTGCCTGTGGATCAATATCAACAATAAGAATTCTTTTTTCCATCACAGCCAATGATGAAGCCAAGTTAATGGCAGTCGTGGTCTTACCCACTCCCCCCTTTTGATTTGCTATGACAACTATTTTTCCCATTTTCTCCACTTTTAGTGTATCGTTAAATATAACCAATATCGCAACTGCTTACAATAAAATTCATTTTATATGACATTTATCACAATAGTATGATAAGCTGGTTCCTCATAAGGATGAGACCTCAATAAAGCTTCTTTTACCGAGGAAAGATTTTCAGCTGTAACAATACATTCCACCTTTATCTCGCTTACTTTTGTATCTTCATTTTGTCTGCCAATATAAGGATTACTATTTTCCAAAGGACGGAAACGTCCGGCACCCGCAGTTGTCCAGGCACATCTGTCATAATCATTATATTTCCCGGCACCGGCAGAAAAAACGGCTTCCAGAACCGTTTCGAGATCCTCCTCAGGAACATAGAAAGATAATAAGTATTGTTTATCAGACATGAATTGCCTCACCCAATGCGTTCTCAGCTGTCTCCATAACCAATTCCGAGAGGGTTGGATGCGCATGAATGGTTTCAGCCAATTCGTGCACCGACATACCCCGGGTAACAGCTAAGGTCAATTCCGCAATTAATTCAGTGGCTTCGGCACCAATGCAATGTGCTCCCAAAATTGTTTTTGTTTTAGCATCGATGACAAATTTCATAAATCCGTCAAGATGCCCGGTCGCAACCGCTTTACCGATTGCCCGATAATGCACCTTTGATATTTCATAGGCTATATCAGCATTAAGCGCATCTTGCTCACGCAATCCGACAGATGCCACCTGTGGCTCACAATAAGTACATCCGGGGATATATTTCTTATTTAGGGCTTTCACTTCTTTACCCTGAATGTGATCTACAGCGATCAATGCTTCTTTGCTTGCTTTATGTGCCAGGCATGGTGTTCCGGCAACATCTCCGATAGCATAAACACCCTTTACGTTTGTTTCCTGATTCTCATTTATTAAGATGAACCCTCTTTCGCTTATCACGCCCGATTTTTTAAGTCCAAGATCTTCTGAATTCGGCATGACACCCACAGCAGAAAGTAACATGTCCACCTTTAATTCGCTCTCGCCTTTAGGTCCTTCCAGACTAAGTGTAATACCTTCGCTGCTTTTCTCCATTTTCATGACTTTGGTCGAGATCAGAGCCTTGATCTTTTGTTTTTTGAATTGCTTGTGCAATTCTTTTGAAATTTCGATATCCTCATTAGGAAGCAGTGAGTCCAAGGCTTCTATGATAGTTACATCAACTCCCAAATGTTTATAAATATAGGCGAACTCAATGCCTATTGCACCTGCACCCATTACAGCCATTGAAGCAGGAAGCTTATCTAATTCCAAGGCCTCACGACTGCTGATCACATCTTTACCGTCAATGGGTATATGGGGCAGAGCTTTTGACCTTGAACCGCTGGCGATAATAATATGTGTCGCTTCAATGCTTTCAACACTGCCATCACTTTTTTCAATTGATATTTCAGAACTTCCTTCAAGCCTGGCATAACCCTCAATAATGGTAACGTCGTGCTTCTTTAGTAAAAATGCAATGCCTTTTGTTAAACGGTCAGCGACATCTCGTGAACGGGTAATGATCTTTGACATATTTGTCTGATATCCCTGAACGTCGATCCCGAATTCTTCAGCTGAAGTGATATCACGTAAAACATTCACGGAACGAATAATGGCTTTTGTGGGAATACAGCCCCAATTGAGACATATACCACCAATATGTTCTTTTTCTATAATAACGGTCTTCAGACCGCGCTGAGCTGCACGAATGGCAGCAACATATCCCCCGGGACCGGATCCAATAACAGCAAGATCATATTTATTCATTGTGGGCTTAATTCCTTATTTCAGAATCGTCATTTTTCTGCTTATTGACATGACGCGTGTATGTAAGGTGTAAATATAGGTACCTGAGGCCATCTCTGACGCATCAAGTACCATATTGTGCACTCCCGCCTCCAGATAACCTGAAAACACCCGCTTAACCCGTCGTCCGGTCAGATCATGAACATCAAGAATAATATTCTCACCCCGTTCAAGAGTAAAGTGTATCGTTGTCATAGGATTAAATGGATTGGGATAATTTTGTTCCAAATTTAAATCATATGGAATAAACAAGTCTTCTGAGACAGCTGTAGAAAACGATGCGCGTTGCACACAATTCAATCCCATGTCTGTCAATATGAATTCATAATTTTCACCATCATGAAGGATAACGGCACCGGACCCCTGCATTACCATCACTTGATTTTGGAGATATGATTCAGGTACAAAAGGAGTCACTTCTTTTGCGACAGCATCACCGCTGACAATATCATACCAGGGTGCACCAAACATATAAAGTATTTCATCCGTATCAACATCAATTGCTACCCAGCGGGCAGCGTGTGAAGAAGCGGGAATATTACCTGAATTTACTGTGGTCAGGGCTTTGTTATGATTAGCGAAAAGTAAAACTCCTTCTTCCTTATCGATCCAATCCAAGGACGTTGCCCACGAAATATAGGTAATTATATTTGTGTCGGTTTCTTCTGAGTAATTCCCGATCGTATCAACAAGCGTAAAAGCTTGAGTTGCCGGATCGGAGGATTCATAAACAAATATACCCTCGCCATTGCTGTGAGTGGCAGAGAACAGTTGTGTTATTCCATTGCTTTTTGTTCTGACCTGGATCGCGTTTTGTAAGGTTGGCGTCATGTTTAAAGCCGCAGCTACAAAATTCAGATCCTCATCAAGAACATTCAATTGTTCGTTTTGAGCATATGGTGCAAAATATATATAGCCATCGGTGGTATCATGGACTGCGGAAATATGGGTTCTAAGTGGTTTCCCCACTTCGAGGGGATCCCATTTTGCTATGGCGGAACCATTTGTGAAATCAATTTTATAGAGTGTTGATTTTGCAGTATAAAGAATATTACCATCACCATCCAAAGATATCCCGCGACAATAACCGTTTCGATCGTTCTCAGTATATAGGGTGTCTTTACTGCCATCACCAAATTCCAATAATTCTATGGGAGAAAATGATGCTTCAGTGCTATCGGGCAGAAAACATCGAATTCCGGCCAAATGGATCGTATCTCCGGGTGACTTCACGATCTCATTGCTAAACCCGGAATAAAAGCCAAACCAATATTTACCATCCGGGTCAATAACCATACCATAGGGATGACTTTGATAGCCTGCATCGTTGCCAAAATAATCCAAGCTCTTCACCCTTTCTGAATCTTCAGCGGAAAAATTAAACAATACTTTCTGAAAATAATATCCGGGTATCCCTGCAAATGCCGGTGAACTTATTAAGGACAGCGTCAGGAGGCATATAGCACTTATGTTGATCTTTATATGTTTGTTCGGGTTTTTCATAGCGTCTCATATGATGTAGTGTTTCTTTGTCGAAGATACTATGTTTTTCGCAAACGGGCAAACAAAAGAAGTAAGTAGTAAGACGTAAGGGGTAAGGGGTAAAATGTAATGTTATGATAAACGATTAACTATAAACGATAAATGAAATATTTATAACCCCGACGTATGGAGGGGTTAAACCTAAATAGCCCGGCATAAAATGCCGGGTTTGAGGTATTTAACAATAAAACAACCCTGAGCTTGTCGATGGGTTGATGGTTGATAGTTGCCTGCCGGCCGTAGCCTTGTGCGTAGGCTGGATGGGTCGATGAGTCGATGGGTCGATGGGTCGATGAGTCGATGGGTCGATGAGTCGATAAGTTGATAGTTGATGGTTGATGGTTGAAAAGACAAAAAGTTCAATATATAAGCTATAATAATTTTTACTGATACTTTACCGACCTGTCTTCCGTCTTGACGGACGTAACGCAGTAAAGCCTGAAGCCCCAACCCTTTGGAACGAAGGGAAAAGTAGCTCGGCTACGTAGGTTGAACATTTATGCCGTAAATAGAGTAGTTCACAAAACCGGATTTTAGCTCTGTCCTTGTTCAACCCCGTCGGGGTTGAAATAATGGGAGAGCCTTATATATTGTTCTTCAACCCCGTCGGAATTGAAATAATGGGAGGGCCTTATATATTGTTCTTAGACCCCGTCGGGGTTGAAGAAAATTTAATAGTTGAGTTGTTGAATCGATGAAGCTTTACATTTATCCAAAATAAATTCAATAGCCTTGGGATTAATCCCAAGGCTATTGAATGATTTGCCCCCTATTCCCCTTTTACCGATTATTATTCACTGTTCACTGTTTACGTCTTTGTACTTTATACTTACAATAAAAAACCCCCGTCTGCTGACGGAGGTTTTTTATTGTATTTCTATTTGGTTTATTTAACCAAAGCGACTTTCTGTGAAACAGTATTGTTTTCAAAAGTCATTTTTACTACGTAGTTACCTGATGAAAGATTGCTTCCGTCAAAGTGAATTTCGTAGTTACCAGCAAATTTGTATTCATTAACCATAGATGCAACTTTTTTACCTGCAACATCATACATGTCAATTTGTACATTACCGTTAGCTGACAATTCGTAAGGAATTGTTACTGAAGGATTGAATGGGTTCGGATAAGCGATATTTAGTTTGAAACCGTTTTCGCCAATATATCCGGTATGTTCCCATACTGAAGTTTCAGTAGTACGTGTGAACTGTTTTAAGGTATATCCATAATAGTCTGCAACATAGAGGTATTCGGGATTTTCAGAATCGCCGTCCCAGCTCCATGCTACTTCGCAAGGTGAACGAAGCATGTAAGGTTGATTATAACCTAAAGTTGTAACCCATTCACTTGAATCGATCAAGCCTTGTTCCAACCATTTCGAAGCTTGGTTATCCATAACCATACCAAGACTAAAACCAACAGTCGGAGTGACTGTACTGTCTGTATTGGTGAACAATTTGACAGCATAATCATCCAAAGGATCGCAAACCAGAATACCATCATTAGCTGCATCACGACTCATCAACCATAAGTAGTCGTTAGGACCTGATGAAACGTACATAATGTTACCAATTTCCACATCAAGATCTGCTAGCCATACGGTATCAGATACATAACCATCATCGGGGTTACCTGTCCATTCGATGAAAAATGAACCACCAAGGGTCGGGCTGACAATAACGCCACCGTCTGTTGTACAAGCAAGGTTTCTTCCACCGGGTCCGCCTGCAAGCGTATCAATAACATTCAAATCTGCATCCCAGATAACAACTTGACTACCAACAATTTGTTGTGATAGATAATATTGTTCGTCATCATAAACAAAAGCAGCGATACCACCACCATTGTTACATGGTGTTAATGAATTACTACGTGCAACAACACTGTAATCATCTTGGTCAAATACCGTGATTCTATCATTTGTCCAGTCACCGAAAGCTATATTTCCATCACCTAAGGTGGCCATATTACGACAGAGACCGATTGTGTCAGCTACACCGCCAAATGAAATTTCCGGTCCTACAGTATCAACAGCACTGAATTCAGGATCGTAGACCATGATGGCTGATCTGTAACGCTTGTTTGAGTAATATGATGCACTCCAAACGCGACCATTGCCAGCTACTGCAACACCGTAAGGGTGTGAATAGCCTGGGGCGTTTACAAATAGCGTGTCATCAGTTCCTGATTTGTCTCCGCATACGACAGCTTCCTCAAATGAGTAAGGGCTGGCGAAAACGGAAAAAGCCATAACTGTGACCAACAAAGCTACTAGCATTTTTTTCATTTCTTTCTCCTTGTTTAGTTACTTATTTTAGTTCATACAGTGAATATTAACCAAATTCATTATATCATGCAAGAAATTTTCGCATAAAAAGGGGTCTTTTGCTCATTTTACCTAATAATAATAAACTTTTTGACCACAGATTCACCCTTAAACAAGAGTGGTAAGCCTGTTTCTGTTTCATTTATATTTTCCGTTACTCGGATATGAGCAATATATACGCCACTTTTTACGACTTGGCGCGAAGCAGTACTGCTGTTCCAAGCCTCATCTGCAACGGGGGCCATACCTTCCATTGTGACATGTTCGAGCTTATCTACAAGATCACCGCGTTCTGTAAATATGCGTATATCGCAACTTTCCGGTAAGTTGTAGAACATCAATTTATCTTTATCAAGACCTTCTCCGAAAGTGATCTTACGGTTCTTGATATTATAAGGATTCGGGACGATACGAACCATACCCAATACGGCATCAATTCGCTCTTCATCATTGATCTGACCCAGTGAATACTGGAGTGCAATATCTGAGATCAATGTACCGTCATCGGTGATATCACGCGGGGGTTTCTTTAGGCTGGTAGGGATCGTTGTCTGTGTATAAGCGCGACCGCTTTCCAGTTCACCCAATACAGGGTCAATGCTGTAGGCAACGATATAGTAATAGTAGTTGATACCGCGTAATAGTTCTCTATCCGAATAGCTCGTCTCAATATTACCTTCCGTGACAAAGCATTCGAAAATAGGGTGATAGAATGAATCCGGTTCCAACATGGCTCTATACAAACGGTAGCCTTCAAAGTTGGGGTCCGATTCGGGGTTATCCGCCCATTCGATCGATATCTGATCCGGTTGAGGTAAAATATCAAAGGTCAGAGGTGGTGGTGGTGCAAAGGGAATGTCGTAACCGCTATCGTAAGTTTTCTTTGCTTTCATAAATGTTTTAATAATGGAGTCTTTCCCTGTATAGACCCAAGAATCTTTATAGATATCCATCATAGGAGCCGTTTCATCTACGGGATCAGGATCTCTGAACTCGGGGGCAGGAGGCAAAATAAGATCAACGTCATTGCCATTGTAGGCTTTATACCAATTCTTGCCTACTTCGATGGCTTTTTTACGATCAAGTCCTGCAACACCTTCACAGAGAACGATCTTGATCGTTTCTCCAAAAGGGATCTCGTACGGACCGAAGCTTAAATAGCTGTTCGTTCCAGCAGAACCACGATCTTTGATCACAGTGTAAGGTGCGAGTCGATCAGCGATCTTATGACCACCATAAACATCTTGCGGTACATCAAAGGTACCAAGATTTTGGAAGTTAGAGCTCAGACATGTCCATGCCTGTTGATCATTGCCTTCACCCGGGACCGTATCGCCAATATACCAAGCGGTTCTAACCTTTGTTTTGTCATTTGAATCATCATTGTATGCCGCATCGGTATGCAGTACAGCCATACCTGCAAATTGGGGACCTCTTATACGTGCTTCATCGAACGTCCCTTCAGCCGGCAAAAAAGGAATGCCTACATTATCGTATGTAAGTGTAATATCAGTTGTTTTAGCCTGACCTAGCCAAGTATAGAAATAAGGCAACTCAGGGTTTTCGTTCATGGGTGTATGATAAACCCATTGATGAGCACCCCAGCCGGCTTGCCGCAAGTTAGTGACCGTACGTGCTTCTCTGCATGTACAATAACGTGACATCATCCCGAAATAGAAATCATGAATGGTTTCACTAAGTTCAATTGCATCATCATCATCAATATTTCCGGTATTTTCAAAGGTATATTCATAGATAAAGTAGTTATCGTTATACTGCTGACTGAAAGCATAGATCTTACGGGTCATCTTTAGGCCCAGGGCGGTATTAACAATATTCGTTACCATTCTATCGGCAATAAGATCTTCTTCAATTCTACCATTAAGATAATCACTGTAATATTGACTCATTCCATCAACGGAGATCTCGGTGTAAGGATATTTACCGGTTTGCTCCAGAACCATGGGTACCAATTGATTTGGGCTTGATGTTGTATGGAATTTCGTTGATTGATAAAGTTGAACTTGACCATCTTTATTGGTAAAGTTCCTACAGGCAATAAACTGACGGTCAATAACAAAATTATCACTTCTGTCAAACCAAGCCGGCCATTGCAAACCAACATACATCGACAGATTGGGATCATGGCCTCGTTCAGCACCCCATGCATCGAAAGGTGTTTGAAGTGCACCTACCCTAACCCACGTACGATTTGCGAGCGGAATTGCTGCAAAAACAACACTCGTAAATAATATTATGAATAAAAAATAAACTTTATATTTTTTCATTTTACTATCTCTTTCGCATTAAGGTAAGCAATAACATTTATGCAATCTGTGGTTTAGTAAGCAAGTATTTTACGGATAATGGGTTATTCATTTTATCCGATTAATTTTAGCGGAGGTTTATCGTTAATTAATAAACCCCCGCATAGATTGTAATTATATATTACGGTTTGACCATTAGGTCAATAAATCCCCATTCTGCAGGTGCAAGCGCGCCTTGTACATGAATAGCGATCTTTGCGTTCAAAACATCAACTTCCGGAGGCGTGACAGTTAATTCTGTTGCCGAAGCAGCAGTAACCGTGCCAAGTTCAGCTGTATGGCTTATCCAGTCCGAAATATTACCGTATGTAGTTACCGTTTTGACCATTTTGGTATAACCGCTTGTATCAATACCTACTACAAACGTTGAATCCATGGATGTAATAATTCCATTCCATGTTGTATCATAAAGTGTACTATCGACAAACGTAGTATCAAACAGAGTAAATACAGGTTCAGTTACAATCGATTGCAATACCAGAGTCGTTGAATCACTTGTTGTGTATTCCGTTGTCGTTGTCGGTACTTTATAATCCATTACTGTGCTTACACCGGCAATGACACTGGTGATCGTGGTTACATAATCATTTGTGGCAATATCAATATCTTTGAAATAGTTCGTGACACTGTAAGTACCATCTATGACTAATGAATCTATAACGATCGTTGTATCTCCGATAACAGGTTCATTAACTGTGAAGAAATAAACCAAGTTCCGATCAAGTGAATCAGAGAAATTTGATCCGGTGATCGTTAAAGCTTCATCTGTCCACATGGCTGTTTTATTAACACTTTCAATAATCGGGGTCTTTGCATTTTCCACATCAGGATCAATCTCGACATAAAGGGGATCCGGGACTGTAAAACAGCCGACCAATGCAAAAGCAATTAAAGCTAAGATCAAATAACTGCTCATTATTCTTTTTTTCATTTTATGGTACCTCTTTTTTACCTAATAATAATAAACTTTTTAACCACAGATTCACCCTCAAACAAGAGTGGTAAGCCTGTCTCTGTTTCATTTATATTTTTCGTTACTCGGATATGAGCGATATATACGCCACTTTTTACGACCTGGCGGGAAGCAGTACTGCTATTCCAAGCCTCATCGGCAACCGCTGCCATACCTTCCATTGTGACATGATCAAGTACATCTACCAGATCTCCACGTTCTGTAAAAATGCGAATTTCACAATTTTCAGGCAGGTTATAGAACATTAATTTGTCTTTATCAAGACCTACACCGAAAGTGATATCACGATTCTTAATATTGTAAGGATTCGGGACGATACGAACCATTCCCAATACGACATCAATTCGCTCTTCGTCATTGATCTGACCCAGTGCATACTGACGTGCGATGTCTGCGATCAATGTACCGTCATCAGTAATATCACGCGGGGGTTTCTTTAAGCTGGTAGGGATCGTTGTCTGTGTATAGGCGCGACCGCTTTCCAGTTCACCCAGTACCGGATCTATGCTGTAAGCAACCACATAGTAATAGTAGTTGATACCGCGTAAAAGTTCTCTATCCAAATAGCTTGTTTCAAGATTACTTTCAGTTACGGAACATTCGAAAATAGGATGATAGAATGAATCCGGTTCCAACATGGCCCGATACAAACGGTAGCCTTCAAAGTTGGGGTCCGATTCGGGGTTATCTGCCCATTCGATCGATATCTGATCCGGCTGAGGTAGAATGGTAAAAGTCAAAGGAGGGGGTGGCGGAATACTGATATCATAACCGCTTTCGTAAGTTTCCTTTGCTTGCATAAATGTCTTGATGATCGAGTCTTTTCCCGTATAGACCCAGGAATCTTTATAGATATCCATCAGAGGAGCCGTTTCATCAACGGGATCGGGATCTCTGAACTCAGGGGCGGGTGGCAAAACAAGATTAACCGTATTTCCATTATAGGCTTTATACCAATTCTTGCCTACTTCGATGGCTTTTTTGCGATCCAGTCCTGCAACACCTTCACAGAGAACGATCTTAATCGTTTCTCCGACAGGTACTTCATAAGGACCGAAGCTTAAATAGCTGTTCGTTCCGGCAGAACCACGATCTTTGATCACAGTGTAAGGTGCGAGTCGATCAGCGATCTTATGGCCACCATAAACATCCTGTGGTACATCAAAGGTACCAAGATTTTGGAAGTTAGAGCTCAGACATGTCCATGCTTGTTGATCATTGCCTTCACCTGGGACACTGTCGCCAATATACCAAGCTGTTCTAACCTTGGTTTTATCATTTGAATCATCATTGTATGCCGCATCGGTATGCAGTACAGCCATGCCGACAAATTGAGGTGATTTAATACGAGCTTCATCTAAAGTCCCCACGGCAGGTAATACGGGAACACCCACATTATCATAGGCAAGTGTAATATCCGTTGTTTTAGCTTGGCCTAGCCATGAATAGAAATACGGGATCTCAGGATCATCTATCATAGGTGTATGATATACCCACTGATGTGCGCCCCAAGATGCTTGTCGCAAATTGGTCACATAGTAGGCTTCACGCGATGTACAATAACGTGATATTATGCCAAAATAAAAATCATGGATCGTTTCACTTACTTCAATAGTAGCATCATCATCTATATTACCTGTATTTTCAAAGGTATATTCATAGATGAAGTAGTTATCGTTGTATTGCTGACTGAATGCATAGATCTTACGGGTCATCTGCAATCCCAGTGCCGTATTTATAACATTTGTCACGACCCTGTCCGCTTTAGTATTATCATGATATTGACCGTTAATATAGTCATCGAC
>Ga0208769_1000307_pt1:0-12500 | contig 24966 bp, 26 predicted proteins | sample AntAceMetag02UKC_FD_184768 | JGI IMG/M metagenome (GOLD analysis project Ga0208769, IMG submission 184768) | Saline lake microbial communities from Ace Lake, Antarctica- Antarctic Ace Lake Metagenome 02UKC (SPAdes) (version 2) | ecosystem: Environmental > Aquatic > Non-marine Saline and...
GTCAGGGAGCCGAAGGTATTCGTATCCAGCTTTCCGGTCGTCTCGGCGGTGCTGAAATGGCACGCAAGGAAACGGCTCGTGAAGGACGAGTTCCTCTGCATACTCTGCGTTCTGATATTGATTATGCTGAAGTAACAGCATTCACAACTTACGGTTGTATCGGTATCAAGGTGTGGATCTGCAACGGTGAAGTATCTACAATCTAACAGGAATGGAGTAACCTATGTTAGTGCCTAGAAAGGTAAAATACAGAAAACAACATCGCGGCCGTCGCGCCGGTTTGGCATATCGTGGTTCTACAGTCAGCTTCGGAGATTATGGTTTAAAGGCCATGGAAGCTTGCTGGCTAACCAGTCGTCAGATCGAAGCAAGTCGTGTTGCCATATCACGTATTGTCCGTAAACACGGTAAAATGTGGATCCGTATATTCCCGGACAAACCGGTATCAAAAAAACCTGCCGAAACCCGTCAGGGTAAAGGTAAAGGTGGACCGGAATTTTGGGTTGCGGTTATTAAGCCGGGTCGTATCCTCTTTGAAGTAGAAGGGGTAACTGAAGAAATGGCGAAAGAAGCATTCCGTCTGGCCGGCCATAAATTACCCATCAAGGCAAAGATGGTTAAACGACGCGAATTGGGAGGATAATAGATGTTATCTAAGGCCGAATTGAAAGAATTAACAAAAGATGAAGTGATTGTAAAATTACGCGATGACGAAGAAGCGCTTATGAATCTGCGTTTCCAGCACGCTTTGTTGCAACTTGAAAACCCGGGTCAGTTACGTTATTTAAAACGGGAAGTCGCTCAGCTTAAAACAATCATTCATGAGTATGAACTCGGATTGCGTAAATAACAGGAAGTTCAGACATGACATATACAAATCGTAAAGAGAAAATCGGTGTTGTTGTTAGCAACAAGATGGATAAAACGGTCACCGTGCTGGTTAGCCAGCGGATCAAGCATCCGGTCTATGGTAAATATATAAACCGTAGTCGGAAATTCATGGCCCACGACGAAGCTAACGCTTGTCGTATCGGAGATACCATTTCCATTGTTGAAACACGTCCGATGAGTCGTAATAAACGCTGGCGGGTCAGTGAAGTCATTGATCATGCGCCGAGCGCAAATTAAGCATCAAAGTTGAAAGGCAGATAAGCAATGATTCAAGTTGAAAGTAGATTAAAAGTTGCTGACAACACAGGTGCAAAAGTTGTACAATGCATTAGAGTATTGGGTGGAACCGGTCGCCGTTACGCGAGCCTTGGCGACGTTATTGTCGTTACGGTAAAGCAGGCGATACCGGGTGGAACAGCTAAAAAGAGTGATATTTCTAAAGCTGTCATTGTCCGTACCAGTAAGGAAGTAGGTCGCCAAGATGGCTCCTACGTTCGTTTTGACGATAATGCCGTTGTGTTGATCAATGAGCAGGGTGAACCGGTCGGAACTCGTATTTTTGGTCCGGTAGCCCGAGAATTGCGCGAAAAACATTACATGAAAATCGTGTCAATGGCGCCTGAAGTACTGTAAGGAGAAAAACTGTGCATATCAAAAAAGGTGATGTAGTTAAGGTTATTGCCGGTAAATACAAGGGCAAAGAAGGAAAGATCCTTAAGGTTTTCCTGAAAACCAATCGCGTGATCATCGAAGGTGTGAATTTAGTGAAACGCGCTACCCGTCCCAGCCAGCAAAACCCTCAAGGCGGCATTATTGAAAAAGAAGCCGCTATCCATGCATCCAATGTTATGTTGGTTGTTAATGGTAAGCCGTCCCGTGTTGGTACACGCATTTTGAAAGAGGGTTCAAAAGTGCGTTATGCCAAGAAATCGGGCGAAACTGTGGAAGGGAAGTAAGAATGAGCAATAAGCCAACATTACAAAAATTGTATAAAGAAGAGATCACACCCGCTCTTATTAAAACCTTCGGGTATAAGAATGTAATGCAGGTTCCTAAACTCTCTAAGATCACACTGAGCATTGGCCTTGGCACTGCTCGTGACGACAAGAGTAAATTAGAACATGCGGTCACTGATCTTACAACGATCGCCGGTCAAAAACCGGTTATTACTTATGCGAAGAAAGCCATTTCCAATTTCAAGATCCGTAAAGGCGATCCGGTAGGTATTATGGTTACCCTGCGCGATGTCAATATGTATGAATTCATGAATCGTTTCATCAATATTGCATTGCCGCGTGTGCGTGACTTTAACGGCCTCTCTGACAAAGCTTTCGACGGGCAGGGAAACTATTCAGTCGGTATAACCGAACAGATCATTTTCCCGGAAATTGATTATGATAAAGTGGATACTATTCGTGGAATGAACGTCACATTCACCACAACAGCGAAAACCGACCAGGAAGCATTTGAATTGCTAAAAGGTTACGGATTCCCTTTTGTGCGCCGTGACGAAAAATAAGGATTAAATTCTTATGGCAAAGACATCATTAGTAGCAAAAGCTAAGCGCGAACCTAAATTCTCTACACGGAAGTACTCCCGTTGCTCACGCTGCGGTCGTCCAAAATCCGTGTATCGAAAATTTGGCTTATGCCGAATTTGTTTTCGTGAACTGGCTTTAAAGGGTGAGATACCCGGCGTAACAAAGGCAAGTTGGTAAAAAGAGGTAACAAATGGTAACAGATCCTATTGCAGATTTTTTGACACGTATTAGAAACGCGTCTAAAGCAGGACATCCCTGGGTAGAGATCCCGGCTAGTAAATTAAAAGCCAGGATATCTCTTGTGCTCAAGGAAAAGGGTTACATAAAAGATTTCATCTTGATCAAAGATGGTAAACAAGGAATGCTTCGTCTATACCTAAAATATCAGGAAGACGGTCGTCCCGTGATTTATACTCTTGAACGAGTGAGTAAACCCGGTCGTAGAATGTATGTTAAAAATACAGATATCCCCCGCGTAAACAATGGTTTAGGCATAGGTATCCTGTCAACATCCCACGGTGTTATCACCGATAAGGATGCGCGCAAGATGCAGGTCGGCGGTGAATATTTGTGTAAGATATGGTAAGAGAGGATTTTTATGTCGAGAATCGGTAAAAAACCCATTCCGCTACCCAATGGTGTAACGGTAGATATAAAAGATAATGTCATTACGGTCAAAGGACCTAAAGGCGAGCTTGTAAAATCCTTCCCAGAAGGGATTACCGCTAAAACTGAGAACAATGAAATTGTTGTTGAACGTCCTTCCGATGAAAAGAAATACCGTGCTTATCACGGTTTAACCCGTTCCCTGATCGCAAACATGGTCGTAGGCGTTACGGAAGGTTATGAAATTTCACTTCAGATCGTCGGTGTCGGATTTCAGGGAGAAGTCAGAAGCAATAAACGCATTCTGTTTTCACTTGGATATTCTCATCAGATCCTGATGGATGCACCTGAAGGTATTGAATTCTCAGTGGCCCGTGATATTATTAAAGTAACGGGAATTGATAAACAGAAGGTCGGCGAAGTCGCCGCACAGATCCGCAAATTGCGTAAACCTGAACCATATAAGGGCAAGGGTATTCGATATGTGGGTGAACAGATTCAGCGTAAAGCCGGTAAAACTGCCGGTGCCTAATCAGGCATGATAAAGGATCAATCATGAAAGATAAAAGTAAATTAAAACGCGACGCAAGGATCAAAAAGAAAACCCGGATCAGGAAACGCCTGTCCGGAACTTCTGAACGTCCCCGTCTCGTTGTTTATCGAAGCAATATGCATATCAGTGCACAGATCGTCAATGATGACAATCACGAAGTCATTTGCTCGGCAAGTTCCTTTGCAAAAGACCTTCGTGCTTCGCTGAAAGATAAATCTAAGACCGAATATAGTCTTAGTGTTGGCAAATCCATTGCCGAAAAAGCAAAAGCAAAAGGTGTTAAAGCCGTTGTTTTTGATCGGAATGGTTTTATTTATCACGGACGCGTCAAAGCTTTAGCAGACGCTTGCCGTAAAAACGGTTTAGAATTCTAACCAAGGAGTAACGCATTGAGATCAATTAATCCGTCAGAACTCGAATTGAGTGAAGGAAAATTAATCAAGCTGAATCGCGTCGCTAAGGTTGTTACCGGTGGTCGCCGTTTTCGTTTCAACGCTATTGTTGCGATCGGTGATTCCAAAGGACATGTTGGAATTGGCCTGGGTAAATCAAACCAAGTAACGGATGCGATTAATAAAGGTCGTGAAGATGCAAAGAAAAACATCATTCGCGTCCCTATTTTAAATGGAACTATTCCCTTTGAGATCACTGCTAAATACGGTGCTGCAAAGGTCTTGCTTAAACCTGCTTCACCGGGTACCGGTATTATCGCAGGTGGTCCTGTTCGTGCTATTATGGAACAGGTTGGCGTTAAAGACATTCTTGCAAAATCTATCGGCAGTGCTAACTCACATAATGTTGTAAAGGCAACCATGCACGCTTTGGAATTACTCGAAGATGCTTATATGGTCGCAAAACGACGGGGTGTGACAGTCGAGGAGGTTTTTAATTAAGATGGAAAAGAAAAAAGAACTTAAGATCACACAGATCAAAAGCGCAATTGGCTACCGGGGAAAAACTCATCAGACAATTGAGGCACTAGGACTTGGCAAGATACGTAAAACAGTGATCCTGCCGGATAATCCTGCGATTCGTGGAATGATCAATAAAATTCCTCATCTCTTAAAAGTAGAGGAGGTATCATGAGTTTATCGAATTTAACCCCTGCAGAAGGGTCGACAACAAAAAGAACAAAACGCATCGGACGCGGTACGGGCTCCGGTTGGGGCACAACCGCAGGCCGTGGTATGAATGGACAGAAATCACGTAGTGGTTCTAAACATCATCCTTGGTTTGAAGGTGGACAGATGCCATTACAGCGTCGTACACCAAAGCGTGGTTTTTCAAACAAACGCTTCCGTCAGGAATACCAGATTGTAAATCTACAGGAATTGAATCTACTTGAAGATGTAAAAACAGTTACTGCAGAGACTCTCAAAGAATATGGACTGATTAAGAAACTGAATAAACCTGTTAAGATCCTTGGTTACGGCGAAATGACCATTGCAATGGAAATTACCGCCGATGCATTTAGCGAAACAGCTAAAGAAAAGATTGAAAAAGCAGGTGGAAAGGCTGTAGTATTATGATGCAAAGTGTTCGTTCCATGTTTAAGATCCAAGAATTGAGACAACGTTTGTTCTTTACATTGTTTGTCCTCTTTTTAGCCCGTATTGGTGCTCATATTCCCTTACCCGGAATTGACGCAAAACTACTGGCAGTAGCTGCATCGGGAATGGACAATACTCTGCTAGGTTTATGGGATATGTTTGCAGGAGGTGCATTCAAAAAGGCAGCCGTTTTTGCACTCGGTATTATGCCTTATATCAGCACCAGCATTATTATCACTCTGCTTGGTAGTGTATTCCCATACTTTCAGCGTCTCCGAAACGAGGGTGAAGCAGGTCGTCGTAAGATCACACAGATCACGCGATATGGTACCCTTTTAATAGCTGCTATGCAAGCTTGGGCGGTAGCAGGTTATCTGCAGAAACTTCAAGCAAACTACCAGAGTGTGGTTGCTTATCCTGGTTTTGGTTTCACTATGATGACAGTTATTGCATTGGTAACCGGTACGATGTTATTGATGTGGCTTGGTGAACAGATCACTGATAGGGGTATCGGAAACGGTATTTCCTTGATCATTATGGTTAACATCATTTCACGTCTCCCTGCAACTATAGCAAACGAGGTCACCATGCTACGTGCAGGTGCCCGTGAACTACTTGTTGAGATAATTCTCATCGTGATCCTGGTCCTTGTGATCGGTTTCGTAGTTTATCTGACACAGGGTGTTCGTAAGATTCCCGTTCAGTATGCAAAAAAGGTCATTGGTAGAAAGATCTACGGCGGTCAGTCAACACATATTCCCTTGCGTGTTAACAGCTCGGGTGTTATGCCGATCATTTTTGCACAGACTATTGTGTTCATTCCGAACTCACTAGGTATGTTGTTCAAAGATGTTAGCTGGTTGAATAGTGGATGGTTTACTGTTGAAAATTGGCCTTATTGGGTCATATACTCGATCATCATTATTCTGTTCGCGTATTTTTATACCGCACTCTCATTCAATCCCACCGAAGTTGCGGATAACATGAAAAAGAATGGTGGGTTTATCCCCGGTATTCGTCCCGGAAAGAAAACGGCCGAATATCTGGATAATATTATTACAAGGATTACATTGCCCGGTGCGATAATGCTGTCTTTCGTGGCAATTTTACCTTACATATTGATGAAGGTCTTTAACATTGATTATAACCTTGCAAGCTTTTTTGGCGGGACGTCTGTGATCATTCTTGTTGGTGTAGCATTAGATACACTCCAACAAATTGAATCACATCTGATCTCACGTCATTATGATGGCTTTATGAAAAAAGGCAAACTCAAAGGACGGAGACGCTTCTAAGTTAATTGAAAAGAAGAGAAAGATGATCTACTACAAATCAGCCGAAAACATTGAGTTTATGAAAGCTGCCGGAAAAATTGTTCACGATACGCTATGTATGCTTGAATCGTGGATTTTGCCTGGAGTTAACAGCCTTAAACTTGACGAACTGGCTGAAGAGTACATTCGCTCTCATCATGCAGTACCCTCTTTTAAGGGGTACAGCGGTTTTCCTGCAACTCTTTGTATCTCACGTAACGAAGAAGTTGTACATGGGATCCCGAACAAAAAGACAAATCTTCATGATGGAGATATTGTCAGCATCGATTGTGGAACGTTACTGAATGGTTATCATGGTGATCATGCCCGCACTTACGCAGTAGGTAATGTATCATCGGAAAAACAACGACTCATGGATGTGACCAAGCAAAGTCTTGCTCTCGGAATTGAAAAAGCTGTTATTGGTAATCATCTTTCTGATATTGGCCATGCTGTCCAAACCTACGCTGAATCACAGGGATACTCTGTGGTACGTGAACTTGTAGGACACGGTATTGGCCAGCGGCTGCATGAAGATCCTCAGGTCCCTAACTATGGTAAAGAAGGGCGGGGGATAATATTGAAAGAAGGACTCGTGATCGCCATTGAACCAATGGTGAATATGGGCAAAGCCGGTGTACGGACACTGTCTGACGGTTGGACGATCGTTACACGTGACCGCAAACCCTCGGCCCATTTTGAGCATACGATTGCGATCACAACAAGTGGTCCTAAAATCTTAACAAGTGGCATGTAATATGGCGAAGCAAAAATCGATTAAAGTGGATGGAACTATTCTTGAAACACTTCCGAATGCATCGTTCCGGGTTGAGCTCGAGAACGGCCATGAGGTACTGGCGCACATTTCCGGTAAGATGAGGATGCATTACATCAAAATTCTTCCGGGTGACAAAGTGTCGCTCGAGTTATCGCCTTATGATTTGTCACGCGGGCGCATTGTATATCGATATAAATAGTGCCGGCATTAAAGACAAGAAAAACGGATAAAAAAAGGATAAAATAGTGAAAGTAAGAGCATCAGTAAAAAAGATGTGTGATAAATGCAAGATAATTCGCCGTAAAGGCGTTGTCCGGGTTATTTGTCCTAACAGTAAACATAAACAACGACAAGGTTGATCAGGAGGTAAACATTGGCTCGAATAGCAGGCGTAGATTTACCCAAAGATAAGAAAGTCAAAATTGCTTTGACCTATATTTTTGGCATTGGCCGAACGGTCGCTAGAAACATTTTGATAGATGCAAAAGTTGATCCGGAGATCCGTGTAAGAGATCTTAACGACAATCAAGTAGCAGCAATCAGAAAAGTCATTGGTGATGATCACAAAGTTGAAGGTGCATTGCGTACTGAAACAACCATGAACATTAAACGATTAATGGATATTGGTTGTTATCGTGGCATGAGGCATCGTCGTGGATTACCAACTCGTGGTCAAAATACCAAGAATAATGCACGTACTCGCAAAGGCAAGAAAAAAGCCGCTGTGAAGAAAAAACGTAAAACATAAGAGCTAACCCCTTAGGAGGTTGAATTGGCTAAGAAACAACAAGTCAGACGTAAGAAAAGAAAGGTGAAAGTAGATCCTGATGGGATCGCGTTCATCAAGGCAACTTACAATAATACAGTGATCACCCTAGCAGATCAATATGGGAATACCATTGCCTGGGCGACCGCAGGCCGCGTTGGATTTAAAGGTTCTCGTAAGAGCACACCTTATGCAGCAGGTCAGGCAGCAGAAGTTGCCGCGCGCGAAGCTATGGATGCTGGTTTAGCTCGTATTGAAGTCAGAGTAAAAGGTCCCGGAGGCGGTCGTGAGATGGCCATTCGTGCCCTATCACTGGCTGGATTGCAAGTAACCGCAATCAAAGATGTAACACCCATTCCGCATAACGGGTGTAGACCACCCAAACGTCGTAGAGTTTAGGAGAATATATAATGGCAAGATTTAAAGGCCCTAGAGGTAAAGTCTGTCGTCGTTTAGATTACCCGTGTTTTGAATCTCCGAAATTTTCACGGATAACTAAAAACTATCCGCCAGGAGAACACGGACCCACTTCACGCAGACGTCTATCTGATTATGGTATTCAAATGCGCGAAAAACAACGAATTAAATACACCTATGGTGTTTTAGAAAAACAATTCGCTAATTACTTTAAAAAAGCTGATACAAAAGAAGGTATTACTGGACATCTCTTATTACAGATGCTGGAATGCCGTCTTGATAATGTCGTTTATCGTATGGGTTTTGCACCCACACGTCGTGCGGCTCGTCAGCTTGTAACACACGGACATTTTCTCGTAAACAATCGTAAGGTCAATATCCCTTCTTTCTCAGTTAAAGAAGGATCTGAGATCCGCGTTCGTGACAAAAGCAAACGTATTCCACTCATCCTTGATGCAGTAAAACGTATCAAAGGTGATCATACTTTGCCTTGGATGTCCATTGATAAAGCAAAACTGATCGGTGAATTCATGAAAGCTCCGGAACGCAACGAAATTCCTGAAGATTTCAATGAACAACTGGTCGTTGAGTTGTATTCTAAATAACATTAAAAGAAAAGGAATTGAAAAATGCCTAACTTTCAAATTCCAGATAGAATCAAAGTAGATCGGGATACCTATTCCGATAGCTACGGAAAGTTTACGATCAAACCGCTTGAACGCGGATTTGGTACCACTGTAGGGAATGCCCTCCGTCGCATTATGCTTTCATCTATCCCGGGTTGTGCTATCACTGCTGTACGCTTTGAAGGCGTACTCCATGAGTTCTCAACCATAGAAGGTGTATTGGAAGATGTGTCGACTATCATTCTGAACTTTAAACAGGTTAAATTGGACCTCGTTGAGGCTAAACCCGTTAAGATCAGTCTGAAATTACAAGGTCCCAAAGAGATCAAAGCTAAAGATCTGAATGGCGACAATCCAAATGTCAAGATCATGAACCCGAATTTTCATATTATAAATATTCAGGAAGAAAAAGAGATCAAATTGACGGTATGGTTTGGTCGCGGCCGTGGTTATTCACCGGCTGAAAGGAACCGTACACCGGATGCACCTGTTGATACAATTCCTATCGATTCGATCTTTTCTCCGATCTTGAAAGTCAATTTCGATGTAGTAAAATTACAATCTGGTATCAAAAAAGATCTGGAAAAATTAACTATCGAGATCTTTACCGATAGTTCAATGACTCCAGATAACGCACTTTCTTATTCATCTGACATGATGATCAATCATCTGAACCCTTTCTCGGAACTGAAGTCTAAAAACATCATTGAACCGGAAGAGCAGATTGATGAAGAGATCCTTCGTATACGCAAACAGCTTCTGCGTAGTATTGATGAACTTGAACTGTCTGTTCGTTCTTACAACTGCTTACAGGCAGCTGATATTCGTACTATTTCGGATCTTGTTGTAAAAGAAGAACAAGAAATGCTCCGTTATAAAAATTTCGGACGTAAGTCTTTGAATGAACTGGTTGCAAAACTTGACAATCTTGGTTTACGCTTTGGTATGGAAATTTCTCCCTACATGAAAGACATGAATAAATAAGGAAAGCAGATAAATGAGACATCAAAAACGAGGCAGAAAACTCGGTCGTACTGCCAGCCACCGAAAAGCTATGCTTCAAAACATGGCTGCATCTGTTTTGCTTCACAAGCAGATCAAAACCACGGAAGCTAAAGCAAAAGAAGCTCGCAAACTGGTTGAACGCCTGATCACCTACGGGAAAAAAGGTACAACCCATGCTCGCCGTCTTGCTTTTGCGATCCTTCGTGACAAAAAAGCGACTACTATTCTATTTGATGAGATCGCTCCTGTCTATGAAAATCGTCAAGGTGGATATACCCGCCTGATCAAATTGGGGTATCGTCCCAATGATTCTTCCAAGGTCGTTTTGCTTCAGTTGGTTGATTTCTTCAGTGAAGAACCAAAGAAAGACAAGAAAAAAACTGCTGATAAGAAAGAAAGCAAACCTGCCGCAAGCAAAAAGACTGAAGTTAAAAAAGACGCTCCGGTTGAAGAGATCGTAGAAACTGTTGAAACTGAAGTTGTTGCTGAAGAAGCCGCTCCCGTTGAAGAAGTTATTGAAGAAGAAGCTGAAGAAACGGCTGAAGTGACTGAAGAAAAAAAGTAATTCCTTAAGGAATTACAATATACATATATCCTCTTTGCTTACGCAGAGAGGATTTTTGTTTTAGGTCTAAAAATCCTGAAAATACATGCATTTACAAAGCGTCTATTTACTTGAACTATCCTTAAATTATTTCTATATTAAAAAGATAATCAAATTAAAAAAAATGAATGTGACATGATCTCAAAAAAGATTAAAGATAATATATTCAGAAGATTCGTACGATTCTTCTTTGTCCGTGATGACGGTAAGATGACGGGTTTCCGTCGTTCAATGAAAAAGATTTTGTGGCTATTGTATCTGACCTTTAAAGATTTTATCGGTAATATGTGTTTTGTACATTCCGGTAGTCTTGCTTATGTTAGCATCCTATCTCTTATTCCTATTGCCGTATTGCTTTTCAGTATTGCCGGTCTTTACGGTTTGGGTGAAACCGTCATCAAGTTTGCCGAGGAAAATATATTCCCATACTTAGTACCTGAATTTCATAGTCAACTCAGCACTTGGTTGCAAACAAATATTTCTCAGGATGCATTTCGAAATCTTGGAACTACCTCTATTATTAGTTTGATAGCAATTGCCGGTTTAATGATGGCGGGAACAGCGATTATTGTTATATCCGAAAGGGTCTTCAATGAGATTTGGCGAGTAAAAAGAGGTGGGAGCTATTTCAGGAAACTCACAGGATTTTGGATTTTCTTTACTATTACTCCGCTTTTAATCGTCGGGAATACTTACGTTAAGAATTTCCTGATGCCAGATGGCGGTTATATGGATATGATGATCCAACAAAACACCTTAATCGGCTTCATATATAGTAGATTTCTACCTTTCTTGATTACGTTGTTTATTATGGTTATGCTCAATCTTCTTCTACCCAGAGCAAAAGTTCTTTTTAAAAGTGCTCTTTTTGGTGGTATTTTTTCGGCACTTCTCTGGGAATTCTCTAAAAACTTTTTCTACTTGTATGTAATGAGAATGACAACGGTAACAAGTTTTTACGGGTCACTGGGTATTATCCCGATCTTTATGATCTGGATGTATCTGACATGGATAATTATTCTGCTTGGTGCCGAATTGGCATATACCTTCCAGAACAGACGATTAATGACAAACCTATACCGTGGGTACGAAAATGCATCAACGCATTACACACATGCTTATCTTGGCGTTTCTATCCTGATTTGGATGAACTCCTTCTATCGTCGTGGTAAAGCTATACCGGCATTAGATAAATTTTGCGATTATATGGGTGTGCGCTTGAACACGATGACCGATGTCTGCCAGGAGCTTGTGGAACTGGAGTACCTGGATCCTGTCAGAAGTGAAATACCTCGTTATGTTTTTGCGCAAAATCCCGAATATATTCACCTGAATGATGTGGTCGAATCTTTGAAAAAGATAGAATTTTCTTCTGAATATAATATCCGTGAAGAGAAAGCTCCCACAGAGAAACATTTGAGTACCGAAACTGTCTTCATTGAAGCTCAACGAGCTTTCTTAAAACCGTTTAAGAATAAAACAGTTTCGGATTTTAAAAACCTCTGATACTCATGAATATCCTCTATATCTCACCGGAAAATACAGTAGGGACGCTTGACCTTTATAAGCGCATTCATGAACAACATGGAAATACTGTTCGCTATGTAACATTTTTTCGCTCGCCAAAGGCATTTGAAGAAGATATTTGTCTTGATCTACCATTTAATTTTACACGGCCCTTTTTAAAAAAGATGCGTCATAGGATATATCAGCTCTATCGTGGAAAAGAGGGTTATCATAAGGATAGAGAAGGGTATCCGCCTGTGTGGCAGCCGGAGGGTCGTTTTGATAGCACTTTTCTTGCTTGGAAAGAGAAGCAATGGCATAAACGTATTCAAGCGGCTATCAAA
>Ga0208769_1000307_pt1:17500-24966 | contig 24966 bp, 26 predicted proteins | sample AntAceMetag02UKC_FD_184768 | JGI IMG/M metagenome (GOLD analysis project Ga0208769, IMG submission 184768) | Saline lake microbial communities from Ace Lake, Antarctica- Antarctic Ace Lake Metagenome 02UKC (SPAdes) (version 2) | ecosystem: Environmental > Aquatic > Non-marine Saline...
AGTGAGCTATCCATGGGCAGGGTGAAGCGACTGTAAGAAGTCGTGAAGGCCCGAACCATTGTAGGTTGAAAACTGCTTGGATGACCTGTGGATAGGGGTGAAAGGCCTATCAAACTCAGCGATAGCTGGTTCTCTCCGAAATAGCTTTAGGGCTAGCCTTGGTATAGTGTGACGGAGGTAGAGCACTGAAAGGACTAGGGGGCTTCACCGCCTACCAAACCCTATCAAACTCCGAATGCCGTTTACATGTTTACCAGGAGATAGGTTGCGAGGGATAAGCTTCGTACCCAAGAGGGAAACAACCCAGACCGACAGCTAAGGTCCCAAAATATAAGTTAAGTGAGAAAGGATGTGAAATTACTCAGACAGCTAGGAGGTTGGCTTAGAAGCAGCCATTCCTTTAAAGAGTGCGTAATAGCTCACTAGTCAAGTGATTTTGCGCCGATAATTTCCGGGACTATAAACTTATTACCGAAGCTTCGGATTCATGACTTGTCATGAGTGGTAGGAGAGCGTTCCATTAACCGTTGAAGGTTGACCCGTGAGGGCAGCTGGAGGACATGGAAATGAGGATGCAGGCACGAGTAACGATAAAGCGGGTGAAATTCCCGCTCGCCGAAAGCCTAAGGATTCCTGAGTAAAGCAACTCTGCTCAGGGTTAGTCGGCCCCTAAGGTGAGGCCGAAAGGCGTAATCGATGGGAAACAGGCAAATATTCCTGTACCAGTTTTAAACCGTTTTGAGCTATGGGGGGGTGCAGTAGTGAAAGGTTAGCCACCTGACGAAATAGGTGGTTTAAGCGTGTAGGGAGTTCTTCCAGGCAAATCCGGTTGAACATTATCCTGAGACGTGATGACGAGATCTTTGATCATAAAGTAACCCTAATCATACTGACTAGAAAATCCTCTATGCAAGGTTTAGAGCTGACCGTACCAAAACCGACACAGGTAGGCGAGATGAGTATTCTAAGGCGTTTGGATGAACTCAGGTTAAGGAACTCGGCAAATTAGCCTCGTAACTTCGGGAGAAGAGGCGCCTTGATTAGGTGAACTTATTTACTAAGGGAGCCGAAAGAGGCCACAGTAACAAGGCCCAAGCGACTGTTTAACAAAAACACAGGTCTCTGCTAAGTCGTAAGACGATGTATAGGGACTGACACCTGCCCGGTGCCGGAAGGTTAAGAGGAGCTGTCATCTTCGGAGAAGCAGCGAATTTAAGCCCCGGTAAACGGCGGCCGTAACTATAACGGTCCTAAGGTAGCGAAATTCCTTGTCGGGTAAGTTCCGACCTGCACGAATGGTGCAACGATTTGGGCACTGTCTCAACCTGAGATCCAGTGAAACTGTAGCGTCGGTGAAGATGCCGGCTACCCGCGGCAGGACGGAAAGACCCCGTGAACCTTTACTACAGCTTGGCATTGGGTTTTGGTTTCATACGTAGAGGATAGGTGGGAGACTTTGAAGCGTGAACGCTAGTTTGCGTGGAGTCAATCTTGGAATACCACCCTTATGTTGCTAGAATTCTAACGTTGGCCCGTGAATCCGGGCTGCGAACAGTGTCTGGTGGGTAGTTTGACTGGGGCGGTCGCCTCCAAAAAAGTAACGGAGGCGCTCAATGGTTCTCTCAGCACGGTTGGTAATCGTGCGTTGAGTGCAAAGGCAAAAGAGAGCTTGACTGCGAGCCCGACAGGGCGAGCAGGTGGGAAACCAGGACTTAGTGATCCGGCGGTTGCGAATGGAAGTGCCGTCGCTCATCGGATAAAAGGTACTCCGGGGATAACAGGCTTATCTCCCCCAAGAGTTCACATCGACGGGGAGGTTTGGCACCTCGATGTCGGCTCGTCGCATCCTGGGGCTGTAGAAGGTCCCAAGGGTTGGGCTGTTCGCCCATTAAAGCGGCACGCGAGCTGGGTTCAGAACGTCGTGAGACAGTTCGGTCCCTATCCGCCGTGGGCGTAGGAAATTTGAGAGGACCTGTTCTTAGTACGAGAGGACCGGAATGGACGAACCTCTGGTGTATCTGTTGTCACGTCAGTGGCATCGCAGAGTAGCTACGTTCGGATGAGATAAACGCTGAAAGCATATAAGCGTGAAACTTACCTCAAGATTAGATTTCCCTTGAAGGATCCTTGTAGACGACAAGGTTGATAGGTCACAGATGTAATCACAGTAATGTGTTTAGTCGAGTGATACTAATTATCCGTTAGATTTAAAACGTATATTTAAATTCAATATTATTGGTAGCCGCGTAAATTTGTTGTAGCATCATTTGTCCACCACTATTTATATAAGACTTTTTCCGGGCGACAATATCGCTGGGGCGACACCTCTTCCCATTTCGAACAGAGAAGTTAAGCCCAGCAGAGCCGATGGTACTGCACTGGCAACGGTGTGGGAGAGTAGGACATCGCCGGAAACCATTTAACCCCGCCAATCGGCGGGGTTACTTTTTTCTGATAATTTATTTTGTCATTAGAACAAAAGGTGTAAATTCCTTCATGAAACTGGATGTAAAAAAATTACTTGAAAAACAACCATCACTTTTCGCTCTTATTAAAAAGATCGGTAAAGTTGCTGATGCATCTGATATAAGGGCTTACCTTGTAGGTGGCTTTGTTCGAGACCTTCTCATTACAAGACAAAATAAAGATATTGATATTGTTGTTGTGGGTGATGGCCTTGTTTTTGCCGATGATGTATCCAAAGCACTTCATGCTTATCCCGTAGTGAAATTTAAAGAATTCGGTACTGCCATGATCACACTTGAAACGATGGAGTTGGAGATCGTCTCTGCCAGAAAAGAAGTGTATCAAACAAATTCCCGTAACCCCAAAGTAAAGTTTACCGATCTCGATGAAGATCTGAAAAGGCGCGATTTTACTATCAATTCAATGGCCCTCTCAATTAATAATGATACTTTTGGTGAATTTATTGATCCTTTTAAAGGATCAAAAGACCTTAAAGCCGGTCTGATCATTACTCCACTTGATCCTAAGGAAACTTTTTTTGAAGACCCTCTCCGTATGCTGCGAGCAATTAGATTTGCCTCACAATTGGGGTTTGAGATCGATGCAAATACTTTTAAAGCCATCAAAGCATATGCAGATAGAATTGAAATTATTTCAAAAGAACGTATTCGTGATGAATTTATTAAAATATTAATGAGTTCCAAGCCGTCCCTGGGTATAAATATGCTTCTTGAGTCCACTTTACTTGAATACCTTTTTCCTGAGATCTTAAAATTAAAAGGGATTGACAGCCAGGATGGTTATAAGCATAAAGATGTTTATTTACATACACTCAAAGTACTTGATAATGTGGCTTCAGTCGATGCGGATATTAATTTGAGATTAGCCGCTCTCTATCATGACATTGCAAAACCCCGTACAAAACGTTTTTTCGATGGAATCGGATGGACCTTTCATGGTCACGAAGAGCTCGGTGCAAGAATGTTTGCAAATTATGGGAAGAAATTAAGACTTTCTACACGAGATATAAAATCCATCGAAAAGTTAATTCGCCTTCATCTTCGTCCTATTGCAGTTGCAAAGGAAGAAGTTACTGATAGTGCTATTAGAAGGCTTATTGTCGAAGCCGGTGAGCATATTGATGATTTAATGATACTTTGCAGAGCTGATATAACATCAAAAAATAAAGAAAGGGTACAGCGCTATCTTTCTAATTTTGAGTTGGTTGAACAGAGAATAAGTAAAGTAGAGGAAAAGGATGCTTTACGTGCTTTTCAATCTCCTTTTGATGGTAAAGAGATCATGGAATTGTTTGGTTTGCAGCCCGGTCCTCATGTCGGTAAGATCAAACATTATATTGAGGAAGCCATATTAGAGGGTGAGATAGAAAATACACATGAAGCTGCTAGAGCATTTATTGAAAAAAATAAAGAAAAACTCATAGACTTATATCTAAGAAAGCATTAAATTGCAGACTATAAATAAGAAGGGAATTTTATGGATAATGCAACTGGGAATTTGAACAACAATATCGGTCAGAATTTCAATGTAAAAGAAGAAAATGAATTGAACTTAAGATATCTTGTTCAAGTGGTCATGCAACGTATTCATGTTGTGATCATCATGTTTTTATTGATATTTATCGGGACTATTCTCTATACCGTTAATCAGGCTAAAGTCTATAGATCTGAAACACAGATCCTTATCGAGAACGGTGTAGCTGCCGGAGGTGTTTTTGAGCAAATGACCCCATTTATCAATAATGATATGGTCATCAATAATGAAATTCAAATAATTACTTCCAGAACGATTGCTGAACGTACTATTAATAGTCTACTTGTCGAGTATCCTTTAGATTCACTCTATTTATTCGATCGCGGTCTTTTACTGGAAAACCAGTCATTTTCAACAAAATTAAGAAAACAATTAAAGAAAATGTTCAGCAGGGAAGAAGATGAAGTCCTTACCCTTGATAAAAAACGAAAAAATTATATAAATCGTTTATTGGATAATCTGGAAGTTGAACCAGTTCGTGAAACTCAAACGATAAATATTGCTATTGAGAGTTATAATCCTGATGAAGCAGCTATTATAATAAATGAATTGGTCACGCAATATTATGCAAATGATCTTGAAAGAGTCAGTAATGCAGCCGGTAAAGTAAGACATTTTCTTGAAATTCAGATCAATGATGTTGAGCCTAAACTTGCAGCCATTGAAAGACAACTCAGTGATTTTCTTGAAAAAGAAGGTATTATTGATCTTGATGAGAATGCAAAACAATTGATCCAGAAATCTGCAGAGTTTGAAGCACAGCTTTTTACTGCTAGAGCCGAACTGAATATTTCGAACGAACAACTTGACTTTTTAAGAGGTCAACTTACTGAAAAACAAAGACAAGTTTTAGATGTCAAGTTGCAAATAGCAAATCCCATGATCCTCCGTTTACGTGAAGAGATTGCAGTAGGCGAACAGGAATTGCTTAATGAAGATCCTAAATCTGACATGGTTATGGCATCAAAGAGAGATCTTGAGAACAAAAAGAAAATTCTGGAAGAAAAAACCCGCATGTTGGTTCAGGCTGGATATCTACCCGGACAAATTGATCCAATGGCCGTAAACCAGCTTATTCTTAATCAAATTGTTGATCTCGAAAGCCAAAAAGTCAGCCTTGAGACAAAAGTAGTTGAATATGGTAAATTAAATGATTACTACAATGGCTTGATTGAAGAAATCCCTTCAGCCAGTATCTCATATATACGTTTAGAACGCGAACGTCAAACTCACGAAAGAATATATCTTTTAATGAAAGAGCGTTATGAAGAAGCTCGTATCCAGGAAGCATCACAAATATCAAACGTATATGTTATTGATAAAGCGGTTCCAAAATACTTACCGATCAAACCTAAAACAAAACTAAATATTCTTCTTGGATTTGTGTTCGGACTTGCTGCGGGTATTGGAATAATTCTTCTGCGGGAATTCATGGATAATTCAATCCGAAGTAAAGAAGATCTAGAACGCTTGGGTCTTACTGTTCTTGGTATTATTCCTTCAATGTCCATTGATAAGGCCAAGAAAGTGCTTGATAAGAAATATTCAAGTAATGATGATTTTAGAAACCGTTTGATCTCTCACTTTAAACCTCGTTCACCTATTTCGGAATCTTTCCGTTCCTTAAGAACGAATTTGGAATTATCAGTTCCAGATAAAACTATATCGGCTTTTGTTGTGACATCAGCCGGCGCTTCCGAAGGAAAATCAACGGTAATTTCAAACTTGGCTATTGCCTATGCTCAGTTCGGTATGAAGGTTCTTTTAGTTGACGGTGATATGCGTAAACCAACGATCCATAAGATGTTTTCAACACCCAAGAAACCGGGTCTCGCAAACATGATAACCAAGCGCTCTAAAATGGACGAATCAATTTTTAAAACGGAAATTGATAATCTTTATGTTATGCCGGCCGGAAGTCTTCCCCCGAATCCATCAGAGCTTTTGGGTTCTAAAGCAATGAAAGAATTATTTGCACAATTACGCAAACAATTCGATAAGATATTCTTCGATGCTCCACCTTTGATGGCAGTAACTGATGCAGCACTTATGGGATCAATGACAGATGGTGTGCTTCTGGTTGCTCGTGCAGGTGAGGCTCAAAAAGAAGTCGTAGTCCACTTACAGCAAGAAATGAAGAATACTAAGATTACGATTGTCGGTACCGTCTTGAACGATGTAAACCCGAAAAATACCTCAAGTGGTTACTACTACTATTATCAGAGATATTACTTTGATAAATACTACGGAGAAAACACAAAATAACAAAATAAACAGCCCGGTCATCAGAACTGGGCTGTATTCTTTATAATTGATTAAGCAGACAGGAATAGGGAACTATGTCAATATCCAAAACAAAAAAAGAGTGGCTTAACACGACTTATGAGGCATTTTGCCAAAAAGGTGGTGAACGTTCTGAAGCATTCAAGACAATGTCAGGAGTCAAGATCGATCCTCTATATACACCGGAAGACATTGGAAATAATTATAACGATGAGATTGGTTATCCCGGTGAATATCCTTATACAAGAGGTATTTATCCCACGATGTATCGTGGGCGATTTTGGACAATGCGCCAATATGCGGGTTTCGGTGATGCAAAACAATCAAACGATAGATATAAATATTTACTTGAAAATGGTCAAACAGGTTTATCGGTTGCATTTGATCTCCCTACTCAAATAGGTTATGATTCAGATAATCCGATCTGTGATGGCGAAATCGGAAAAGTGGGAGTCGCGATCGATTCATTGGAAGATATGGAAGTCCTATTCGATCAGATACCTCTTGATAAAGTTTCAACCAGTATGACCATTAATGCACCGGCAGCGGTTTTGCTTGCTATGTACATGGTTGTTGCAGAAAAGCAGGGCGTGAGTCCCGATAAATTGACCGGTACGATACAAAATGATATCTTGAAAGAATATATTGCCAGGGGAACATATATTTATCCCCCAAAAGAATCAATGCGTCTTGTCACGGATACCTTTGAATATTGTTCTAAACAACTACCTAAATGGAATACAATTTCAATATCCGGATATCATATTCGTGAAGCCGGTTCAACAGCCGCTCAGGAGATCGGTTTTACACTGGCGGATGGAATTGCCTATACTGAGGCGGCCTTGAAAGCAGGAATGGATGTTGATGAGTTTGCTGGTCGTTTGTCATTCTTTTTTAATGCACACAATAATCTTCTTGAAGAAGTTGCAAAGTTTCGTGCCGCACGACGTCTTTGGGCAAAGATCATGAAAGATCGTTTTTCCGCAAAAAAAGAAAAATCCCTGATGCTACGTTTTCATACGCAAACGGGTGGTTCAACCCTGACGGCGCAACAACCGGACAATAATATTGTTCGTGTTGCCATACAGGCTTTGTCGGCCGTAATGGGTGGAACTCAAAGTCTGCATACTAACAGTAAAGAAGAGGCATTTGCTTTACCTGCT
>Ga0208769_1000308_pt1 | contig 24963 bp, 37 predicted proteins | sample AntAceMetag02UKC_FD_184768 | JGI IMG/M metagenome (GOLD analysis project Ga0208769, IMG submission 184768) | Saline lake microbial communities from Ace Lake, Antarctica- Antarctic Ace Lake Metagenome 02UKC (SPAdes) (version 2) | ecosystem: Environmental > Aquatic > Non-marine Saline and Alkaline...
CAGTTTGTTTCAACCTTATTTCTTGAATAAACTATCTCAGAAATTTCTAACAAAGTTCTTTCTTTTTCTAGCAATGATAATAAAATTATATCTTTATTTTTGGTCATTTTAACTTATATTATAGGATATTTAAACCAATAAGCGGTTAAATAACTTTTGGTAGTTATTAATAATATGGAAACACTGAGGATTATCTTTTAATAATGGCGATACTTAGGACTATCTCTATAAAAAAAGAATTAGACGAAAAGACGAAAAAACATTGTAGTGACACGGGGAAATCAATAAGTGGGCTTATCTCTGTTCTATTAATTAAATATTTTTTAGAAAATACCCAAGAAAAAGAATGTATAATAAGTAATATTGAAATAAGGGATGAAAATGGTTGACAAGCAAAAAAAGTCAACTAAAAAGGGTTTACATTCCCCTCATATTGATAACCTTACAAAGGTACAAGAAGAAATACTTCGACTCTATACAGAAGAACACCTAACAGTAAATCAAATAAGAATCAAGAGGAAATGTAGTAAGCAAGCTGTATACAAACACCTTAGATCTCTGAAGAGAAAAGGAGCTTATAATCTTGGTTTACAAAAAACAGAAAAAGTCATAGGGAGTCGTCAACCAAATGAAAAAAATGGCAACCAAGTGAGACTTCATGGGCAAGAATTTCATATAAAAATTATACAACAAGAACCAAGTGACCAGAAATATCAGAAATTATTGAAAAAATCAGACATACTCTACATCAGTGGACATACAATAAAATTATACCGAGACTCAATAGAAATCTACGCAGGAGGGGGAACAAGTTTTTATGGAAACGACGCACAAGAAGCAGACAGGAAAGCATCTGAATACTGGCAAAAATTCTTTACGAGAATGGAACACGAATTAAATGTTATATTAGTAAAGGGTAGAAGTAGAAACATCAAAGAGGTCAACCACCATTATGCGAGAGGAGAATCTGAAATCTGTAGAAACACACTAGAAAAAGAAGGAAGACACATAAGATTATTCTGCCCAAGAGACGGTAAACTAGCATTCATAACAGATGAATCCTTCGGAGACAAAGAAGATGAAACGGTGCACCCAATAACAGCAAAACAAGATAGAGGGGCCATAGACAAACAAGTAAACGATTGGAGATTGAACGATCCTCCAACTCTTTCTGAGATAATGCACCTAATGAAAGAGCATGTTGAACTAAACAAAGAAACTGCTGCCGGGCTATTAACAATTACAAATTATCTTATGCCACCAATATCTAAATTACAAAACAGGACTAAATCAAACAATTTCCCCGATAAATTAAGCTATATAATGTAGTAAAAAATGGAAAACGCAAATACACAATGCTAACCCCAACAGATAAAAGAAATATAGAAAACTTCGAGAACCTTAATACAAACCATCAGAGAGTATTCAAACATAGATTAATAAAAAAATGTAGTGCGTCCTTCCAAGAAGTAGAGTTTGTTTTGGGAAATTATAAAAAATTAGGAATAAAAATAGAGAAAGTTGTGGACATAGCTCGATTAGCAACATTATTGGAATTATATTCAAAATTAAATTTGTTACAAAATATGTAAATAATTGAAAAACGTATTTGTAAAAATTGCATAAGAGACAATGGATGACCTACAAAAACCCCAAAAAAAAGAAAATGCAAAAGAAGAGAACTTAGACAGAGTGTTTAATCCTGCGAAGTTTAGAACAACCTACTATAATGAATTTCCAGATTGGAGAGAGAAAAGGGATAAAGAGAAAAAAGAAATTGAAGAAAATTTATATAATGAAGTTATAGAGGGTTTAGAGTCTGATCTTAAAATGTTGGGAATGGAACTAACTTATTCTGCAAAAATAATTATTAGGGAAATTGCTCAAAATATGATTTTACTTGGAAGAACCAAGGGATTAATTATTTGTTCAGGGATAGTAGAAACAAAATTTGAATTTAAAAAAACAAATACATTTTATAGAACAAATTATGAATTTAAGAGAGATTCAAAAACAGAGAATTATGAACAATTGCATAATGGGCGAGAAGTAGACCCCGTTATTAGGGATTATCTTCCAAGGCTACATAAAAATATCAACGAGGGATTGAAGCAACTTGCATTATTGCCGATTCAGCAAATTGAAAGGCAAAAATTAACAGTTATTAAAAAACTCAAACAAACCTGTAAATCAATTGAAAAAGAATACATTTTGAAAGCTGAAAAGAAAATTAATCAATTCACCAAAGTTTAGATCTATCTATATCCTTTTCTTTTGAGGTTACTTCTTCCCATTTTACCATTTTTCCGTTCTCGGCATCCATTTCTACTGCCCAAGACCTCACAGAACCCCACTCTGTGCTTATATATTAAAAAATACACCTTTCCACATCGCTATAAAATACCCTTATCTAAAACATGTTTCTCAAATTCTTCATCACTCATCACTTTATCATAATTTAATAGATTCGCAACCCTCCCAAGCGCAATATCCCCTCGAACAATCTCCATAAAATTTTTAAAATTATCATTTTTTTTAAGTAAAATCTCTATCGTATTCCAATCAATTTCAGGTTTTATTTTTGAGGGAATAAGAATTTCACTTTCGCTTATGTTTTCAGGATCAAGTTTGATTATGCCTATTCCAAAAGCATTATTTAACCTTCTCAATTCTGAGATCAACTCGCTGTCTTCATCTTTTATTTTAAGCGCAACCAAATAGCCTTCATTCGCCCAGCTACTATTCGAAACTGCCTGAAAATAGCATTCTCTTAAATTCCCAAGATTAATTTCCTTTTTCATTTCAAAACTATAAAATTTAACGGCAGTCCAGAATAATTCTTTTTGAATCGTTAATGTCGAGGGATTAAAATCTGAAAATGGGAGTCTAACGGCAACCAAATCTGGGTGTAGCCATTTATTAAGACCTTTTTGACTTCTTGCAGAAATCTCGTGATAAATTGTTTTTGTGTATGCTTTAAAATTCGGTGCCGAATTAACAAATCTGACAAGTAAAGGATGCAAGTCTCTTTCGTTGAATTTTGTTTTTGACACATCATATTCTGACGGCTCTTCTATTGGTGCTTCTTCCGGTTCGAAATCATCTTTAAATTTAGAAAGATAAAATTTTGCTGGCCTAGTATTATATTGATAAAATAAAGAGTTGGGATTGTCTCTGATGTCCATATAAAGCTGAGCACTAATACTTTGCCATGGCATTTTACCAGAACCTCCCAATCTTTCTGAAAGTTGTATTTCCTTGCCTTTCTCCCAAATTTCTAAAGGACTAAGTGGCTTTTTAGCATCTTCAAGAACGAGTTCTGCAAATTTTTTGAATGTTATTTTGTCTGCCATTTTATTCAAAATCCTGCCAGATAAATGGTATCCTCTGAAGTTGTGAAACTACTTCCTTTAGAATCAACAAATGTCACATCCATGCAACCTTTTTGCTCATATTTATCTCCCTGAGGTTTGTAACTTTTATATTCTACTTGGATATTGACTCCCATAAAATCATAATCTTCTGATTTAACAGGAAAAGACCATTTTTCAATTAATAAATTATCTTTACGAGTGCATTCTTCTTGGAGGCAATAATCTCCATATTCATTTTTTTCTGTGCATTCAAGTTTCCAGAGTTTTATATTTGCAGTACCTCCTGCATTTACGAGTCCTCCTTTGCTATCCTTTGGCTGCAGACTAAATTCAAGCCCATCAATTTCAGAATCAGCATCAAAGTTCTCAGCAGAAACCCAAATCTGGCCAAGCGTTGCAATAGGTTTTTGCTCTTTACTTATTTCACTTCCATCTATTAACTTTACGTAAGCTTCATCGGTTTCAATTCCGGGAATTGTGATAGTATTTCCGAGAATTGCTTCATAAGTAACTGTACCTTTTGATTTTCCGCAGAATTGGATTATATCTCCTTCTAACAATCTTTCGCCGGAATAATCGGTTGAATAAAGATAAACAATATCTTCTATGTAACCAACCCACTCATCTGCTCGCACCGCCGACCATCCACTCTTGGCATCGTCAGGGGATAAATTTTTTGTTTTGATTGATATTTATTTTATCGTTGCTGTTGGTAGATGCTTAGGATTTATAAATATTGTCGAGGTTGAGTATATCTTTTTTTATTTAACTTAGATAAAACATATTGTCTTAGCCTATATGTATTTGCCCATTTTGCATAAGAGTTCCACCCTTGGAAAATTTCCATCATTTTCTCATCAAGAATCAGATATTCATTATAGTTACTGATTTTCTTCATCATTTCCCTAATATTTCTTTTCCTCAAAAGTTTGAAATAATAAAAATTTCTAAATCCTACAAAATCTATTCCTTTAGACAGGGAGATGATTCTTGATTTTTGTGGATGAAATTCTAATTTTAGGTTTTCTTTTAAAAATGACTCAATCTTCATCTTCCATTCTCGAAGTTGTTCTTCATTTTCATGAAGTATTATAAAATCATCAACATATCTAACATAATATTTTATTTTTAATTTGTGTTTGACAAAATAATCCAACTCATTCAAATAAACATTAGCAAAAAATTGGCTAGTTAAATTTCCTAAAGGCATCCCTTTAGTTTTTTCACCACTAGCGTTTTTTTTCAATATCTTTCTAATAAGCCATATAACTTTCTTGTCTTTAATTTTATTTTTTATTATCTTGAGTAATATATCATGATGAACTTCCTGAAAATAATGTTTAATGTCTGCTTTTAGACAGAAAGCTCTGCTACTAAAATTCTTAGTTATCTTTCTTCTAAATGTCTCAAATCTTTTAATTGAAAATAAATTGCCTTTTCTTTTTTGGTTAGCACAAGAATCATAGATAAATCTTTTTTCAAAAATAGCCCTGATTATATTAATTATAGCATGATGAATTACTCTGTCCCTAAAATCTGACCTTGAAATCTTTCTAGTTTTTGGGTCTTTAAGAATAAAATTATCTAACGGTCTTGGGGAATATATAAAGGTCATAAGTTCAAATTGGAGGTCAATTAAGTTTTTATCCAAATTGTTTTCAAATTCTTTAACATAAAGTTTCTTAGTTTTTCCTTTTCTTGCTTTTCGATATGCTGAGTATAGATTGTCATAAGAGCAAATTTTCCGATAAAGTTTATTGTAAGTTTTCATAAATATAACTAGCAGGGGTTTGGCCATTAGACCATTGTCATTAGAGTTCTGCAAGTTGTCATTATTGGAGTTGACGTTGACGTTCCTGTTGAAATAAACCCTAGACAACAGAGTAGCTCTTTTTACCAATTGCCACCTTTGCTTCAATGTTCAATATTTTACTAATTGTCGCAAATGAATTTTACTGACCTCAAGAGTCTTAATAAAAGAGCGTGTGGCCTAGCCCATTCTTCAATGAAGGTGCTAGGAATCTTAGAAAATTAGAATCCTTTATATGCTTTATTGTGCTAGTTTGGCATTAATTTCATCTCTTAGGGCAGACAAATCAGAATAATATTTTTGATTAATAGCTTCAAATTCTGAATTTTTAGACGCAACGCCTTCGGCGTTAAAAACCACCACCCGACCACTGTCAACAGAGTCCTGCAAGTATGTCATAAAGGAGTCGACGCCGACGCCCCAGTCGAAACAAACCCTAGACAACCCTTTATTTTTAGTCCATAATGTTTTTGTGTTATTTCCAACCTGAATTTTATCTTTTCCGTAAGCAAATCTTACGTCATTTACTGCAACAGTATTGTCTCCCATTTGCACTAATATTCCATAATAATTATCTCTATTATCATCTCTGGTTAATTCAAGCCCTGAAAGAACTAAAGGGTTATCTGAAGAAAATTCTAATCCTCTTTCTTTTGCTTGCCCAACTAAATTTTCCAAAATCTGGGTATTATTTTTCCACGAAGGATTAGCTGTTCTTAAAACTAATTCAGGAGTATCAGTATAAATCCCATTAAAAAAGGAAGTGTCTGTGTCATAAATTTTTCCAAGGTCGGCTAATCTTGCAACTCTTTGACCCTCAGGAAGATATAATTCTGCTTCAGTATTAAAGAAAAATTGTGAACCAGTTCCATTTTTAGTATCAATTCCATTCATTAATGTTTGATAAGCCCTAGAATCTTTGCCAAATTTTTCAGCTACACCTTTGGTTACCTCTTGATAGAGTTTACTATCTGCGATAGATGCTTCAAAACCTCGAATCACTTGAGGTTCAACCTTTATGCTTTTTGTCATAATATATTAATAAAAAAGTAGTTTATAAATCTTTCCCATAGTTACTACTATGTAATTAATGTAACTAAGGATTCCTCCCCCTTCTTCCCTAAGTCAGTACCCCTACACATACATATTATGCCGACTGACTCTTTGGTAATTTCAGGCAGTTTTTACCGACGATAGGACCCCAATTTACACCCCAAAATCCAGAGTCCTATTTTTGGGGTTTTTCAGCCAATTTTATCAGTTTATCTAGCCTAGATTTTACATACCTTTTATCAACTGCATCGCCATATTTTTTGTATTTTTTCACCTTATTTCTGTCAGTCACAACAAAAAACCATTTATCATAGTTTTCTAAAACTTCCAACTTTTCTTTCATTCTACTAATCTTAGAAAAGATTGAACCCGTTTCAACTTCAATTGCATATCTCTTACTTTCAATTTGAAAAACAATATCTGGTTTTTTAGTAATGTAGAGTTCAGTTTCAATTCCATTCTTTTCTAAATATTCGGCGATGTGTTTAACCAAATATAGATGAGTGAAGTTTTCATTAAATCTTGGAGATAAGAGAAAGTTTTCCATTCTGCTAGTAAGGAGATTTTTGTATTTTCTAATTTGATAATCATGTTCTAAAAGGTACCTCACTTCATCTTTGCTTATATTCTTCTTGTGAAAATATCTTTTATGTTCATCGACTCTTATTGTCATACTTTTTTTGTAAGTTCCGATTGGTAATGACTTATATTCCTCTTGCTCTTCTGAGTCTTTTGAGTCTTCAAATTCAACTTCCCCTTCATCATTTTCATCAGGTTCAATATAAACTTCAGCTATCATGGCTTCAGGATGTGCTTCCTTAGCGCTTGATTTAGTCTTCCTTTTTGGGGCTAATTTTTCTCTAGCTAATTCTTTTTTGTAAAATCTATTAGATTTATATTTGGAAATTGAAAAAATAATAAATCCAAATAAAAAGATGCCAATTACAAAAATCGCCAAAATTGGATTAAAGAAAAAAGAAGATAATTTTCTTGGAAACTCTTGTATTCCTTTATTAATTTTTTGGAGCGGTTCGGCAAAGGAGATTGAGAATGCTATCGCTAATAATAAAAACACAACTAACAGGCTTTCAGAGTCTTCAGCTACTCTTAACACCTACCAATATTTGATTTAATTTTAAGCTAACTTCTTCATTTTCTGACTTCAAAAGCCCTCGCCTTATTGCCTCTTGAATAAGCGAATGAACATGTTTAACATAAGAATTTATCTCAGCCATTTTCTTATTTGTGAATTCCATTTGAGATTCTAAAATTTCTGATTTTTTCTCAGATTTAACCAATCTATTTTCTAATTCTGTTTTAGTCACATCAATTAATAAATCTTCTTCGCTAATTGTATCCCTCATCCCAAGCATCTCAGAGTAATAATGAATCTTATCCGATTTTTTCCAACCAAACCTAAACTTTAATGCTGATTCAGATTTATATCTAGGCAACCAGTAGCAACAGCTACAATGCCTAAAATCATACATTGTTAAATCAGAATACTTTTGTCCAGCTAAACTTTTGCCATCGCCGAATAATTTTTTAGCAAGTCGTTTTAGATAACGATTGACTACGTAAGGACTAAATTTGAATAGATAATCTTCTTGACCTAAATTATTTTCTTTAATATATCTTTTAACTAACTCTGAGCAAATCATTAATTTTATTCTTCTTCCGAAAGTCTTAGATATTTCATCTCGAATGTTTAGCTCTTTGCAATCTTGGGATAAGTCAGAAATTTTTATGTTTAATAATTCTGTTGGGGCTCGGATTCCTGTGTCGAATAAAAACATAACGATTGTTTTATATTTGGGATTGCAGTTATCCGAGAAGGTTCTCACTTGTTCTTCGTTAAGGTATACCCATTCTGGCTTCTCGCCTGATGAGTCTAGATAGGTTGTGATATCTTCGATATTCTTTCCCGCCTTTCTTGCGACTTTCTGATGCCAGTGCCAGAATGCCTTAAAGATTTTGACAAAGTCCCGTGTCGCCCTATATCTCCGTCCGTCTTGCCGTTTTATGACACCCTTTCGCATATCTACAAAGAATGAGCAGACTTGTTGCTCGGTTAATTTTGCCATATCATCAACTTTTAGAATTTCGTTGAATCTCCTTGCTAGAAAAGTTAATCTTTGTCTTACAGTGTTTAGTCTTGTGAAACTTCTTGCACCTTTTTTCGACGAGAAAGAAGTGTTGAGTCCTAGTTCCATATCTCTCAAATAGTTAAGAATTATCTCCGAGTTCTGTCTCGAGAGGTCGGGAATGCCTCCAAATTCCTTAACCTTATTTTTCCAACAGGTCAGCGACCCTTCGTGATTATAAGGATCAATCTTCATGGTGTCAGTGTCCAAGGAAATGGGTTATTTAATAATTGTCGAGAACGAAAGGATATAATAGACTGGGCAGGACATCTGCTAATTTTTGCTTTTTTTTGTTCCATTTAATTTTTTATAAATAAAAATCTGTCCCCCCGATTGGTCAAAAGGGTATAACGCTCGCACCGGGATTTGAACCCGGGTCGCTGCCGTGAAAGGGCAGTATCCTTGGCCACTAGACTATGCGAGCATAATCTTGAATACTGATTTTCATTTTTAAAGGTTGTTATTTGAGTTAATCTGGTTTTGATTGTTTACAAAATACTTATATAGTTTGTCGACGCTTAATTAAGATGAGAGGCGTTGTTTATCGGATTAAATCATCGGATTTTTCGGTATATGAAATTCGGGGAAAGTCTTGTGAGAAATGCAAGAATAAGTTTCCTGAAGCTGTTGCTGTTGTTAAACTTTTTGACAATCACGGGAATTTGAAAATGATTATTGACAAGAAGGAGCCAAAGTTTTTGAAGGGTGGGTTTTCACAGGGGAAGGTTGTTGGGGCTAGGATTGATGTTTTGCCTGATGGGAGAAAATTAAACAAAGCTTATTCTTTGTTTGCGCCTAAACTGAATATTCATGATGAAAAATCGAATTCGCACTGGGATGTTATTTTTAAAAATCCTAATGGAGAATTTGCCTATGTTTATAGTGTGGAAAAAATGAAATTATCGACTAAAAATAAGTATAAGAAAGTTTATGAATTTTCGAAATGTTTGCCTAGACTGGAAAGAAACTTAATTAAAGCTCTTGGTAATGATGTTTTGGCTTTGCCGATGTTAATTTTGTTGAAGACAAAAATGAGAGTGGGTAATGAGATTTATTATTTAAAAAATCACCATAAAGGTTTGACTACGCTAAAAAAGAAAAATATTAAAATTAGTGGGACCAATGTTAGCTTTGATTATATTGCTAAAGATGGTGTGCCGCAAAAAATTAGTGAGAAATTTTCTGAGAAAATAATTAAAAAATTAAAAGAGGTTTTGAGTTCGAAGAAATTGAACGATTTTGTTTTTGTTGATTCGCGTGGACATCCGTTTAAAGATGTTGCATTTGAAAAAGCATTTGAAAGATATTGCGGTAAAAAATTTTATCCGCATATTGTTCGGTCTTATTATGCTACTAGTGAGGCAGAGAAATTTTTGAAGGAGAAGAAGGTGAGGTCGAAAGATGAGGTGGAAAAATTTTATTTGAAGATTGCAGAGAAGTTGGGACATAAAAAATTTTCTAAGAAATCTGGATGGGAAAATTCTTATCAGGTTACATTACATCATTATATCCGGCCAGAGTTGGTTGAAAAAATTGGGAAAATGGTGCAATGAAATTAAAAGAATTATCAAGAGACCTCATCGCTCTCGGAGGAGTTCCATTTGTAGCTTTAGTCTTAGCACGAATTACTATTCTGCAAGATTGGGTTTATTTTTCAAAGATTTTAATTGCTGTAATATTATTTATATTGGTTGTTGTTTTCGCAAAATTTAATTTGCATTCTGGACTTGCCATAATTGTTTTGATTTTTCTGTCAATTCATTATAATCATCTTCCATTTAGTATTTTTGCTTCAGTAGTTTGTCTGTTAATGCTGGCATCTCTTATATATTTGAAAATAGACAGGTGGAAAGTGTTTTGGGGTGTTATCTTTGGAGCTGTGGCTTCGCTGATAAGCTGGATTTTAGTTAACCTCTATGTTTAAAAAATTCTATTTGTCGAAATCGCTTCATGACCTTTTCATAACTTCCCTTCTCTACTAAAATTTTTGCTTTATCTTCGCTGAGAAGCCGAAAGTCATATTTTTCAGGATTGCCTTCTATTTTATCTTTGCCTGGGTATTTTCTCCATCTTGTTGCTGACTTTTCTCTGTATTGTAGCACCATGAATTTTTATGATATTAAACTATAAAAATATTTGCCAATACAAATTGGTGTTAACTGATGTACCCAAATCTTTATAAAGAATTTTTAGTTTTTTTCATAATGGAAGAAGAAACAGTAAAACCTATGGAATCTGAAGAAGCTGCTCCTGAAGCGGACTCTGAAGAAACTGCTGTAGAAGAATCTACTGAAGCTCCAGTTGAAGAAGCTGAAGAAGCTCCAGTTGAAGAAGCTGAAGAAGCTCCAGTTGAAGAAGCTGAGACTGAAGAAGAAGACAAAGAAGAAGACAAAGCTGAAGAAGAGGAAGAAGAAGCTGTTCCGGCAGTTGAAACTGAAACTTCTGAAGAAGCGGCTTAGATATCTTTACTACAGAAATTTTTTATTTTTAAAAGCCGCCGGGAGAGAAATCCCCGGCTCAATTTTTTTTGAAAAGATTTAAGTAGTGTATTTCTCTAAATGTATTATGGTAAAGATATGGAGTTATCCCCATCACTATTAAGAAAGATTTCTCTAGTTGTGACTCCGATAATAAGCTTTTTATACCAAATTCTTCTAAATTAAATATGACGGTTGTAGTTCAATGGTAGAACGTTCGGTTGTGGTCCGAGAGACGCGAGTTCGATTCTCGCCTTCCGTCTTTTCGGCAGAAAAGGCGGAGTCATCGGAGAAGACTTGTCTTCGGAGAGTAAATTAAAATGAAAACAGCTAAAGGTTTTAGAGATTTCGTTGGCGAGGATGCGTTGAAGCGAATGAAGATGAAGAAGATTATTCAGGAGCAGTTTGAGCTTTATGGGTTTGAACCTGTAGAAACTCCAACAATTGAGTTTGAGGAATTTGTGAAAGGAGATAATCCTAAAGATGAAGCTGTTAGGGATATTTTTAAGTTGGAAGACAGGGGAAAACGGAAGCTCGGATTGAGATATGAGTTTACTTTTCAGTTGAAGAGAATTGCGAAGAATCAGAAGTTGCCGTATAAGAGATTTCAGATTGGGAGTGTTTTTCGGGATGAGCCGATAAGAAGTGGGAGATTGAGAGAGTTTGTTCAGTGTGATGCGGATATTATTGGGAGTTCGATGAAGGATGAGGTCGAATGTTTAAAGTTGGGGAAGAATATTTTTGAAAAGTTGGAATTGCCTGTGAAAATTTATGTGAATAATAGAAAGTTGATTAATGAGATTTTGGTTTCGGAGAATGTCAAGGAAAAAGATAGGGAGCAGGTGATTAGAGAGTTGGACAAGTTGGACAAGTTGTCGAAGAAGGATGTGGCAGATAATTTAAAGAAGCTTAGAGCGGAGAAGTTGGTGAAGATTTTTACGGGAGAGGAGAGGAGTTTTGAGAAATATAATTTTTATAAGGAGATTAAAGAGTTGAAAAAAATGTGTAAGATTTATGGGTTCAAGGTTGAGTTTAGGCCATTTTTAGCTCGGGGACTTTCGTATTATAATGGGAGTGTTTTTGAAATTTGGTCTGATAAATTAGATGTTTCTCTTGGCGGTGGAGGAAGTTATCTTGTGAATGAAGTTCAATCTACTGGAATTTCTTTTGGATTGGAGCCGATATTTTTATTGTCAAAAATTGAAGGGGACAACACAAAGATTCAGATTATTTCTATTGGCGAAGATAGAACTGCGATTGAGTTGGCGGAAAAGTTGAGAAGTGAAGGTATCTCGGTGAATGTTCTTTTGGATAAGTCAATCGGGAAAGCGATGGATTATGCGAATTCTAAAGGAATTCAGAAAGTTATTTTTGTTGGGAAAGATGAAGTCTCGGAAAAGAAATTTAAGATTAAGGATATGAAAAGTGGGGATGAAAAGTTTTTGAGTGAGAGTGAGATTTTTAAGTTGTTTTAATGGGTTCTAATTCTTCGTTCTCCGAAAGTCCCAATTCCTCTTCTAGCTCTCTGGCTTCGTCATCATGAATCTTTAGGGTTATATGAATATCTTGAAAATGGACTGGTTGTCTTAGGAAAATTTCTCCGTTATTTGAAAGATGCAGTATGGGTACAAATGACGCGAGTTTCTCTTCTTTGGATTCTGCGAAATGTGAAAACTTTACATGATCTTTTCCATCCCCTATGTATTTTTTAACAATGCCAAAAACATTTTTGACTCTAATCCTTAATGGAACAAAATTATCTTTTGGCATAACTGTTAGTGCAGATTTCTCGGCTTGTCGTCCTTTGATTTCTTTTTTGATACGACGATTTTCAGTATTGACAGCTTTATTTAGTGCGCTCATTAATTCTTTAAGGGTCACTTTTTTATGTCGTGCCATTGGAGTTCGTGGAACAAGAATTGGGAGGTCGTCTTCATCTATTGTAATTCTTTCGATTTCATATTTTTTTTCGTCTTTTCTATCGTAAAGAGCATCGTTGAGGTCTTGAATATAGGAGTTGATTAGAATTTCGGATTTGAGTCGCAAGAGAAGTGAGCAGGCTAAGAGAATTTTTGATGAGATGAAGAAATTGGCTTCTTCGAGTTGCTGGATTGTTTCGACGTATTTGTCTGCGAGAATTCCGAGATCGATGTCCCAAGGGTCTAATTGCTCTGTTTTGATTAGGTCATAGAGTATGGTTTGCCAACCCAACTCTTCGCTCGAAATTAAATTGAAGAACTGATCCTGATTAATTCTATCACCCTTTTCCATTTTGGAGAAAGATGTCGTGAGTTAATAAAGATTTTCTATGCGCTGGTGTCACTGACCAATTACAACACACCGAAAGATTTAAATAGTATTATTGATTAGTTATAATATCACCTCTTTTTCCCCAGGAGAGAGCGGTAAGGCAACTTTTTGATCGCTTTACTGCATCTCCTAGGGTATATTCTCTTATCTGATAATTTAAATCATGTAAGTCCCAAGATAAACTATTGAAGTTTAGGGCAGTGAAGAATTAATTTTTAAATTGATTTGTCTTATTATTTTCTCATTGGTATTATCTCTAAGTATCTAAATATTTAAAAAGTTCTTTTTGTTTTGATTTTTATGGAAAGTACGCTTTCAGAATCTCTAAAACCTGTTTATCCTGGAAAGCCAGGGGCACCCTTCACATTTGATTATGGAAACAAATTTCAAGGAATTTTTCAAGAACCTTATTTTGCAAGAGGGAAGGGAGCTGGAATGCCTTTAATCCAATTGAAAGGGTTTGACCGGAAAACTCCTGACCTTTCTTGGTTAGCTGTGGAAGATGAAAAGCTTCATGATTCAGTCCTTCCTTTTTTAAGACGTTGCAAAGAAGGAACAAATGTCAAACCCACTGAATTATACATGAGCGAATATTTCAAACAGAAAGGATATATTGCAGGAGGTTTTCCATTTGTGAAATTAACCCCTCATGGAGAAACATTCACAGGACAAACAGATTATACTCCTTTAAAAAGAGTAAAAAGAAGGGGCATGAAGGTAGGATTAACAAAAGATGGACTAAACCTTACTGGATTAGGAAAAAAATCAATTGAAGATAAATTAATTCTTAGAGCATGGAAAATTTCTGACATAATTATGGAAAATACTAAAAAATTGGTTGGATTATCCTAAAAAAATTAAGGATTATTATTTTCTTACTAAATTATTCTCAGAATTTTGATGATTATATTTTTCTAAGATTTCATTCTTGACAAAATTAAATGATTCTTCTACATCTACCCCTAATTGATTAGCGAGACGACATGTCCCAAAAAATAAATCACCAATTCCATCAATAAAAATTTCTTTATTTTCTTCAACAAATTTTTTACGCTCTTCTTCGGATTTATACCTTAAATGTTGAGACATCTCAATTAATTCTTCGTGCAAATGGTCAAATTTATCTATATTAGGTGTATCTTTCCAATTATTACGTTCAGCAAAATCTTTTGCTATTTTTTGAGCTTCTTTGATTGTAAGCTCTTTATTTTCCATAAAACAATAGAATCGTTTAAGTATATAAAATTAAGTTTTTTAAATTAATTATTTAGAAAATTCCCATAATTATTTACTTTCTAACTTTGATTCAACTTCTCTCTTTTCAAATTCAGTAAAATGACATCGTCCGCAATATGCTCGACCTTTTCCTACAGATAAAAAGATTCCTGGTCCGCATCTTGGACAGCTTCGTGCTTTTTTGATTATTTTGTCGCCTTCAATTGTGTATTTTTTGTATTTCACAGAAGTAGGTTTGTTAGTGTGTTTTTTCTTCCCTTTGATTTTTGATTTTATAGCCATTATTCCGCCTTCTCCTCTATTTTAGGTTCTTCAACTGGAGTTTCTTCAGGAGCTTCAACTGCAGCCTTTGCTTCCTCTTCTGCTTTCTTTGCTTCCTCTTCTGCTTTCCTCGCAGATTCTATTTCGGCCTTTTTGTCAGCTTCCATTTTCTTTCGAACTTTTTGGGGTATTGTTTCAATTTTCTTTTTAGCTTCAGCGTTATCATATACAACCGCCTCTACCGTGAAAATTCGTTTTCCAAAACTTGTGTTAATTTTTTTTATAACTGTTAATTCGGCGTCTTTGCCCGATAAAGATGGCACGTCAGTGCCCTTCTCAGAGGGTATGCCGCGTGCGGCTAAAATTTCTTTTTTTACTTCGTCAGAAGTTGGCGTAGAATCACTTTGAATTTCTAAAACTAATTCTTCTCTTTCCAAAAAAGGATTTTTTTCTTGCTTGATTATTTTTGCCATTGTTTATTTCGATTTGATTGCAAATTCGCCTTCAGAATTTATTTTCATATTTTCTGCCATTTCAGATTTCTCGGCATTAAAAATATGAACTCGTCCTTTGAATGTTTCACTCGCCGGAGTTTCTCCGCATTTAGGGCATTTGTCTCCGAGATAGATTGTTCTGCAATTTAAACACGATTTTTCTTTTGGCGCCATTACTTCTTTTTCTCCTTTTTAGCGGCTTTGGCTTCAAGTGCTACAGCTTGCTTCTCTTCCTTTACATTTTTGTCTTTTTCGGCCTTTACCCAATCAAGTTTCCCTAATCCCGGCTGCCGCATTGTTAATCCTATTTTAGGTTCTTCACCCTTATAAGAAATTGCTACAATTCGTGCAATGCATTTGTCGCCTTGTACTAAATTTTTCTTTCCATTTTTTCCAGTTAGAACGCCCGAGTCAGAAAATGATACGAAATCGTCCATTGTTTGTGAAATATGAATCATGCCTCGAATTGGTCCCATACTTATGAAAGCTCCAAAATTTGTAATTTCTTCAATTGTTCCGTAAACTAATTCTTGTAATTCTGGCTTGAAAACAATTAATTTGAAAGTTGATTCGTAGTATGCCGCTCCGTCTCCGGGAATAATAATTCCTTCTTTTACCTCGATAACCTCAAGAACTGCAACCACTGTTCCAATATCTTTGTCTTGAAATCCCGCGTAAGATTCTTCCAGCTGTGCACGCACAGCCGCGTCAGTATTCATTCCAAATTTATTTGGCTCTACTCTTACATGATCCGTTACTAAAACTTCATAGAACATATTGTAGTGAGAAAAATTCGATTTAAAAAGGTTTTGTTAGATTAATTCTAGGTTATTCTTGCTTCGGATTGTCAGAATTTTATTGTCGATTCTTGATTTTAAATTTTTATCTAGTGTCGCCAAAGCAATATTTTTCCCTATAATATAATTCGCAATTTTTATGTCTACGTTTGGATTTTTTCCGGAAAGTTGAAGAATTTTTGGATTAATATTTTGAAGAATTTGAAAACTCAATTCTGCGGCTTCCTTGTCTTTAATTTTCATTCCTGCCTTCTCTTTTAGTGAGCCGAGCTCATTTAGAACATCTTGTGGGATTAGCCATTCAATTTCTTGGTTGATAATTTCGTTCGCGCGGCTAGGAAAATCAATTTTTTGCTTTATGCATGTCAAGATAAAATTTGTATCTAATAATATTTTCATGATATTAGGAGTTTGAGAAGATTTATATAAGTTGTCTTCTTGTGGTATTTATGAAAGAGGTTGAAAATGTTTTACGAATTTTGAAAGAAACGAAAAGGCTTATTGAAGAAGATAATCCGTTTGAATTAAAAACGTTGTCAAATCAAACTATACATTCAGCAACAATTTCACAAGATGGGGATAATATTGTTGTCGCTGTTTTAGTTTATTCTTTGGGAAAAGTTTTGGAGAGAGATCACTATAGAAATATGGACGGATGGACGGAATTCTATAATTCTTTGATAAAAAATTTAGAGTTGACGATTGATGCACTAAAAAAAGAAAGTGTGAATAATGCAAGAATTTATTTAGGTAGAATTAGAAATTCGTTGAATAAGTTTTCAGGAGATTTGAGTAGATACATTAAGGACGTTTTTAAGAAAGCGGAAATTAATAAAGCATTTAAGTTGTATGAGCATGGTTTATCGACGGAGAAAACTGCAGAATTACTGGGCGTGAGTTTATGGGATTTGTCTTCGTATATTGGGCAGTCATCAATTGCGGACGCCAAAATTGCGATTTCTATGCCTATCGCAAAGAGAATAAAAATTGCGGAGGATATTTTTGGATGAAAATTAGGAAAGCTAAAAAGGAAGATTTGAAAGAGATTGCTGATATATTAATGGTGGAGTCTGCTAAAAAACCTTATAATGAAAAATTTAGTCCTGGCTCTGCGCTTAAAGATGTGTTGGAACTTTTTAAGTACGATTTGTATGCTGTAATATATGAAGAAAAAATAATTGGATTTATAGCCTCGCATATTATTAATAGCGACAAAAAAAAGGCGTATATTGATGAACTTTGGATTAAATATAATTATCAGGAAAATGGGGCCGGTAAAATACTTGTGAAGTTTATTGAAGATATGTATAAAAAAAAGGGCATTTCTTGCATCAGGCTTACTACTAAAAAAAATGCTAAGGCGTATGGTTTTTATAATAAATTAAAATACAAAGATGCGGATCTTGTTTATATGGAGAAGAAATTAAAATGAAATATTTGATTTTTGATGCAGGTCCGATAATTTCTTTAACGATGAATGGGATGTTACCTATACTTGAAAAGCTGAAGGATGTTTTTGATGGGGAATTTATTTTGACGCCACACGTTAGAAGAGAGGTTGTCGATAAGCCGATGAAGATTAAGAAGTTTAAATTGGAGGCGATTCAGGTTAATGATATGATAGATAGAGGTATTTTCAAAATGTCTTCAGAGATTATTTCTAATCAAAAATTAGATCAAGAAACTAAGCGATTATTAAAAGTAACTAATGGGGTTTTGAGAACTAGTGCGACAAAAGAAAAAATAAAAATTATTCATGATGGCGAAGCGGCATGTTTGGCATTTTCAAATTTATGTGAAGCGGATAATGTAATTGTGATTGATGAAAGAACTACTCGGATGTTGACAGAAGCACCTCAGAATTTGGAAAAAATGATGGAAAAGAAATTGCATACTCCGCTTGATGTTGAATTATCTTTATTGAATGACTTGAAAAAATTTAAGTTTATTCGTTCCTCGGAATTGTTGTTTATTGCGTATAAGAAAAATTTGATTCCTTTTGCACGTAATAGTGTACCCTCTAAATTGGGCACTAATATGCCATTTTCATCGGGCAAAAAAAATAAAGATGTTCTGGATGCGTTGCTTTATGGGGTGAAATTTAAGGGGGCTGCGATTAGTTCTGTGGAAATTGAAGAGATGAAAAAGCTGGTTTGATTAAGGGGTAAATTTAAAAGTTGGCTTTTGCAGTTTATTCTATTGGGTTCATCGGATAATGATAGTCTATCTCGCTCCAGCCGAGAGGGCGGGGGTTTGATTCCTCCTGAGCCCATTTTAAATTTACCATCCCAATACTTTTATAAATAAGAACTTCTTAATTCTAACATGGTAAAAAAAGTGGTGAAGAAAACTATTACTGAAACAGTTAATAGTGATGGTTCTAAAAAAACGGTTACGAAAGAGCATCCTGAGAGAAAAATTGAAAAAAAATCAACAGAAAAAAGGATGACCGCGAAAGAGAGAGAGGAGCTTTTAATTGAGAATTTCGTGGGCTTACAGCACGCGATGACAAATATGTCAGTCAAGTTTGGAATGCTTTCTGATAATATTAGTAAATTGTTGCAGATTTTTGAAGAGTCCGCGAAGAATTTTGTTTCAGGCGGAAGAAGTGATGATAAAGATATGTTAAATAAAATTGATTCGCTGTTAGACCAGAATAAGACGATTGCAAAAGGGTTAGTTTTGATGGAAGGGAAGTTGAGGGGGCGAGCTGAGGAACCGCATATGGTGCAACCTATGACAGAGGCGCCTCGTATCAGACCAAAGCCACTTCCAAATATATGAGTTCCGAAGAAATTTCTACTATAGCAGTTCATCCGTTTGTTCGTAAATTTGTGTTTTCAATTATTCGGTCAATTCAAACTAAAAATTTGTCTCATGAAGAAAGACACATAATTCATGCGGATTTGGTTCCGAAAGTTTCTGAGAAAGTTATGCGAGCGTCGTTAGGAGAAAGGGTGACTCCGAGATATTCTGGAAGAAGGAATATGCATGAGCTAGTTGCTCCAATTCCAAAGCCAAGAATTATGCGAGCACCAGCACCCCCATCTATGTTTGTTCGACAAGTTATTCCATCGCAAAGTCAAGTTCCACCTGTTCAGCCGATTGTTCCACCAGTTGTTTCGCACAAAAATTATTCCGCATTGAATCATGACTTTGGGAAAATTGTTCCCTTGTTGAATGATCCATCAGTCTCTACTATTGAATGTCAAGGAGTAGGAAAGCCCATAGTGGTTATTCGATCTGGACAAAAACAAATGACTAAAATTGTTTTGAGCGCAGACGATATTAAGAAATTTTTAAAAGAAGTTTCATCTGCGGCACACATTCCTCTGCTTGAGGGAGTATTTCGAGCAGCTGTTGATAATTTTTCCATCAACGCAGTAATTTCTGAGATGATTGGCTCAAGATTTATAATTAAAAAGCAAACTGCTTATTCAATGCTAGAGAGATAATTTTAAAAAAGCAATTTTCTTCGATTTGTTATGAAAAATGAAATTAGTGCCGAGAAATTGAAAAAATATTTTAATTTGACAGAGAGCGGTTTAATTGAAGTTAAAAAAAATATTTTCAAAGGAAAAGAACGCGAAGGGGAAGAAATAATTGAGATGGTTGAAAATTATGTTTCGGACGCACATCATTTTGAAAACAAAAGTGATTGGGTAAATGCTTTCGCGGCTTTGAACTACGCGCATGGTTGGTTAGATTCTGGAGTTAGGCTAAAAATATTTAATGTGAATAATAATAAATTGTTTACTGTTTGTTGAAGTATATAAATCAATATAAAAAAAGATATTTAGAATTTTTTATGACTTTGGAAGAATTAAAAGTAGAAAGCTATGAAAAGAAAGTTGATGCTGATGGATATTATTCATTTGCGACAAGTGTGGGTTCTCAAGAATTTGTATATTTACAAACGAATAAGAAAACAAAAGATGCAATAGAAAAATGGGAAAATAATTTTAGTGAGGCGTATATGCTTAAATCAAATAATGGAAACGTTCAATTTGTTTTATTCTCTATAGAAGGGATTACGACATTTAAAACAGATTGGAGTAAGATAAAAGATTATCCGCTAAAAAGATTGGATGAAAGATATATAGAAATAGAAAAATTAGCGGAGAATGGTCCATCTTATGATTTGGAGAATGCTTTGATTAAAATAATTTCTTAGATAATTATATAAATCAAATTGTTCATTCTAATTTATGAAAGATGTGTGGGTGATTAGTTTAGGTGGTTCTAGAATTGTGCCTGATGATGTTGATTATAAATTTTTAGTGAGGTTTAAAAAATTGTTGGATTCTCATAAGTCTCAGAAATTTGTGATTGTAACTGGTGGAGGTTCGACGGCTCGGAAATATATTGGTGCTTTGAAAAAATTAGGAAAGAAAACGAAAATGCAGTCAATGGAAGGTATCGCAATTACGAGGTTGCATGCTGGGTTTATGATGAAACTTTTCGGTAAAGAAGCAAATGAAGATTTACCTTTGAATATGAAAAAAGTGAAAAGTCTGCTTGGAAAAAATCGGATTGTGTTTTGTGGGGCGTTGAGGCATCGAAAAAAAAATACTTCAGATGGAACAGCGGCGAAGATTGCTGGTTATTTGAAGTGTCCGTTTATTAATTTGACTAATGTTAAGGGTTTGTATTCTGACGACCCGAGAAAAAATAAGAAGGCGAAGTTTATTTCGAAGATTAGTTGGGAGAAATTTGCAAGAATTGCGGGAGAAGTAAAATATGAGGCGGGGCAGCATTTTGTTTTGGATCAAATGGCGGCGAAAACAATTTGGAAAAAGAAAATTACAACTTATATTGTTGGAACGATTGGGGCAATTGATAAGATTTTGAAGAAGCAGAAATTTATTGGGACGGTTGTTAAGGGATGAAGCGGAGCAACAGTGCCGAGTCAAAAAAATTAAATAGTACAGCATATAGTAAAAAAATATGAAGTACTTAATAATTAAGCAGGAAACGCTTCATTTTATTTTAAAAATCCCTCAAAGAGCAAAAAATATTAATCTAAACTATCCAACCCAACTACCATATCATATAATACATTAACATAATCAGATTCACTGAAATCTTTTTTGATGACATCAATGTTTTTATCGTTTTGTAATTCAATATTAATTACATTAATACCATTTATTGTTCCGATAATTCTAGCATCATATTTTTTTATTTTATCAATTAAGTTATTAAATTCTTTTTTAAAAATATCCTGATTTACACCTTCGCCAAAATCCCAACCAAGCATATTCACTACTAAAATATTACATTGTGCCTCAAAATAGAATCCATCGCCAAAATCATATTCGCAAATATCATATTTTTTTAAGGGCTCAACATCATCAAATTTTGAATTTCTATTTTCAAATGTTAAATTTATCCCTGAGCTGTAAAAATTATTTTCATTTTCATCAAAATTGTTTTGGTTGGAATTATTAAAAAATATTAAAACACCAGAAATAAGAAAGATTATTGTAAATAAAATTATCAAAATAATCTTTTTGCTCATAGTATTTATGTTTAATAGCAACTTTATATATTTTTGTTTTTTGCCTTTATTTTTTATAGAATGTTTCTGAGTAAGATGAAATTTGATGAAATTTGAAAGAGCGAAGTGCAACGAGTGAACCAGCTAATTCGTGCTAGAAAGCATAAACAAATTTAGGACCGTAGTGTTTTAAGAGATAAAAGCATAAATTATTTAAAGATTGATGGATAATTTTATAATAATTTGTGAATATGATATCCAAAATTAACATTTCTAAAACAATGCAAATCCTGATAAAAAAATATCCTCGTTCTACTACCACATTAAATTCAATGAGAGGAAATTCTAGTCCATTTGAAATTTTGATTTCTTGCCTGCTTTCTTTAAGAACTAGAGATGAAATAACGGATGTTGTTTCTAGGGATTTATTTAAGATTGCAAATACTCCGAGAAAAATTCTGAAATTACCTATGGCGAAATTGAAAAAAATTATTTTTAAGACTGGACATTTTAATAAGAAAGCTGAGACTTTGAAGTCAGTTTCTCGGGAGCTAATTAAGAAATTTAATGGGAAGATTCCGAGAAGTTATGATGAGTTGATTTCGATTAAGGGAGTTGGGCCTAAAACTGCGAATATTGTTTTGGCTTTTGCTTTTGGTAAGTTAGTTTTGCCAATTGATATTCATTGCCATAGAATTCCAAATAGACTTGGCTGGATTAAAACAAAAACTCCTGAAGAAACTGAAATTGAACTTATGAAAATTTTACCAAAAAAATATTGGAAAGATTTTAATTCTGCGTTTGTTCAATTTGGTCGAGAGACTTGTTTGCCAGTTTCGCCTAAGTGTTCGGAATGTCCAGTTAATAAATATTGTAAAAAAGTTGGAATTAAAAGAAGCAGATAATATTAAAAAGTAAATCTTCTTGTAAATTTAAAGATGGTGAAAAAATTTGCATTTATTGATAAGAGCTACAAGCCTACTAGAAATGATTTGATTTGTTTATTTAAAGTGACTCCGAATAATATGAGTTATGAAGAGGCTGTAAATAATGTAGCGTTAGAAAGTTCTGTTGGGACATGGACTCCTGTTTCTTCAAATCAAAAATATGTAAATAGATTGGGCGCAAAAGTTTTTGCTGTTTCTGGGGATTGGGCTAAAATAGCATACCCGCAAGAATTATTTGAAGAAGGAAGTGTTTCAAATATTTTATCTTCTATTGCGGGAAATGTTTTCGGAATGAAAGCGGTTAAAGGATTAAGATTAGAGGATATTAAATTTCCAAAAAAATTATTAGAAAGTTTTCCGGGACCTCGTTATGGCATAGAAGGTTATCGTAAAATTTTAAAAATTAAAGATAGACCTTTAGTCGGAACAATTGTCAAGCCCAAATTAGGATTAAATGCTAAGGATCATGCGAAAGTTGCTTATGATAGTTGGATTGGTGGTTGTGATTTAGTTAAGGATGATGAAAATTTATCTTCACAGAAATTTAATCCGTTTGAGAAAAGAGCGGCGAAAACTTTAGAGATGTGTGATAAAGCCAGTGAGGAAACAGGAGAGAAAAAAGGTTATTTAATTAATGTTACTTCGGAAGCTATGACGATGTTAGGACGGGCGGATATAGTTAAGGAATTGGGAGGAAAATTCGTAATGCACGATATTATTACCGCTGGATTTGCGAGCCTTGAAACTTTAAGAAAAAATTGCAAATTAGGTATTCATGCGCATAGAGCAATGCACGGAGCTTTCACGGAAAATCCTGATCATGGGCTGTCTATGATGTGCGTTGCAGATTTCGCTAGAATGGCTGGTGTTGATAGTTTGCATATTGGAACAGGAATAGGTAAAATGAAAGGTGGAAAACGGGAGGTTGGTGAAATTAGTGAAGAAATAGAAGATAGAAAAGTTGTTAAGACAAAGCATAGGTTGGCGCAAGATTGGGCCGGATTAAAACCCGTATTTTCGGTTTGCTCCGGTGGAATTTACCCAGGACATATCCCATATTTAATAAAAAACTTTGGTAAAGATATCATTATTCAAGCTGGCGGTGGCATTCACGGACATCCTAATGGGACAGAAGTTGGATCTACAGCAATGAGGCAAGCAGTTGATGCGACAATGGATGGTGAAACTTTAGAACATTATGGCAGAAGTCACAAAGAATTGATGAGTGCTATGGAATTTTGGGGAAAGGTTAGATTTTAGAAATAATTAATAATTTTTTAGTAGTAACAATGAGTAGATATATAAACTGTGAAAAATTTTTTTATTTATGGAAAATGATTTAACTAGAAGATTAAATGATGTAATTTCAAAAACAGGCATCGGCATGGAGCCATCAACAACAAACTTAATTTTATATGGACCTGTAAATAGAGATTTAATCACTTCTGATAATTTAGAAATATTGAAAGAGAATGAAAAATTAATTAAAAGTAATTATGATACTTATATTTTTCCAAAGATTAACGGAATAGTCCACAGAATAGACAAAGACACTTCAGGCATTCTAATAATTGCAAAGAACAATAAAGAATTTGAATTTCTGCAAAAACAGTTTAAAGAAAGAAAAATAGAGAAAAAATACATTGCTCTTGCTGTTGGAGAGATTAAAAACAATAGCGGAGAAATAGAAACTTTGATTGGAAGATCTCCGAAAGACAGAAGAAAACAAAAGGTTTTTCTGATAAACGATCCAAAAGCGCAGGGGAAAAGAATTGCCTTAACTCAATATACTGTTTTAAAGCGATTCAAAGGATATACTCTCTGCGAGGTTTCCATTAAAACAGGAAGAAAGCATCAAATTAGATCTCATTTTTCATATATAGGATATCCTATTGCCGGAGACAAGCTATACGGATTTAAAGGGCAATTAAAATTTAAAAGACAGTTTCTTCATGCAAACTATATTAAAATACAATCAATTGACAATAAAGAAATAGAAGTTAGTATAGAGCTGCCAGAAGATTTAAAAGAAATAATAAAAAATATTAAAGAATATGACAACTAAAATAAAAGAGGAACAAAAAGAAACCGATTTGTCTGATATTAAACCAGGAGACACTGTTAAAGTTTTTCAAATATTAAGAGAAACAACAAGTAAGGGAGAAAAAAAGGAAAGAATCCAGATTTTTGAAGGACAGGTTCTTTGTAGTAAGCATGGAAAAGAAATAGGAGCTACTATAACAGTAAGAAAGATAATTGACGGAATTGGAGTAGAAAGAATATTTCCTATCCACTCCCCTGTTATTGAGAAGATAGAAATATTAAGCCATGGAAAAGTAAGAAGAGCAAAACTATATTATTTAAGAGGATCAAAAGGGAAAAAGTCAAAAATAAAAAGAAAGGATATTAAGAAAGCCCAGGTGCTGGAACCGGTAGACAGGCTAGCTTGAGGTGCTAGTGAGATTATTCTCGTGAGGGTTCAAGTCCCTCCCTGGGCACAAAGGTTAGGGGCGGTTAGCTCAGTGGTAGAGCGTCTCGTTTACACCGAGAAGGCCGTAGG
>Ga0208769_1000311_pt1 | contig 24895 bp, 38 predicted proteins | sample AntAceMetag02UKC_FD_184768 | JGI IMG/M metagenome (GOLD analysis project Ga0208769, IMG submission 184768) | Saline lake microbial communities from Ace Lake, Antarctica- Antarctic Ace Lake Metagenome 02UKC (SPAdes) (version 2) | ecosystem: Environmental > Aquatic > Non-marine Saline and Alkaline...
TGAAAGAAGTATATACTACTGAAAAAGTATCACTTAATGATATAGTAGAAGTACAATGATGAGATTGAATATTTAAAATCAAAACACCAACATCAAAGGGTTTAGATAAGAAAAAGATACTAACTCCTAAGAATGTGTTAAAGAATAGAGAGTTAGCAGTTAAGATGTGAAGCAAAGAACAACCAATAAAACTATACCATTGAACAGATGTATATTTTGATAAATTCAACACTAAGAAAATGTGAACAAAATGATGAACAAGTTGAATGGGAGAGTGAGTGTATTTTTATGCGGATAAAAAATCTGCATCTACTCACGCTAAGAGTTTAGCTAAGGAAACTTGATGAAAAGCAAACGTGATAGAGTCTTCAATAAAATGAAAAATATTAAATCTGGATGAAAAATTGCCTCAAGATATAGTAAATAAATTAAAAGCCCAAGCAAAAGACTCATTTATTGAAGTTGATGAATACGCAAATAGATTTCCTGAAAAAAAATTAAAAGCTATGAAAGAATTATGATATGTTTGAGAGACACGTAAACAATGAGGTATAGACATATATAGAGTTTTTGACCCTAAAGACATTGAAATAATTAAACCTAAGGTAACTAAACCTAAATGACTAAAGCCTAAGAAATAATTTTATTTAATTAAGTATAGTATATGATAGACATATTGGAAAAACGTATAAAGCTACTAAATGCTGCAAATATAAATAAAGGTTTGCAAGCTATTGAACTAGAGTCTTGTAGAATAGACATCTTATATTTTTTCAATAACTATTTATATACTGATAAGAATACTAACTTATTTACTGGTGATGAGCCGTCAGTTATGCCATTTATACCGTTTGTGTTTCAAATTGAAGCTATAACTGAGATATGGAGTAGTATTATGACTTGAACATTACCAGTAAACGAGAGGATAGACCTAGCTAATGTTTTTATAGAGAAATCAAGGCAGATGGGGTTGTCTTGGTTAGTGATGGCTATATTCGTATATTGATACTTGTTTCATGGACATAAGTATTTAGTACTATCTCAGAAAGAAAGTGATGTAGATGAACAATGAAACATGAAATCACTATTTGAAAAGTCTAGATTCATATTAAAAAATCTACCTGAACGGATGGTGCCAGTATGATATAGTAAGAAACCTTGAAGTGATCATAATAAGAAACTATCTATAAGTAGATGAGACGGTACATGAAGTATAACATGAGAGTCTTGAAATGCTAATGCTTGAAGATGATGAACGTATACAGCCGTGTTTATGGATGAGATGGCCCATATGCAATATGCTACTTCAATTAATACAGCAATAGCATCCGCAACACCGTGTAGAATATTCAATTCAACTCCTAATTGAGAATGAAATGAGTTCTACAAAATGAGGAAGTTAACACAATGGAGAAAAGATGAAGACGGTAACGAATTAAAACCAGAGATAAAATGACTTAGGTATCACTGGACAGATCATCCTTTATATGACAAAGCGTGGTATGATCTAAGGATACATGGTATGAGTAAAGAGAAGATAGCACAAGAGTTAGAAATTGATTATAATACAGCGTTAGAATGAAGAGTTTATCCTGAATATAAATGAACTACTTGGAATATAGCATATGATCCACTTAAACCTATGTATGTATGGATAGATAACTCTCATTGATGATCTGATCCACATGCTATAGTAATCGCACAAACAGATCCTAGTAATCATTACATAGACATTATAGATTCGTTACAAATAAACTGTAGTATACCTGATATAACGAATCTGTTATGAGGAGCGCCCAAGATGGGATTAAGTAAACATGAAGCAGACTTCTATGAAAGATACGGTAACTATAATCGAAGAACTGCTACATTTGTATGAGATCCTTATGATTCTAATACAACTATAAGGAATATACATAATACACAGTGAATAGTTATTTCAGAAGAATATAGAAAGATGTGAATATACTTAAACACTCCTGAGAGAATAGACGTTAAGACTCGTATAATGAACACTAGAGCCAATATATACAGAATAAGAGTTCATGAAAGATGTCAAGACTTTGTATCAAGTATACTAAATGCAAGATATCCTAAAGTGGCTGAATGAAGTGCTAGAACAACAGCAGCTGATAAACCTATACATGATTGGACATCACATTTCAGGACTGCTATGGAATATTGAATTGCTTGGATACTAGAGAATCAGATATTGAAGAAAGACAGAGCTATACAAGACACAAGACCAGTAAGAAATAAAGTAACATGACAACTTATATATAAAGAAGATAAAAAGAAAGTGTTACAAGATTGAAGACCAAGAAGAAATAGTATAACAGGACAATTGACATATTAGCTATTATAATCATTTTAAATTAATTATAACCATAATAAAATGCTTAGTGTAAAAGATTTTAAACAACAGGACAAAAAAAAGGGTTACAAGCCTAGCAAAGACGAGGTTATTAAGACAGACTATGTCAATAAAAGGTTTATGGAGATGCAACAAGCAAGAACAGAGGTTGATAAGGATTGGGAGATCTATCAAACTATGATCGATGCTATATTTGTACCATATCCTGATGAAAGAAGTTCATCTGTTGTACCTTTAGCTAGTTCTATGATAGAATTATATGTGGCAGAAGCTCAAAAAATTAAGACAGAGTATACTTCTAGAGCTGAGACATCTGAATTTGCTGATAATGCAAAATGACTCGAGTATGTTTGGGAATATGATCGGAGAAAGAACAAAAGAGACCAACCATTCACAGACAATGAATATATATCTGCATGATTTTGAACTGCTGTTATATATGCTTGATTTGAATCTTACATTAAAACACAACACGATCCTATTATATGAGATGATATGTCGATTAAATGGGTAAAGAATTCATTTAAAGAAGAAAAGATTATAGTAAAAAATGTTGATATAAGAGACTTCTATATAGATAATCAAGCAAGAACCAGCATAAATGAGGCTAGTGATTGTATATATAAACAACGAATATCATTTGAAAAGTTTCAGAATTATGCTAATAGTCCGCTGTATAAGAATATAGACAAAGTTAGTTCAGTTCAATACTCTCAAGAATATCATACGTTTATAACTCCAGAAGAGATTGTTAAACAATGAGAATTCGTTCAACTAACTCATTATTGGAATGTAGAGAAGGATATGTATGTTGTAATGTGAAACGGTATTATTATTAGAGAGCATCCTATGATATCTACTATAGATGGTAAGAAAGCATTACCATTTGTTATAAGGATATTAGGTAAAAAGAATTATAGTATATATGGAAGATGAATTTGTGAAGCATTAATGATGTTTAATAGTGAAGTTAATAATCTTAGAGAGTTACTTATGGATTCTATTAGAAGAAGTAATACTCAAGTATTAGCTCTATGAAATTGATTAAACTTCGACGGGAGATCGTTTAGTTATGATAATGAGATACTAACATTTGATTGAAACTTAGCTAACAACTTCGAACAAATAAGTTGAAACGGACCAAATCAAGCAATATTCAGTTATCTAGATAGATTATATAAGGATATAGCGGTGTTCATTTGAATAGACATACAAAACATCATTTGACAACCACAACAGACGGCGTTCCAAACTGAGGTACAAAGAGAAGCTAGTCAGAAGAGAATAAACGTATGGTTAACTAATAGAAATTTAGCTTATGAAAGATTTGCGGACTTATATAAAGATTTATTGCAAACATATTTCCCAAGAAAGACTGCTGAATGATTATATCCACAAATTGAAATAGATTGAGAAGAGTTTTCAGAGGGTAAATTCAAGAAAAAGAAATGAAAACACATGTTCGAGGTTACTCCTGAGGTATTGAGATGACAAATATATATAGATGTACATACAAACACTACAGCACCAACTATTAATGCAGTAGATAGACAACAAAAACTTGACTTATTGAATACAATCGGTCAAATATCTGAATGATATGCTATGGCTAAACAGGCATGAGTAGATGTTGAATCTATATTACCATTAAAGAAGACATTGAGCGATCTTGCAAGTGATTATAACTTAGAAGTTCAAGCTAATGACGAGTGATCAGATGTAGAAGAGAAGAAAGCACAACTAATGAATGATATTAAGAGCATGATGATTAAACCTTGACAATGAGAAGTCCCTTGAGAAGAAGCTTTACCTCCTGAGCCTAATGTGGAATGAGCAATGTAAACACAGAATACGTATTAATCAGTAAGAGTGAAATAGATCTAAAGGGTGCAGAAGTAAAATTATATTCTAAAGAAGTAGAAGAATTAATAGAATACCAAGATGTATTTATTAAATTCTTAAAGAAGTCAAGGCTAAGTTATCAAATAGAATTATGTAAATGAACGTTTAGATGAAAAGAAGAAGAACTATACAGAAGTATAAAAACTGTAGATGAGATCATTAACTCCATAAAGAGTGCAGAAGACGCATTTAAAACACATAAAACAGAAGACTAATTAAATATGATTGATTACTTGTTTAATAGGATCTATATAATAATACATTTCCTACTAAATAGGTAGTTAATCGCCCTGTTTATTTTTATCAATATAACCAACCCCTATTATGGACAACTTGGAAAAATTGAATCCTGAGGCTCCTTTATTGGACAACCCTCAACAAGACCAAGAAAGTGCTCCTACTGAAGAGCTTACTAAGGAAAGATACAAACAAATTGTAGACTGAAGTAAGAAAGAAGCAGATAAGTACAGACAAATGGTCGTAGACACAGAAGTTCAGAAAGCATCAAAAAATGCGAACAGTTTGTTAGAGCTACACGAGAAAGACCCTAAGTTAGCAAAAGAAGTAGCTAAATGATTCGAATTCACAGACTTCGGTTGATACGAAGCTTTTATTGAGAACAACTGAGTATCGTCAGTACCCAACAAAGGAAACGATTTCACAGAAGAACAATTTGAAGAAATGTATCAAAAGAGGAGAAAGAAAGAAGAGCATGCAGTATCACTTAAGAAAGCAGACAAACTCATTAAGAGCCTAGAAGGAGATTTACAAGATAAGGCACAATCTTATTTTGATAAGATCACTGAAGGAAAAACACTTAATGAAGAATCAGCTTTAGAATTTGCAGAAATGGCAACTCTTTACGTAAGTAGAGATAAATTAAAAGCTTGAAAGTATGATGACGCAATGGCAATGCTATGAAGTAATTGACTATCAATATCATCATCTAAAAAGAGTTCTAAGGACGAGTGACCAAAGCACGTCGTAAGAAACTGAAAACTTGTTTTAATATCTAACGACTAAAACCCTATGACAAAAATGACAACTAGTAAACCTAGTACACAAAAGGCTGTTACAGACAGCAAACCAGAAGTAACAACAGACGCAAATTTAGATTTAATCCTTAACAGACTTAATCAATTAGAGACTGAGACATCTGTTTTAAAGAAAGAGAACGAAGTATTGAAAGCCGGAAAAGAAGGTACGTTTAAAAACGCTAAGAAAAGATATGAGTGACCTAGAGCATACAATTATAAAACTTGGGGATGAGTTCCTGTTCTATCGTATGTAAGTGAAAAGAAAGATCCATCAAGAGACTATCTATACAAAAATCAATATTGAGAGTTTACAAGTAATCATTTATTAAATTTATCTTTAGCTAATGAAAAGAAAGTTAAAGTAAACGTAACAGAATTTAATAAGTCATACGAGAGATCAGAAAAGATGACAGCAGAAGTTATATCTGATTGACAGAATACAACTTGATATAGATTTTCAAATGAAGAGTTTGGACAATTCACAGTAAAGCCTAATATGATAAACTAAAACTTTTAAACCTATAAACTTATAATTACATGACAGAAGAAATTAAAATAGAAATAGTTGAAGAAACTAAATACATTTGAGAGAAAGAAGTAAAAGAGATTAAATGAACTAAAGTTGAATTCGTAGATGGAACTAAAGATAAGTTTACAAAAAGACAACTTGAATACATGGTTACAGATGAAGCTGTAGATCCTACAGGTCAAAGAGATATGCTTATGAGAGCTATCGTTCCTGAGTTTCTAGCTATACTTGAAAAACATGATATTAAAAATTGTGATGTTCAGCCAGTATTTGACAGTGTAAGAGGAAGCTATATTGAAGCATTAAATGTTGCTATAGGGAAAGCACTTTGAACTTTCGAAGAATGAGTTCATTCTGCATATTGTCTTGATAATATCAGAATATCACACATAAAGAAATTTAAATAATTTTAATTAACTTACTATTTAACAATGGGAAAAGCAGTTACAGGTTTAAATAAACCAAATGAAACTAATAATTTTTATCCAGCAGATGATAAGTGGGATCTTGTAGAGATGCCAGTTATAGTATCAACTGTTATAGAAGAAGGATCAGCAATGAGTATCGAAATATCAAGTAATAATGTAACATGATATATTACTAAATCAGGTGTTGAAAATGCAGCTGGTTCAGATTTCGTAGGTATTTTAGCTGAACCAATTATCGCTACAGATGATGATTACGCTACAGCTGGAAAACTTAAATGAGTATGGATTCCAAGAAGTATTTATGCTGAGGCATTCTTTACAGTTGGTGCTGGTACATTCACAGCAGTTGACGTATTCAAAGCAGTAGAAATTCATTCTGACTCTTACTGATTAGCAGTAGATACTATATGAAAAGGAGCTAGAATCAGTTGATATATTTCTTCTACAAGATGAAGATGTATATTCAACTTACCAACAACAGAAACAGCATAATATTATATTTATTTTAATAATTTAATTAATACAAAATGGCTAATATAAGTACATATAGTTTACCTCAGTTTACTGATCTAGTAGATAGAAGTTTTATCGATGGTTTGGATTCATTACCTCAAATCATGAAAAATTCAGGAATTGTAATATCAGGAACAAAACCTATGCATACCGGTGAATTCACAAGATTTGCTGAAAGATTACACAGAAACCAATATGCAGCAGTAAGAGACGAAGGTGCAGTTTCTACACAAGCTACTATCCAATACGGATATGAGAAAGATGCAGAACAACAAACAGTATCTTTGGAAGTATCTATTACAAAGAGAATGAGAGTTGCTGGAAAAGACCAAGATATATTGGATCAAGTAACAAACTTATCTGAAGTATGTCCAAATACATTAGATCTTGATTTAGCACACAGATTAACTTTTGCGTTCGCTACATCATATACTAATAGAGATTGAGACACAGTTGACGTTTCTACTGGTGACAGTCTTGCTGTTATTTCAGATTCACATACTTTGACAGGGTCTGCTACAACTTACTCTAATCAAATCACAGGTAATCCTCAATTTAGTAAAGGTTCATTAGAAAATGCAGAACAACTATTCGCTGAGGAAACTTACAACAATCTTTGAGAAAAAATGGAAATGATGGCTGATACTATTATTACAACAGATGATCCTAATTCAGTTAATCAAGTAAGAGAGTTAATGAACGCTACAGCTGACGTTTCTACTGATAATTCAGGAACATTTAATGTATACGGAAACAAATATACACATATCGTTTCTGGAAGAATCGCTACAACTGCGGCTTGAGCTGTAGATACTTCAAAAAGAAAATACTGGTTCTTAGCTTGCGCTAAAGCATCAGACTTTAATTTAGAGGTTCTAGAAGCTCCTTACTTGAAAACTCCAACAGACGGAAATAATGGTGAAGAATTCTCTAGTGAAAACTGGAATTATCTATCAGCTTCTACATATGCTATGGCTATTGTTACAGGTAGATGGATTAAATGATCTCAAGGTAATTGAGCATAGACTTAAATAATATAGTTTTTATTCTTTACTTATAAAGATTGGGTTGGCGGTGGACATTTATTATCTAAACAAATTAAATATGGCATGGAATAAAAACAGTTGATATGGACAATCTATATTAGCATGAATTGCAGCTAAAATAGGATGACCAATAGGAAACGTATATTTTGTAGCAAACTCATCTAATACAGATGAAGCTAATTATCAACATATGCAAGATATATTTACTCCAGATAATGACGGTAAAGCTAGATTCTATACATCATTAGCTACTGCTTACGCAGCTACTGAAAGTAATAATAACGATGTTATTATCCTTGATGGTAATAGTACACATACACTTACAGCTGAGCTTAATGTTTCTAAAAACAGAGTTCATTTCGTAGGTATGGATTATCTATTAGGTATCCACAGAAAACAAGGACAAAGTGCTAAAATCAATATCGGTGTTACAACTGCTACTGGTGATGTATCTGCTATCCTTAATACTTGAGTAAGAAATTCTTTTAGAGGTTTAAAGATTTCTAATAGTAATACTCTTACACAAGCTTTATACGCTTTTGCAGATGGATGAGAATTTACATATATGGAAGATTGTGAGGTTGTTTACTTAGCTAAATTATCTACTGCTACAGTAGCTGATCTTGCTTGTAATGCTGACACATGAATGTATGTAAATTGTTCATTCTGATCAACAGCTAATGAAATTACAGCTAACTGAACTAGACCTAACGTATTGTTAAGTTGATCTTCAGTTGCAGCTTGAAAGAAAGCTAGAGATGTAAGATTTGAAAAATGTGATTTCTTGTATAAAGCAGGAGACGTAGACAATACATTTGTATACGGAGTTAACGCTACAGATGTTGAAAGATTAATGGTATTCGATGGATGCTTATTCTACAACAACTTATTAGCAGCTCAAACTATGACTTTATGAATGATCTTAGGTGCAACACAAACTGAAGGATCTATTATCGTCAAAGATTCTGCAGCTTATAACACAACTGATTTCGCTACAGCAGTTTGAATATTTCAAGCTTGTAACGCAGCAAATGCAGCAAACTGAATTGAGGCAACTCAATCAGCATAAAATATAATCTATAGGGGCTTCGGCCTCTTTAGATATTTACATTTATTATATAAATTAAAAATATGTGATTAAGAAATACAGCCCATTATGAACCTGCAACTATGGATGCAGCTAACGAAGATACAAAAATGATTTTTTCTCAAGACTATAGACATGCTGTTTGGACACTAATTGCAGCTAACTCTGCAGCTTGTACTATTAAGTTTTATTCAAGCAATAGTGAAACTAGACCAGATCTAGACGCTGCAGCTAGTACTACTAATGAATATTCATTAGTACAAAATATTCAACTAATTGACGGGAGCCCTATAGACTGAGATACAGGTATTGTTTATACAGGTGCTGAAGATTGAATTTCTCAAGTAGAAATAAATGAGAACTGAAACAAATGGTTGTGAATTGTAATGACAGCTAGAGCGGCATGAGATATCACAGCTAAGTTGGATCTATATGATAATTCTTAGTGATTGTTATATATTTTTAATCTATATAATAAAATACTATGAAATTTACTAACTTAGATCATAAGAAAAACTTTCTTGAAGAGAAAATTGATATTCTTAATAGGGATATAATTAGACTAAAGAAAGAGAAAGATACTATATTAAGTGAAATATCTGATCAAAGAGCATGAAAGACTATTGTAGAGAGTAAATCTGATACAATAATTTCTTGAATATATGACTTAGAAAGTTATTTAGAAAACTTAAACCAGTTAATGGCTAGAGAGAAAAATAACTTTTATAAGTTAACAGATAAACAGAAAGGAAAAGTATTAGAATTAAATGATGAAATCACTTCTAAACTTTCAGAATTACACAAATATAATGAAATCGAACTAATTGATAAAGAAAAAGAGAACAAAAAAATAAAAGCTTGATTAAGAGACCAAAGAGACGTGTTAGATGACCTTAACGTACAAATAGTCCAGTTGAAGAGAGAGATGACTGAATTTGACAAATACAGGACCAAAGAAAGCCAGAAACTAGACAAAGTTAAATCTAAGCAAGATGCTTTAAAAGTTTCTTTGTCTAATAAAAGCAAAAAACTTAATTTAAAGGAAAAAAGATTAAATAAACTAGTTTTAGAAATTAAATGAGGTAAGAATGGCAAGAACTAATTTTTCAGCAGATAGTTGATCTTCTACATTTGAAGAATATATTTGATGATGAGCAAAAAAGAATAAAGCAGGTAATTCAGGTATTGCTACTGATTTCATATTTAATGTATGAACAAGAATATCAGCAGCTTGATTAAGTTCTGAATGAGCATGAGATACTTGTGCAATTTGGTTAGAAATACAAGAAATATAGTTTTAATTATTAATAAAATAGGATGTGAAGAACGCGAGCAGAACTGACAGCATCGGAGTTACTAACTATATGAGAACTTGAAGCGGTGGCTAATAACTCTGTTATATATAAAAGTAATTCATGAATATATACAGAATTAGCATTATGAGCAAATTGAACTGTACTAACAAGTGCAGGTGCAACGTCAGCTCCTACATTTTCAGCAGCAACTGTTTGAGATGTAGTATGACCATGAAGTTCTACAGACCATGGTATAGCTAGATATGATTTAACTACATGAAAATTGTTACAAAATAGTGATGTAACTATTGATGATAGTAATAATATGATCATACCTTGAAGTCTTGATGTAAAATGAACGACTACGACTATTGACTCTATAACATTATTAGTAGCAGATAAAAATATAGAAATGTGAGTAGTAGCAACTCCATCAGATGCAACAGCTAATTGATGAGGTATTACTCTTAAATGAACTACTGATAAAACTATTATTTGGGATAATGCAAATGATAATTGGACAGCAAATAAACACTGGAATATAGCGACATGAAAGAGTTATAAAATAAATAATGTTGATATTAATACAGGTGCAACGTTAAGCAATGTTGCTTACTTAAACGCAGCTAATACGTTTACTGAAAACCAAAATATAATAAAAACAAGTTGACATAATGTATTAACATTATCTACTGATGCAGCTAGTGTTAAACAAATTAATTTTTCTAATGCTTGAACAACTAAAGTTGAACTATGAGTTACTTGAGATTGAGATGACTTTTATATAAATAAATCAGGTATTTGAACTAAATTCGGTATAAATATGACTAGTTGAAATGTTTCATCTGCAGGTACTATTACAGCCGCTAGTAATATCGATACTACATTATGAGAATATCTGATAAATTGAACTTCAATTAATACAGGTTGAACGTTAAGTAACATCGCTTACTTAGATCAAGACAATGCATTTACATGATCTAATACAATAACATCATCTACTAATCCACTTAAAGTATCTACATGAGCCTACGTTGACTTAATAGTATTTGAAAGCACATTACACTCAAGAACAAGTTACTTCAAAATGGAAGCGAACTTATTGAGATCATATGGTGCTTTTGGTGCTGATCAAATATGAATTAATGAAAACTCTCCAACTGATAAATTATCAGTTACTGCAGATGATGCGACTACTGCAACAGGAATATCGACTCCAAATGGTATGACATTAAAAAATAAAGATACTACAGATTGAAATTATACAAGTATACAAAATAGAGATGCTGATTGAGACCAAAACGCATCAATTAATTTTATAAATGTATCACATGCTAATAATCATTGAGCAATTGCATTTTCAACAAGATCAGCTACATGAGAGTTTGCTGAGAAGATGTTCCTAAATAAAGACGGTAAACTATGAATAGGATCATCGGCACCTTCTAATATATTACATGTTGAAGTTGCTGATACGACTACTTATTCAGCTGCAAATGTAGTTGCAACAGGATCCGCAGCTATTAATATGTATAATTCAGATACGACTGACAACACATTTAGTGGTATAAAATTCGCTACTAGATCTTCTTCTACAGCTAATTCAGCTATTGCAAGTATTACACCAAGTGCAAATAACTCAGAAATGGCTTTTATAATTGAAAACGCATGAACAGCGACAGAAGCAATGAGAATAAATTCTACAGGTAAATTATGAGTATGAACAGCTACTCCTAGTGCTAATGCAGATCTTACATTAGAAGGATGAGTAATAGCTATTAAAGAAACAACCACACCCACTGCTGACACTAATTATGGTAAAGTATATACTAAAACAGATAATGAATTATATTTCCAAGATTGAGCTTGAACTGAAAGCAAAGTATCTAATCAGTCTTGAGGTTGATCATTTATATGAGCTAAGGTTACAAAGTCTACTCAACAATCTGTTTCATCTAATACATTAACATCTGTTACATGGAATACAGAAACATTTGATACTGATACTATACATAATACAGTAACTAATAATAGTAGATTAACTTGTAATACAGCATGATATTATAGTGTTACTGGTAACTTCAAAGCACAAGCTTGAACTTTGGATATAACATATCGAATATATGTGAACTGAACTCCAATGACACAAGATTATGTGCCTAATACAGACCAGGATTATTGAACAAGTATGACAGCTATATTTAGCTTATCAGTTAATGATTATGTAGAAATTAAAGTTAAAGCACCTTTTTCATTTAATGTTGATGAGAATTACACTCACTTCTCAATGTATAAAATTGGATAATAATATTAATAACCTAATGGGCTGTTTTAAAACAAGCAGCTCTAAAGGTATCAGATATACTTTTATGACTAACTATAATAAACATGATTAAACTAGAATCTATAAAGAAGATTATTAAACTTTGATTTATCAATGAACTTATCGCTAAAGGATATATGACTAAAGCAGTAGGTAGACTTGTTGAATGAATTATATATTCAGGTGTATTATACGTATTAACAGTATTTATTGATAGAGAGTTATTTAGTGTTAAAGCTTTGTGAATAGCAGTATTTACACCATTAGCTATGTACATTTCAAAGAAACAAAGAGATATACAACCTAAAGTAGATTAAGATGATACATTGTGAAAAAGAAGCAGAAATCTCGGTATTAAAAACACAATATAGTTTTGTAGTTTCAGAATTAAAAGAGATTAAAGTAAGTCTAAGGGACTTTATAGATGCAAGTGATAAGAAATATTCCACAACAGAAAACAATAACTTTCTTGATAAAAGAGTATCTAGATTAGAAAAGTCTTTATATTTCGTAATAACTATTGTCATATGAACTATAGGCACAGCCCTTATAAATTGATTGATCGTATAGAAACTCCAAGAGCCTTATAGTTTTAACAACCCTGAAAAAAGGGGTTGTTTTTTTATATAACTAATCTATAATTATGAAAGAAGAAGACATAATCCACGAAATGGAGCACGCAATAATTAAGTGTAAGAACGATAAACTTAAAGAGTCGATACAATGTAAACTAATAAACGAGGTATTAGATGAACATAAATCTTATGTATGGATGCAGTTAGTATTGATCGAAAGAAGTATATGAGAATGAATAATAAAAGATGATATGGAATGGATTAATAAATATGCTGCTAAATACGCTGATATAGTTAAGAATAAAGGAATCTGTCATCTTGAAGATATAGAACAACTTTTATACAGCTAACCTAAAATAATATGGAATACTGAGCAATAGAGGTATACAGTGATAATGACTATTGCGCATGAGAATTAAATATACCTAAAGTAAGAGAGACTTTCTGGGATAAAAAAGAACAATTCAACCAAAAGCTGGTTGATAAATACGGATGTGTATACCACGCAGGATATTGAGCATTGAATGATAACTATCAATGAGAACTTAATCATGAAGAGAATTTAAAAGAACTAGAAGCACTAAAGAAAGATTACTGATATGTAGAGTGATCAGGTATGTATGTATATAAAGGTGTTGATATGGTTAGGAACTGGCGAAATAAGAAGTTTCCAGATGATCCTGTTATTACTTATAGAGTAACGATATGAAGTGCAGAGTACCATAAATATATTAAACTATGATATTCTATACATAATGGATATAGTGGTAACAAGAAATATAACGCTGATAAGGCTGATTGAGTGTTAGATAATATTGAATTCTGAGCGACAACTTACGGCCATAGTGTCAGAGACGTATATAATGATAAAATCAACGTTGTTGATAACTATGTAGGTATTAAAACAAATATATATGAGATTAAGGATCTACAGTGATTAGTAGATAATGATGTTAAGCATAACAACTGATACATTTATATATTTAAAAAAAAAATCATGACAAAACTAGAAATCGATATAGCGCTTATACAACAAGCTGTAGACTTCGAAATTACATACGACTTACAATTATTGGAAGATATAAAAAAAGGTAATTATACAGTTATGGTTAGAGTATTAATATTTATAATGAGATCAAGAAGTATAGTACTATTATAAACAGTTAATTTTTATGTAATTATACGAAACGCAATGAAGGTAAATGCAGAGTTAAAAGAACGTATTTTAGAATTAAAAGAAGAATGACTTAAAAACCAAGAAATAAGCGACGTTATAAGTGCTGAGATAGGTGAAACACTATCTAAACAACTTATAGGCTACCATTTAAAAAAAATGTACAGTGAGACCTCGTCTAAGAGATCAAATGTAACAGATTCTATAGACAATCTTAATGACATTATAATAGAGTGAGCTAAATATGAGCTAGAAAAGGATAATATAGTTTTCTATAAAACCAAGACCGAATTAGATGGTTGAAAGTTTAAAGAGAAAGTTTCTGTACCAATAGAATTAGTTAGTGATATTGTTTATGATTATTCTAGACATGGTTGAAATATAACATGACCTGCTATAGTCAAAAAGTATGCGCTTAAGCCTATGGTGTGGAGTCAACTAAAAAATAGGCTATGAATATATAAAGATACAAACGCTTGTCCTGAGGTTGTGTTGGATTATATAGCTAATAAGTATTGAGAAGAAGAAGCTGAAGCTAAGATAGTCGAGGTATCATATAGGGCGATACAAGATAAGCATGTAAAAAAATACAAAGATACTTATGATGATATATTCAAGAAAGAAGCCAAGAAAGCGCTTAAGACATTGGCTAATATAGATAATTTCTTAGAACATATTCAAGAATATATAAAGAGCTATAAACCTATAGAATTCAAAGGAGAAATACCTACACTTAAAAACAATGATACTATTGAGGTATGATTCTGAGATATTCATTTAGGAAAGAATTGAACTGACTTAATCATTAAAAGAATAAAAAAACTAACTGACTACTTAATAAAAAGACAAGAGAAAAATATTAATCTATTATTCTTATGAGATTTAGTAGAGACGTTAGTTGAGGGTTGAATGCACGATTGACAAGTTGAAGGTATGGATTGAATATTTTGATTTGATCTTATTATGTTAGCAGTCACTACTCTAGAGAATATGTTATTAGATTTATACAAAGCGTGAAAGACTGTAACATTCACTTGAATAGCTTGAAATCATGATAGACTAGGGAAATCACATGATCAAGACCAAGACAGAACTTGAGCACTTATTATATATGAGTTAGTTAAGAGATGACTAAAGAATATAGATATAAAAATTAATATGCTTACTGAGAAAACGAATACGTTAGAGCTTGATACATTTAATTATACTATTCATCATTGAGACGGTTGATTTGCTAAAAAAGCACAAACTAAACCAGAAGATATATTACGAAAGAATGGTATTAAGAACAAGCATAACGTTGTTATGTACGCTGATCGTCATAATGTACACATAAACGAGACTAAAGGAGCGACATGTGTATGAACACCAGCTTTAGCATGACAAGGACCATATGATAAGAGATTAGATTTACATAGTGAACCATGAGTTGTAATCATAGAAAAGAATGAAGATTGATTGCCTGATATACTAATTAAAAGATTTAAATAACAAAAAAACTGCAATTTACTATTGCAATTATGAATTTGCCCTTGCTTTTTAATATAACATACTTAAAATTACAAGTAAGGCTCTTGAACTAACGTTCAAAGGAGTAATCCCCTTGAGGGATTAGGGAGAGTAGTGTATTGTTATCACGCTCTGGTTACCCCAGAGAAGAGAAGGTTGAGTTCCTTCCTCTCCCATCATGATTGTGTAAATCATAAACAATTAACTAAAGCACCTTTATTAAGGTGCTTTTTGAAACGCAAAGATCAATATATAGTTATGATATAGAAAGTCAAGGACATTATGTATAATTTGTACTTGCTTTTTACTTATATATGATTACAATTTAAATATATCAAAAATGAGGTGTCGCCAAGTTGGTAAGGCACGGGGCTTTGAACCCCGCATTCCTAGGTTCGAGTCCTAGCATCTCAGATCAATATTTAGATTAGATTTATATATAAATATGATTAAGATTATATTAATCAGCCGACAACCACCTCTTGGGCTATTATTAACATGACCGTGAACGTCATAAAACTAGAATGTTAATAGTATTACATAGAGTCCTAGGGAGTGGTTGCCTTAGGGCTTTTTTACTATGTAATATTATTGACATGAGTACAACCAAAAAAATATTTTATCTTCATAAAAAAACTAATAATGAGAGATAGTTTGATATTTTACAGAAGCTTTTACGAGGCTATGAAAGAACTGCCATTAGAACAACAATGAGAAATTTATAATGCTATATTTAGTTACTGATTAGATTTCCAAGAAGTAGAACTTAACTGAATAAGCAAGACAGTGTTTACTTTAATTAAGCCACAATTAGACGCTAATATTAGAAAATATAAGAACGGAACAAAAGCTAAAGCCAAGCAAACTAAAAGCAAAGTAGAAGCAAAAGGTAAGCAAAATGTAAGCAAAACACAAGGCAATGTAAATGATAATGTAAATGATAATGTAAATGATAATGTAAATGATAATGTAAATGATAATGTAAATGAATTAAAAGAGTTTGTTAAGAAATGGAATACACTATTTATGAAGTATAAAGTACCTAACGTTAGAAAAGTAACTAAGAAATTAAAAGATATATGGATTGAAAAAAGAGAAGAGTACACAGAACTAGAAATAGGAGATGCTATTACAAATTATTTAAAAGAGATTATTAGTAGAAAAGATAACGGATCATGATATATAGACCATAGATTCACACTATATGAATTTCTATTTAGAAAATGATGATTGGAAACTTTTATTAATAAATAAAAATAAAATGATTACGAACGCATTAGACCATTTGATAAGTTATGATGATCTACTAGTTAATGCTATAGAAACTAGAAGATGATTAAATGTTGAAGATACATGTAAATATTGAATAGAAATACTAGACCAGTATTTGTGATGAATACTACCAAGTGAATTAGTAGTTATATGAGCAGATACATGAGTTTGAAAATCAGAAATAGCTTATAGTATTGCCATAGAAAATGCTAGAAGATGAAAAAAAGTTTTATTAATGAGTTTGGAATGAGATATAAATGAGATAGCGTATAGACATTTACAAAAAGAAATAAACAAAAAGAGCTTTGTTAAGACTATAAGTTATAGGTTTAATTTAGATGAAAATATATATACTAAAGAAGATGAGGCTTATGAGGAGATAGAAAAAAACGTAAAAGAGAATTTACTTATATATAATAAACAAGAAATACCTAGCTTAGAGTTTATTAGTAACTTAATAGACGTTATGAAAGATCATGTAGATATGATTATTATAGATCATCTACACTATATACATAATTCTTGAGATAATGAGACTATGCTTATATGAGAGATAATGAGAAAACTAAAACATTTAACAGATAATATTAAGAAACCTATTATATTAATGAGTCATTTAAAGTATAGAGCTTTAGATAAAGACCCTACAGAGAATGATCTATATTGAAGTTCTAACATTAAGAAAGAAGCAACAACATTGATATTATTAAGCAGAATGGCTAAACATAATAGAGAATGAATGATGGACGATGAAATATTAAATAATAAAAGATACTGCGGGACTAAAATACTAATCAAGAAAAGTAGAATATGATTACCACTTAGTAACTTCGCTCTTATATACGATAGATATAAAAAAGATTACTTACATAAATATTCTCAATTATTAGAACAAGAGAGTTGAGCTAAACTAGAAGATGCTTTAGATTTTAACAAAGCACTATGAGCAAAATAGACGCAATTGAGATAATAGAGTTAATAGAATTATTAGATAATGTAAGTTATAATGTTGATGATAAGTTAATAAATAAATTGGTATCCTTTATAAAGAAACTACCAACAAGTGCTATAATAGAATATGACTACTTTGAAGAGAAAGTCTTTAATCATAAACTACAAACACTATTGATGGAGTTCCTGCTGTGATTATGAGAATTAGAAAATGAAGTTTTATATAATAATTGTTTAAAATGAGAAAAGAAAAACAAAGAGCAGAGTTAAAAGAGTTAATAAGGAACGTTAGTAATCTAAAAGAGAAAATGAATCTATTAAAGAAACTTTATTTATTAAATTAATAATAATGAAAAAAATACAAAAATATATAATATGATTAATAGATAGAACACTTCAATCTAATGATTATACACTAGATAGTGATGTCGCGTTTATAAAATTAAATAAACCATATTCTATTATAGACACAACTTATATTATAATATTTAAAATATATTCTATAAAAAAATGAAAAGACAAGACAGTAATGTTAGAATGAAAGTCATATCCAGATGCAGTTTTAAAAATATCAGAACATATTACGGAAAATATATGTGTATATAAAAAGAAGTATAAAGTGATGAATACATGGAGAGTTTTGTTCAGGAGGTAAAAGGTGGCACAAGTAAAAATAAAGAAAGAATGAGATCAATTAAAGGTAGTCATTGAATAACAAATTAGAATTAGATGATATTTTTTTAATACTAATCAATAATATATGAATAGTTGAAAGAAATTTGAAAAGAACTTCAAAGATAGTGTGCCTAAAGAATTCTTCTGTTATAGGCTGAGAGATAGTGCAAGTACATATTATTGATGAAATGACTCATTATCGTTCTCTACTAGTAATATATGTGACTTTATAGTCTTTACTTGAAATGTATTATGGCTATTAGAATTAAAAACAACTAAAGGCAAGTCACTACCGTTTGGTAATATCAAGAGCGGGCAGTTGAAATGACTAAACGATGCAAACTATCATAATAACGTTCAATGAGCTTTGTTGATTAATTATTCTATATTAAACCTTACTTATCTAATCAAAATAGACGACTTTATAAAGTTTAAAGACACAACAGACAGAAAATCAGTATCAATAGCCCGATGTCAAGAAAATTGAATAGAAGTGATCTGAATATTAAAAAGAGTTAATTATAAATATGATTTATCAATATTAAATATAAAACCATGTTAATAAATTGAGAATGTTTAGAAGAAATGGATAAATTAATAGAACAAGGGATTAAGGTAGATGCAATTATTACAGATCCACCTTACGGTACAACTAAATGCAAACGAGATTCAGTTATACCGTTTGATGCTATGCGAGAAAGACTTAATAAACTTATAAAACCAAATTGAGCTATTGTGTTGTTTTGAAGCCAACCTTTTACAAGTGCTTTAATTATGAGTAATATTAAGAACTATAAGTATGATTGGATTTGGGAAAAAACAAAACAAACAGGTTTTCAAAATGCAAAAAAAATGCCAATGAGAAAAACAGAAAATATTAGTATATTTTATTTTAAACCACCAACTTATAACCCACAAGGTTTAATAAAGTTAGAAAAACCAATAAAAAGTGGTAGGAAAAGATTAAAAAATGACCATAAATTAGGTATTGCTGGTAATGAAAATCATTATACAACACACACAAATTATCCTAATAATTTAATTAAGTTTTCTAATCCAAGTGGGAAAGGGCATTTACACCCAACACAAAAACCAGTAGCACTAATGGAATATTTAATTAAAACCTACACCAACGAATGAGAAACAGTTTTGGATTTTACTTTTTGATCGTGAACAACAGGTGTAGCTTGTAAAAATACAAATAGAGAGTTTATAGGTATAGAATTAGATAAATGATATTACGATATTGCTAAAGAAAGAATAAATATCTTAGAACAGTGAGAATTAAGCTAAGAATCAGTTGTCAAGTAATCCTTGACAACTGCCTCTGATTGAAATACCAAATAGTAATAAAAATATTATAATGTCAACGTGAAAAAAGAGCCGCCTCATAAGTGGCTTTTATTATAGGTTAAAAGAGTGTAATATAATGTTAGGTAAAAAGAAAGTAAAACTTCCTCTTGTATTTTAAAATAAATCAGTATACTATAGGTAGAGATAGGGAGCAACAGTATATAGATTATACGACCATGGAAAAAGCCTCGAGCTAGTATTTATGGCCTACTCCCTCCTTATTATTTATCTTCTAACTATATAAAAATGAAGGTATTAGCAACAACATTGATAATTATTACAATTATATTGTTAACATATTACTCGATAAGGATAATATTTATTTAATTAACTATAATAAAATGAATGATAACGAAATATTACTAAAAGATCTAAAAGAAGCTGTTAATATATTAATGTTTAATACAGAGATCTGAGATGAAGAGTATAAATATATCTTAGAGATAGGGGAAAAAGTATTAGACTTAGCGGAAGTTATTAAAAGAAAGAAGAATATTTTAACTAATAAATTATAAACAATGGATGATTTATGAAGACAAGGCTAGTATTTATGGTCTACTCCCTCCCCATCATTTATCTTCTAACTATATAACAATGAAGGTATTAGTAATAACAATTAGCCTGCTCATAGGAGCTGTATTGATATGAATGTTTTGGGAGAGAGTGTTGATACTAATTTGATTTTGAATTGTATGATGATTTATAGCTAATAAATAATTTAACTTATAACTATATTAAAAATGGAAACTATAGAAATATGATCAGATAGATATTATGAAGCTTATGAGGAGTATTTAAACGAAGATTGAAGATGTGATATGAATTGAGATTTGATACACACAGAAGAGTTTGAAGAGAATATGAATGAGGTTTATAAATTTATTTCATAACCATCACTACAATGATTGAAGCAATTAAACCAACAGATAAAGAACGAGAAGAGTTGGAAGGAGCATTGAAGACGGTTCAATTAAATGAAATACTTAGTGATCATAAAAGAGGTTCACTTATGCAATATAGAAATGAAGTTCAATTAGTATTAATGGCTGAATCAGAAAAAGAATATATGGAATGGATACAAGAAAAATGAGAAAAGTTTGCTAAGGTGTTCAAACATACACATCATATAAAAGCTATAAAGAAACAACTATGAGATACATTAAAGTAAAAGTAAAGTAAAAAAAGACTTGCAATTGAGTAAAAAATAACTATTATTATGTCATAGGAAAGGGATAGAAAAAGAAGGACGAGTCACACTCGGTATCAAATTAAAGTGCTACCCCTCCTGACACATTTACATCATAAACAATTACAATGGTTAAATGAGACGCAATACACGAGATTAATTATGAGTTGAAGTCAGACAGAGAAATCAATAAGTTAATTAGAGAGTACAAAGTTGACTTTAATGATGAGAACGAAGAAAATTTATCTGTTGACTATATAGAATAATGACAGATAAAGAAACACAAGACGCTATCGGTGATATAAAAAACAAATTAGATTCACTAAAAAATTGAACTTTTAAAATTAACCTTAACAACACAATGGGATTCGGAACAACTACAACATCAGACAACTACTTTATTAAAATTCGTGGTCTTAAGAAATGAGAAGACAAAGTATATTTTGAAGTAACCAAAGGAGAAGAGAAAATTGAAGCGACATTTATAGAGTGAAACGTAGTAAGTATAGAACCATCTAGCTATGAATATGAATGAACTGTTAGAAATACATACAAATTAACATTAGAAGATGCTGATTGAAAATATACACTTGATACAGCCTATACAGGAGTATGAAGAGCTATATTAAATTGTCTATGAAGTGCTGAGAAATTAGGTAAAGTTAAGATCTCTGTATATATTAATAAGAAAGGATTTAAAAGTGTATACGTAGAGAATAACTGAGAATCTTTAAAATGGTCAGTATCTATCGATGAACAAAAGACTATGATAGAAGAAATTAAAAACAAAAAATGAGAAGTAATTCAAAGAGATTATGCTCAACTAGAAGAACACTTTAGAGACATAGTTATACCAAAGGTTAAAGCTAATATCTGAGAAGCTGTTGTAAAAGAAGAAGTTAAAGAAGAAGTTAAAAAAGATATGGAAATAGAAGAACTGCCTTTTTAGTATCTAACTAAACATAATGATACTCTATATATTATTATCAATAGGCCTATATACTGCTTTAGCTGACTACTTATCAGTTAGAGCGTGGGAATTATTACCTCGCACACTATTTGTTGTGTTAGGTGAGGAGTTAATTAAGAACTCTTTCCCCTGGTTTAAGAAAGGATATAGTCGTTATCTATGCCATATTACATTTGGTGTAGTAGAGTATATTAAGACAGCTTGACCAGAAAATTATATGGGTAGATTATTTCCTCTTTGAATACATTTAATGATATGAGTTATAAACCAATTTAAACCAAAAGTATGATTTATAGTTGGATGTATAGTTCATATTATGTGGAATATATGATTAGGGTTGAATAATCGATTGTTAATAACTTGAGCAGTAGCGTTGTGATGGACCTTCATTATGATTAATATTATAACATTGAGACAAAATTTAAATTAATAAATAAAATTAAAATGACAGATTGATTAATAAAAGGAGAATACGTTTCATATGAGTGAAACCTATACCAAATAGATAAAGAAACATGAAATGGGTATTGTGCTATAATAAGAGTATGATATAAAGAAGAAGTAATAGAAGCAGATATTGAGAATTTATTATATTGAGGTAAACAACCTATATTCAAAGTAGTATGCACAGAAACTGAAGATTGAACAATATGAAAGTTTGTATGTCCAGAGTGTTGAAAGACAAATACACATTGATTTGGTTTAAAAATAGAACCAGAAGATGATGAATTAATTGTAGGGCATAGAATATCTCATTGTAGATGTTGGGATGGATATGGAATATTTATATAAAAAAAACAAAATGCATAATAAGGTTAAAAAAGAAGAGGAACAAGATAAAATAAAAAAAAACAGTTTCAAAACTAAAAAGCTTATTAGTTATTTAAATGCGTCTTATATGGATGAGTGTGAGACATTATGATTTAATAATATCAAAGATAAATGCAATAAATGATATTATTATAAAAGTTGATCATTACAATGACACTGGCGATTAGATATTTAAATTAATAAATAAATACGAATGGAGAAATTAAAAGATTTTATTAAATATAACCTTATATCTAACAATGTAGAATATCCTCTAGGTAAAGTATCAGAATTTGCTGGTATCACTAAACAGAATATGACTTACTATGTTAGAAATCAATTTATTCAGGTTATAAAGAAAGACGGCAAACAAACTAAGAGTGTTTCAGCCGTAGAGCTAGTTAGATTTGTGGCTATGAAGAAATTCTGAGTACATATCGATAAAGTATGAGCAAGGTCATTAATAAATGAGGTTCAAAAAGCTTTAACTAATAAATAATAAACTAAATGCCGTTACAATCTACAGTTAATAAGATATTATTAAAACGCATAAATGAACAAGATCTGTTAATTAAAGCATTAATATTAATGATAAAAGAGAACACACAGAGAATAGAGAGAACAGAAGATATAATAAGGGAGATAATAAAGTGAATAAATAATTTAGAAATTAACAATTAAAAATGGATAAAATTGATAAACTAATTACAGGATTTTGGATCCACTTAGAAACAAATAAAATCAAGTATGTATTCCTTTGAGTAGCAATGGTAATACCTACAGTAATATTTAGAGTTATACAATCTTTAAAACGTAAACATAAATAAAATGGATATAATAAACGAATTAAACGCACCAGCTATTAAAACAGAAGAAACTGTCAAAGAACTATTAAAAAGATTTTCAGGACAAGGGACTAGTCATCAAGTTAAAATAAAATATTTAAGGCACAGTTTAAGATTAAAATGAAATAGACTTATGACAGAGATTAAATCACGATTCAAAAAACCTAATCCAGATAATTTATGTCATTACTTTAAGTAAATATGGAAAAGAAAAAACATGATATGATGGAATAATTATATTAAACTATAAAGAAATACCTGAACATTTAGTTAATGAAAAATAAACATGAAATTCTTCGCATTATGTATAAAAGTATTTATTGTATGAGCTTTTGTTTGATTAGTATTAAAGACTACTGTATTTTGAAACAGTTATTACTTTAATCTATGGAATAGATCATTTGTTTATAAAGATATCCCTCAATGGAAACAAGATATATATAAAGACAATAATATACCAACTAGAACTATGTTAAAATTAGAGGCTGTAGCACAAATAGAATGTTGAAGAGATGATTGAATGTGTATTAATAGCTCAGATTGTTGACCATTTCAAATAAACCAAATGCACAGAGAAATGTATAATGAATGTAAAGCAGATGTACAGGCTTATAAATGGAATATGATAAATTGTAATCCATCAGATAGTGCATGGTGTATATCAGCTGAAATTATTAGAAATGATTTATATATTAAACAAGCCAACTGGACATTAAATAGATGGCTACATTATGTTAGAAAGTATGATCGGTTTAGCATGGATGATAAAGAGAGGGCTAGAAGGTTATTTGTAATACATAACTGAAACAATAGAAGATCATGTTGATGAAAAGAATGGAAATATTGTTATGCAGAAAAAGCATGAGTAGTATATAAATGATTACAAGCTTTATATAATAAACGAACACCATGAAAGGAATAAAAGAAACACTAGAGACACATATAAGAAAGATGGATTGACTAGAAGCCTTAGAGTCAGACATGACTCAACTAGAATATGCTAAGCTAAGGGTTAAGGTAGTAGAAGACCTATTCGAGGCA
>Ga0208769_1000312_pt1 | contig 24809 bp, 37 predicted proteins | sample AntAceMetag02UKC_FD_184768 | JGI IMG/M metagenome (GOLD analysis project Ga0208769, IMG submission 184768) | Saline lake microbial communities from Ace Lake, Antarctica- Antarctic Ace Lake Metagenome 02UKC (SPAdes) (version 2) | ecosystem: Environmental > Aquatic > Non-marine Saline and Alkaline...
AAGACAGTGACAACAGAATAATAAATTTTTTAATAGATAAATATAAATAAATTTTATTTGGTTTCACCTATTTTTTATACTATATTACAAAAAAATAGGAGAATATGAAAGAATTCAAACCAACAGAAAATAAAGACATAGCAATTGCAACGGGCTTGATAGGACTTCCTCTTTTATATGCTTTGTATAAAGAATTTGTTAAATCAAATCCCAAAACTAATTTAACATTTGATGTTTTTTTAGATTTAATAAAAGATAAGCAATCCCTTCCCGGACTAAAAAAAACAAATCCACATCTTGCTGAATTTATTAAATTTCATTTAAAGAAATTAAAACCATTTTATAAAGAGCATAGAATAAAAGCTCTATTCTATAAAATTAAATCCCTAACATTATCTAATTTGCAAATAGAAAAAATAATAAATACTGTTAGTTTCCCAGAAGCTAAGTTATCAAAAAAACTGCTACAAAAAGCGTGGCAAGAAAATGACGAGGCATTACTTAAATATTTATATCATAAGAACTTTGATAAAAGCATACCAATAACAACACAAATAACGAAGAAATTTCCAATATTTGGTAGATATAATTCAACTAATCACAAAATGATTAACAAATACATCCGATGGGAAAGTTTTAAAAAGGATCTGCAACTCGCTTTGAAAAATAAATCTTTCAAATCTAAAAGTTTTAGACAAGCGGCAATTTTACATAAATATTCAGGACAAACTACAGGTGGCATTAATGCTATGTCAAAAGGCACTGCAAAAGACCTAATTAGACTTGCAGACCAACATATGAACTTAGCAACAAAGCATTTCAGGAAACTCAAAATCCTCTCGGGTACAAGAAAAATAAGCAGATTTAGAAAAACAAACATAATATTAAAAAATATAAAACCAATTGAAGCATTAAAAAAAATTGGTCCTGTAGCAAAATTTTTTGGCACAAATTTCGGAATGATCGTTTTAGACGTACTCACAACATCCCCGGGAATAATGGAAGGACTAAAAATCCCCAAAGGATTAACTGAAAAAGAAGAACTAAAATTTATGTACGGTCAAGATATGACACTTGAACTATTTGACAAAATGAGACAAACCAAACAAGGTCGCAATGAATTAGATTTAAGACAAGCTCATAGGGAATTTGAAGAAGCTACGAAGCCAAAAGATATCATCGAATTTGAAACACCCCAAATCGGAGTAAATTTCAATGAAAATTTGAAAAGAATTGACACAACACCAACAAATTACATTAAACCAATTGGTGAAATAGATTTTATCACTGCAATAAGCGATAAAACCAAAACCCAATCTCAACAAAAAATATACACTAAAGAACAAAAAAGAAAAAACGATATAGCTGATAGTTCTGCTTCTGTATTATATAATGATCTGATTGAATTAGTTAATATTGCTTATAAACTTGTTAATCCAGATTCTGAAATACGAAATCCAACTGAAGATGGGAGAACTTCTGCTTATAATATAAAAGATTATCTACATAATAAAATCTTCAATTCGGGATTAACCAATACACAAAGATTTAATTTATTAATATCAGAAATAAAAAAAGCAAATCAAATAATTAAAAAAATAAAAAACAAAGAAATTGAAAAAAAATCAATTGTAAAAGAATTTAAAGATAATAAAATTAAAGAAACAATTGAAAAAACAGATGAATGGAATGAAAAAAAAGCAAAAGAAAGCGAATTAAACACATTGCTTTTAAAAAAGAAACAACTCACATTGCAATTACTTAAATCAAAATTAATATTACAATTATTAATAAAACAAAAAAAATTGAGAGCAATCCAAAATGGATAATATTGCAGATTTACAAAAAGAAATTGCCGAACTCGAGCGAGAAATTACACGAATAGATTCTCAAATCGAAAATGAAAAAGCAACACCAGAAACACAATTATATACAGACGCAAGCGGTAAAACAAAAATGCGAACCACATACGGTAATCAAGAAGATAACTTATATAACATATTAAGTCATCAAGACATAAAACCGGAAATAATTGAAAGAGTTTTGGAAGATATTGAAGATTTTTCAAAAAAACATCCAGACGGACAAAAAATATTCCAAGAAGATTCTACAGAACTAAGAGAAGCAAGTCGAACAATACGTGATCTTTCCACAAACCTCGTTGAAGCAGCTATTAATGGAAAAGATTTGGGCAAAGTATTACAAAATATGGTAAAAGATTTCACATCACAAATTGTTAAAGATATGGTATATTTTGCAATTTGGAATTTAATCACAGGTGGAAAGTCGGGTATGACATCAGCAGGAACTGGAATACTTGGACATATATTTTCAAATATTACTAACAATCCACAATCATCAATAAATACAAACACTCCTCAACAAGCCCAACCAATCCAAGAAATTCACTTAACAGGTGAATTTAAAATAAAAGACAAGGATTTAATCGCTCAAATAAACCAGTATAATGATGATAACTTATAAATTTATATTAATAGAATATGATGACTCTTCCAAGTGGGTAGATAATCGTTTTATTTATGATGTAGATATAACAAAATCTATAGACAATCGTTGTCTTGATAATCTTGTTTATGAAATTGAAGGTGGATATTCATATAATCTTAGATCAAATACATTCTTTTTATATTTAAATGAACATTCACAATATACAACTGATATTACTTATAACAATCCAACACCTAAAATTTTAAATAAGTTTGTTAAAGTATATGTAAACAATAATTTATTCCTAATAGGAAAAATCATCAACATAAAATATTCCGGTGATAAACATTATTATATTTTAAAATTTGACGGAATTGACAAAATATTTTACAATACAATTATAAATATAAATAATAAAGAAATGTTAAGACACAACAGAGGAGAACATCCGGCATATTTTGATGATTATTCCGATCCATATAATTTAAATGATTTATTAGAAGAATTAAAAAATACTTTTAATCAAAAATTAGGACTTGATCATTATAATTACTTGGTTATGAAAATAACAAGTTTTAATGAAGTTACTCCAAAATCCTTTGCATATAATTATATTATGCTTAATTCATTTCATAATGAAACATTAAATGATAATACCTACCAAATTTATAAAATTGAACATCATAGATTAATTGAAGAAACAAACAAATTAGAAAATCTTGGAACAAATTATTATTATGATAATGGTGCAACATATGCTGATGATGGAAAAAATTATACTGCCAAAAAATATTATCTTTTAAATTATTTAAACACAGATCCATTAAAAACTATTTATAAAATAACTGAATATGATCACCTTTATCATGATGGCTTTTATTATGAAGATGGCTCATATTTAGATTACAAAAATATTTATATTCGCAGACATATTAAAGAACCATCTGATGAAGATAAAAGTTTTTTCAAAAAAATATTAACTTCTTATTTTTCACAAAGTTCAGTAGCTGGAAAAGTATTTGATAACTTAGATTTATCAATATTTCAATTAGCAAAAAGTGGAGATAATTATTATTGTTCTTTTTCTGTAGATTTAACAATGGATGACGAAAGTTTTGAAAGATCAAACAAATATCTTTTTCATTTCCAACCAAACAATACATTTGATACATTACGATTTAATTATGAAGACACACCAATTTCTACAATAATTAAAGATATTTCGTTTGCTTTAAATGGTTATCTTGCTTTGTTACCAGATAATACTTTATACTTTCAAGATTTAACTACAATTAATGATAAAATATATTTAGATACTAAATATATTGAAGAAATCTCAAGAGAAATATTGAAAGTTTCACCGGACTTTTCCATTTCATCATCATTTTATATACATCCAAAACAAAAAAACTTTGTTGAAATAAATCAAAAAGAAGCATATAACAACACAATAATTCAAAGAACAATAACATATAAAAAATATATCAAAGTAAATGTTTTTGACGAAATTTATATTGATAATAAACAATCAGGATTAATAAAAACAATACAATACAAACCAACAGGTGAAACAATTATAACAACAACAAACATAAATTTAATATCACAACGAGCATTCCCAGAAGGAATAGAATCGCCCATTTCCTTTTAATTAGGAGAAACAATGTATTACGGTAAAGAAAACCCACTATTAAAATATAAAAAAAAGAGACCGGAATTTGCTTTTTTCAATGGAATTGATGGATCAATTAATTTCGGTAATGTACATAACTTTAGCACTGGTAACTTTAGTATTTATATAAAATTTAAAGGACAAACATCAACAGGACCCCTTATTCATAAATTAACAACAATTGGATATGATGTTATTTACGATTATAATGCTGGGGATCCCAAAATTATATCTAATATTAAAGATAATGATGGACATTCTGCAACTATAGAAGCCCCCAACATTTCTACCGGTACAATATATCAATTATTAATTACTTACGACAAAGCAAGTAATATGATATTATACCTTGATGATGATGTAATTGATACTGTTGATATTAGTGCTATTGGTTCTACAGATAATATAACTGATTTTGTTAACGGGATATCAAGCAAAGGTAATTTTCTAGGTAATATATACGATTTTGCTTTGTGGGATGATGTTCTTACACCAACAGAAGTAACGGCAGCAAATAACGGATTTCTACAAACAGATAATCTAATTGCTCATTATCCACATAATTCTCTTGCAGAAAACACGTGGCAAGATTATTCCGGCGAAGATAATGATGGAACTTATTCAAATATTCAATTAGATAATATTTACACTGAAATTGAATTAAAAAATATTAACAGAAACTCAACAAAAGAAGAATATCCCAAACCAGAATATTTTACAAATGTTTTAGGCAATTTGGTATATTCGCACACAAGCGGTCATTTTAAAGCAGAATATACACTGGGATATATAACCCAAGCAGAAATTGCAGAATTGCTTAGTTTATATAATTCCAACACATTAATTTTATTGTTTCCCAATAAAGACAATATGCTTATTTCATATACAGTTAAAATTATTGACCTTAAACCAGAATATCTTAATGGTTTTGTTTACGATCTACAAACAACAATAAAATTTGAATCAATAAATACTATAGATAAAATGCCTAATACATTATTGCAACCAGATGGTTTCCCAATAATAAACGGTATGGGTATGCAACAAATAAATATTAACGAATAGGAGATAATATGTCTAGTAAAATAACATTTAGTTTGTGGGATAAAGAAAATAATGTACTCTATACTGGCGGAGCAGTAAGAATATTTGAAGGAGCAGATTGCACCGGAACAAAAGTCGCCTCTACCGAAGCCGGAGAAATAATTGGAGATGTCGTTGAAATATTCGAAACTTCAGGGCTTTATTATGTCACTGGATTAGACACAGCGGTTTATTCTATGTCACTAAACGCACAACCACTGGTCAATTTAACAAATATAATACTCGTGGGAATAGACCTCGTTACACATCTTGCCAATGCAGATATACATTCAGAATTAGATGACACAGAAACTTCTTCCGATACAAAAATTTGGTCTATCAATCAAATAAAAACAAAAATCGCTGAAATTAGTGGATATGCACCAGATGATATCTCTATTCAATTAAATGTTGATGATGAACTTGAAGTCAAAGCAATTAATGGTAGTATAATAACTGATGCTTCAATTCCAGCAGCAAAATTAGCAACAGATTCTGTTGAAACTGCAAAGATAAAAGACGCAAATATTACAGTAGCAAAAATCAATTATGATACTAACGATTTTGAAGCCGATGGAACAAAACTAAGCATAAAACAAAGTTTTTCAAATGAAACATTTATTAATGAGGATAAATCATTAAACGAAAATTTAAATAATATAAATAATGCACTTGTAAAACACAATACAGCATTAAATAATACTGGTAATAACTTGGACGCATTTCATTATAATACAATATATAATGAAGATGTTGCAGTAGCTTCTGGAGTAAGCGGAAATGAAGCAAGTTTTAATTATACAGAATATAACAGAGAGGATATGGCAGCGGGAACAAGTAATATTGTAATATTTCAATATATAAAACAAACAGGTGATTTAGGAATTAAAGTTTCATTCCAATATAAATATCATACAGCAGGAAGTGAAATTGAATTAGACACAACAGATGTGGGAACTTGTGGATGGGCAACTCCTTCAGGAACTCAAGATGTTTGGACTGATACATTTATTGAAAGCACAAACAGATTTGAAGGGGCAAGCGTTGGCCAAGAGTTGGGCTTTCAATTACAATTAAAGTCGGGTCCGGGACAATATATTTATGTAACACGAGTTAAAATTGATATAATTTCAAAAAACAATTCAGAGATATAAATGAATGATAGAGAAAAATATGAGTTTGAATTATTAGAAAGTAGAGTATATAAACTTGAACGACTATTATTAGCAAGCAATAGATTAGAAGTTATTGAAACAATATTAAAAACAAATGATGATATATCCGCAGACAATATAACTTCTGGAACATTAGATAAAGATTACATTGATTCAGGAATTGCAAGAGATATAGAATTAGTAGATACAACAGAGATTGTAGCCGCTCCCGATGGTGGGAAAAATGGTGATATGTGGTATAATCCCAATGGTGCAGACGTATATATAAAAATAGCAGGAACTTGGAGACAAGTATCATAAAATAAGAAAAATAAAATGAGACTAAATCAATTAAAGAAACAAAAGAACCAAAAAGAAAATTGACTTATAATTCAAGGAAATAATATGGAAGATATAAAAAGTTGGAAAACAAACAAATCAGAATTTGATGTTAAAAAATTTGAAATTTGTTGTGAACTCCTTGCAACCAAATCAGATATTGCAAATGTAATGAACATATCAGCAAGTACTTTGGCAAGAAAAGTCAAAGAACATTATGGCCTAACATTCAAGGCGGTTCAAAACACATTCGGAACAAAATACAAATTACATCTTCGTCAATTATTGCTTAGACAAGCTGAAGGAATTCCAAGTTTTAAATATATTAGAGGCAAAAAGGGAAAAAAGGAAAAAGTTCTCACTGGCTGGATTTTACATCCATCCGGTGAAATGCAAAAATTTCTTGCATTAAATATATTAGGTTTTTCAAATAATCCAAGTTTAAATACAAATATTGAAGATAACTTAAATAAATTTGCAGAATTAATGGCAGGTAACTATTCAAGAAGAAAAGATCAACCAAAATTAGAGATAAAAAATGATTCGCCAAACGCCAGTTAAACTATATGATCTTTTAGATATACAAATCTATATACTTAAACATTATTTTAGGTTTATAGCTATTCCTGCGGCAAGACGATCAAGAAAAACATTATTAGGTAAAAGATTTTTATTAAATCAAGCATTAATGAATGCAAATAATTATTATACATATGCTGCACCAACATATGGTCAGGCAAAAAATGTTTTTTGGAATGATTTATTCAAAGATACAAGATTATTTGCTAAAAAAGTTAATTTATCGGAACTAAAAATTGAATTAAAAAACAACACAACAATACAAGTTATTGGACTTGATAATGCAGAAAGATCTGAGGGATCTCCTTTAGATGGAATTGTTATAACAGAATTTGGGAATATAAAACAAAAAATTTGGCAAGAACATATAAGACCAATGCTTTCAGACCGAAATGGCTGGGGCTTCCTCGAGGGAACACCGGAAGGAAGAAACCATTGGTATAATTTAATTTTAAAGAACTTAAATTATAAAATTCCAAAACCCCAAAAATTTGGCTCTTACAAAATTGTTGATGAATTTGCATATTTTCATTGGTTTACATCTGCTGTTTTACCTCAAAAAGAAATAGATCAAGCAAGAAAAGACCTTGATGAAAGAACATTCCGGCAAGAATATGAAGGTAGCTTTGAATCATATCAAGGACTTCTATATTACAATTTTAAAGACAAATTAATCACCAACAAAGCATTCTACGAACCAACAAAATCCATACTACTCTTCTGTGATTTTAATAAAAGTCCTTTAATATGGACACTTGCTCAATTATTACCAACTCAATTAAAATTAGTTGATGAATTTGTTATGGAAAATAATGCAAAAACAATTATTTTAATCGACAAATTAATCAAACAATTACAAAAACATCGTTTTAAACACATAACAATCTATGGAGATGCTTCGGGAACGGTAGAAACAACAAAAGATTTTACAACTGATTATATCATTATGAAAAATCGTTTAGAAAAAGCTGGTTGGGAAGTAGATATACAAGTACCAACCAGAAATCCAAATATAAATAACAGAGTAAACTTAATTTGTTCGCTTTTTGATAATAATGCTATTATTATTAATCCAAAATGTCATCGTGCTATTCTTGATTATCAAAATGTTACCGGTGATGGAAAGGGTGGAAAAGACAAACAAAATCCAGTTTTAACACATTCAAGCGATGGAATAGATTATGGTGCTTGGGAATTAAACAAAGAAAATTTCTTTGGAATAGAAAACTATCAATTATTAGGAGAATAAAATGTATACAATTACAACAGAAACACTACAAGAAAAAAGATACAATGCAATAATGCGAACAGAATATTATAATGCAAATAACTTTGTAATTAAACAAAGAATTATTGCTGATTTAAAAAAATACCAATTAGATATGGCAGACATTAATAGAATTAAACCATTTACAATGGATCAATTTACAAATAATTTTTTAAAAAAAATATGTAATGTTTATAATAATGCTCCTATAGTTTTATTAAATGAAAAAATACCGGAAATAATAAGCAAAAGGATCACTCATTTACTAAATGAAGTAAACATAAATTCTGTTTTCAAGTCAAATTTAAAAAAGATGAAATTACATAACACCATTATTAACAATATTCATTATTCAAAAATCACAGATAAAGTTTCAATTGATAATAATCTTAATATTGGAAACACTATAATCAAAAGTTTATTTCCTGACAAATATGATTTTGAATTATTAGCATATGTAACAACAAATGAAAAAAATATTAGGGGTTGGGTAGTTTGGGATAGAAAATTAAAAGAAACTTATATATTAAGAAATTCAAACCCAAACCCACCATTTTTCAAAGATAAAAAAACATTGCGTTTTGGTGAATAAAAAAACATTGCGTTTTGGTGATTCAAATAGTAATGAATATGAAAAAATAGAAGAAAACTCTGATTACACAATTCCAGATTTTGATCCATTTATAATCTATAGACAAGAAACACATTCTGATTTTTGGGGTAATGGCTTTGATCATATAGTTGATCTAATAAATATCATTGGTGCTTTGCTAACAATAACAACAGACGATACAATACAAGAATCAATCCGATTATTAATTTTAAATTTTGAACCAAAAGGTACAAAAGGAGAAAAAGGTCAATTAAAACCCGGACTTCGCCATCCTTTAATTCCAAAAAATAATACTCTGGGAATATCCTCTGATCCAAAAGCTGATATAATAAGTGCCGATTTATATAATGATGAAATAATTTCTTTAATTGATAAACTTGCAGAAATCACCGGATCACTCTCAAATATTTCAAACCCCATTAAAGAAAATATAAAAAATAATCTTTCAGGTATTGCATTAAAATTAAAAAACTTGCCTTTAAAACGAGACTGGGAAGATGATCGCACAACAATAAAACAATATGATCTTGAATTAATTGAAAAAATCATAAAAGTAAATAATTATTACAGACCAAAAGAAAAAATTCCGATAGAATACTTAGAATTTTTATCAATACATTATATGCAACCAAATGACGACACCACAGAAAAAGAGATTTATGAATATAATAGAATGAAATGGAAAGACGGAACTGATAATCCTGTTAACTTTTTACAAACCCTGAACCCCAGACTAACAGAAGAAAAAGCAAAGGAACAAATTTTAAATAACATAAAAATTATTAAAGAATTGAATATTTTCCCAGAAAATAAAATAAAATAAATTTTTGTTGACATTTTAAAAGATATGTATTAGATTATAACAACTAAAATGAAGAGGAGTAAAAATGAAAGAAATAAATAAATTGATCGAGGAGATCTCGAATAATCTTGAAAAAGACGGTGATGTCGAAAAGATTAAAACCAATTTATCAGAAATTAAAAGTACTTTTAATGTTATGTCAAAAGATAATGAAAATTTAACAACAGACATTAAAGGTAAAGAAAGCCATATTTCAAAAATTAATTCCGAAAATGCAGAAAGACGAAGAGAAAATGAAACCTTAACCAAAACAATAAAAGAAACTAATTCATCTTTTGCAATAACAAAACAAGAATTAGAAAAATCTACTAAAAATTTTGATACATTAAAAGAAGCACATACTAATTTACAAAATACTCAAAAAAATATCTTTATGGAAGCATTCACCGAAGCAACTGAAGATCCAAATTTTGACAAAATAAAATCAAAATTAATACTTCCTGAGTTTGACAAAGAAAAAGATACTTATTTAACTGACAAATTAGAAGTCCCGGATTTAGAAAAAAACTACAATAAAATTAGAGAATATAAAGAAATTGGTTTTCTTGAAATTAACAAAAATATTAAAAAGAGTTCATTCTCTGGTCCACCGGACAATCCAAATTCACAAAATTTGGCTCAATATGCAAAAGATGATCCAAAAGGATATGAGGAATGGATGAAAACAAGGAAACTATAAAATGTTTAACATAGAAGATATTCGAAGCTTGATTCCCACTATAATTGGTGACACAAGTTTCTATTTAGAAAGCAAAAACAATTTAATGGATGTGGTAAATCACAAATCAACAGTTGGTCTCGCAACCGATACTGTCTCTTTTCCTACAATTCAAAAATATTCATCAAGCGATGTATATGAATTAGACATCGGAACGGATGCAAGTGTTTATTCTGATCCTGCTTTAAGTGCAATCGATGCAAAAATAACAAAAGAAAACGTCATTATGGCAAAAATCCCCAAAATGACTACATTAACAAAAGATGATATCGTTGAAACAGTAGTTAATCTTTTCGTTGATGCAGAATTATCAAAAGTTGAAAAAGATATTGTCGAGAAATTCAGTTCTTTCACTACAACTATTGGCGGAGCTGGTACAATATTCACACCACAACTTATCGCAAATGCAAAAAAAGCAATTCAAATGAAAAAATTCGGTCTTGTTGGAATGATCTCAGAAAATCAATACTACGGTCCCAAAGGACTTTTTGGTTTTACACAATCAGATCATTTCGAGGGAGTATTGGGAAAAGAATTCATAATGAAAGGCTTCGTTTCAAATGCGTATAATATTGACTGGTTACCATCTTCTGAAATTAGCGAAGATATTGGCGGACTTGGTGACGCAGGTGGTGCAATAATGACAAAAAGAGCAATCGGTTTACACACAAAAAATCTTGCAGATATTGAAATGGAACTTCACGCTGTTGGTAGATATTATATTATAGTATGTACCGGTAGATTCAAAACTGTTATGGTAAATACCAATCAAGGTATATATCTGTTAACTGATGTAACAGTATAAGGAAAAATAAAATGAAAAAATTATTATTAATATTAATGGTTATTACTTTTGCTTTTGCCGGTGATTTCTATTTTAAAAATTTAGAAGTCGATGACGAAGTAACTTGTAATATTGACACGATAGAAAATTTTACTACAGATATCACAAGTGTAGGAAACAAGAACCAAGCACCAACTTCATTCACTATTACACATATAGTCGCTCCAACTTCTGATAGTGTTAGATGTCATTTCGCACTTTGGTTATCAAACGATAAAAGTAATTGGTATTCATACGGAAATATAGATACAGTTGAAGTAGCTAATTCTGCTGATGCCACTATAATTGGAAATTCTACAATAACAACAATTCCAGATTATAAATTTTTTAAAGTAACTATTCAAAGTTTCAGACCAACTTCCAGCACAAAATTAGATACTTTTAGCGTAAAATTGCAAAAAAGTATTAAATATTAGAGGAAAAATGATGACAAATAATAACACAATTCAATTAGAGCAAGTAACAAAAGAAGAAAAAGAAGTTACTTTAATTAGACCTGACGGAAATCCTTGTATTATGCGTGAAAGTCGAGCAAAAATTGCACTTACAAGAAATGGTTGGAAAAAATTTGATAGTGCAGAAAAAAAGAAATTAGTTGAAATAAGAAATCAAAATCTGAAAAAAGCTCCCAGTCAAGAAAATAAAATGAAAGATTTAGAAAAAAAAATTGACCAATTGACTAATAAAAAATAAGGAATTGAGCGGTTAATTTTTATAAAATTAAATCCTCTTAAGTTAAATCTAATTAACCGCTCAATTTTAATAAGTGGATGCACTATCAAACATATCAATTAACATTGAAGATTTAAAAGAAATTCGTGATGATATACAAAGATATATCAAAGCTGGGACTAATATTGACAATCTTATTAATCTACAAAAACGAAATCTCATAAGAGAAATAAGAAACAATGAACAAGCACTTGCAGAACTAACAGAAGAAGAACTCAATACCAAACTTGACACAGTTTTAGACCATACGGATCAAAACATTAAAGATAAACTTATTCTAATGACAATTGCAGAAATCTTCAGGGCTTCTTCAAATTCCGGACTAAATGATCTTACAACATCTTACCAAAATTCTGCAAATAGAATCGCTTTAGAATATAACTTTGACGAAACAGATAAAATAAATAATTCTCCCCCAATAATTGGAAGATAATTAATGATACTACGAAATATACATTCTGCAATTATTTCTCAATTAAAAACAAATTATTTTGAATATATCAATAATGATTTTATTAATACTGAAAATGGTTTACCAACTTCAATATTAAATTTTGGATTTAATTGTTTTTTTTCTGGAGCAAAAAAACCTTCAATTAATAGCGATAATTCAGTTCTTGTAAATTTTACTATTCAATTTTATCTCGATGTAAAACAAGACAATTATCTTGATAAAATTGAAGAAACAATGTTGGCAATTGTTTCGTTACGAGATATAAATTTTCAAACATTCAATGTAGAAAAGTCCAAAATTAATTGGCAAAATTTAACTTATAAAAAAGATAAAACAAATATTTTAATTACTTATTCAGATATTGTTTTTGAATTTTTTATTAAATAAAGCCTGCCTCTACCCGTCGCAGACAGGTGTCGGCAGACAAAGGAAAAGAATATGACAATTAGAAACCAAGATTATACAAAAGTATTTACAGGAAAAATGGTAAATATTGTAATCACAGACGACAAAAGTGGGTCTCCGGTAGTTGTACTTGAAATAAAAGATATGGAAGAGGGAAACTTCTTGCTTACCGACACACCAAAATTAAACGAAAAAGATATGCGTGACGGGAAAATAATGAGATCCATCACCGGTAGAGATATATTATTTCAAGGAACAATAGTCGAAGCATTACCAGCTGAAGTTACATCTATTATTGATTTTAGTACAGGAGAAGGAAGTATTGTTCTTACCTCTGTTGAAAACTCTACAAATGATCCTCTCATTATTACATTAACTATCGAAGCAGGTGATTTACTTATGGCTGCAATGAATGAAAATGAAATACAAATCACTGCTTATTGTTCAAGAGCCGGAGATGTTATCCCATACGCTATAACACAACCAGAAGTATAAGGAAAATAACAATGAAAAAAATATTAATAACATTATTAATAATTTGTAGTTTTGTTTTTGCTCAATGGCAATACATTACTTACAGATTATTTACAAACGAAAATCTATTATATACTTCGGGAGACTTTACCCTCGAATATCAAATCGGAACTGATATTGATGGAGTACAAACTTGGGGAAGTGCTTATAACAGTGATAATTCGATGGTTACTTTAGCAAGTACATTAATCGACTCAGGCTGGTTTCACGTGCCAGTAGCAGAAAATATTTCAGGATATAATGTTTCAAAATTTTTAAGATTTAATATAATAAGTACAACTGATACAATAACATCAGAAACAATCCAACCATATAATAAAAGAGGTTCGTTCAATATTTGGATTAACCTAGTAACCGATGTTGACACAATAATTATCAATAGTATAATTGAGGGACAATAAAATGAAAAAAATAATTTTAATCTTATTAATGTTTATTGTAACATTATTTGCTGATGATTACTCTAATTACTCCCAATCTGATTTTGGAGACATATCACGATACGCTTTACTATCCGGACCAGATAAAAATATTCTTATAATAGACAGTATTTACGCAAGGGCAATTGAATTTGAAAATATTAAAAATCCTACTGTTGATACTTTAACTTTACTCATAACGGAAAATACCGACACAAGCACAAATCAACGAATAGATATTGACGCAAATTCAACTAAAATTACTGAAAGCACAACAGTAACTTCTCCGCTTTCAAAAACAACTTATGATATTTCAATTACTGCAGATGGAATAGGTGATACGCAATTGGAATATAATACTGGGCAACATTTAACAACAACTTCAGATGTAGAATTTAATTCTGTTACAATGGATGGAATGAGTCTTGCATTATGTCAAGGCGTATCTTGGGATCAATCAGCAGATACTTATGAAAGATTAGGTTCATTAAAAGGAATAGCAACAAGTCAATCGGCTGGTAATGATTATCTTCCAATCCAATCAAATATAAAGCGATGTTTATTAAATGACGACGGAACAGTGAATTATTATCTTGATGTTGATAATTCATATATGAAGCAATATACAACTATTCCTTATTCCGATAGTATTAATTATGTGAATGGTGATACAATTATTGTAACAGGAGCAACTTTCACGACTTCCGCAGATACAGGAATGTGGGTTCATAATGTAGATTCAACTTATTATGCTCAAATACTAAGTATTGTAAATGATAACACACTTATATTAAGTAATTCAATATTTGTTGTTGGTGATAGTTTGAATCAATATAATGCAATATTAAATGGCGATGATGGTCAAGTAATGGCTCAAATTCCAAAATTCTATATTAAATACGATAGAACAGGTGACGACTTAGATTTGTATGCTTCAATATATCATTTACCTGGTTTTGTTATTCATCCAACATTTTTGAAAGATGGCGTAGAAGTTGATTACAGATATATTGGTGCTTATGAAGCAGTGCCTTATGATGATGGTGCAAGTGCCTACAACAATGGAACGGGGTCAAAAGCTACGAACTTTAACGGCGGAGCTGTTGATTTGGGTGCTGATAAAATTGGAAGTGTGGCTGGATATAAAGCATTATCAGATGAAACTATAGTTGAATTTCGGACACTTGCCAGAAATCGGGGCTCTGGCTGGGAGCAACAAGATGTGTTTTTAATTGGAGCAATTCAATTGTTATATTTGATTGAATATGCTGATTTTAATTCACAAACTGAAATTGGGACGGGCAATACAAGTTACAATGGTTGGGATTTTGATAATAATGTAGGTTATAGTGGCTATTCTAATCCCGACGGCAATGGCACAAATGCAAGTAATACGGCAGAAGATGGATTAACAACCACTGATGTAAATGACGGTATTACTAATCGAGAATATATGTCCTACAGAGGAATAGAGAATTTTTATGGTTCACTTTGGAATTTCTATGATGGACTTAACGTATTTGATAATAAGGCATACGTCTGCTACAAGTCATCAAACTATGAAAGTTATTCAGGAGCAGAATCGCTTGTAAAAAATCACGAACTAATAGGAACTTTGGCAAATGCAAATAATTACGTTCACGATATTATTAACTATAGCTTTGGATTTTTTGCAAATGATGTGACAGGAGCATCAAGCTCGACCTATATAACCGATCATTATTATCAGAGTACGGGCTGGCGGGTGGCGAAGCTCGGCGGTAATGCGTATTACGGTGTCAAGGCTGGCGTTTTCTGTCTTGGCGTTAATAGCGATCTGGCGGATGACGATTCGAGCGTTTCCGGTCGCTTAGCTTATTAAGGCCTGCCTGACGGCAGACAGGAGTATATTTTATGAATTTTGAAATAAATAATGATTTAGATAGGATTAGACTGAATTACCATAACTTTAGTCATCTAATTGGTAGTTTTATATTAGCAGTTCTATTTGGTTTCTGGTGGAGTTATGGATTATGGTTCTTATATGAAATATTTGATGGATTTAAACCGTGGTACTATTCTGCATCTTATGAAATTAGGACTTCTAAATTTCCGTCGCTGAATTGGTTCAAGAAAGAGTTTTTGTATTCGGATAAATTTTCGTTACAAGATATTCTAATTTTTAATTTATCTGGGGCGTTTTTGGGTATATTATTAAAATATTTATTATGGAGTTAGAAAATGGTTATTGAGAAAAATAATGGTAAACTAAAAATTCACTGGCAAGCAATAGGAGTAATATTTACGGCTTTAATTTTATTTATTGGACTTGTAACTGGTTACACTTTATTGCAAGCTCAGTCAAATGCAACTGCCGAAAAGGTTATTACAATTGAAAAAAATACTACAGAAAAAACAGCAGGCACATTAAAATCAGATGTTGTAAATAATACGGGAAAACTTGCTATTCACGATAGCGATATAAGTGTTTTAAAATCTAACCAAGATGAGATGAAAAAAATCCAAACAGAAACTAAACAAGCAATTACAGATTTAAATAAAAAAATGGACAGCAACCAACGAGATATAATGAAAGTGCTACTTGAATTAAAGGGTGATAAATAATGAACTGGCTTTTACCAATAATACTTGCAACTTCACTTTCAGTTAGAAGCCCGAATATTGAGCCGAATCCATTTGACTATCAAATTCAATTTTCTATTCAAAAATCAGATTATTTTTATGTTAGCAGATGTTGGGAGCGTGAGTTAGGAATTGAATATATTAATGAGGAGTATTGGACACAAAAAAAACTGGGTAACTTTTCAGTGAAAGAAAGATATTTGAATAATACGAGTAGGGATTTGAAATACAATCAATTAGATGTTAGATATAATCACAAAGGATTTAATGGCGGTTATGCCTTGAAGCATATAGAAAGCGAATTGAAACCAACTCATAATCTGATATTTGGTTACAAAATAAAAGATAAAAATTTGGATATATTTATACTTAAATTTAGATTAAATTCAAACTTAGATTTTACAACAAATTTTAATAGATTAGATATTTCAACAAATACAAATCTAAAATTTAGTTTATTGCAGAATCTTGACCTGGTAGCTTCATATAAATATGAAAGTATTGGTAGTAATGAGTTTTATCAATTAAAATTGGGGCTGTCTTTTGAAATCAGTGGTAAAAGAAAATGAATAATAAAAAATTAATTAACAAAAGGAGAAAATTATGAATTGGATTTATGCATTAATTGGTGTTACGAGCTTGGGTGCTATCTTGTCTTTAATATTAAAGAAACTGGTTACAAAAAAATTACTTGATAGTATTGGTAATATTATCAATATATTCTTTTATGAACTTGGTGTTATATGCACATTGGGATTGACAAAAGTTAAATTTCTAAAAGGACTTTGGAATAATGTTTTTGAACCGTATGTAGTTATTTTATTAAGGACAACATTAATGAATATCTTGGACGGATTTATTCGTGGTTTGGAAAGTGATAATAAAGATACGAAAGATTAAAAGATAATGTCGCTTGAAATTAAACTAATCGAATATGGTAAATGGGAAAGTCCTGTTTTCGGAGCAGTAATACAATTAATTTGCTCCGATGATGATATTGCATATTCAAATATGCCCGTTGTCGAAGTTCCATCTATAATTGACACATTCATTGGCTCGACATATCCAAACCCATTCAAACCCACAAATCGGAATATAAAATTACGAGATGCTTATCCGATTATAAAAGCTGGTATATACCAATACAAATTCAGTCTCACCGCACACAATGGGAAGCCCGGATTTAACATCAACGATAATGAAAAAATTCCGACAATATATTTGAATCCAAACCCAAAAAGTAAATATTATGGAAAATATTATGCCGACCATGTTGATTTGCATCAAGCGTGGAATGACAGCTGGCGAGGGAGCGGTGCTTGTCTAACAGTGATACCCAGTTGTTGGGATAAGATGCTTTCTTACTTTTCTGATGGCAATACAGGGAATATTAGTATATACAGAATATAACTCAAAATAATGCTTTGAATAAAGAATTTTACAAGAAATTGAAACATAGGATATTATGGAATACAATCCACTTGAAGAAACAGAAGTAACACTATTTGGAAGACAGGAAACTACATTTAGTTTACCTATTTTTGTCACTAATGACGATGACACAGATTTTGACTTTACAAACTATACAGCAACAATGTCACTCAAAGAAAGATATGATGGAGATTCCGTTCTTGATATGAGTATTGCTTTAACTACAGGACTAATAGATATTTCCAAAAAAGCAACAGGAATGACTATTGAAAATGGGTTATATTACTATGACTTAAAAATAACAAAAGAATTAATCACACATCGATGGATCTATGGAACAATATTAATTCAACCAAAGGTAACATAAAATGAAATTATCAATCGGAAGTTCTTCAAAATATATACTAGCAAAAGTACTGGCCAATACGGCCAATATTCCAAATCCAGACCAACTTATTTTTATTGGAAAACAAAATTGTAAATTTAGTATAATTCAAAATGCTCTTGATAGTATAGAAGATGCTGCAAATGATAAAATTTATACAGCAATTGTATTTCCGGGTAAATATGAGGAAACTATAACCCTTAAAAATTACTTTAATATTATTATGATAGATCCGTTTTCTACAGAAATTGCAGGAGAAGTTGAAGACAATAACGAGGCAATTCATTCTATATTACAAGTTACAATAAACAGTCCAAGCGGACACGGACTTAATATTCAAAACACAAATTCTGTTATTAAAGTTTATGGAGATATAATTTCAAATTATGATAGTACAATTAATAACAATGGAAACCTAACTATAAATGGTAATATAATTTGTTATTATAATAATGCAAACGGACACGGTATTGAAATTACAGGTGGAACATTAAAATTAAATAATGGTAAAATCTTTTGCACACATCTAAACGCAAACAGCATTTACGCAGGTTCTTCAAAAGATGTATATTCTACTAATATGTGGGGAAACAGAAATGACCACGCAAATATTACTCAAAAAATACTTGGTGGATTCCACTACGACCCAAATCTTATAATATAAAATTACTAACTAAATAACAAAAATAAATTACACTAGAAAAGAGATATAATTTTTTTTATTCTTCCATATCAGAAAAGAAATCATTTCCACCACCGGTGGTATCAGGTTTCTTTGTTTTTGATTCTGCTTTTGGTTTATCATTAAAATTATGTTTTTTATACAATTCGAAATTCTTCCAGAAGTAACCACCTGTCTTATATCTACCTAACTTTGAAACAGCCCCACACTCCAAGCACATAAAATTAACATATGTATGACCTTCGCCATCTTTATTGCTCGTGTACTTAAATCTTGTAGGGTCATAATTCCCACACGAATCACATTTACCTCGAGGTGAAGATAAAACTATTGCTTTGTGAAATGCTTCCATCTCATCAGTTTCGTCAATGTGGAAATTAAATTCACTTCTTCCAACTTTTCTTTTTACATCAATTTTCATTTTTTTACCTTTAATTTTTTGTTTTTGATTTTCTCTTTTTTCTTATAATACTCAATTACTTTATTTGCAATATAAGATTGCATTTTACCATTATGACGCATAACGTGAATCCTTAACTCATTATAACTTTTATCCCATTTCAATATATTAAGAACTACATCAGCTAACGTAAACTTTGTAACTAACGAATCATATTGCAACTTATTATAATACTTATCAGACAATCCAAGTCGCACTATTGTTCTTAATCTATTCTTATCAACATTTGTCAACATTTTATCTCCCTATCCGCCGACGGCGGGCTATTTTGTTGTTATTATAATATAAAGAATAAAAGAAACAATGTCAAATAAAAACTTTTTTTATTTGTTTTAACAAAACTTATTACTATATTATAATAATAAAAAAAAGAGGTATGTTATGGAAAACAAAAAATTATCATTCGAAGAAAAAATAAAAGTATTGTTACAGCCATTAAATAGTAATGAAATTAGTTTAAGAATTTTTGAGATGATCAAGAAAGAAAAAACTGTTTACATTTCATTATTTGCTTATAAAACTGCACAAACAGATACTAACCGACTTAATAAAATCTTCGGTGCCGGGTATTGGAAAAATGAATTTTACCTAGACAAAATGAATAATGTGGTTTGCTCAATATTTCTTTATAATGATGAAATCAAAGAATGGATAAAAAAATCTGATGTAGGAACTCCAATAATAGATAACGAAGAATATACAGCAAGGGGATCATATAGTGAAGCATTTAAAAGAGCAGGATCAAGACTGGGAATTGGAATTGAACTTTATAATCTACCGGAAATACTAATTCCAATAACAGAAAAAGATACAATAAAAGTTAACGGAATATATAAATACAAACACAGTATTAAAAAGTGGAAATTCGATCCAATAAATAAAACCATCTACGAAAATAAAAATCTAATTTGGGAAGATGAAACAAAAAAAAAGAAACAAATTAAATTAACAAAAGCTGAATTTGAAAAAGCAAAGAAAGACCCGGAAAAAGCACTTATTCTTGCATCGAATAATAATGTCTTTATCAAAAAAGAATGGAAAGAAAAATTAATGGATATAATTAGAGAAGATGATAATAATTAAGAGGTAACAAAATGAAACCAATTGACAAATTAACAGCAAAAGAAATAATCCAAAAATATGAAGATATCAAAGAAGAGATCCGAATAAAAACCGAAGAATTAGAAATATACAAAAAACACGTTTACGATATTGTCTGGGAAGCCGATGATGAACAATTATCTACATCAAATAATCTCTTCAAAATCCAATACAAACCAAAATGGAAATTTACAGACGAACTTGAAGCACAAGAAAAAGATTACAAACAAGAAATCAAAATATTAAAGACGGAAGAAATTCACGCAAAATTAGCACAACAAATTTCTGCCGGCGGATATCTCGTAATGAAACCCAAAATAACATTACAACATATTCATTAAAATTCAATCACAGCAAATTCTATATAGAAATATTCACTTTTATTCATTTTAAGCATACATTATACCTAAAAAACAATTTAAACGCAAATTTGCCCCATTCTCGTAAGTATTCAATATAAAACCCTATTTTAAACGTATTATTAAGCATTTTAAGAGTAAACTTCCAATTAATTGACCATTACAGGAGAATATGTTTTACAATTCGTATTCTTTTAAATAAATGTTATATTTTCTGTTTTCTATAGGAACATCTTCGCAAAAACAATAACAAAAAGAATAATAAAAGAAAGAAAGAGGTTTATAGCATGGGTTTATTGCCATTAATAATAGAACATCAATAATATTTAATACTTAGACCAAAAAATGTTCATCGAGATAAAGAGGTTTATAGGGTAGATAGTCCCTGCTTTTTTGTATTGCGTGTTTGTTTTCCTTTTGCCGTGCAGTTTCTTCTGTGGTTTCCTTGTCCCTGAAGAAAGAAAGAAAAGAAAGAAAGCTATTTGTAATGATTACAGATTTGTAATGAATACAGGGTTGTAATGAGAAAAAAGTGAAAAAAAGAAAGAAAATGCTTGACATTACTTTCAATTATAGCTATATTTAGTATAGATGAAAGAAGAAGAAGAAAATAAAAAAGGAGTTTTAAGATGAATGAAGAAAAATTAAGCGAAATAGGAAAAGACTGGAAAGTGAAAGGTTATCATAGAATTTATTTTGATGCAAAAAAATTTGCTGGAGTAAAAGTAAATTGCTACAATGCAAATTTTTATAATAACAAAAACTTCGCTGTATGGTATGATTGTAATACCGAAAAATTTGACTTTAGAGCTGATGGCGTTGAAAAAGATGCACTCAAAGCCATTGAAAATATCAAAAACGCTGCAAAAAAATAAAAATATAAAAAGAGAGGAGAAAAATGACAACAGAAGAAACAAGAACAGAAGACTGGAGAACGGAAGGATGGAGAACGAGAGAAAGAGGAACGGAAGAAAATAATAGAGGGAGAACAAGTCCACATTGGGAATGCAGAGAAGTAGAAACGGCGCTGCAAGTTATAGCGCTTATGGAAGAAGATGATAACAAAAACAAAAAAAGGGGACAAAATGAAAACAGAAAAATTAAACCTAACAGAAATTGCAGTAAAATATAATTGCAATATATTGAATGAGTTTGATAAACAAAATCGTCTATTCTATGGAGAAGAAACGAATGAATGGAGCAGGGATGTCAAAGACATTCCGGCAGTGGAAAAATTCAATGTTGAAATTGAAGATTGTTATGATATGGAAAGATTAAGTTTGGATGAGGAATTTATTACTGTGTATTCAAAAACAGATGATGGTGATTTTCTGAATCATACCGGATTTTTGTGGAATGCAAAAACACGAGTGGCTTCATTCTAATCCTGCTTTAGATAGGAGAAGGGGTATATTTACCTCTTCTCCTATTTATTTAAAAAAAATGAAAACAAAAAAGGAGATTATCATGAAATTATTAAACGAAAGTATTAGAACAAGAAAGGATCTTGCAAGTTATTGCAAGAGTATCAAAGCAATGCCGGGTAGTAGTATTGCAATTGAAAATGAAGGAGGGATGAACGCCCTACTTAAGAACAAAAACAATTATAATATTGCAAATTTAGAATGTCACACTTTCAAAGAATGGAAAAATTTAGGTTTTTCTATTCTAAAAGGATCAAGAGCCTACACTCTTTGGTCTGCACCTAAAGAGATAAAAATTAAAAATGATGATGATAAAATCATTAATAAAAAAGATAAAGAAGATGAGCACGAAATGATGTATTTCATTTGTAAATTGTTCACTTCTAAACAAGTAAAAAAAAATGAGGAGAAATTAAATGAAAACAATTAGAAATACAAAATTATTTTATCAGTTAAAAAAACAACCATATTGGATAACATTATTTAATGGCGATTTTATGTTCAAAGATGGAAGAATCCCTGTTATGTTGGAATTAGACCATATTAAAAATAAAGAAAATGGGATTTATTTCTATGGCATTGACCACAATAATATTCGTTGTGATTTTCGTATAATTCAGAATATTAAAAAAAACAAAAAAATAAAAAGGAGAATTAAATGAAAGCGGCAATAGAAGACAAACAAAATAACATCGGGTTTTATATTTTTAATGGAAGATATAAAAATAAATTTATTAAAAAAGTTAAAAGAGAAATTAAAAATTTAAGAAGTATTTGGACTTATGATGTGGAAAATGGAGTATTTACAAATACAAAAAATATTTATAAAGAGGTAAAAAAATGAATAAAGAAACTCAAGGTTATTTCGTGATTAGAAACAAATTTAATCACAAAAATAATGAAAATTACAAATGCTGGTTAGCAAAACTAACTGGCTATTCTAAAAAATATAAATGGCAAAGAAAATTTGTCATTCCAGTTAAATTCATCTCCGGTGAAAATGTAAAATACAAATTCACAATCCCAAAAGAAAACGGTTATTACGAGTTTTTCGAAAAAGCAGATGAAAACAAAATTCACTGTTATTTAATAACTACAGTAAAAAACCTTAAAAAAGCTGACGAACGCTCAATAATCTTCTTTGAAAAAAAAGACGATCCATTCCAAAAACTAAAACCCAGAATAACATTCTGCTAATTAGAAAATAATAACAAGAGGGAATAAATTCCCTCTTGTTATTATTTTTTTAAAGAAAAAAGGAGTTATTAAAAAATAACATTGAGTACAATCATATTTTTTAATAACAAATCTTACAATCATAAAATCAAAAATAAAACAAAAGAGTACTTTAGATTTATTTTTAATTTTAAATACAGAAAAAGCGGTATTTTTGAGTACAAAAATTATAGCTATTAATTTTTGTTTATACTTCAAATGGTAAAATTAAATTTTTTCTCAATTACTGATTTAGAACCAAAACCAAGAACATCGAGAAAGTTTGAAAAACAAGTTTTCCAAACATATAAGAAACAGCCCAAAACAATATTCCCCATAATAGTTAGTATTACATAATGGGACATTATATGAATTGCTCTTCTTGCTCCATTGTTAATAATTTTAATAATAATAAATACGAAAAAATAAATATCAGTTAATAAAAAATGGTAATTATAATTAGTCACAAGGCAACTCATATAATGCTACATTATGTAAACTAACAGAAATCAGTAATTGAGAAAAAATTAAACTAATTTTAAAAACATTTGAATATAAACAAAAAAAGAACAGGCAAGAAAACACCCCCACCCACCAATAAATTTTCTTGCCTTAAGAAAAGATAATGTCGCCCATTTTCAAACATCCTAATATAAACTTCGTTCATATTAGGATATTTAAAAACCCCCGACACCCCAAGCGGATAAATCCGCCCAAAAAAATGGAGTACCATTTGTCGCCCTATTTTTAGTAAAAAATACCCCGACCCCCCAAGCAAGAGAGAGGGAAAGTCATCTAAAACGGAATACCATTTTAAACGACTTTCCCTCACACTTGCCCAAAGCGGATAAATCCGCTAATTTGCTCAAATTTGCTTATAAACCAAATTGTTACCATTAAAAAAACAATTAATGGACATACCCCCGATTATTTTTTTTCTCAAGCGAGCAAACCCCCTACCCACACCCATTCTCAAAGCAATATCATTAATATATACTTCTTTAATT
>Ga0208769_1000313_pt1 | contig 24798 bp, 42 predicted proteins | sample AntAceMetag02UKC_FD_184768 | JGI IMG/M metagenome (GOLD analysis project Ga0208769, IMG submission 184768) | Saline lake microbial communities from Ace Lake, Antarctica- Antarctic Ace Lake Metagenome 02UKC (SPAdes) (version 2) | ecosystem: Environmental > Aquatic > Non-marine Saline and Alkaline...
ATTGATGGCAGAAAATATGATATGACATTAGTTTTAACTCCTGATGGTGTTTTTAGTGATTTTGAAAAGATAACAACACTTTTGTAAAAACTTAAACTATTTTAATAAATGCCTAAGAAATTGTTGAGGCAGAAGATAAACTCGAAGCACACGAAATAATGATTAGACAATACGGAAAAGAAGTAAAAATATTAAACATTACAATATATGATTGAATTAATAAACTTTGAAAAATAACAAAACAAAATGAACACTCATAAAATAGAAACCTTACAGGACATTATAAAATGTACCAACGAGAACAACCTCGACAGTTTTTTAAAAGATTTTAAGATTTTCTTGCAAATGGCGAACTCATTTAAAAAGATTGACGGCTTACAGGGTGAGCTTTCGAGGCGGTCAGTAGATCAGTTTATTTGGATTGATGACGGAGAAAATAATTATGAAATAAAACTTACAATAAAATGAAAGCTAACGTGTGTTAGCGTTTCGTTTTGAGCTTGGCATTTAAAACACAAAAGGATGAACTTATTTGATAGCAGTAAACCAAAAAAAGAACAGCAGGAATGGTTAGCGACACAAGGATTTAAAGAAGGGGATATTTTACAACAAGGATGTTATGAAATAATGAAAATACATTGGTATAAAGAGTATAAGATGTATGGATTAATTTGTAAAACTTGGCATTGTTTTCATTTTTTTGGTGATCTATATTATCCTGAAAAATGTAAAAAATATGAGTGCGTTGGCAAATGAACGCTAATGGACAGGTGTATGAGGAATAAAATAAAAAAATAGGGAGGTAAAAAAAGACAATAAATATATTAGAAACTTAAAAATTATAAAAATGGAAAAATTTCTATTAAATACAAAAGAAGATTTAGATAAAGCAATTAGTTTTTTTGGCAGTAAATATCTTAAACAATTAGTAAAAAAATATCCCTGTATTTTAGTAGGACATTATGAAGAGGATTGGGAAGCCGAAAATGATGGATATTCATTTGCTGTAATTACTGAAAATGATTTTAAAAAAGAAAGTGGAATAGTTTATCGCGGCGGGGTTTTTATCTAACGGAGCGTAAAACTCACTCATCGCTTTTGCGTGGGTGGGTAGTTCACTATAAAATTTAAACAAATGAGAGAAATAAAATTTAGAGCAAAAACAGTAAATACAGGCGAAATAGTTGAAAGTATGACAATTGCACAAGGCATGATTAAAAGAAAACGTGATAATTACTTTTTTGAAAAAGCACCAGGTAAATATGTAGGTGTAATTACTGAAACTATTGGACAATTTACTGGGCTAACAGATAAAAATGGAATTGAGATATTTGAAGGTGATATTTACCATCAAGGAGATGAAAATATTAAATATAAAGTCATTTTCAAAGATGGTTGTTTTATCGGAAATCAAATTGGAAACAAAAGTTTAGCAGGACTGTCGCATTTCTTAAAAGATATTGTAATAGTTGATAAAGTGTACAAATATTAGTATTAAGCCTAACGTTGAGTATAAGAAGCATGGCGACATAACGGGAATAATATGAAAAGTGGCAAAACTGGATGGTGCATGGTTGAGCGAAATATATACCGAAAGGCTAATATTCAAAAACCTAAGTATGTCTGTTTTATCTAAAACAAAAAACTAATGAAAAAACTAATTAAAAAATTAAGTTATGCAATTTGTATATTATTATTAACATGTACTTTTTGCTATGCGCAAGAACTTGTAATTATTGAGTATAATGATAATAAAATTTTAACTGTTAATCATGACAGTACAAAAGTAATATGTGGCGGGGCTGAATTAATTACTATCAAACTATTATTAGAATATGAAAAGGAATGTTATAATGATAGTACATCAGTATATTATTGGACTTTTTGCGATATGGGATGTTGGGAAGTTCCGTGTATAAAAGGTGATACTAATTGGTTTGGTCAAAAATGTCCTGAATATTGGATACATAAAACACCTATATTTTCTGATTTTTTAAAATGGATTCACAAAAATTATAGATAATGGCAAAAATGGAATTAAAACACAAAGAAGAAGTTAAAAAACTAAATAGACTGGAAAAGCATTTAATTGAATTAATTGCAAATACTGGTGATGAAGTGATTCAAAATAAGTTTTTAGAATGGCAAAAGCAAAGGACTATTTGCAAACTTGTGTATAACGAATGGATTGCAGAAATATTGAGCGGTAAGGAATAATTAACTAAATACGTCGAAATCAGATAAAAATTGACTATATTTGTAAAAAATAAAACCAATTATGAAAAGAGAAACTAATAATACTATAAGAAATAAGGTAGGGAATATAGGTGTTATTGTGCCCCGTTTTTTTATTAAATCAAAAACTAATAATAGTGAGTTTGCTAAACAATCATTTTTAGCAGTAACAAGCGATACAACTGAAGCCGCATTAATTATAAGAAAATTAGTTTTAACAGATAATTTTGAATTATATGATAATTTTGAATTATTAAAAACCTATAAAGGAAAAGGATTATTTGAACAGCGATTCAGTATTAAATTGTGTACACTAAAAATAGTTATTAATGCTTTAAGTAAAATATAAAAATTAAACCAAAAACAAAAAAATGAAAAAACGGAGTTTCTCTTGATTTTTAGAAAACAGACCCTCTGGAATACCCTGTTTATAGGTGTTTCAAAATTAGAGTTTTTAGAAACCGCAAAAGAATTTAGCTGAGAAAAAAGTTTTTGAGTTTTTATAAAAAGTGAAAAAGATTTTTTCAAGAAACAAAAGTTTTAAGAATTGAAAAAAAATAAAAAAAAATTTTCTGAAATATAAAAGTTTTCGTTTTGGAAAAAAAGTTTAAATTATTTTTTAATTAAAAAAGTTTTCACTTTTGAAAAAAAGTTTTTAAAAATAATTTTGGTTATAAACTTTTTGCATTTGGAAAAAATAAAATAAAAAGTTTTGCAAGAAAAATAAACTTTTATTTTTTAAAAAATAAAAATAAAATAATTTGAAAAGTAAAAAGTTTCAGAAATTAAAAAACCTTTTAAAAAAATAAATCAAAAGTGAAAACTTTGAAAACGAAAAAAAAGTTTTTGAGAAAAGTTTAAAAATAAAAAAGTATGTTACTGAACAAAAAAGTTTGATAAAGATGAAATTCGACCCTTTAAAACCCCTATAAACAAAGGCTTTCAAAATCGAGTTTTCAAAATAAATAATCTGTCAGTAAAAAATAGTAAAAAACATAAAATATTGATTATAAAAACATAAAATAAAATAAAAAAAGAAGTAATTAAGGATTTCAATGGAATTAGCCGGCATTTATTTCTTTAGGAAATATTAAGGTCAAAAGGTATATAAAAATAAAAAGCATGAAAACAATTCTAATCTATACAAACAAATCAACTTTCGTAAAGCGAGATATTGAAATGCTGAAATGCGAAGAATATCATTTTAAAAACTCAAAGAAGTTATTTATATTCAGTATTATTAAACAATTCTTTTATTTCTTATTTCACCCATATCAAAAATATATAATTTGGTTTTGCGATTATCATGCAATCATTCCGGTACTGTTTTCAAAACTATACGGAAAATCAATCATTTTAGTAGGTGGATACGATGCAATGAGTTTACCTGAACTTAGGTATGGAATCTTTTATAAAAACAAGCGCAAGGCGTTAATTGCTAAAATATCCTATTTACTTTGCAATAAGATTTGGGTAGTGGATAAATCATTAATAGAAGGTTACAATTCCTATACTAAGGTAAAAACCGGAGTAAGAAACTTTATGAAAATCCGAAAGGATAAATTTGAGGTTGTGCCGTTTGGTTATGAACTTTACAAACCTTTAGATATACCCAGAAATATTGATTTTTTAACCGTTGGAAACATAACAGATAAAAGAACATTTAAACGAAAAGGTTTTTATAAGTTTGTTGAGATGGCAATTCAAATGCCGGATAAAAAATTTGTGATTATTGGGGCAAAAGATTTATTTTTAAAACGAGGCTTTAATGGGATATATAATTTAACAGTTTACAAAAATGTTCCAATAAATAAAGTATTAAGATTAATGAACGAATCCAAAGTCTATTGTCAGTTTTCAAAAGCTGAAGGGCTGCCAAATACTTTATGTGAAGCTATGTTAATGGGTTGTGTACCTATCGGAACTAAAGTTAACGGAATCCCCAGAGCAATCGGAAAAACAGGAATCGTAACTAATAAAATCACAAAAGAGAAAATGTTAAAAGCATTAAGCATGAATGGCGAACCGGCAAGGCAACGAATTATGAAAAAGTTTCCAAAGGGAAAAAGGTTAAAAAAATTAAACTCTGAATTATGAACGAGATTAAAGACAATTTAAATGAGATTAAAAGAAAAGCAAGGATACTAAATGAAGTATATGAGAGCTTTTTAAATACTGATATTATTAGACTTGTAAACGAAACAGAAAAATTAATTAACAAATCTGTTATTAGTGATTCGTTACTTTCCGCTAAATATCTGACAGAATTACATACTAATTTATGTTATGATGACGCTGTTAGTTTGCTTAAATATTGTTTTGATAATACTATAAAGCGTAAAGAATGCTATGGCAATGGAAATATAATGCTTCCATTATGGAAGAAAAGTATTGAAAGTTAATCCATAAATAATAAATTAAATTATGACAGCATTTAAAGAAAAAAATAAAGACGAGCAGTATTACCAAGATGATGACGGTAATTGGATAAAGACAACAGAAGACGTGATTAATTCATTATGGATAAAGTGGCTTGGTGGTAACGCCAAACCTCAATATGAAGATAAGGACGGCTTTACTGTATTTGAATATTATAAAGAAAACGAATTATGAACTCACAAAAAGAAACAGCAAAAAAATACCAAGGCTTATTTAATTTAATGAGTAACGAACATGATTTAATTTTAACTGAAGCTGAAATGGATAGTATTATTCGTGAAGCGCAAAAAGTTGTAAAAAATGAGGATGAAAATGATGTTGAAGTTTTACAATTAAGAGATAATGAAAAATAGAATACAATAGTGTAAATAAATAATGTTAAATTTGTAAAATGAAAATCTCGGAATTAAAAATTAATCCATCAAAATACTAAAATGATTAAAATATTTTGTATATTTGTATTTGTGGCAAATATTAGTTTAGCGGCTAATATTACAGGAGGTTTAATGACTGTACCTCCTGCCACAGATAATAATAAAACAGTCAATAAATTAAAAACAGTCAAAATGAAAACAGAAATTTGGAAATCAGTAAAAGATTACGAGGGACTTTATGAAGTTAGTAATAAAGGAAATGTTAAAACAATACCTCATTATGTCAATACAAGATATAATAAAAGAGAAGTAAAAGGGAAAATATTAAAACCCACAAAGAATAATAACGGATATATTAGAGTAGGATTAAGTAAGAATGGGAAACAAATAATTTATTCTATTCATAGACTTGTTGCAATAGCTTTTATTGAAAACGTTAATAATTTAAGATGTGTACACCACAGAGATTCAAACAAGCATAATAATAATTTAGAAAATCTTGAATGGATAAGCATAAAAGATAATACTAAACGAGCTTATTTAGATGGTTTATTCAAACCAGTATCACCAACAAAAGGTAAGTTCGGAAAAGATAACCATAGAAGCAAACAAATAGCTCAATTTACAAAGAATAATGAATTAATAGCTGAGTTTGAGGGCGCAAGAGATGCAATGAGAAAAACAGGTATTGATAATAGATTAATATCAAAAGTTATTGCAGGTAAGAATAAAACTGCAAAAGGATATATTTGGAAATTAATAGTGCAAAAATAATGCTAAATGTCAAAATTAGATAATTTTAAAGGAAAAGAAGCTGAGGGTAATTTTTCAAAGCACCCTGAGAATATTGGTGGAGGTCGGAAAAAGAAAATCTACACCATTTTAAAAGAAAAAGGATACTCAGCAGATGACATTAAAACAGCGTTTGGAGAGTTGGCATTTTATACACTCAAAGAATTAAAAACCGTTTCCGATGATGAAGCAAAACCAATAATTACTCGCATAATAGCAAAACAATTTAATTTAGCTTTTACGAACGGAGATTGGAATAAAGTACGTGAAATTTTAGAACACGTAATTGGAAAACCAAATCAATCAATAGAGTTTGAGGATAAAACGCCAAAAGTAAGTTTATCAAAAGCAAAAACAGGAACGCTTGAAAAGTTAGAAAATGAATTAGATGCTTGATATTACATTAACAGATATTAAAATTGAATTGTCACGGCGTGGATTCTGGAAATACTGCAATACTTTAGAACCAGATTTTTACAAGCCAGACAGAGAACATTTAATTGAATTATGTAATGTATTAGAAAAATTCTATTACGGTAAACTTTTAAAAGAAAGCGGAGAGATTTATACAAAGTTAATGATTCGCTTTCCACCTCAGCATGGAAAGAGCCGCACCTTAGTAAACTTCACAAAATGGGTATTAGGTAAAAATATAAAAGAGAGGATTGTGACGGCCTCTAATACAGACAGCCAAGCCACAGACTTCGCACGTTATACAAGGGATGGAATTAGGGAGCAGAAAAATACACCCGATCAAATAGTTTATTCGGATATATTTCCAGACACAAAAATCAAAAGAGATAACGCCTCAGTTCAAAAATGGGCTTTAGAGGGCGAACACTTTAATTATTTGGGCGTTGGTGTTAAAGGTCAAGTAACAGGAAAGGGTGCAACTCTGAGAATAATTGATGACATTGTAAGAGATGCAGAAGATGCTTTGAGTGAAAACGCAATGCAGAAACTCTGGTTATGGTTTTCCGGTACGTTTTCAAGTAGAAATGCACCCTCAGAAGGTGAAGAAATAAAAGAGATATTTTGTGCTACATTATGGGGAGAAAATGACCCTCAATATATCTTACAAGAAACCGAAGGTGAAGATTGGTATTTAGTCGAATCACCTGCATACAATCCAGAAACAGATAAAATGCTTTGCGAGGACTTACTTTCAAGAAAGGCATACGAAAAGCTAAAGAAACGAGCTTATATTGATCCACATACTAAAATGATATTCAATGCAAATTATAGATGTTTGGCCATTGGTGACAACGAATCAAAAGCATTTCCTATTGATTCAATAAAGACGTATAAATCAATTCCAACGGAACTAAACGAAGACGGAAAAGAAGTAATTCAGGGTTGGGAGTTTGCATACATCGACACAGCAGACGAGGGTCAAGACAATTTCTCAATGCCTATCTTCCAAGTAATTGGAAATTATGTGTATCTCAAAGATGCTATTTTTGACCAAGAAAACCTCACTACCCAATTAGATCAAGTCGCAAGCAAGTTAAAAGAGTATAAACATTTCGTGAGGATAGTAGTTGAAACAAATGCCGCCGGAGCGTTCTTTAAACGAACCTTACAAGAAAGGCATCCAGAGGTAGAGTTCTACGGTCAATGGTCAAAGACTAATAAAATAAGCAGGATATTAAGCTATGCAGGAATTGTAAAACTTTACTTTCTATTTCCTGAAAATCCCAATCCTACGACCGAGAGATTTATGATGCAAGTCTTCAAACTATTAAAGACTTCAAAAAAAGAAGATGACGCACCGGATAGTTTAACAGGAGCAGCGGCACATCTTGAAAGGCATTATAATTTATTTAGAGAATAGCTTGTTTATTAATATTGAATTGATTATATTTGCATTGAACTAAAACTAATATTATGAACTGGAAAAAAATAAACACACCTGAAGACTTACCGGAATTAGATACGATGGTATTAATAGCATACGACGGTATTGTAACAATTGGGAAATTAGGTAATATTGAATGGTCAATATTGGATAAGTTCGGGATTGTTAATACTGAAATATATTTGCATAAATCCAGAGTAACACATTGGATGCACAAACCTTTGCACCCGTAATAAATAAACCAATAAAATATTAAACCAAAATTTATGGAAAATAATAAAACCAAGCAATTAACAGATTTATTTAATAATATTTTAAACGACCCTGAATATAAAAAGTATTGTGACTATTATAGCTTTACAGATATTGAAAGCGATAAAAACATAAAGGCATTTATTATATGGAAAAGTTTTGGAATGAATTTAGGCTAAAACTTGTTTTGTTTCACCCGTGGAGCAATCGCATTTTAGTATTGATAATCAATTAATTAAAATAAAAAAATTATGACAGGATGTACACATATAATAGATTTACCGATTCCCATTACTGAGAGCGTAAATTCAAGAGTATTAAGGCAAATAATGGATTTGCCCGATGGATTAAGAAAAGAAATAAGGCTATTAGCAAAGCAATATGAGATATTAGCATTCTACAAAATGCCTGATGATACTTCCACATTCCATCCGAATATAAAACTTATGATTAGGCGACAACCGTATATTTTAGAATATAGACATTTCGGAGGAGATGAGGTATTTGAATATAAAATTGAAGCTGAAAGATTAATGCAGTAATAAAAAACTAAGCTATGAAAATAACATGTCCATTAGAAGTAGAAGTATTAATAAAATATCATTGTGACCCAGAACCTGATATAGATTTAACAGCACCAGCATACAGAGATACTGTTGAAAAATTTATATCATTAGGTATTCTTATAAAAAACGCAAGAGGTGAAATCAAGCCCAATAGAGAGGCAACACAAGCCTTTATGAATAAGTTAGAGCAAATTGTTTTACCAGCTCAAAAATGGATTTAAACTAAAAAACATGACCAAAAAAGAACAAATACAGGATTTAATATATCAAACATGTAATCCGTATAGAGATTATTTTAGAAATAAAAGCAACGAAGTATTTTATGGAAAATATAACTTATATGATTTAATTGATGAAACTCCGGTAAGTTTACTGGTAAAACCATCTAAATTAAAAGAAGATTCTGTTAAATTAAAGGTTGCATTGCGTGATGATATTAATAAGCCTTTTGAAAATAGATGCCTTGAAGTTTCAGACTTTAATGTTATTAATACAAATGCGCTTGATGCGATGCCAGTATGTTTAATCGAATATGGTGATGGAAATTATGAATTGATAATTAAAAAAAATGCAAACAAATTGCCTGTTAATCTACAATCTGGGGAGTTTATAGAATTTAATATAATACAAAGAGATATGATTAACGACAATACATTATATGCTTCAGGATTAATTAGAGTCGAACAACACTAAAACCAAAACCATGACTAAAAAAGAAATAATTGAAGTAATATATAAAGTTGGATTTAATGATGGATATAGCTTTGCATTATGCGATGAAAATTATGACTTTGATAAGTGGTATGAAAAGAGCGGAAAGAAATTAGTTGAAAAATTAAGCATACCTACCAAACTACGTATGTATTTTATAAATAATTCTAATGGTATTTTAGTTAGTTTGCGCCTTGATAAAAGGATTGCAGAGACAGAGGTTAAGAAACTAAATAAAAACCATAAATCAGGCGGATTCTATATATCAATACACGATGTTACTTTTTAATAGAAAAACTAAACTTATGACTAAAATTAAACAAATTATCGACCCTAAGATTATAAAGAAATTTAAAGGACTTAACGTAATCTTAAAAAAGATTGACAAGTTAAATGCAGAATTAATATCACTTGGCTTCAATTTTGAAAAGGAAATACTAATTGCTTACGAGGAATGGATTAACGAGTATCCAACAAAAAAAGAGCAAGAGGCGCAAGTTGATACATATTTAAGCGAAAAGTAAAAATTATGGAAACAGGAATAATCGGGGATGCGAAATACAAAATACAAAATAAAAATAATATTATTCAAGTTAAGGCTAAGGCTCTGGACTTTAATAAATGTTCACAAATAAGAAGGCTTGCTGAGAGAGGTAAGAAATGGAAAGGTTACAGGGTCGAACAAATGGAGTATGGATTATCTGGTTTAACATTAATTCATATCAAAAAATGAGATTAACAAATAATAAAACTAAAGTTAAAATCACGACTAATAATAAAAGCTGGGTAGCTCGAACTATCGGAGTGCATCGCTCAACTATACACCGATGGGCTAAAGAAGGGAAGAAACAAGTCTATAATCATTTTATACTTAAATTTTAAATTATGAAAACAATAACAGAAACCGAAAAAATAATAAAAAGTAGTTCATTCCATATTACAAATATTACATTAGGATGTAGTTTTGCATTAGGATGTCAAGTATGGAAAGTAAATGGCAAAGAAATATATCTAACAGATTATGATTTTACTGAGATTGAAACCTATAATACTGTTAAGAAAGAAAGAGATTTAAGAGATATAGACACGTTGCTTTTTTTCGTTCCAAATAAAGGACGTATGTATATATCAACATTCGAGCTAACTAAAGAAATACTTAATGAGTGGATTGATAAATTTGAAACCAATATAAAAGAAGAAAATATAAAAATTAAACAAAGATTTAAAAAATAAACTCTTGAATTATATCAGGATGTATGCAGAAAACACAATGAACACGAACAATATATTCCATAAATAAAAAGCTATGAAACCAGAAATCAAAAATATATATGAAAGCGGTTTAAAAGATATACTGTTTTTAAGGTCAATGAAGGAAATAGGAGGCATACATCAGAAACCAGAAACATATTCAAGCGATTTAGATAAACAGTTATTTACTGCGGCTTATTTCGGATGGTTAGTTGGGCGACATGGTTTGGCATGGAAACAATATTTATAAATTTAACAGATTAAACAATTGAATTATGAAACCATTTAAAGAAAAAAATAAAAATGAGCAGTATTACCAAGATAAAGACTTTGATAAGATTTGCGAAATACTAAGATTTGATTTTGAATGGAGTAATCCAGATTGCCTAAAAGGATTAAATGATATAATAACAGCAACTAAACAGCTAATCAAATCCAGAGAAAAAGAAAAATATTGCAAATGTACGAACGAACATTTTATTAATGATGTAAAATTAGTATGTAAAAATTGTAATAAAACAATGAAATTTAAACTAAAAAGCTGAAATTATGAACAATGATTTAATATTTAGAATAGCCAAAACATTAAGATATGATGAGTTAAAAGAAATGAACGTGTATCTAAAACAAAGAATAAATTATATTGAAAACAAAAATAATATTAGTGTTAAAGATTGGCTTCAATTAAATAATCATAAGTTATCAGTAAGATTATTAAATTGTTTTAGGGAATATACTTATGTTTACCCTAATGATAAAATAAATGATATTACACAAGATAGAGCGTATAAGGTGAATGGAATAGGGAAAAAAAGTTGGGCTGAATATAAAAAAATAAGAGATGAATTAAACTTGTAATTTTGACCGCCTAACATCTATTTATATAGCTCAATAGCATTTTTTTATAAGTTAATTAAATAATAAAAGTGTTGCAAAATTTCCCAAAAGTGTAAATTTCCCAAAATATAGACTATTTTTACATTTTAAGAAATTAGTCTAAAAATGGGATTTATACTAAACGATTTAAGAACGTTTATAAAGCTGAGGCGTGGCAATTCTGCCTTTAACGTCAATACTCAACAATTACTTTCAAATTACAACTGGCGAACAGGGAAGCCAAGTTGGATTTCTTTAACCACTCCGCAAGATTTTGAGAATGCAGTACGTCATAATCCAGTTGTAAAAGCAGCTATTAATTTGCTTGCGAAAAGTTCAAGCAATGGGCGTAAAGTAGCAGTAGATATTAAAACAGGCGAAGTAATTGATTGGAATACAAATGAAGCCACAAAACACGCTTACAAATTATTAGTTCTACGCCCAAATCCTTTACAATCAGGAAAACAATTTGAATTTCAAGGAAGATTTTATATAGAAACATTTGGAAACAGGTATGTCCGCGCGAATATGCCTATCGGAATGGATAAAAAAATTGACTTACTAAACATACAGACTTTATTTAACTTACCTTCTCAATTCGTAGAAGTAAAAACAACCGGAAAGCTTTACGACCAAATCGACTTAAAAGGAATTATAGAATATTACGCCTTAAATAATTATAATCCTATTAAAAAATATAGTCCAGAAGAGATAATCCATTTTAATAAAGTCAATATCTCTAGTGAGATGGCTACAATAATGGGTATTTCTCCACTCGAAGTCTTAAAAATGCCAATCACTAATACTCAAATGGCATTTGAGGCAATGAATACTATTCTGAAGCATAGAGGTGCGCAAGGTATAATATTCCCACGAAAAACTGATGGACAAGGCGGCTCAATATCTCTGACACCCGGTGAAAAAAAAGATGCTAAAGACCTATATAAAGAAGATTATGGGTTACTAAGCAATCAAAGCCCGTTTAAACTAGCTCCATTCCCAATGGATTATATTAAAACTATAATGAATTCTAAAGAACTTGGAATTTATGAAGAGTTTTCTAGTAATGCAGGAATGATAGCAAATGAACTTGGAGTTCCATTAGCGTTAATTAAAACATATATTGGTGACTCAACATATCAGAATTTAATACAAGAAGTTCGTAGATTATATCAGGATACTACTATGCCGATGGTAGCCGAGGAGGATATTGAATGGACAGACCGATTAAATACTACTGAATACGATTTCAGAATTGAAACCAGATGGGATCATATTCCTGCTTTGAGCTTAAACAAAAAGGAAAATGCAATGACATTAAACCTAAAAGGTAGAACTGCAAAAGAGGCTTATGATAATAATACTATAACAGTAAATGAATATCGTGAATTAATTGAAAAGAAACCAGTTGATGGAGGTGATGTTTACAAAGTTGAATGGGACAAGAAAAATAAAGTTAACCAAAACCAAAATAATGGAAACGAATAGAAAAAGATTAACCAAAGAAGAAATTAAGAAAATAAAGAAACTAAATGTTGAAAAAATGAAATCAGTTAATAATAGAAGTATTGTATTGAAAAATGTATAAATTTTTAAAAATATCGTTTGTGGCGATTATTAGTTTAGCGGCTAATATTACAGAGGGTTATTCGATTGCTCCCTCTGCCACAAATGAAATAAATGCAATCGTTAAAATAAATGCAATCGAAATGAGTAAAAGATGTTCAATATGTAATGAAGTAAAAGAATTAACAGAATTTTGTAAAAATAAAAATAAAATTCTTGGTGTTAAGTCTGAATGTAAAGCATGTAAAATAATAGCTGATAAAAAATATAGAGATAATAACAAAGAGAAAATAATAATGTCTAATACGAGATATTATAATAATAATAAAGAAAAAATATCATTATATAGTAAAAAATATTACTGTGGAAATATAGAAAAAATATCATTAGCTGGCAAAGAATATTCAAAATTAAATAATAGTAAAAGAGCAGCCAGAGTTAGAAATAAAAGGAATAGTGACCCTGTTTATAAATTAAAAAGTAGATTCGGGTCAATAATTAGTGGGGCAATAAAGCGAAGCGGGTACACTAAAAAATCAAGAACATTTGAAATACTTGGGTGTAGCTACGATTTATTTATTAAGCATTTGCAAAGAAAATTTACAAAAGGTATGACACTTAATAATTATGGTGAATGGCATTTAGATCATATTATCCCAATCTCATCAGCCACAACAGAAAAAGATGTTATTGAGTTAAATCATTACACAAATTTTCAGCCACTTTGGGCAAAAGATAACTTATCTAAGAGCAATAAAATACCAGACAAACATCAGTTAACGTTAATATTATGATTTATAAATGTAATACATTAGGGAAGGAATTTACTTCTAAAGATGAATTGTTTAAGGCTTTAAAAGCTAATGAAAAACAAATTATTGATTTAAAAAAGAAATCTGTTCAAAAAAGTTTTTTGAAAGGACAATTAGCACCTTCAAATTGCATTTCAAAACTTGATGATATAACTAAAGGAACAATAGGAATTGATTCTGATTATATTTATCCAGTAATAAATACTACAAGGTATTTAGACCATCATGATGATGTTCATTTTGATGGACTCTGGAAAAAAACTATGAATGACCAAAAAGGGAAAATACATTATACAGCAGACCACCAATTAAAAGTAAGAGAAATTATAGCATGGCCAGAAGATGTTGAAGTATTTACTAAAATGATTTCATGGACTTTAGTTGGCAAAAATTATTCTGGGGAAACAGAAGCGTTAATATTTAAAATAAAAAGAACAGCACTAAAAAATAAAGAAGCAACTGAAGCTATTAACGAGCAGAGAAAATTACAAAACTCTGTTAGCATGAGATATTATATAATAAAGTTAGCGATAAACAGCAAAGATAAAGAGTATGTAGCTAATAAAGCATATTATGATGCAAATATTAATAAAATAGCAAATATTGAAAAAGCTGAAGAACAAGGCTTCTTCTTTGGAGTTGAGGAAGCTGCAATTGTAGATGAAGGAAGCTTAGTAATACGTGGGTCAAATGATGCCACGGCAATAATAACAGCAGAAACAAAATTAAATTCGAGTTCATCCCATTCTAATAAATTAGATTCGGGTTCATCTCAAATTAAGGAAGTTGAGGCTAAACAAAGAAATTTTTATTTAACATTACTAAAAAATTAACACATGAACAAATGGATTAAAGACGGCAAATTTACGCCACTTTCTGACTCTGAATTGAAAGATTTTGAAGTAGGGGAGTTAGCATCGTATCACGCCGCAAAAACAACCGATCAGGTCAAGACGCTTATAAAAGAATCCAAAAAAGATACAATTACAGGCAAAGAACTTGATAAAAGAATTGAAAACTTAAACAAAGACATTAAAAAAATGTCAAACGATGAAATGGCTAAATTAAAAACCGATATTGATAAGGTGGTTCTTGATTTAAGCAAAGCAAACGAAGCTCTGGTAACACAGGGAGCGGAAATGAAAGCACTCAAAGAAATAGGTAAAGCACCAAGCAACCAACCTAAGACATTCAAGGGCGCATTGAGAGCAGCTATAATGGAGCAATCTGACAAGGTATTAAAAGAAATTGATGATAATGATGGTAAAAGATTGTCATTTAAGGATTACTTGGATAATCATGATAAAACTCCAAAATTTGTTATGAAAGTAGCTGATATGTTGGAGTCTAATATCGTGCAAAGTGAAGTTAGCTTAGTACGCATGACAGAACTTGACCCTAATAGGGTTGGTATTCCTTTGACTATATATCCACACGTTTTGGATTGGATGCCGAAAAAAGGTATTAAGAAAGCCAACATGTCTGTTTTGGTCGTATATGATTATGAAGATGGTGCTGCTACTAAAACAGAAGGTTCAGCTTCAACTCAATCAGACTTCCTATTAAAAACTGTTGAATTTAAAGCATTTTATATTGCTACATTTTTTACTCTTTCTGATGAAACACTTGATGATTTGGATGAGGTTATGGATGAAATCAATATCACAGCACCGAGTAAAATACTTGATAAAGTCGATGGTTATGTACTTGGAACTTCTGGAGATGATTCAACTGCAATAGCTGGTTTATATACAGCAAATAAACATACAGATTTTGCAACTTTAACTTATACCGCTACGGTAAATGATGCTAATATCATTGATTTAATTGCAAAAGCTAAATTACAATGTTCAGGAAGCAAATATCTTGCTGATGCTGTAATAATGCACCCTACCGATATTGATAACATGGGAGCTTTGAAAGACGCTAACGACAATTCAATATTAGATCGTAGAGTTAAATGGGATAACTTAGGTAATCCTTCAATGGTATCAGGAATGAAAATCATTGCTTCAACATCACAAACAGTTGACACGCTTGGAGTGGTAGCTTCAAAACAGTTAATAATTGGTATGAGAAAAGAAATGACTTTAGAAATTGGTCATAATGCTACCGACTTAACAGAAGGTCAGAAAACAGTTGTTATTAAGATTCGCCTTGCATTTGGTGTAAGAGATAAAGCAGCGATTATTTATTCAGACGGAATCGCAGCAGATGTTGCAGCTATTAACAAAGTATAAAAGGAGGAAAAGATGAAAAAACTATTAACAATATTATTTGTTTTATTTGCAGTTGTGGCAATGTCACAATCGTCAAATAGTGCTACTGCATTTGTTGCAGACACGACTACTGATTCCGAAACGGAATATTCTGTTATAGCTTCACATAGAGCTTTGACATATAATTATATTATAACTATTTGTGTTAATGCAACAAACGCATCTGGAACGGCTGTCGTAAATGCAACGCCTCAAGGTTCTATGGATAACACTACATTTTATGATATTGCTGATGCCGATACGGTAGCAACCGGAGGAGCTTCTGGAGATGCTGAATTTGAATTCTTAAATTCTTATTGGAGATATTATAGAGTAAAATATATTTCAACAGGCTCAGGTGTAAATTATCTGAATGGTTATTTGGGTGTAAAAAAGAAATAACATGAACTTAAAAAAACAACGCAGACAAAAGCAAGCTCTTGAGTTGATTTGTGAAATGTTAAAACTCACAGATAAAAAGCTCAATGACTTTATCGAGTCTGGTAAAATTTCAGAGCTACCGAAAGTTAAAGAGCCAAAAGCGAACACTAAGAAAAAATAAATGAGTTTAATCAGTACTTCATATTTCGTTAAAGATATTTCACTCCCTACGGGCGAATTTTCTAATTTAACAAATGATATTGTTAAATACGAGCCTGAAATTTTAAAAGAGGTTTTAGGTTATGAGTTGGGGAAGTTGGTTATTGCTTATGATGCAAGCGCATCATCGCAAAGAATAAAGGATATTGTAGAAGGAAAAGAATACACGGTTAGTTATAACGGACGTGACCAAACTATTAAGTGGAATGGGTTAAAAAATACTGAGTTAATCAGTTTAATAGCTTATTATGTTTACTATTGGTGGCAAAGAAATAATATAACAAGTACCTCAACTACCGGAGAAATAAAACCTAAAAATGAAAATTCTATCATCGTAGGGGCTAACGCTAAGGCGTGCGCTGCATGGTATAGAATGCGAGAGTTAATAGGTTTCTCCGGTCAGAATAAGCTTGAACCTTCTTTGTATAATTTTTTAACGGAATATGAAGATGATTACCCAGAATGGATTTTTAAAGATGTTGGAAGTATAAATATATTTGGAATATGATTTTAGTTGAAATTTTTGATGACATAATTGATAATCTCAGGGATACTGGCACAATTACAAACGTGTCGGAAGCTGCGGGAATAAGCACATTAACCTCTATTAATTCATTAGAGGCTGATGAGGTTATTACTATTGATTCTATTAATTATATTATATTAACTGCTTCGAGTACTAAATTTACAATAACTGGAACAGGAATAACAGCTACGACATGGAAAGCTAAAGCACCGTATTACGATTACGGTCATCCAAGAGAAATCTTTAATACTTTATCTGAAAAAACTAAAAATGATACTTTTAAATATCAAAAATATCCTTTAATTTTTCTTTGGTTAGATATTGAAGAAGATGTAAATGATTACAGAACAATCGAGGAAGATGTTATGATTGTCATTATTACTTCAACAGAACAAAACTACAAAGCGTTAGATCGCACAGATAACATTTTCATACCAATTTTGCATCCTTTATACGATGACTTGATGAAGTACATCAAAAGAAGTATGTACGTCACAAGTAATGAAGAGAGTGATAATAAATATCACCACAAAAAAAAGGATAGATATTATTGGGGTACTGAAGATGATTTCGGAAATATGGGAAATATCGGAAACGATTTTCTCGATGCCGTTGTAATTAGCGGTTTGAATTTAGAATTAATTAAATGTAAAACACGATAAAATAAAAATAAAATGAGCTGTAAAACAGGATATTTTGCTGGACTATCAGATGTTATTTGCAAACTTGGAAAGATAAATGGAATTATGTTGACTGAAAAAGGTACTACCTTCACGGATACTACCTTTGAAGCAGAATCCACTCACCATGCCGCAATAGCTGCGATTGCCTCAGCAAGCAGAAACTCAATGGTCTATCCGGTAATAAATTATGAGAATACTACCGATGATGTGACCGTTCAAACGTCCAATCTTGGATTTAAAGATACGGACGGGAAACCACTACCATCAATGCTTTTACATATTGACGTAGGTGTTGGTGACTATCAAACCTTAAAAGGTCTTGAAGGAAAATTATTTGATGTGGTATTATTTACCGATCAAATGCAACAATTAGGAACACGTAAAACCACTATAAGCACTATTAAGGGCTTCAGGGCTAAAATAGCATTTAAATATGATTTACCAAAATCAGATAATGGTCAATTACAATTTGCTATGTATGTATTTTTCAGAGCGCAAAATGAGTTTGAAAACCTTGTATTTGTTAATCCAGATTACTCTTTTGCTGACTTAGTCGATTTTGTACCAATAGGACTTGATTTGCGAGTTACGACTGCTTATAACACATCGACAGGTATTGTAGTTGTAAAAGCAACAGTACGAAGCACAGGCTTAGGTAAAACAGGTTTATTAGCTGCTGATTTTGAAATATTAGAATCAGTTTGCGATTTAGCTCCGGCGGTAGTGACATCATTAACTGATGACGGATTAGGATATTATTCTATATTGATTCAAGATTCTACCGGAACACCGGAAAAACTTGCAGCAGGCGAATGGTATAAATTACAGGCTTCTGATGAAGATGCGACACCGACTTACAATACTTATCAGAGTAATGCAATGAAAGAAACAGTAAAATAAACTAACATAAAAACTATATTAATATGGGAAAACTTAATATTAATCCGGTAATGGTTAAACTTACTTTTGCTAATTTCAAGAAATGGCATAAAAAACACTATCCGAATGATACCATGACCGCAGAGGAAAGGTATTTAGAGATTGGTGGAGCTTTGCCTAAGAAACCTAAAACTAAGGGGGTTTAGTCCCCCTTTTTTAAAATGGGTATTCATGCGATAGCTAAGCGAGCGAGAGAGATGAACGTTGATTTATTAGTTGCTGAGGCAATCGATAATAAGGAAACTGATTTGGTAAAACTTAATCAGAAACAAATGCTTGCTCATAAGCTATCAAATGATAAAGATTTTGTAAATTCTAAAACTGGCAAAAAAAAGTTGTCTTTAGCTTATGCAAAAAGAACTCATAAAACATATCCTAATTTATATGTCGATGGTACTTTTCAAAGCGATATGTTTTTAGAAGTTAACGAGAATGATAAAACTTTCTTTTTAGGTTCATTTTGGAATAAAACAAAATATCTGACAGGGCAATATTCTGAAAAGATTTTTGGAATTTCGCCAAAGAACCGCCCGAAAGCTCAAAGAATATCATTAAAAGAATTAAGTAGAATTTATTATAAAAGATTATTAGGTGCTTAAAACAACTCACACATTAACAATCAGATATTATTCCTTGTTTGAAAAAACAGGGGATTTGAAATATTTATTTGACGGCAAAGTTAAAAGCGTTGATACTTCTGAATTATTACAAGAAATTGCAACAAGATTAAACGGAGAAAACGAAAACTCTAATAAACTTCAGAAGGATTTTCATAAGGTAAAATCTCAATACAGGGTTCAATTACTAATCTTACTTTATGAAGCTGCTTATAACTTAATGGTATTACAAGCCGATGTAAACACGTGGAAGGAAATAATCGGAAAAGAACCTACAAAATTAAAAAACTTAAAAAGGTACGTAGATAAAATAAAAAGTCAAACGGGAATTGAAATTAAAGAAATATCTGACCTCGCAGACTTAAAAAAGGAAATTCAAAGATGGGTGGATAAATTCGCAGAGGTATTCCCTAAACAAGATAATGACCCGAACGGTGTAACTTTCATGCAAATAGTTTTAGGAGTATTTGCAGCCTCAGGAATGAATTTGAATTATGAAATGTATATGAGTGACTTTTTTGAATTAAAAGACCAAGTAGAATTATTAAATAAACCAAAATGAAAAACAAAGGATTTAAAGTTATATTAAATAATTTCATTTTTTTAGAAGATACAGCTAAATCATTTGCAAAAATCTGTAAAATAAATGCTTTGTCACTTGATACGATTAATGAAATGATTAACGTAATTTATATAAAAAGTAACGAAAAAGGATTACAGGAATTTAAAACAATTTCTAATGATTTGCTCGATGAATTAAAAAAGACTTTAAAAAACAGAGCAAAAGAAATGAAATCAAAATCTGTTTCAATAGAATATTTAAGCGTTGCAATTAGTGTAATTAAAAAAAGGTTTAATTAATGGATAACATTAACATAATTGTCCCAAAAAAGGCGACTGATTCAATAATCAAAGCAAATAGCGAGATTATTAAATTAGATGCTTCATATTCAAAGCTGTTAAAACAAATTGAAACAGGACAAGCTACGTTAAAAAGTCAGGGCACATCATTTCAGAAAGTAAACGAACATCAAAAAAATACAAAAAAAATAACCAAAGAATTAACAACACTTGAAAAAGAAAAATTAAAAGTACAAAAGCAACTAAAAACTACAACTGCTCAGATAGCTATTGTAAACGATAAAAATACCCGTTCACTTGTAAAAGGGAAACTTGCTTTACAAGAAGACCGAAAAGCAACTAAATTATCAATAAACGCAAAACGTCAACTTGCTGGCACAATGGGCGGCTTAGAAGCTAAATCAGCGAGATTAGTAAATATTATCAAAAAAGTAAATCTCAATACTAAAATAGGTCAAGGAAGATTTAAGAAACTAACTGCTGAAATGGGGCGTAATCAATCACGCTTAAATCAAATGAATGCTTCGATGAAACGCTTTCAGGGAAACGTTGGAAACTACAAGTCAGGATTAGCAGGGATTGGAAGCTCTTTAAAAGGATTAGTCGCAGGATATTTAGGTGTGACGGTTGCAATTATGGGCTTAGTAAGGATTGTAAAAAGTGCGATAAAAACAAATATAGAATTTGAAAAGACTTTTACTAATGTTTTAGGATTGCTTAATGAAATTGATAAAAAGAAATACGGAGAAATATTAAAAAAAGGTTCTGCCGAATTAATCCAAAAATATGGTTTTGAAGTCGCTAATGTTAATAAATCTTTATTTGATACAATATCAAATGGAATAGCAGCCGGAGATGCAATAGAATTTTTAAATAAAAGTTCAAAATTAGCAATCGCAGGAAATGCAGAATTAAGTTCAGTCGTAAAGGGAGCTACAAAAGTTTATGAAATTTATAAAAATGAAGTTGGTAGTGTAGATGAAATTTTAAACGCCTTTTTTGTTGGTCAGGTCAAAGGAGCTACTGATGTGGAATTAATAGCCAATAATATTGGTAAAGTTGCATCAATCGCACATTTCGCAAAAATACCAGTAAATGAATTATTTGGAACGTTTGCAGGATTAACAAAATTTCTTGATGGTACTGAAGAAAGTGCGACTGCATTAACAGCAACTATAACAGCGCTTCTTAAAGTAAAAGAAGGGACAGACCAAGCAAAGGTATTTGAAGACCTAAAGATTGAATTTGGAGCAGCAGCAATACAAAGCAACGGTTTATTAAATACTCTTTTAAAAGTTGCCAAAGCAGCTGAAACAGATGCCGATAAATTATCAATATTAATTCCGAGTATCAGAGCTTTAAAAGGAATCGCAGGATTAACAGCCGAATCAATCGCAGAAATTGAAAAAAATATCCTTGCTTTAAATGATACTGAACAATCTTCCATAACTGTTCAAAAAGCATTTAATGAACAAATGGAAACACAAGATGCGCTCGGAAAATCGTTTAGAGGCTCATTAAAAGCTCTATCAATTGAAGCGGGTGGAAGTCAAGAAGGATTAAAAGGAATAACAAAAATAGGTATTTCGTTAGTTGACTTTTTTACTAAAGCCACAAAAAGAACAAAAGCACTTGATACAGCCGAAAAAGAGGCAAATAAAACAAGACTAAAATCTCTTAAATCATGGTTTTCAAAGATTCCATTACTAGGTAAGTTGGTAAAAATAGAAGAAGAATATATTGAGATTGAGGAAAAAATAATAAAAACCGAAAAGGAACTTGAAGCCGAAAGAGCAGCAATAGCAAAAACAGCAGCGGATAAAGCAAAAGCAGCATCAGATAAAAAAATTGCAGAGGCAAAGATTGAACAGGAAAAAATATATCAAATTAAAAAAGGTTTTGGAGTTTTAACCGATATTGAAATATATAATCACGAACTCGAAGCACTTAAAAATAATAATAAATTTGCAATTTTAAGTGAAATAAATAAACAAAAAGTAATTTTAGATTTAAAGAAAAAATATAATCAAATTGCAGAATCAATATATGTAAAGGAGTTTGACGTTTTAGAACATTTAAGAAAAAGAAATAAAACGAGCGTTGAAGAATTTATAATGGACGAGGAAGAAAGTTTTAATGATGAAGGCGAGTATTTGGCTAATAAATGGAAAGAAACATACGACGGGCAACTAACATTATTAGAAGCTAATCTTAAAGCAGGACATATTTTGCAAGTTGAATATGATGATAAACTCGCTGAACTTAAAAAAGAAAATACACAGAGAGAATTAGAAGATGAAAAAAGTCTTAATCAAGCAAAATGGGACTTAGCATTTCAAACAAACGAAGCAATTTTTGATATTATTAGCAGCCGGTTAGATGCACAAATGCAAAAGAATGAAAGTGCAAGGGAGAATGAACTTGAAAGGGCTGGTGAAGATGCTGAATTAAAAGATAAAATCAATACCAAATATGATAAAAAACAAGCTGAATTAAAAACTAAGCAGGCAAAGGCTGATAAGGCAGCCGCTTTATTTGCAGCTTCAATAAATATAGCAATGTCAATCACTAAATCACTTGCTCAATTTCCATTACCATTAGGATTACCGATGTTATTAATGACTTCGGCGATGGGAGCTTTACAATTAGCCATGATTGCAGCACGCCCAATCCCAAAATACAAGCAAGGAACTAAAGGAAAATATGATACTGAGGACACTTTCGTAACCTCAGAACCAGGAGCAGGAACAGAATGGATTGAAAATGCTGGTAAAATAATAATGACAACAGAACCGACCATACATAGAAACTCAAAAGGCTCACGAGTTTATAAAGATGGCGAATTTGAAAAAATACTCAATAATAAACAAGTAGGGTTTGATAGCAGAGAGATTGTAAATGCTTTAAGTGATAATTCCAGAGTAATTACAAGAGCAATAAAGAACCAAAAACAGCTAATAATCGAAAACGGAAAAGTAACAGGATACCGTCAAAGTAACTATACTCGCAAGTATATAGAAAGGATGACCGAATGATTGAGATTGGAAGCAAAACACCGAAAAAATATAAATTTGTTTTAGAAACAGGAAACGGGATTTATCAATTAGATACTGCTATTATTGAGTGGGCTGAGATGAAAGTTGCTTTTAAAAGAAGTAAGGAATTTGGCGGGGTGTTTGCTGAGTTTATAATTGGGACGTGTACTTTCATAGAACAGGGAAAAGATGTTCTTAAAACTCTTTACGATGAGTATGGAATAAGAGCAACTGCAACATTAAGGATTTATTATTTGAGTAGAACGACTTTTGAATATAAAGAATTTCCAACACCTTATAAATTAGATTTTCTGACTTACAAGCATATTAAAAAATCCAAGTCAACGAATGCTGTTCAGATAAATGCTTTACCTTACGGTTTGATTACAAAATTAAATCAAAGAAAAAGTATAAACGTAGATTTAACAAGAACTGAAAGCGTTGGAAATATACCGCTAATACCTTATTCAAATTTCAGACCTCTTTTGAATATTCCTGCAATTAATGCTTATTATATTACTAATTGGAAGAACGAAACAGACTATATAGAAACAGTCGGGGGGCAAAAAATAGTATCAGTTCCAAGCGAAGTAATAACATCTGATTTTACTGAATCACAAACCATTGCCTATAATGGTGATATTTTAAGGAGTGATGTAGATTATCACCATTTTAAAACGTCTGAACAAGATAGATTTATTACTATTACTGCAAATTTTAAATATAAAATAAATGGTTTATTAACTCGTTCAGCAACATTATATTATGCTGTAATAAATTCGGATACTTCAGTGGCTGATACAGCAATAGTATATACTTGGGTTAGTGCTTATGAAGGAATTATAAAAAGTGTTTCATATAATAAATCTGTACTTTTAACAACCGGACAATCAATAATGTTTTATTTGGTAGTAGATTTGGCAGTAGCTCAATTTATAGACTTATATATTTATGAAAATTCTATAAATATGAGTGAGCCTTTTGTTCAGTCACCTTCAAAAACGGTAGATGGTTTTCCAGTTGCTCAAGCAATTGAGCGTAATTTGCAGCTTATTACAGATATGCAATATCCTTTTTATTCTGATTTTTTTGGATTTACAAATATGATTAGAAATATAGCAGGGGATTATTATACAAGCGAAAACCAATTAAGATTTGCTCATATTCTTAATGGGCTTTCAATTCGAGGTTTGATATTATCAGATACAAATAACGCCCTTACTTCCAATTTTACTAAACTTTTTAAAGGATTAAATGCTCTATATAATATCGGTTTAGGAATTGAAGAAATTGACGGTTATGATAAAATAAGAATTGAAGAACGTGCATATTTTTACGAAGATTCTGAGGGCTTGGATTTATCTGATCGGATTAGCGAATTTGAAATACAGGAAGAAGTATTAGGCGAACTGGTTTATTCACAAATAAAATCAGGTTTTAAATCTTATGAAGACGAGGCTGTAAATGGACGTGGTGAATACAACACCACAAACGAAAGAACCTCAGACGTAGAGAATGATAATATTTTTAATAATATTAGTGATATT
>Ga0208769_1000318_pt1 | contig 24580 bp, 30 predicted proteins | sample AntAceMetag02UKC_FD_184768 | JGI IMG/M metagenome (GOLD analysis project Ga0208769, IMG submission 184768) | Saline lake microbial communities from Ace Lake, Antarctica- Antarctic Ace Lake Metagenome 02UKC (SPAdes) (version 2) | ecosystem: Environmental > Aquatic > Non-marine Saline and Alkaline...
ATGGTCGTTATGATCTTGTTGTTGATACAACTGACTGGGCAGATAATGGAGCAGACTTCTTCATTCAAGCTGGTCAGGATTATCTTGATCGTTACTATCATAATCCTAAAGCTAACAATACAATATTTGAAGAGCTCGCTGCAGGAGCATGGTATACTACTTTTGCTAAATGTAGAGCAATAAAAGAGGTCTGGATAAATAATGCTGAGGGAAGATCAGAGTTGACAAAGAAAGATCTGTCATGGCTCTATGAAGAATACTCATCCTTAATAAGTGCTACGGATAGAGGAACTCCTCTTTATTACTGTCCAGCAAGACTCAGATCGACTGAGAATACAGATCAGACATCTCTTGGAGCTTTCTTTAATTATGTCAAAGATGACAGCAATGCACTGAGAGGAATTCTGATTTTTGCCCCACCTGATGAGAAGATAGTTGTTGAGATACAGGGACTGTTTTACTCAGATGCCCTGACGATAGATGCTTCTGAGAGTTATTGGTCTGAGAACTGGCCAGCAATTCTTATCAAAGCAGCTCTTTATCAGGTTGAGGTGTTTAACAGGAATACTGAGGGAATGAAAGATTGGAAGTATGCTATTGAAGATGAACTTCTTGGTCTTGATAAGGATAATATAGAAGAATCAATTTCTGGTGTTAATCAGATTATAGGATAACTGGAGGATAAGATGGGAGATAAGCGAGCACAGATAACTATCAAGGGCAAAGATTCAGAAGCTAAGTTTAAACATCTTGAGGTTATTCTTAAACGTTTGGCAAGACGGATGAATGAGAAGGTTGTAGGAATTATGCCTCCCTCGATTATATTTCAGTATGCTAAAAAGCCAGAGCCTGATGGAGTTCTTCTCAGAGGGATATTTCCTTCAGGAGAGCTGACAAAGATCTGTCTGGCCATTAAGAAGTATAATACTAAGAAGGCAGTTAAGTTCATATGCAATCTTGAGACACGAGTCGGCATCGGAAAGCAATTTGTATTTGAAACGCATAAAGAGCTGTTGACCGAAGATATCAATCTCTCAATAGATGATGTTGGATTCTTTACCCTTCGAATTGATCTGACGTCAGCTGATATTAATGAGAACAGTCCTCCTCTGATAGAAGATATCTGGACAACAGCTCTGTTTCAAGTAAAGCAATCAGATAGTAAAATCAAGACCGTTATGCTTGGGGAGTTAGAGAAGCTGGAGGATCTCAGTGAAAGAATTTAATTACAAGCTGAAAGATACTCTCTTTGAGGGACTCAGGAAGTTTCCTAATAATCCAAGAGAGAACGGCTCTGTAGTAGAATGCCATAATCTTGCACCAGCAGAGAATGGTCTGGAGCTTCATGATTACATATACTCTCTGAATGAGGCTGCCAGCTTTGGCGGTCTGGGAAGTGAGACTGCAGTTGCTACAACCAGAGACATTACTATTAATGTAGCGGATTTTGTGAGTGATGCAGATCTGGCAACTGTGACTGTGTTTATAGATACTGTTAATAAGGGTACTACAGATGCAGATGGACTGATAACCATTACTGATGTTACAGTTGGTAGTCATGCTATTAAGATGACAAAGACTGGTTATGAAGATTCAGATACTGATACTCTTATCAATGACTTCATTATGGTGATATAGATATGGCTTATACTCCCAAGAATAATTTTAACTTTCAGATGAAGAAGACTGGAACTGGTGATGTAGGATTTAAGATGGATCTTCTTGCTGAAACTGTAGATACTTGTAATGATCCAGAATACTATTTCAGAATTAATCCTACTTATGATAGTCTTTATAAAAGTGACTCTAAAGAGATATCAGTAGTTGGAGGAGTAGGAGACTTTAGTTGGTCTATTATAGGTTCAGGTTTTAGTTTAGCCTCTGCTACAACTTCTGCTAGAACTAATACTGTTAGTACAGATGCTACTGTTAGTACTGGAAGTAGTGCAGTTGTTACAGTTGTAGATAGTTGTGGAAATAGCATTAGCAGTAATTTGAAAGTTTGTTATAATCCTTGTGATGATATAACTGATGTATCATGGGATGATGTAGTAAGTCCTGAAACTATATCCCCAGATGACTCAGTAGTAGTAGCTATTGCAGATGGTAAAGCACCTTATAGCTGGAGTGTGGAAGGAACTGGTTTTACCTTTGCTAATGCAACCACAACTGAATTAACAAATACACTAATTACAGATAATATAGCTTGTGGAAGTGGTATAATGACAGTTCTTGATGCTTGTGGAAAAACAACTACAGGTTATATAAGAAGTACAATAGGACAGTGGGTTAATGACTTTTCGATTGAAGCACCCGCAGATATCCCGATACCTGCTGGATGGACTGGGACATCTTGTTCCTCTTATTGTGGAGCAGGTGGAAGTTATTATGGCAATTGGAGAGCTTTTGCAGAAAATTTTGGCTATTTTACTAATATTCATAGATCGAGTAGAAACCCACAACTAACTGGATGGTGCTATTCAGAAGGGTGTGCGGACTTTGCTGGAACTATATATACTTTTGACGATGGTTATCAAGTTACATTAGAAGAATTAATCATACAAGATACAGATCTTGCAGCTTGTCCAAGAGGATGTCTTGGCACTCGTTACAATGTTGGAATAGGTTTTTTCTATGGTCAGAGGTGGAAATGCTAATAAAAAAATTACTCGAGGCTTTCAGTTTTACTTTTGGACAACTTCAAGATATAGTTACCCTAATAAAGAATCTTGAGAAGAATGAAATATCTAATCAAGAATTCATAGCTTATATTAAGAAAGAAAAAGTTCTACGATTAGACAATAAAAGAAAAATAGCGAATATAGAGAAAAGCTCAAAAATCCAATGGGAGAAGAATGCTCTTAAGTGTGTTGAGTGTGGCTCAATAATGAATCTCTTTCCAGTTAACTCTAATAAAGGAGATCAGGTGGAAGGTAATTTTAAATCTCAGTGGTTCTGTCCTAATTGTGGAAATGATAAGTTTAGTAATAAAACAGTTAGGGAAACTATAGTTAAAATAAATAAGGAATAAGAAATGCCAGATACAATAATATCAAGTTGTGGAACATGGGATGTAACGTGGCCTTATCCTCAGGTCTTCTTTGGAAAATACTACACGCTGGCCTTTGCTATCGTAGCAGCCGCTGATGATTGTTCTGCAGGAGTTCCAGCAGCTAACGGAAATCTTGTCATGTATGAACTTGTCAATGATGCTAACACATGGACAGCTACCGCCATGCATGACTTCGGCAGCCCCTCTTATATTGATCAGCTTGATGTAATGGACTTTGGACAATTCTATACAGTCTCTGCATTTGGTTATAACGCAGGCACAGCAGTTCATACAACTGTTAGAAGAAATCCAGGTGTGGCAGCTCCTCTCATTACAGCTCTTGAGTCAACCAAAGCGCCGAGATTTATCTCAGGATGTAATCTTAATGGTCAAGCGGTTATTGGCGGAATCTATTCAACCAACGCAACTTGGAGTGATCTGGGTCTATGTGGAGTAGCTTGGTCAGCCATTGGATATTTTGACTTCCGGCCATATGATGCTAACAATGTAGCTGGTTATCGTAGGATGCCTTGGGAGAATGGAGGCAAAGGAATTGTTTATAAAGTTAAGCATCTTGGCAAGGGAGTGATAGTATTTGGAGATGGTGGTCAGGCCTTTCTTTATCCTGCTTCAGCACCCGCCGTTACCTTTGGGATGCAACATCTTCCTGGGGCGGGCATCAGAAGTGGGAATCATGTAGCAGGTGATGCAAACACTATCTGTTATATAGATCGTAATTATGATCTCTGGATGATAGGAGCAGACCTTAAGGCTCAGAAACTTGGATACAGAGAATACATGAAGGCAATGGTGACTCATGCTAACCGAACCATCATAAGCTATGTTCCAGCTAAAAAACGATTCTATATATCTAATGGTATTACAGGTTATGTTCTGACAGAACACGGCCTTTATACTACAGATCAAATGGCTACATCAGTTGGAGATTATAAAGGAACTCTCTGTGGCTTCTGGGCAGACGGAGCTGACGTTGAGATCAGACTCAAAACTGACAGACTTGACTTTGGCTCACAAGGGTTGAAGACTCTGGAAGGTCTTGAGTTTGGAGCTGGCTATGTGGCGACAGGTGGTAAGCTCTCAGCCAACATAGAACACCTATATACCTATAACACAGCATCTTTCACAGCTCTTGGATGGATGGATCTTAACCCTCTGGGACAGCTCTCAACACCAGTAACTGCAAGGGAATTCAGACTTGCTCTCAAAGGAACAACATACAAAAGCGCCACTTTTAATCTTGATTCAATAATGGCTAAAGTTAAATTCTGTGATAAAAGGGCAATAAGGGGATTGATGAGATGATAATAAGACTTTCAACAGAACAGATTTCTACACATTGGGAAGCTATTAAGGATATGCTCAGTAAGGCTATTCCTGACATACCAGGACAACTCGCTAATCGAGACAATAACATTCTCCGTTCTCTTACAATTGGAGAGCTTGTATGCTGGGTTGGGTATAAGAAGCTTGCAGAGAAACAGAATGAGATAATATGTATGCTCATTACTCGAATCATCTATGACGATATAACAGGCGTACGAAGCCTTCTCATATATTGTCTGGCCGGATGGGAGACAATGGAATTAGATTTCTATGATGAAGGTCTTAAGACCCTTCTCAATTATAGTAAGGAAGCCGGCTGCTTTCGGATACTCTTTTACTCAGAAGAACCCCGCATTCTGAATGTAACCACAGCTCTTGGTTTTAATGTAGATACCCGATACGGAGTGTACAACATACCTTCGTAATAATTCCGAACGAAGTGTTACATGACTGGTCAACGATACCTCATTAGGACGATCACAGATTTTGTTAATGTTTCTATTTTTTGTTATTAAATATGCTTTTTGTTTAGCTTTAACTCATGAAAATTTCAATAGTTTTTTGCCGTAGGCACCACGGTCTGTGAGTGCCGAAGGCGCGAACAAGGTAGGAAAAGGAATACTATGAGAATATATAATAAGATAGTAATAGATATGAGTACTCTGAAAGTTCTCGAAGAAGACTCATATGAGTATGAAGGAGAAGTTGCTGAGTGTAAGGGTGGTGGAGGAAGCTCTGGTAGTTCTTCTGGTAAGGTTGACTATCCTGAATACATGAAGACAATGCATGGAACTTGGTTGACTGCTGTTGCAGCTGATATAGTGACTGCTACTACTGGAAACAGTCCTTATTATTCTGCTACTGCTTATGATCCTGCTACTCCTCTTGCAGCTATGGATACTGCAGTGTGTGCTTTCAATACAGTTGTAGATGCATTGAGTAATGAGAGTGACTGGGATTCTGCTATGACTCAGGCAAAGACAACTGTAGATGCTCTGATTAGTGAGACTTACATAACCGCTGATATTGCAGCCTTTGCAGATGTTCTTGATGATCAAGTTGATAATGTTACTATACCGAAGTTTCAGCGTGGTATGCAAGATATCAATGCAGTTCAGTCTTCAGCCTTTGCTCTTGGAGAAGCTTTGATCTATGGAATGAGAGACAGAGATGTAGCTAAATATACATCCGATCTTAGATTGAAGTCTTCTTTGCAGAGAAATGAGATGATAATACAATCTGCAGCAACAATGCTTCAGGCTCTACTTACTCGAGCTGAGCTTGAGAAGGCTGTAGCTCATTATTCTCTTGAATATAATCGTATGTTTATTGCTGCTACAAAAGATCAGGAAGATCGAGATCTTCAATTAGATGAACTTGATGCTAAGTGGGATCTTGAGATGTATCAATATGGAGGTAATATGATGGCATCTATTGCAGGTGCTGCTACAAGTCAGGGAGCAGATGCTCCTAGTCAATCATCTTCTGCTATTGGTGGAGCTCTGTCAGGAGCTGCAGCAGGTGCTATGATAGGCTCAAAAATAGGGGCTATTGGAGGTCCTATGGGAGCAGGTATGGGGGCAGCTTTAGGAATTTTCTCGTCTTTCTTATAATATAAAGGAGGTTTTAAAATGGCTGATGGTAAATGGGGAGGTCTTTGGGGAGCTCTCGGTGGTGATGAAACTATAAATGGTGATGTTGTTAAAGGTGCTCCAGAGCAACTATCTATTGGTCTAGATATGCTTGGTCAGGGATTTGATCCAAAGAATGTAGCGGCTGGAATTGGAACAGATCTTGGTAAGAGTCAACTTGCGGCAAAGGCTGAGACAGCTGGACAGACACGCTCAAATGATATGTTTCAGCAGCTTCTGAAAGCTATGACTCCTGGAGATAAACCAGGACCTACCAAACTTACAACTTCTATAGGTAAAGATGGTACAGGAATTGATTATAGTCTTACAGGATTAGCGGGAATGGATCAGCCAGTGAAGGCTCCAAATGTAAGTTCAGGAGTTGAGACACCTAAGATTCTTACTGCTGATGACTTTATGAAAGATTTTGGAGGAGGAAATATCTAATGGATGCTACATCTTTTTTAGAAAATCCTAAACCAGCAGCCCCTGTTGATCTCTCTGGATTATCTCCTGAGGAAATCAGAGGAGTATCTGGAAGTAGAATAGCTCGTGATCAAGGCATACAAAGAATGATGGAAATGCTGGCAGGTCAGGCAGGAAGAGAATCGACTATAGCTGCTCAGAAAGCCTCGGCAGGCTTGGCAAGAGCTAGACAGAAAGAGATTGAAAATCCTGAGATGTCTGAGATAACTGATCCAGTAACTAAGAAGACTTATAAAGTCAAACGAGCAGATATTACTAGTAGTCTTAAAGATATGGCTAATATAGAACGATTAGCTAAAGCCGGAGAACTTGATGATGAGAGGTTGAGTCAGCTAAAAAATACTATTCCTACAATGATAAATGGAAAGAGTTATAATCTCTCAACAGCTAATTATATTGCTATTACTAAATCTATAGCTGATGGAAAAGTAGCTGAGCAGAAACAAACTTCTATAGATAATCTTGCAGGACTAACTTTTAAACAGATGACAGATCCAGATCATATACAAGATCTTATGACAGCTAATCCAAATGCTTTTACTGCTTATATTAATAGTAGACGAGAAGGTCTTACACCTGGTGAGGAAGCTCGTTTTACTGGAATGGAATATAATCTTGGTCAGAAACTTTTTGGAACTGAAGCTTCGAAAGAGAATCCAGATGATTCAGATATTGCTTCTTATAATGCTATAGGTAGATCTCTTAAATCTCACTACGGTGCATTGAAAGTTCCTAAGACTAAGAAGTTTATGGGTATTGATAGATTATCTTCAGATCAGACTCAGGCTGTCTCAGTACCTCTTCCTCCTGGATATACAATGGAGGATGTTTATAGGGCTGCCAGATTAAAAAAGGTTCGTGTTCAAGATGAATTACTCAGAATCTATAATAACAATAAGGGAGTATCTAAATGAACGACCAAGAGTTCTTAGATAATTATAATAAAGCTACTGGTATAACTACAGATATTATTCCTCAGACACAAACTCTTCAGGCTCCTCAGACTTCTGTAGATTTGTCTATTACTGCAGAGGATAAACAGTTCCTCTCTGATTATGATCAAGCTATAGCTGGTACTGGAATTGAAACTCCTGCTCCTATTCCTGAATCTAAGTTGACTCCTGAGACAGTTCTAAACAAAGAGATGTCTCGATACACTGATCCTATGAACGCTGGAATAGAAGCTGCTACTCATCTTGGAGTTGGAGTTCTTGCATATTTTCCATCTCTTGCTGCAGGTGCTGGACAGTTTATTCATGATAAGAGTATAAATGTTATGACAAGCATGTCTGAAGCTTTTCAGATAGACAAGAAACAAGCTCTTCAGAAGAAACTCTCTAAAGCTAAATCACTTCCTGAGTATCAAGATATCTATAATGCAGATAGGTATGAGAAGGCTAAGCGTGAACTAACATTAGAGCAGATGAAGAAAACTCCTGAACAGATTAGAGCTAATATAGATGATGCAATGAGTTTAATTTCTGAGATGACTGTTGGTCAGTTAGAAGAACCTAAATATAAGTCAACTAAAGATGCTCTTAAGCTTGCAGATTTAGCACTATCTGAAGTTCTTTTATACTATCCAGCAAAGGCTGATAAATGGCTAACTGAGAAAGGTTTTCCGAATGCTGGCTGGATGTTTAAGTCAGCTGGTGAACTTACTATGTTTAAGATGATGCATTCTTCTGGTAAGGAAGTTAAAACTACAGTAAATAACTATATGAAATTCTTAGAGGATATTAGACCTGAGCTTTATAAACCAGATATATCTATTGAGAAAATAGAGAGTAGGACTAATGAGTACTTTGATTCTATTGATAAACCTGAAGGAAAAGCTCTTAAACGAGCCACAATAAGTCAGATGAAGAAAGCGCATCAGTATGCACGTGATCTTAAAATGTCTGAGGAAGTTAGAAGAAATCTTGCTGAAGAAATTACTGGTGTAAGAACCATGAAAAAGATGAATCGTGATACAGCAAAGCAATTCTTAGATAGACTTAGAGAAATGAAGAAAGATGGTAAAAAACCTGTTGAGACTACTAAACTAAAATCTAGATCAGAACTTCCTGAGGGAGAAGAATCAGATCTGGATATCCCTTATAGAGATCAGCCTGGTGGAAGAGTTCAGCCTATGGAAAGTATTCCTCCAGCAGATGTTCCTAAGACTATTCGTATGATGGGTTTAGATAAAGAAGGAATAGGTCTTGATTATATAAGAGATCTTTCAAAAGAAACTCAGGCTATTGCTTTAAATAAAGCTCCTGTTAAAAAGGGTATGGTAACTGTTTATCGTGCAGGACAGAGTGAGATTAGACAAGGTGATTTTGTTACCTTCTCAAAAGAATCAGCTAAGAAATACTTAGAAGGTGCTGGAAAAGAGGCAAAACTCTATACAAAAGAGATACCTACTAATGAATTATATTCACCTAATCCTAATGAAGCATTATGGTTACCAAGAGAGATAGAGAAGTCTACTAAGCCAGTACCTGCTGAACTCAAGACAGATGTAGCTTCTGAGTCAGTGGGTACTGAGGCTAAAGGAAAAGGAGAGCCTGATAGAAGTGCAGAAGTAAAGAGATGGGTTGCTGAGCAGGCAGAGAAAGAACCTACTCATGAAGTAGAAGCACGTTCATTATTTGTAGCAAGAGTAAAACAACTTGCTGATCTTACTAGTGAACAAGTTCAGGATCTTTTTTTACGTGATGAGTTTACAGAGACTATAATGTCTAGAATAGATGAGGCATTTAGAAGAGGTGCAGGTAATAAGGAGATAACAGCTGAAGCAAGAAGGGTTGCTGATGAGGTTATAAAGCGTCTTGGAAAAGAGAAACCTGTAAAATTAGCTAAGTCTGTTGAGATAAAAGAAGTAGAACCTGTTGAGCCTACCAAGCCCCAACCATCTAAACCTATCATCTCTGAGTCTATCCAGCAAGTAATCTCTGACGACATCATAATCGCTGAGGATATGGGTATCTATGCTAATGTTAAAGATATCATCACAGGAAAGAAAAGAATTGGAGTTGATAAGATCTTAACAGAGCTCAAAAAGAGTCCTGATTATGTTCAAGATATGAAGGACTTCGGTTATAGTGATCCTGATATCAGATCTGCTATTCGTGCTATCAAAGCTGAGGGTGGAAATAAGACAGCGTTGAAGCATATAGAGAATGAGCTTAAGGCTGAGACAGAAGCTGTCGAGAGAATTAAGACAGAGAAAAAAGCTAAGGTTGCTGAGCCTGTTAAACCTGCTCCTGAATCTCTTCCTCAACCTAAGCGAGTCGATCCTGAGACAGGTCGTAAGCCTGGGGTTAAAGAAGACCTAACCAGAAAACCAACAGAACCTGATGAGGTTGTTGAGGCCTACCTTGCTTCTCGAAAGCCAATAACTAAAGATGGTAAGGTGGTTAAAACAAAAGCTATTGCAAAACAACAAGTTGCTGAGATGGGTATGCAAGGAGAACTGGTTAAAAACACTGACGGGGAAGGCTGGGTAGTCGAAAAAGCAAAAACAAAAAAAACAAAAGCACAGTTAAAAAAAGAAAGAGAGTTGGAACAAAAACAGTGGGAGGAGATTCTCAAAGATGAGGAGCTTGGAGATCTTGAGGATCAGTTTGGTGAGCGGGTTGATGTAGATGTTGATAAGGTGGGAGGTGACAGGAGCTTTCCTTTTAATGAAAAAGGCTATATTGAGCTTGATACTAAACTCATAAAGGATATAAAGGATAGGATCAAAAAGGGATTCTTTTCTCGAAACAGAGCTATTAAGGAACTCCGTGTACGAGGAGCTACTGATAAGGATATTCTTAAAGTATTCTCTGATGCCTCTGTCCGTATTTTGAACGAAGGTAAGGAATCTAAATGGTTGAAGAAAGGACAAGATCCTCTAGCACTTCTTAAACGCAGAAAACTTCCTGGAAAGGAGAAGGGAAAGGCTCCTGCTGTTACTCGTGGTGAAGCTCATATGATAGCTACTATAAATGATATGCCTGTAAGGCTGACATCTGAACATCTCTCATGGGAGAATGCTATTAGGACATTTGAGAAACTTCCTCCTGCCGTAAAGGAGACATTTTATAGAACTGTTAAGGAGGGAGAGAGTTTAGCATTTGATCATCTTCGTGAGATTCTTAAACGTTCAAAGAAGATCAGGAATTCTGTACCTTACATAAGCCATAAGCGAATTGGGATTCATGCTATTGCTAAACAACCTGATGGTCTTGAAGTTCTTGCTCAGCAGGGAATAACAAAGATACCTAAGCTGAGACCTAAGGAAATCAAGGCATATGAATCTTTAAGAGCTATTTATGATGAGTTGTTTCCTCTTATTAATAAAGCAAGAGAAGCTGCGGGTGAGAAACCTTTTCCAAAGATGGAGAATTACTTTACCTGGGTACAGGATCTTATGCAGATTGAGAAAGTAAAAGATGGAAGTCTGTTTAGTGATACTAGGACTATTGAGAGTAAGATGGCGGAGCATAAAAGAGTTCCAAGCTTTCGCTTTGCCAAATTCAGAGCAGGTCCTGAAAAAGCACGTAGGCTAAGTCTTAATCCTTTCTCTGTCATGGATGGATATGCTAAGTCAGCTACTCATTATATTGAGATGGGACCCAGGCTAGCTAAGCTTAATGAACTCATGACAGAGAAATTTGGTATGGCAAAGAATGCTCCTAATGCTTATAACTTTATGAGACACTGGTTGGATTATCAAGCTGGTAAGATTCCTGCATGGGATATAGCTAATCCAAAAACCAGACGAGCTATGCAGGTTCTCAATGGTAATGTTGTTTATTCTCTTCTTGCTTACAACGTGCGATCAGCTCTGATACAGCCTGCCGCTTTGGCTAGCTCATATACTGTGCTTGGTGAATACTATATGGCAAAAGGTATTGCTCAGATTATAAGACCTGCTAAGTGGAAGATGGCAGGAAAGCTCTCTAATGTTCTTAATACAAGATCTCCTGAAGTAGCCCTATATGAAGCTATGCATATGGGAAAGAAACTTCCAGGTCAGGTTAAGCAGAAGATTGCTCAGGTTGGTACAGCTCCTTTGGCTGTTCTTGATAGTATAGCTGCTAGAATTACTTGGCTTGGTGCGTTTGAGAAGGCCACAAAGAGTATGAAGCTTGGAAAGAGGGAAGCTATAAACTATGCAGATGATATTGTTACAAGAACTCAGGCTTCTGCAGCTAAGAGTGATGTAGCTCCAATACAGAGAACTCAAATAGGAAAGACGATTACATCTCTCCAAACCTTTGTAATCAATCACTGGGGCTTTCTAACTAAAGATGTTATGGGAATTAAGAATGCTGACATAAAGAATCCTACAAGAGTTAAAAATGTTATTAGGTTTGTTCTGGCCACAACAGCTGTTAATGCTTTCTATGAGGATGTTCTTAAAATGAACTCTCCTAATCCAACTCCTATTAGAGCTTATCAAGAGAAGTTTGAGGAGACTGAAGATTCTGCTAAAGCCTTTGCAGCAAGTCTAAAAGAGATTGCTGAATATGTACCTATATTTGGCGGGCGTCTAAGATATGGAAGTGAGATAGGTGGACCTGTTATGACTGAGGCTCTTAAACTTATCGGTAAGGGAGATATGCAAGCAGCGATAAAACTTCTAGGTGTATCTGGTTCTAATCAGTTCTTTAAAATGCTGAGAGCTAAAGAACGTGGTGGATCAGGAGCTGATATAGCTCTTGGAAGATATGTAGAACCTCCAAAGAAGAAATCTACATCTCTGACTTCTGGCTTTGGAGGTTCTGGGGGATTGTCTGGTAAGATTAAAGATGATTAAAGTCCCATTTCTTTCAGCTTATAATAACATCTCCTGGTTGCCTTAACATCTACAAGGGCATCATGAGCACCTTCAAACTCTTCATTAAACAGAAAGCTATATAGCTCTGTAAGCTTAGGCCACTTATATTTTCCATAGCGACCAGGGAGCTTACAGAGCTCAGTTGTTGACTTCATGGTGCAGAAGAGAGGAAGTTTCTTTATTAATCTATCAAACTCCTTTTGTTGTCGTCTAAATAACATCTGGGATACAAAGTCAAGATCAAAGAATATGTTATGAGCTACCAAAGTCAACTCAGGTATTGGAGTTATCATATTAAGTAGAAGATTTGATATAAGAGCTTCAGATATTCCTCTCTTATTACACTCCTCAACTGATATCTCATGAACCTTCTGAGCATGAGGATTACACACTCTATCTCCTGCATAGATCAATGAGCTGAACTCAGTATAGATTCTATCTTTATCACTCACGATAAAAGCTAACTGCATAATCCATGACTGATCTGGATGATCAGGTGCAAGATCTTTCTTTAAGAATCCACTCGTCTCAGTATCAAAAAAGAATTCCATTACTCTTCCCCCTCTTCAAATGTTCTTATTATAAGATTAGACTCTCCTATCAGCCACTTAGATAACTCATCATAAGGTATGAGCTCTGTACATACAATCTCATCTATACCTGCATTAATTATCTTCTTAAGACAATCTTTACAGGGGATACAAGCGTTAAGGTAAAGAGTGGCTCCGATTGTAACAACTCCCTCTCTTGCAGCATTGGTAATACAGTTGTCCTCGGCATGAGCTGCTGGACAGATATGTAATCCCTCTCCTGACTTATATCCTAATCTCTGTCTAGGACACATAGTAGAATTACCAAACAGATTCTTACTATCTTTGAGAAGCCTGAAAAGAGCAACATCGGTTTTCTCACGCTCCTTACCACAATGAGATACACCTCTTGGAGGCCCATTATATCCAGTGGCCAGAATAGTATTATCACGAACTAGTACTGAACCTATCTTACGTGAGAGACAGGAAGACCAGTTTCCGATCTCCTCACATAGATCATAGAATCTATTATCCCACTTCTGCTGTCTTGTCATCTTTTTCCTCCTTCTCTGTTAACTTCTGGTAAATGAAACAAGCGTAATGAGCTATCTTCAACGCATCAAGCTTATCTTGACCAGGCCTAGCATTACGACCTGATCTCATCATGTATTTTCTAATAGCCAGATAGCAAGCATCAATAGACCATTCTTCCATCTGATCAAAGCCTGTATCACCATACTGAGGTACTGTGTAATTCTCAACATGATCAAGAACCTTCTCAGCAAACTCTTTCCACTCATAACCTTTCTTAGTTACAGGTACATTACTCATATTTCTTACCTCCTTTCGCTGCTTCCTTAGCATTATGATCTACTTTGATCTCAGCAGCTTTTTTAAGAATGTTACTAAGATCTGGTTTATCTAACTCAATATTCTTATTGGAAATATCTTTAATTAATACTTCATCGCTCTTTTCTCCTACAAGCTCTACAATCATTGACATAGCTCTGAGCATTTTCTTCATAGCTTCCTTAATAGAAGTATGCTGAGAACGCTGACTCATCTTAACAAGATCTACTGCGTTACTTGCGTGCTTTATCTGTTTCCTGATAGCTTCACTGTTCATGATTTCTTCTCCTTTATTTAATAAGCATTAATATATATGAAAATAGTTTCGGATTTACTTTTCTTAGCTTTTCTGCTATCTGATATATCTTAACTATATCTCCTAAGACCTCTGTTACCTCAAGTGGATGAGATACCGACACCAAACACTGAGCTTGCTTCAGCCACTCTTTATGCTCATCAAGCTCCCATGTCCTATCAATGGTATCTTCAAGATAATACTTACACTTCTTAGAAGTATTAAACTTCTCCATTTCCATCTCATGCGGAAGTCCACAGTAGATTGTATGTAAAAGATCTGCAATTTTCTTTAAGTCTGATCTAGATGTTGTCATAGGTTACCTTCCATCTTTGTCCGTTTTTCGAACGGAGTAATATGCTTTTCTATGTTTAAGATATACTTCTGTTCCTCTTGATATTGGAGCATGAATGAAGCCAGATGATCTCAAAGCACCAAGAATACTATCAAGCTCTTGCTCACTCACAAACATGAGAAATTCTTTCATCAGGTCTGCAGTTGAGATCTCCTCAAATCTTGCAATATAGTTCATAACCATCTGAATATTATCAGCCTGAGAACTCTGACCGACTCTATTAAAGACACTTGTCATCTTAACCTCTGTACTTTCTAGAAGTTTTATAGCTCTTAGAAGATCTCCCTCCTTAATAATCATCTCATTAGAGCGACTGGCAGACATAATCATAGACATCTTCATGATATGAGTCGGCCTACGCTCCCAATAACCTCCGAAGTGCATAGGATCAAATGGGCAGATATTTGGATAGTTCCCGTACCAGTCTGTCCATAGATCAAGAAAACCTTTGTCAATCTTAAAATCTCCTTTTAGGGATCTTATCATTGTCAGATCTTTTACTAGTTTCTTCTCCAAAGCCTTACCTTCATCTGACATGGTATAGAATGGGCAGATGACTCGCTTGAGGATTCCAGGTTCATATACGAAGATCATACGACTTGTTAATCCACTTCCGATGGTCTCAGTTGACATACTTCCCTGAATGAGCTCAGGTGTTGTCGCTCCAGCAAGGTTAAGAAAAACTCCTACGATCTCTTCCAATCCTCTGCTCACTGTTTCATACTCAAATCTATTTCGACAATCATAGAAGTCACAGAGATTTGAAATTAGCTCTTTGTTAGAGAATCCCAGAAACACTGTCAGCTCAGGTGAAAAAGCTGTGATCGAAGAATGACTCTCGAAATAACCTTGATCTGATTCTTCCTCAGTATTAGTACACTCACTCATACGCTTTATAAGGGCCTGTATAGATGTAGTATCAGATGACATTGGAATCATTAGTTGATCTAGGAAGCCTCTTGCAAAGCTCATTGCAGTACCCTTTCGAGCTTGTCCTGCAGGTGCCACTAAGACTACATAGAAATTAGGATAGAATATAATTGAGCCCCATCTTATCCGACACTTTCTCTGTAAAGCTGCAGCCATTGTTGAGACTGCCATCCATTGATGATATCTTTTAGGTGGCTCAGAGTGAAGATCCTCCATAGAGCCATGTGTGTAATCTATATAACTATCGAACCAGTCCGCTAACTCTCGCTTATCATTACTCATTCAAAGTCTCCCAGCTCTGCTTCAGATTATCTGTCAAGTTATCATTAAATTCTGGGTCAATTCCTTCTTCTTTATTCATATGAACTCCCATTGTCAGACCAGCAGGTATAACAAAGGTTCTACCGTTATGAGTTGTTAAAGGTTGCTCAAGGCTGCTCTTTATCAACCTTAACATTCTTGCATGTTCTTCCCAACCAATCGATAAAGGTATCTGAAAACCAATCTCATCATGAACCTGCCTAAGAAGTTCAATCGGCTCAAACAAATCCTGATTATAATAGATATAATTAAGACCTCTCTGATTGATGATATCTCCAACCGTGCCTTGTGGTATACAGGAATAAGCTTCCTTAAATGTTGCATCTGCTTTCTGACCAGATATCGCACCAAGGAAAAGAGTACTTCTTCCCATGAGATTCTTCAATGTCCTTCCATCTCTCAACTGTCGTTTTACATAAGTATGATATGATTGCTGAACACCAGGATAGAGTTTATGATAAGACATATAGATCAGCTTACCATCATTTTCTCTCAGCTCATTCTTAAGAGAAAAATTCCTATATCCCCAATCATAGTTGAATCCATGATCAGCTTTCTTACCCCAGAATCGCCAATTCTGAGTACCATCACCAAGAGGACATAAATCATAGACACCATGTTCTCCAAGCTCTTTCATATGATAGAAGACCCTCATAATCATTCGAGCTGTCTTTGAGTGAACATCAATATTATTCTCAAAACATTCTATCATATTGATAACCTCACCGACATAAGCAACAATACGATTCTCAGCTTGACTTAAATCAAAAGCATAATAAACATATCCTTCATCAGGGATTAGAAACTCCTGAAGATTATGTGGCCAATTCTGCTGATTACCACCAGTTCCCCAGATATTCTTACTTGATGATAGCCTACTGTATCTTGTACCGACAGGATTATATGAGCATCTTATTCTTCCATCACTATCTATCTTTGTCAGATCAAGATATGTTGATTTAAGCTTCGTATAATGTCTTATATTCTGAATAAGCTTTGCTTCATGTATGTCTTTTCTTATCATTCTCTTCATAGCAAGATCATCATAAGAATCCTTACCCTTGGACTTGAAGGGCTTAATATTCTTTTCACCATAGAAATAATCTTTTAGCTGCTTATGACTATTAGCATTCAGTGCATGACCAGCCAAAGCATTAAGTTTAATCTGAGCATCTTCTATCTTCTTCTCATAATCTCGCCCTGCAGTCTCCATCTTATGAACATCTACCTTCAGACCTCTCTCCATCATATATACAAGAGGCTCAATGAGCTTAGTCTGTGCCTGATAGATCTCCATGTTATTAGTTCTTTCTATCTCTGTCATCTGCTTTGGTAGGGCCTCATCACAGATCAATGCATCAGTAGCATTATACTGCCAGAACTTTCTGTATTTACCACTACCCTTAAAGAACGCTTTTCCATCTGCTTTATAATAAGGATGATCTGTCCAGAGAGCTGTAATGAAGTCTAAACCCTTCGGATAATCTGGCATCATAGTATTCTGTGCTATCATTGTATCATCAAGGTTAGAGACTCTGATACCATAGTTTCTCAGCAAAAAGTGTCCATCAAAGGTAAGATTCTGACCACAGACTCTGATTCGTGAGTCTTCCAGAACCTCTGCAATCTTCTTCCATATCTCTATTTCTTGCCTGAGAATGAAATAATCTCCACTACTTTCAGTAAAAGGAATACACATAGCATGACGATTGACTGCAAATGCAATACAGCTTACCTGCTTATGAACTCGATTCATGAAAACCTCAATATCATAGCTGATACGATTTCCTTCAAGTCCCTTCTGCTGAATATAATTAAGGAAGTCCATAGCATTGATGAAGGTAGGTTCGATTGAGACCTCACGATCTGTAGCTACCATCAGACCTGACTGGTATTTACGAAGACGTTTGAGGTCAAAGATAATTAGACGCTTGTTCAAATATTGATTGGTGGGAGCTATAACGGTAGAAGGATGAAGCATAGGAATAACCTTCCGGCCCTCAACCAGTGTACAATCAAGAAGACTTCCACGCCACTTGATAATTCCAACTCTACCTGTCAGAGCAAACAATGCTATTCCACCTATAGCTCCAAAGTATTTAGATGTTGTCTGAGATAGCTCCCACTGCAGGAAATCAAGGTATGCTTGACCAGCCTGAGACACAATAGGATCTGGAAGCAGCTTACGATTCTTATAAAGTTGAATATATCTGTCCTTATGATAGTCCATATCCTTAATCACGTTAGTGAGATAGCAAAGAGGTCTATCAACATTAGCTGCATTCAGATCAGCGTTAAGTTCATTTCCAGTAGGTCCAACAAACATCTTACGTTCACGAACTTCAATACGGCCAGGCTGCTCACCAATCAAAACATAAGGAGCATCAAATCTTCCTGCAGGAGGAACAGTTGTTTTAGCTCTTGGTAAGATCAAAATATCCTCCTTTCAAAAAAAGCAGTAAAAACAAAATAAATAAGAGCCATAAAACTAATATAACCAATAGCAATAAGAAAATCTAAAACTATATCATACCAGTCAGAGTTACGAATCTTAAGCCAATTCATAGCTATAACATCTTATGACATTTAATAATATAGCTCTCAAAATACTCTTTCGTAAGATCAAAGCCAATCGGTATCATCTGATTTTGTGCTGCAGCTATCAGAGTATTACCTGAACCAGCAAAAGGAACAAGCACGTTAGCATTGGGCTGTGCAAAAGTTGTGAGAACATCTGAAATCATCTCAATAGGACGCTCAGTTGGATGGACTTTCTGCTGTGGCGGAATAGGTTTGTAGCCAAAGACATTAGTCTGACCTGGTTTGGCAAGAGTGGGAATACCTTTCCTTGCATAGTAAAACATTTCATATGCTTTGGCAAGATCTCTTTCAGGCTGCATACACTGACCAGATGTCTTCTCAACAACATGACCATCTGATTCTTCTCCCTTAATCCATACAGCAGGCATACGTTTGTTCTTAAATTTAGTATCAAGAAGCCATTGATGTATAGCCTCAAACCAAGGTTCAGGACCAAACCAGCATATAAGCCAACTGTTAGGTTTGAGAACTCTATAACATTCTGAAAAAACTTTATACATAAATTCAGAATAATCCTTAGCATCTATCTCATTATAACCTGTGTAATTATAGTCTTTCTTCTGCTTCTCCAGATCAATAGCATATGGTGGATCAAGCTCAACAATATCCATAGTACTATCGCCGATCTTCTTAACGCCCGTAAAGAAGTCTTCTACATGATATGAGTTAATAATCTTCTTCTTAAGACTCTCTCCTTCACCAAGAGAGGCTCTGGCCTTAACAGCATCTGATGCTTGGATTACTTTCTTCTTAGCACCCTTTAAAGCTTTCTTTGCATCATCCTTTGTCTTGAATTGTTTCCAGTTTACATCAGGTGTAGCCTCCATCATCTTAGCCAGATTAATATCATCTGATAGAGCTCCCTTTGATTTACCCGTCATTCTTGCAAGATCAGTAAGAGAAAACCCTGGAGCATCTCTGGCCGTAGACATCTTTACGCCATGTATCCTCTGCTGGAGGTTAAGGATTCTTGACTTAAGATCACAATCTTCTTGCCAACCGAGATCTTTACGATAGAGATTCTCAGCGAACTCCAGAAGTCTTAACTCAAGCTCCGTCAGTTCTTTCTCATATATTCGACAGCTTATGAATTCTATCTCATTCTTTGTGTTCAGAAATTCAAGAGCCTTAAAGCGTCTCCCACCAGCAACAAGCAGGTATGGTTTCTCTGCTCCCGGCTTATTAACGGCTATTGAGATAGGCTGAATCAGACCATCTTTTTTAATACTCTGAACTAGAGATTCTATATCTCCAAGATCTTTTCTGAACCTCTCTCCTACCTCAATATCACGCATCAATACATCAGCTACCTTGATCTTACTAATCTTTAGTATATCCAGCATCTCTATTCTCCTTGATTTTTAAAAGTCGTTTAAGGATTAGCTCCCTGTCAGCATCACCCATCTTCTTCAGATGCTCTTCTATCGAGATTTGCTTATTTCCCTGCTTCTTAGCAACTGTCTTCCTTGCCACTTTTACAGGGATTTCTCGTCTCAGCTCCCTGAGATATCTAATGTGATTAAAGACTTCCTCATTAGACATCTCAGAGATTGATTTATGTAGGTTTTTAAGCGTCGCCATTAGAATGGATACTCCTTAACTAAAGAAATACAATCATCAAATAAATTCTTTAGTTCATTTCTTCCCCAGCCTGTCTTAGCATCTAATTTCTCAAAGAAGACTGTTCTGAGTATGTTTATATGAGTAGCATCTTTAGAATCATCTTCTATGGGTTTATCTAAAATATCTACTCCTCTTGTATTTTGCTCAATCTGAAGTAATACACTAAAAAGTTTTACTATTTGTCTTTCATCCATTATCTTCCTCCCTATCAAGATCCTTTTCAAAATAGTCTTCAAGATTAATAGCTTTCGCCATAACAATTCCGAGAGATTCCATGCCACAGCGTTCAGTCATCTCAATAAGCATATTGACTAAAGTAGAGACTAATTGCTGCTTCATGCCAAAAGGAAGCTTCTGTAGAAACTTCTGCTGTTTTATCGTTAGATCTATTGAAAGTCGTGGTCGCTGTGACATAGTTTTTCTCCTGTGCTTTGTTCGTTTTTCGTATGGAGGTTAATGATTATGCTCCTGTATAAGTAACATTTTGACATTTATTAGATTCAATAGTTTTAAGAACTTTCTAAATATCCACGAATAAAAGAGTCCTGTGTACTAGGAAATAACTTATCCATTTCTTTAGCATGTTTCTCAAGAACTGAGTTATTAGGAACTTTAAGTTCTCTGGGAGTTAATTTATTAGATAATGTTATCCAATCATTTAACTCCCCTAATTGAAAAGATGTACAAGAACTTTTGTATCTAAGTTTATCAGATCTCTATCTGAATCTTTTGCAAATATAGCAGTTGCAACAAAAATAGCATCTTTATCATCTTTTGCTATAACGGCTTTAGGCCCAAAGACTAATAATTCTTTTCCATTTTCTTCTGCTTTAGCTATTATTGCTACTTCGTATAATGGCATTCTTCTCACCTCCTTTGTGTTTAAGATGATTGCTGGGAGCAGGATTCGAACCTGCACGAAGGACTTATGCCGCTAAGCGTTTTCGTCTATCTCCATCCAGCGTGGATACGTCTGATCTCCAATGACAAGCAATGTCGGACTTTAACCGTATACTTGTCAATTCCGCCATCCCAGCAACTTTCATCTATCTTGGACTCAGGAATTTCTTCACTTTATTCTGCTCACCATAGCCCTCATCAGGTGTAACAATTAGAAGCGCATCGCCAGTCTTTCCAACACATTCCTCATAGTCAACCCGCTGAGTATAGTCAATCCCAAAGCATGTAAAAAACGCTTTCAGGTCCCATTTAGCCGCATTCTTGTCCTTTGCGTTAAGACCATCATGAGGAATACGCAGGAACTGTGAGAAGCTCTTTGCAAATGCTGCTTCTTCACACTCGATGATCTCAAACAGTGGCATGATATAAGGATCATCATTCTTATCCTTTCTCAGAACAGAACCTTTCTTATCTGTCTGCCAGTCAACGAGCTTAAGCGTATATTCTCCATCCTCAGCTGCCTGTGGTTCAACAGCACCATCCAAATCTTCTTCTCCATCTGTAAAATCTAAAAAACTTTCTCCCATGTTGATCCTCCCTTTCTTTGTTGATTAGTTTTCTAATCGGTTAATTATTGACTGTATTCTGGCTGTATTAAGTCTAACAGTTTCTACTATATCTTTTATGTCAGTAGCCACAATTACCAAAGGTTGTGAAATTTTCTTATCAACTTCCTCTGGTTCTGGAAAAGCTTCTGTTAGAAGATTATTTAGACGGTCCTCCAAAACACCTACAATATTATCTAGATCATTTACTCTATCTCTACCCTTACTAAGTATCTCAGGTATCTGACAATTTGCTTCTATACATTTTCCTTTTTGTTCTATCATTCTTTCACCTCCTCTTTAAGATCCTTAAACAACGGCTTATCTGTTGTATCAAGTCCACACTTTTTCATAATAGCTTTTATGTCAGGTGGCTCTTCCTTATTTAGTTTTCCTCCTCTCCCCAATCTTGAACCTGCCTGAATTCCATAGACAGGTTTTGTTAGTAATTCTCGTGTTTCAGCTTTGTAATCCTTGATTCTGAGATAATAAATCTCACTGAAAAGAGCAGGAATTCTCTCCCTCAGCTTACCCGTTATCATAATCCCAAGATCTCCAACTGCATTACCTTCACGATCCTTAGGCTGATCAGAATGTCCCAGCAAGACACAGTTACATGGCAAGGATAAGAATTTCCTCATATAATTTTCTATAAATGCCATCTGTGGAAGCCAGTCATTTTCCTGAGGAGCTCCTCCAACCTCTCGATCTTTCTTAACCTTTGCAGCCCGTCTGATTACCTCATACATCACAACCTGTGCCCATGTAGTCATAGAATCAATCGCAAATGTACCTACATGAGAGAAGAAGTCCTTACGATAGAGATAATTGAACTCATCCTCCCAGAGCCTACAAGCCTTAGGTGCAAAAGGATCTTCCTTCTCAAACCTTGTATCAACCAAGACTTCACCTTTGTCTATCATATCCCTGAGAACCAGTGTTCCACCTGGATCAAAGCTATGAACAAAAATTGGCTTTGGACAGGTTCTGAGTAGAGAGGTCTTACCAGTCTTAATAGGCCCGTGAACTATGGCGTTAAAGGTAAGATTGCGGGGATCTTCATCATACATCTTTTTGATCTCTGCTGCATGTTTCTTTATTGATAGTAATGTGCTAATCTTTATCACCTCCCTTATAGTTTATTAAGCATAACTCTCGGCTCTTCTGCCAGAGGATTCCAATGTTCAATCTGAAAGCCTATCGGGGGCCTCTCAACATGCTTAAGTGGGTTAGCCCAAGCCATACAAAGATCATGATAAGGACAACCACTCCAGTTAGTACAACCTGTAGGATTCATTGGAAAGGCTTTCATGATATTATCTTCTGCTGAACACTCAGCCAATAGGTTAAAGTTCCATTCAATCATATCAAGCCACCAGAGCATAGTATTCAGCCAAGCATTCATATTGCTAGGTGATTTATAAACTGGAACTTCCATAAAGTCAAAGTGCCTGAAAGGATCTTTTAAGTCTTTCTTAGCATCATCTTTAGTCTTCTTAAAGAACGTTCCGTCAACTATTACACCACGAACGTCTTTCTCCTCATACAGACAATAAAGTACGTGAGAATATGTACCAACCTGAGGTGACAGATACCATTGAAGATTCCAGTTCCATGTTGAACTACCTGTTTTGTGCTCACGTGAGATGATTCCATGAGGTCCTTCCATAATAGTATCCATCTTAAAGGTAACAACACGATCTTCGGACAGATTAATAGTTCCACCTATCTCAACCATAGGAACTCCATTATGAGAGAGAATCTTATAATCACGTTCTTCATCTTTATGTCTGTTTGCGTAAGCTGCGAGGGCCACAAAAGCTCTTGAAGGTATCTTTGGTGAATATATCTCATCATCAGACTCATCAAAGTGAGCTCGATAGTATGGGAGAAAGCCCTTATAATAAGCTTTTTGAACACTTTCAACTGAGAAATCTGACAGATATAACATAGCCAAAGCTTCATGCCATGCTGAGCCAAATATCAGATGAATGTTAGCACTGGCAGGTCGCCAGCCAAGGACATACTCGAAAAAATATTTTCTCCAACATTCCATAGCCGTCTTTACCTTTGATGCATCCTGGATTTCCCAAGAAGGTGCGGGCGGCACAGGATAGGAGAGATCTTTGTTATAGTATGGCATTAAGAACCTCCCGCTATAATTATATCATTAATAAAGGTTTGTATCTTATATGATATAGTTAGTGATGTTCTTCTATGTTTTACTGCCATAAGATCAATAAAATTAAGAAGACTTTCATTAAGGGCTTTAAGTTCCAGATTATTCCAATCATGACCATTTCTTGATTCATCCTTTTTCATAGATTTTTCTAAACTATTTATAGAAGAATCTCTTTCTTCTTCCTCTTTCTCCTCTATCGTTACCTTATAACCCTTGCCAGTCTGCTCATACAGAGTATGCATTATATTATCAATATTAGCAAAGGTTTCTGTCTCATGAGCCTGAATTATTCCTCTGAGAGAATTCTCAAAAGGAATTTCTTCTTTTAGTCTTTTAAGATCATCATTAAGAGTCTTTTGATTTTCTTCATAATCATTCTCATACTGAACACTATCCTCAACATTTTCTTTAATAATAGCCTTAGTCTCTTTTATCCATCTTTCTATCGTTTCTTTATCTCTCATATTTATACCTCCTTTAAAAAATCTTAATGTAAATCTTCCTGTAGAACTCTCCTACCACACAAACTACACACAAGCACTGGACCTTGAATAACTTCTCTTTTTCCTGAAGGTGAGATAATCTCTGATAGAATTCTCAACTCAACTCCATTAATAAATGCTTCTCCACTACAATTAGAGCACTTATAAATAGGAAGCTCATTTGGATTAATATTTAGCTTAGTCTTTTTAGGTCCATGATTACCATTGATTTCTTGTACTGTCATTAGCTCTCCTCCCTTTCTAGAACTCTCTTCCATTTACGTTTAAGTCTCAGATACTCATCCCATGAGACACCAATTTCATTACATTTATCTCGCTGAAAGCCTGCTGATTTACCCCTGAGAATTGCCAGAAGTGTTAACTCTGCTTTATTATCCTCCTGGTATTGGGTTAGTGGCGGCTCAGGAGGAGCCTTTTCTTTACCTATAATAATCTTAGTTACTGGATCGTCCATCTTTAGATTCCTCCTTATTCTTCTCTTCTTTTATTACGTCTAATAGACTTTGTAGTACTACCTTTCTATCATTATATACTTTTATGGTATTTTCTGCAAAACCT
>Ga0208769_1000319_pt1 | contig 24568 bp, 22 predicted proteins | sample AntAceMetag02UKC_FD_184768 | JGI IMG/M metagenome (GOLD analysis project Ga0208769, IMG submission 184768) | Saline lake microbial communities from Ace Lake, Antarctica- Antarctic Ace Lake Metagenome 02UKC (SPAdes) (version 2) | ecosystem: Environmental > Aquatic > Non-marine Saline and Alkaline...
ACCCCTAACCAGCAAAAAACCCAGGCTAAGCTACCGCTCTTTATAAAAAACCAAAGGATTAAAGAAAGAAGTAAGCCACCGATAATAATAGATAACAACCAACCTTTTAAAATATCCAAAATGAAAGTTTTAGGCTTAGTACGATTAAAGCCATACTTTTCCTCAATAACAAAGGTATGATATATGGAAAAAGGTAACCCAATAATCTGGAAGAAAAAGAATAAAATCCCGGAAAAAATAAGACCGGTAGGAATAATACCGAAATTAAAACCTCTAGCAATTTTGTCAATAAAGTTAAATCCGCCGCTTAAAATAAGAAATACAACCACTGCGGTTATAATCGCAGCTTGAATTAATTTAAAATAGGTATTATCTTTTAAGTACTCTTGGGACTTCTTATACTTGGCTGAATCATAGAAACCTTCAAACTCACCTGGTAGTTCTTTTTTTATAGACCTTAGGTTAAGGGCTTCGATAATTAAATCTAAGATATAATTACCGATAAGGATAGCTAAAATAACTATTAAATAAATATTCATCTTTTTCTCTTAAGGGAAGGATGCGGCTCTTGGGAACCTACTTATTTAAATGTATAGTCTGAGTAGGAAAAGCAAAATCAATCTTGCGTTTCTCAAACTCTTCTTTAATCAAGAAGTTTATCTCCTGCTGAGTATCCATATATTTATTATAGTCACTACTTAAAACATAGTAGACTACTTCAAAAACAAGGTTAAAATCACCATAAGAAGAAAAATGCGCCCGGTCAAATACAGTATCCTTAATGCTCTTAATAGCTTTTTCAATTATCTGAGGTATTTCCTTTAAAGTCTTAAGCGAGGTATCATAGACCACACCTAATTTAAAAACTACTCTCCGTTTCTGCATCCGTTTATAATTACGCACCCGAGAGTTAGTCAAATCAGAATTAGAGAAAACCAACTGCTCACCGCCTAAGCTGCGAATACGGGTAGTCTTAATTCCAATATGCTCAATTGTACCCAAAAGGTCTCCGACAATAATAAAATCACCAATCTCAAAAGGCCGGTCAAAAAGTATAGAAAAATAACTAAATAAATCTTTTAAAACTGCCTGAGCTGCTAAAGCAATGGCTACACCACCAATACCTAAGCCGGCGATTACTGCTGATATTTTAAACCCTAAATTATCTAAGAAGAATATCACTGCTCCTGACCAAAGAATGAACTTAATAACCTTAAGTATTCCCTTTAAGCTATGGTCTGTAGCTGAACCTTGCCTAGTCTTTCGAGAATAAGTTTGAAAACCGTAAGTAATCAATAGCGAAGCTATGCGAACAGTAAAAATAGTTAAAACTGCTATACCGATAACATTAATAACTTTAGCAACTGAAGTTGCAAGGGTCAGAATTTGAACACTTAAGTAGAAAGCGCCAAAATAAAGGAAAGGAGTAACCACCTTTTCAAAGATATCGACTATAAAATCATCCAAAGTGGTTGCGGTCTTCTCCGCCCACTTCTTTAATTTCTTTAAAACAATAATTTCGAAAATTTTAATTATAAGAACACTAAGTAAAAATAGACCTGCACAGATTAAATAATCTAAAACCCGATTATTTAAAAAACTTAAATTTAAAATCTCTTTAAACATATTCTCCTCCATTTTTAATTCTTAAGAGCTGAATCAGAAAAATTAACTCGCTGAGTGATTAAAGCTTCTTGAATTTGCTGATCACCGACAAAACCCAATTCTTTAAGAACCTCACCTAAGGCTATTCCCTTCTTCCAATGCATGCTCAAGCCCTCATCTAGCTGTTCATAAGAAATTACCTGGTTTTGAAGTAATATCTGACCTAGGGGTTGATAAGGATGGGCTGGAACCTTCTTGCTAATTTGAGGCAGCTTATTAGCAAAAGAGACCGAATCTCTTCGCTCAGCCATAAATATACTCTCAGGAATTGTCTTTAAAAACCTCTTTATCTCGATAACCCGCTCATTAACCTCAATAATACTCCTTACTTTAGAAGAATCATCTTTATTAAATACAGCAATAGACACACTCATCAAAGGTGATTTTTTTACTTTTCGGGCTCGATCCCTGGCCATAACAAAACCCTTAGTGCGGTCACTAGCTGAGTAGTGAAAAGGGATAATATTATCAAAAAAATTGATAAAGCTCTTACAAACTTTTTCATATTTATCAGGAGTAGTAATAAAAGCAAAATCATCACCACCAATGTGGCTAATGAAGTCATCACCATTACCTAAGTCTTTTAAAGTTGTAAATAGCAAATAGGCAGTCTGTAAGATTACTTTATCTCCTTTGCGATACCCATAAACATCATTAAAAGATTTAAAATTATCAATATCTACATAAGCAAAAGAAAAAGGTGCCCCAGAGCTTAATTTCTCCTTAAGCGTATCCTCAAGGATCTTTCCTCCGGGAAGACCAGTTAGAGGGCTAGCATGAATACTATGCTTTGCCCTTCTTATTGACATCTCAATTCTTATTCGTAAGTCCAGAGGATCCGGCGGCTTAATAAGATAATCGTCTACGCCCTGTTTAAGATTTAAAAGTTGACCCCGTAAGTGACGCTTATTCATTAAGGTTATTACCGGAATAAAAGCAGTGGCAAAGTCTTTCTTTAACTTTATACAAATATCAAGTTGTTCTTTACTAGCTGACTGAACATCAACCACAACAACGTCAGGAGAAACTTTTTTGATTTCTTCAACGTCAGAACCTGGTGAAGGCGCTTTTAGGAAAACCTCATATCCCCAACCATCAAAGCAAAAATTAAGCACATCTTTAAGCTTGCTATCTGATGATACGATTAAAATCTTCTTAACTTTATCCATATAATAGAATTATATCATAAAGTTTAGGAGAATCATACAGGAATTCGACTCCTAGCCCTTATTTTTGGCTTGTTCCTTCTCCTCAATAATTTTTTTAGCAATTTCCTTGGGAACCTGAGTATACTTTTTAAAGTGCATAGAGCAGTTAGCTCTACCACTACTTAAGGAACGCATATTGGTAGCATAGCCGAACATCTCTGATAATGGAGCTTCAGCCATAATTGTCTTCTGAGTTCCCTTAGTCTCCATACCTAGAATCTTTCCTCGCTTAGAACAGACATGACCAACAAGGTTGCTGGCATACTCATCAGGAGTATTTATCTCTAGCTCCATGCAAGGCTCAAGTAATACTGGGTCACACTTCATAAAACCACTCTTAAAACAACTTCTGGCAGTTAGCTTAAAAGCTAGCTCTGAGGAATCAACATCGTGATAAGAACCATCAATTAATTTCACTTTCACATCTACTACCGGATAACCAGCGTAAGGACCTTGCTTCATGGCTTCAATAATCCCTTTCTCTACAGCTGGGATATAGTTTCTAGGAATTTTACCACCGGTAATGGCATCTTCAAATTCAAAGCCCTCTCCGGCAGCATTGGCTGAAAGCTCAATTACCACATGGCCATATTGACCTCGACCTCCACTCTGCTTTACGTGTTTATACTCCTCAGTTACCTTACCAAGAATTGCCTCTTTATAAGCTACCTTAGGTTGACCGACGATGGCATCAATTTTAAACTCTTCTTTTAATCTATCGACAATTATTTCTAAATGTAACTCACCCATTCCCGAGAGAATAGTCTCTGAGGTCTCCTCATCTATATGAGCTTTAAAGGTAGGATCTTCCTCGGCTAGTTTAGCTAAACCTTTGCTTAACTTATCCTGTTCACTTCTATTCTCAGGCTTGATACTAATTGAAATTACCGGTTCAGAAAACTCAATTGACTCTAAGATAATCGGACTCTCGGGATTAGTAAGAGTATCTCCGGTTAAAGTACTACTTAAGCCAACTACAGCTGCAATATCCCCAGTAAAAACAGCCTCTAAATTCTCACGTTGATTGGCATGCATTTGAACAATTCTTCCAACTCTCTCCTTCTTCTCCTTAGTAGCATTATATATATAAGTTCCGGCCTTTAAGTATCCCGAATAGACTCGAATATAAACTAGTTTACCAATGTGTTGATCAGCTTGGATTTTAAAAGCCAAAGCTGAGAAAGGCTCCTGGTCTGATGGCTCACGTTGGAGCTTATTCTCTGAATCAGCAGCATCGTGACCTTGTATTGGTGGAATATCTAAGGGTGAAGGAAGATAAAAAGTTACCGCATCAAGAAGACCTTGGACCCCTTTATTTTTAAAAGCTGAACCACAAAGTACCGGAACAATATTACGAGCTATTGCTCCCTTGCGAATAGCTTTTCTCAACTCATCTTCAGTAATTAGCTTTTCGTCCTTTAAATACTTTTCAGTAAGAAGGTTATCATCAGCTGCAGCTTTCTCTACCAAAGTATGTCGATATTTACCGGAGATCTCTTTATATTCTTGAGGAATTTCCTCAATTTTAAAATCCTTTCCCAGAGTATCATCCTCATAGATACAGGCTTTCATCGTAATAAGGTCAATTACTCCTTTAAAATTATCCTCAGCCCCAATTGGAAGCTGCAAGGCTAAGGTATTAGCACCTAAATCTTTCTCAATACTTTCTAAAACTGCAAAAAAATCTGCACCTACGCGGTCCATCTTATTTACAAAAGCAATTTTAGGCACTTCATATTTATCAGATTGACGCCAAACCGTCTCTGATTGAGGCTCAACTCCTCCGACAGCACAAAACACTGCCACTGCTCCGTCTAAGACTCTTAGGCTTCTCTCAACTTCAGCAGTAAAATCTACGTGCCCAGGAGTATCAATAATGCTAATCCGAAAATCTCCCCAAGCACAAGTAGTAGCAGCCGAGGTAATAGTAATTCCTCTCTCCTGCTCCTGCTTCATCCAATCCATTTGGGCTGCCCCGTCATGGACTTCTCCGAGTTTATGAGACCGGCCGGTATAAAAGAGAATTCTCTCGGTTAAAGTGGTCTTACCAGCATCGATGTGGGCCATAATGCCTATATTTCTTAATTTAGCTAGGTCATTCTTTCTAGTTGGAAGAGACTCTTCCTTCGTTTTTGGTAAGACTTCCCCTTCGCTACGTCCCCTTTCGGGAAGGTTTCGCTCCTCAGGACTTTGCTCTGGTCGCTTTTTGGGTTTTTCTTTATCTTCTTCTACATTAGGTTCTTCTACTTTAGATTCTTCTACCTTAGGTTCTTCTACTTTAGATTCTTCTACCTTAGGTTCTTCCTGAGACTTCTCAACTTCAACTGCTGGCACTTCTTTCTCTTCTTCTTGCAACTTCTCTTCAACAACAGGAACTTCAACTACTGGTTCTACACCCTGCTCTTTAAGCTGATGAGCCAAATGCATCCGCTCTTTATCTTTCTTCTCTATTTCTTTGTCTTTTAATTCTACCTCTTTCTTGCGATTTTCTGCTTGCTGCTTTGACTCTTCACTTTGCTCAAGTAAATCGTTATAATCTTGCTTAGAAATCCACTCACTCTCTTTTTCCTTTTTCTTTAACTTAGCTACTTCTTCTTTCTGGGCTCGCAGCTGACCTACGACCCCTACCATCCTCTGATCAGTATCCTTAATTCTCTTCTCTAAAGCTCTCTTTTCATCATCCAATATTTTAATGTCTTTTTCCCGAAGCTTTGTTTCTCTCTGGACTTCTGATATTTCTCTTTTAAGATTTACATTCTTGGTAAATTCTTGGTCTAATTGCCTTTCCTTGTCTAGAAGTTTCTTTCTGGAATCTCTCACCGGACTTTTTTCTTTTTTTAAAAGATTTTGCTGATGGATAAGCCACTTTTTATTCTGCTTATTCTGTTCTTGTAATTCTGCTTCTTTTTTCCTTAAACCTTCAAGCTCTTTTCCCATAGCGCTGCTGCAAGCCTTAATCTTTTCCAAAGAAGCGACCTCAGTTTTATATCCAAAAACTTTCTTTCTTAATGACTGGCTTTTTTCGGTCAGATTTATAATTCTCTTCTCGGTAGCCCGGGCTTGAACTTTTTCCTTAGCCTTCTTTCTGGCATCCTTAGCATCTTCGCTGTTTAAAGAGTAAACAACCAGGACTATAGCTGAAGCAATAAGTATTGATGCGAAAATAATCATTATTTTTTAGAAAAGCTCATTTGACTCTTAATCTCTGGCAATTGAACGAACGATATCTTTCTTAGTAACCACGCCAACTAATTTCTCTGCCTCTACCACTGGGCAATAGTAACTGGACTTCTCAATCATAGCTGTAGCAGCATCTTCAACGCTCATCTTAGGATTTAATATAACGATATCTTTTTCTAAAATATCAGCAACTTTAGTAGCAGTAACCTTTTTTATCTCTTCCTCGTACTGCTTCATTCCAAGGGTAAGAAACCCTAAGGAAATATGTAAAAATGTAGGCAGATGTACCTTCTTATCCTGAAAGATTACACCTTCCTCCTGAACGATACCTAACAAGACACCGTTAGCATCTACTACCGGAGCACCGCTTATATTCTTCTCAACAAATAACTCTGCCAAAGCATGGACATTTGTAACTGGAGTAACAAAAATCGGATTTTTAGTCATTATGTCTTTTACCTGCATTTAAACCTCCTCAATGAGATCAGCATTTTTTCCTTGAAAAATGCTAGATCGAATTGATACTGAGGGAACGAAAGTTCCCGAAGTATCTAATTAATATCTTTTAAAATTATATCACATATTTATAAAAATCATGATATAATCTCTATATTATGTTAGAAGATAAAATTTACCAAGACTACACTCAGGCTCTTAAGGCTAAGGAAAGGCAAAAAATTGACTTCTTAAGCCTAATTCGGGCTGATATAAAAAATCAAGCTATCAACCTGAAAAAGGATAAACTTGAAGATAATGAAACTTTAGCAGTATTGAAAAAATCCCAAAAAAAACTTCAAGATGCTAAAGAAAGCATAATTAAGTCCGGACGCGCTGAGCTTCTTCAAGACTTAGAAAAAGAAATTGCAATTCTTGCTGAATACTTACCTAAGCCTCTAGAGGATACTCAACTTTTAAAAATTGTTACTGCAGTAATAAGTGAACTGGGGGCCTCTACAATGAAAGATATGGGCAAAGTCATGAAAGAGGTCTTAACTAGGGTAGGTGTTCGAGGTGATTCTAAGAAAGTAAGCAGTCTGGTTAAAGAAAAACTCACCGCTTAAACTAATCTTTATTTAAATTTTGCTTAGTTAAACCCTTAAAGAGTTCCTCTACGAATTCAGCTACTGGATGGGTATTTTTTTCTTTTGCCTTGGTAATAAGGCCGGCTAGCTTCTGAGGCTGATTTATCTCATGGCGTATCGTATCTAAATTAAAATCAACTTCTCCATCAAAGTACTTAGCTAAATCAGCGATAAAATCCTCACTACCATATTCATCTCTATAGTCATTTAGCTGGCTGACTTTAAAACTTTTAGCTTGACGTTGAAACCGAATCTTTTTGTCATCACTGCTAAAGTCCTTCGCGTTATCTTTCATATCGTTAAATCCTAGTTAGAAGGTTCTCTTACATTTTGACTAGAGCTTCCTGAATCAGAGGTAAAATCCCTTCTGCTTCTTCTTTAGCTAAGCGACCCAACTTGGTAAATCTGTATTCACCTTCAGCATTCTGATTCTCTCGGGTAATTTGTAGCTTCTTGGCTCCCTTATTATAAGAGTAGACACTAACAGTAACCTTAGTTCCGTCACCCTCCCAAGGACTAGAAAATAATTGTTCGTCTAAACTACCGTCGTATGGCATATGCCCTCCTTTACTACTTCTAAACCAATAAAATGACTTTATTATATTGTAGCTAAAGACTTTTCTTTGTCAAGACTATCTGGAAATTACTAACGGCTATGGTGAGTTAGATGCTTTTCTATGAATTGAGCAATTTTTTCCTGTTTACCAGAAGTTATATTGCAAAACTCTAAACCCATCCCCGGATAATCTTCAAGCTGAATCTCTTCATCGGCTAGCCAAACTACCTTAACATCAGCCTCTATAATCCCTGGCTGAGGCTGAAGATTAATTCGAGTAGCCAATAAATCTCCTATTGAAAATAGCTTATCGCAAACTATGAATACTCCATCAACACTTAGATTTACTATTCGTCCCTCACAAAATGGTTCGTCCTCAAGAAGTTTTTGCCTGTATTCAATAGTAGCTTTAAACGGTATCCTTTCAAATCTCCTTCTTAAAGGCTCACTCTCTAACTGCTCCATCTCTCGCTCATGTTTAATCGCTTCCATAGCTTGTTCTTGGCTAGTATGAAATTTGAATATTCTATCTAGCCCAACAATTGAAAACAACCTCATTACATGCGACGGAACATTATATAGTTCAATTTTTCCCTTATGGTTTAAAACATTCTTGTATATAACTGAAATTAGAGACACTCCTACATAGTCAACTAAGTTCACGCTTTCAAAGTTACAGATGATATCCTTAGTCTGATGATTAAGGACCCGACCTACGGTTTCAACAAAATCTGAAGAATCAATCCCAATATTACCTACCAACTCTAAAATTCCTACCCCTTCTTTTACTTTAATCTTAATTTTCATATAATTAGTGTGAGTAAAGCTAATATTAAACAGTAGTAAGCGAAATTTTTAAACTTCTTATCTTTTAGGGTTTTCTTAACTAATCCTAAAGCTAACAATCCAAAAACAAAAGCCGCTGCAAACCCTAAACTCATACTTCCAAAGGAAAGAGCACTCTGGCTCAATTCCTTAAATTCAACAAGAAAAGCACCAAGAATCAGAGGGATTGCCATCAAAAAAGAAAGGATAAAGGCTTCACCGGGCTTAAATCCTCTTCTTAATAATCCGACAATAGTAATTCCGGAACGAGATATTCCCGGCAAGGGAGAAAATCCCTGTAAAAGTCCCAAGAAAAGAGTGTCTTTAAAATTTATTGTGCTGATGTCTCTCTGTCCCGAAGAAGACCGAATACTAAGCAATATTCCGGCATTTGCCAGAAAACAGAAAGTTAGCATAAATGTACTGCCTAAGATTTCCTTAAGGTAAAATCTAATTCCTAATCCCATAGCTCCGCTGATTAAAGTAATTAAAAAAATGTTCAGCAAAATCCTTAGGTTAAGAAATAATTTAAGCTTCTTGGAAAAAAAGACGATTATAGATAGAAGTGTTGCTAAGTGTAGAAAAACAAAGAGAGATAGATAATCTCCCTCTATTTTTAGTAGTTTTTGTATGAAAAATAAATGTCCTGAACTACTTATCGGCAGGAATTCGGTTATCCCTTGTACAATACCAAGAAATATAAACTTCACTGAATTAACCTTTTAAAAGAAGATAGGCTAGAACTCCCAAAACACCTAAACCAATAGCTAGACACAGATAGTCTAGAAGACTTACGTCACTCTTCTCTAATGGTGCCCCATCAAGAGAATAGGATGTCTCATCTAATGACGCCTGACTCTCTCGGCTTTCTTCTAGAGACGTCAGGGTGTCTTCTTTTTCTGGCGATGGCTCTTCCGGTTCTTCTTTTTTAAGTTCTATACCTGTCCCTAATGAAGGTACAGGTGCTTCTTCTTCCTTTATTTCCTCTTTTACTTCTTCCTTTATTTCCTCTTTTACTTCTTCCTTTATTTCTTCAATTGTCTCTTCTACCTTTTCTTCTCCCAGAGGAAGCTCTTCTTTGACTTCCTCAAGAGGAAGTTCTGTTTTCTCGTCTGCCTTTTCTTCTTTGATTGGCTCAAGGTCTTTTGGACTCAAAGCCTCTATGTCACTCTCAACAGGAAGTTCCTGCAAAGGAGCTGCCGGGGGATCTACAATTACTTCAAAAGAAGACTCATCGTCCTTTTCCTCTATCTTTTCTTCTTCTTCTTTCAAAACGATAGGCTCTGCTTCTTCAGATTTGTTTCCAGAATCTCCCTTAGCTGACTCAGGTTTTCCTAAAATGTCATCAACCTTATCCAAGGATTCCTCTAAATCCTTTACGGGAAAATATTCTACGCCTTCTTCCTTATTTTCTACAACTTCCTCTTGAGGTTTTTCTTCGGAAAGGGATTCTGGTTGATCTTGTGAGGGAGTTTCTACTGCTTCTTCAACAGTTGAAGCTTTATCCATTAGTTCACCCAGAACTGTACGGCAATCATGGCAAACACAGAGATGCTCTTCTACTGCCTGAATTTCTTCCTCACTAGCAGTATGTTGGAAGTACTGGGGAATTATTTTCTTTACCTCTTCACATTCCATCAAAAATATTATATCAAAGACAAGGGATATTACAAGACGATAATTCCCATGATTTTAAAAAAGATGCAAAAATGAAGCTTTAGGACGGATACCGTGCATAGAAACTCTGGCATAATTTTCAGTCACTGTGGTCAACAAAGAAAGAATCTCAAAGCTTTTACTCTTTTTCACCTGATAAAGAGCTAAAGCACTATCCTTGCCCCACTCCAGCAAAATAATATTTTTTCTTTCATTCGTGGTTTTAAAAATAACTGTAACCTAAAACTCCCAGGTTATTCCTGCCTCAAAGGTTCTCCCGGGAGAAGGATAGTAAGCCATTCCCTGAGAACCAATTATCCCGTAAGCAGAGTATTCTCTATTAAACATATTTTCGACTACAAACCAAAGCTTGGCATTCTTTATCTGGTAATTAATCGTGGTGTTAAATACAGTATATGACTTAAGTTTGGGGTTAATATTTCTCTGGTCATTTATTGCATATCGAGAGCCTACATAATTAAAAGATACTCCCCAGTTAAGCCGCTCTATAAACCTGAATTGAATCCCACCGGAAAGCTGAGTCTTAGGAACAAGTGGCACCTGATTACCGGCATATGACCCGCCTTTAAAGAAAGATTCTTGCGTTGTATATGCGAAGAATGGCCGTAATTTATTATCCAATAAATTGAAATTGGCCTCAAGCTCAAAACCATAATGACGTATTTTTGGTTTATAGTTATCATTTTTAAATGTGTTTGGATCATAGTAAATCTCACTTTTTACATCCATCAAAAATATACCGGATCCTAATTCTAACCACTTAAAAGAATTATGTTTTATACCTAACTCATAGTTATTTGCCTCTTGCGCCTTCAGGCCACTGTTTAATCCGCCATATTCAAATCCTCCCCCTAAATATTTATTTTGGTAATACTCCTCAGTGTTGGGCATCCTGTAAGATTTTACATATTCAAAATATATCTGGAAAGTATCATCGTATTTATAACCCAGCCCTAAATTTAGAGCTTTGTTTTTTATATCTTTTGTATCGTAATTAGCAACCTGCTGTTTTTGATTAAAAGTGTAATCGGCCCATTCAAACCTGCCACCAACATCAAACAATATTTCATCATACAACTCAAGATTATCGTGGACGTATATCCCGAGTGTTTCCTTGTAGATATCCGCTTCATCCTGTTGAGCACCTACTCGATTTCCACTTAGTATGTCATCTTTTGCACGAAAATAATCTACACCTAAAATAAATTTATTCAGGGTATTGGCTAAAGCAAAATCAACTTCTAACTTTGGCCTAAATTCACATGTTGAGATATGGTGCACTGTCTCGTACTCAGACAAATTCGAATATACACTTAGTCCTTTACTACGACGTTCTCTAAAAGAAGTGAAAAATGATAGCATCACGTCGCTTTCTGAGATAGAAAAAGACAGTTTGGGTATCATCATAGTAAAATACTCCGAACTAGAACCTCTATCATCAGGGTGCGTTGTTCCTCTTCTGCCCACGCTTTCAATTTCAAAAGGATAAAGCGCACCAGGCATTCCGTAGCGATCGCGGTGATAGCCTGAAGAAAATTCAATCTCAAATGTATCGCTGGGATAAAAATTTATTTTCCCGAAATAATTATTCTCCCAATAATTATTATTAGCTCGATATCCTGAGGTCTCCTGATGAGAATAAGCTAAAAAACAATCTAATAATTCATTACCAATAGTTAAATTGCTAAAAACCCTCTTATATTTATAGCTTCCAAAAGCATTTCCCAAACTAACTTTTATTTCTTCTCCTAATCCTTTTCTAGTAATTATATTAATAATTCCACCGGATGCATTATCACCGTACAAAACTGTTGACGGCCCCCTAACTATTTCTATCTTTTCAATTGAGTCTACATCAATCTGGCCCCAGTCTACCCCTGAGAGATCTATCTGATTAGTTCTTCTACCATCGACAAGAACTAATACGTTGGACGAACTTGCCTCTCCGAACCCTCTCATGTCTACCAAGTTACCCTTAGCATTCCCTAGCTGTTCTGTAACCATGATACCACTTTTGTTTTTAAACAGTTGAGGAAGATAATTTACGCCACTAGCCTCTATCTCTTCTCTAGTAATAACCGCTATTCCTCTATTTACATCAAATATAGTCGCCTCTGACCTATAAGGCGTAACTACGATTTTCTCTAAGTCAATTACCTCACCAGCAAAACAAAATTGAATATGGAGAAATAACAAAAAAAATATTAATAGCTTCTTCATAAAATCTCCTTAAATATTGCTATGGCTAACTTTACACTTGAGGTTCAACCTCAAGTGTAAAGCTATCTGCATTAGATGTTGCTGGCTCATTTATTCATCCCTTTTTTTTCATAAAACTTTTGACATTATCAAATAATCCTTCGACTTCGTACTTCACAGCACGCCCTTCGGTCACTCAGGACTAATTCGTCTACAGTCCGCCTTTGGCGGACTAAGCCTCATTAAAAAAACCCCGACGTATCAGTCGGGGTGCACCCTGTTTTCTTGGCCCAGAAAATAAAAAAATTTAGGTTATTATTCCACGTAAAACCTAAACTAATTATTATCGGCAGGTCTTCTGACTTCCTTACTCTCCTATCGGCCTTCCCATTCACCTAAACGAATAGTGGCACAAAATGCTAAGAGAACTTTCTTGGTCTAAGCCAAGAACAAGGTTACAGCACCGGGAGTGTCTCCGATTTACACGGAATTCCCTATTAAGCTTGTAGCACCGAAACAATTAAAAATTATTTTAGTAAAAGAGCAAACGCAACTTTTCTGTTGGTTACTCTCTTAGCAATAGCATTATAAGCTAATGTCAGCAGAGTAACATAGGATAGAGTTGCTATCAATGTCATCCTAAAGAAAGGTATACCGGCAACATAACATTGGGTAAGACCAGCTAAAGTCGGTGGATACCAACCGATTGCCCATACGCCAAAATTTGTAACCAGATAAAACAAAATAGCTGAGAATGAAGCAAATACCAAATTATTCTTAAGACTTACTCTCTTTCTTAGCTTCCAGCCTAATAATGTAATTAGTAAAATGCTTCCTCCGGTAAATAAAACAATAGAATTTATGCCGATTATTAGCTCCGATATAATGTAGAGTGTTATCGGGAACCAAATAGCATATTTCTTATTAAGATATGCCCCCGCGAATAAACTAATCGCTAGAATCGGAGTAAAATTCGGCACATGAGGAATTAATCGTGTAACGAGGCCAAAGATAAATAAAGCTATAATTAACATAACGTTTAACGTTATCAAAAAATACTATTTTTGTCAAGCACTCTTATATTTTTAAATCATGCCCCCACCCTGAGTCGAACAGGGATCCCAGCCTTAGGAGGGCCGTGCTCTGTCCATTTGAGCTATAGGGGCTAAAATATTTTAATATTTGATTAAAGAGATTACTGGATATTTCTTTAATTTATTCCGCCCTTTTAGAAAGGTCAACTCAATAAGAAAAGCAATCGCTACAATCCTTCCTTTTAGTTTCTCAACTAGCTTCACTGAAGCTAAAGCAGTTCCTCCGGTAGCTAATAAATCATCTAGAATTAGAACTTTAGAACCGGAAGGAAAAGCATCACGATGAATCTCTAATGAATCTTTACCATACTCCAAGGAATAAGTATAACAATAAGTTTTCCCGGGAAGTTTACCAGGCTTTCTCACTGGAACAAATCCGCAATTTAAGCGATAAGCTAAGGCTGAACCAAAAATAAAACCCCGGGATTCTGCAGCCACAATATAATCGATTTTTTTTCTTCCCAAAACCTTAACCAAACTATCAACTGCTGCTTTAAATGCTTTTTTGCTATTAAGTAAGGTAGTTATGTCTTTAAACATAATACCCTTTTTAGGAAAGTTAGGAATGTCACGGATATATTTCTCTAGCTTCATAAAACCTTGCCCTTATTTCCCTGCTTTCTCCTTTTGCTGGCTGACAACATAAGAATGCAATCTTTTTAAGGCATCTTTTTCAATTTGACGCACTCTTTCTCGAGATACCTTTAATACTTTCGCTACCTCAGCTAGAGTATGCGGCCTGTTATCAGTTATTCCAAAACGCAAGTCTAAGACTAATCTTTCGCGTTCTGTAGTAAAACTAAGTAGCTCCTCTATCTTCTCGTGATTAAAAACCTTATCCACAGCTGAAGTTGTAACTGAGCTCTCATCGTTGGCAATAAAATCACCAAGCTGTGAATCACCGTCACCACCTACTGGCGCATCTATAGAAGATTTCTTCTGAGTCCAAAGTTCAATCTCAGCAACTCTGGCTACACCTACCTTCAAACGCTTAGCAACTTCACCTCGACTGGGTTCCCGGTTTAGCCTCTGACGCAGGATCTCTTTAATCCGCTTATGCTTTGCAATAAGCTCACTCATATAAACCGGAACGCGAATAGTCTTACCTTGATCAATAAGAGCCCTGGTTACTGCTTGACGTATCCACCAAGCAGCATAGGTAGAAAAACGGCAGCCTTTACGGGCATCAAACTTATCAATAGCCCGCATAAGACCAATGTTACCTTCAGCGATTAAATCCATTAAAGAAAGATTATAATTAGAGTAGTGTTTAGCCAGGCTTACAACTAGCTTTAAATTACAACTAATTACTTTCCTCCGAGCTATTCGGCTGCCTCGCTTAGCTCTTCGAATAAGCTCAACTTCCTCAGTTTTCTTTAATATCGGAAGATTTTTAATTCTCTCTAGATAAGCCTTAATTGCTTCCATATTTTAAATCCTTTTACTTTTTACTTTTACCCTTCTCTTGAATTACTATTTGAGCAGCAGCTAGCCTGGCAATCGGAACCCTATAAGGAGAACAGCTAACGTAATTTAATCCGGCTTTATGGCAAAATTTAACCGACTCCGGATCTCCCCCATGCTCTCCGCAAATACCACACTTAAGCTTCTTATTTGTTTTTCTACCTAATCTGACGGCTGTTTCTACAAGTTGGCCCACACCTTCCTGATCAATTGTCTGAAACGGATCAGCCGACAGTATCTTCTTTTCAATGTATTCCGGCAGAAAAACTCCAGCATCATCACGGCTATAACCAAATGTCATTTGAGTAAGGTCATTTGTTCCAAAAGAGAAAAACTCAGCTTTTGATGCAACCTTATCCGCAACTAATGCTGCCCGAGGGATTTCAATCATTGTTCCTACAGTATACTTTACCTTTGATTTCACCTTGCTAAGAATACTCTCAGCAGTTTTTCGAACAATTTCTTCTAAATATTCAAACTCATTAACTGTACCAATAAGCGGAATCATAATTTCAGGAAAAACTTTAATCCCCTTCTTGGCCATATTAGCAGCCGCTTCGATAATCGCTGTTGTCTGCATAATGCACAGTTCAGGGTAAGTAATTGACAATCTACAACCGCGATGGCCAAGCATCGGATTTATCTCATGTAATTTCTTAACCAAATCTTTTAATTCTGCTGATGAGATTTTCAAGCGTTTAGCCATCTCTTTCTCGCCGTCAGCATCATTAGGTAGAAATTCATGCAATGGCGGGTCAAGAAGCCGTATTGTCACCGGAAGCCCATCCATTTCCTTAAAAATCCCTTCGAAATCCTTTCTCTGGTAAGGCAACAATTTCTTAAGAGCTACCTCTCTTGCTTTTAAATCCTGGGCTAAAATAAATTCACGAACAGCCCAAATTCTTTCTCCTTCAAAAAACATATGTTCGGTTCTGGTAAGGCCTATACCCTCAGCGCCCAATCTCCTTGCTGCCGCTGAATCCTTAGGCGTATCAGCATTGGTGCGAATATTGAGTTTTCGATATTGATCAGCCCACTTCATTATTTGAATAAACATCTTATAAATTGGGCTTTTCTTAGCAACAGAATTATTCTCAACAACTCCGGAAATTACCGGACTGGTTGTAGACTTCACATTCCCTAGCATAACCTCTCCGGTTGTACCATCTAAGGAAAGATAGTCACCCTCTTTTACTATAGTCTTACCGACCGTTATTTGCTTCTTGGAATAATTAATATTTAGAGAACTACAACCGGCAATACAACATTTTCCCCAACCTCGAGCAACTACAGCAGCATGAGAAGTCATTCCACCAGTTGAAGTCAATATTCCCTCGGCAGCATCCATACCAGCTACATCTTCAGGAGAAGTTTCATGACGAACAAGGATAACCTTTTTCCCTTGTCTTTTCCAGCTTTGGGCATCATCAGCCGTAAACACAACCTGTCCTGAGGCAGCACCCGGTCCAGCTGGAAGGCCAGTAACAATCTTTTTAGCTTTACTAACAGCTATAGGATCAAAAATCGGAAAAAGAAGCTGATTAAGCTGTTCACCTTCGATCCGCATAAGAGCTTCCTGTGGTGTAATCATTTTTTCTTTCACCATATCGTAAGCAATCTTAACTGCTGCAAGCCCAGTACGTTTTCCGGTACGTGTTTGAAGCATAAAAAGCCTACCTTCCTGTATGGTAAATTCTACATCCTGTATATCTCTATAATGCTTTTCAAGTTTTTCCTTTATACCGTCAAGCTGCTTATAAATTTTTGGCATTTCTTTCTTTAGTTCCTCTATAGGTTCAGGAGTCCTTATTCCGGCTACTACATCTTCACCCTGAGCATTAATAAGAAACTCGCCAAAAAACTTTTTCTCTCCGTTTGAAGGATTACGGGTAAAAGCTACACCAGTTCCAGAAGTACTACCCATATTTCCAAAAACCATTGCCTGAACATTAACTGCAGTGCCTAAGAGTCCTGTTATCTTATTTATTCTTCTATAAATTACTGCTCTTTCAATATTCCATGAACCGAAAACTGCATTGATTGCTGCCATTAACTGACTCTTAGCATCAGTCGGAAAAGGTTTCTTTACATATTTTTTGTATATATTTTTATATTCATGGACTAGTTCTTTAAGCTGAGTAACTGTAAGGTCATTATCCTGCTCTGCTTTATATTTTTTCTTAATAGTTGTTAACTTCTCTTCAAAATGATCATGGTCAACACCCATAACGACATTTCCGAACATATCAATAAAACGACGATAAGCATCCCAAGCAAGACGTTGATTGCCGGTTTTCTTGGCAAGACCAGCTACAGCAGCATCATTTAACCCAAGATTAAGAACCGTATCCATCATCCCCGGCATTGAAACTGCAGCACCGCTACGTACTGAAACTAGCAAAGGGTTATTAGAATCACCTAATTTTGCGCCCATAGTTTTCTCTAACATAGCGATATTAGCATCTATTTGTTTCTGTAATTGGCTGGGATATTTATTTCCCTGCTTATAGTAGTAATCACAAACTTCGGTTGAAACCGTAAATCCCGGAGGTACCGGAACCCCAATACTGCACATCTCAGCTAAATTTGCTCCCTTACCACCAAGAATGCTTTTCATTGTAGCGTTACCTTCTGACTTTCCCTTGCTGAAAAAATATACGAACTTCTTTGCCATTTCTCCTTTCTCCTTGCTATGAATTAATCAAACTTTATTCTTTGTTTAAGAAATTCTTTAACCTTAGTTTTATCAACTCTTTCCTGTTCCATACTATCTCTATCCCGAATGGTGACCTTCCCATCACTTAAGCTTTCTACGTCAACGGTGATGCAGAAAGGAGTTCCAATTTCATCTTGACGACGATAAAGTTTACCTATTCCCGCGGTATCAGCATAAAGAGCAGGCAATTTATCTTTTATATCATAAAAAATATTTTTTGCAAGCTCCACCACTTCCGGTTTATTTTTTAATAAAGGAAAAACTGCTACTGAGTAAGGTGCTAGATCCGGTTTTAACTTCAAAACATTCCTAGTTCTTCCCTTAACCTCCTCGCTAAAAAAAGCATCAGATAAACAAGCAAAAAATGTTCTATCTACTCCGGCTGAAGGCTCAATCACATAAGGAATAAACTTCTCTCCCTTTACGCCGTCAAAATAAGACAGGTCTTTCTTACTTACTTTAGCATGCTCACTTAAATCGTAGTCTCCTCGATTAGCTATTCCTTCTAACTCACTCCAGCCAAAAGGAAAATTAAATTCAATGTCGGTACAAGATTTAGCATAATGAGCTAACTCATCACCAGTGTGCTCTCTTAATTTCAAGTTTTCTTTTCTTAAACCAATTTTATCTATATAAAAGTTGAATCTATCCTTAACCCAGTACTTATAAAACTTATCAGCCTCTTTAGGATGAACAAAGTATTCAATCTCCATCTGTTCGAATTCTTTCATTCTAAAAACAAAACTACCGGTAGTAACTTCATTCCTAAAAGCCTTGCCAATTTGAGCTATTCCAAGGGGAAGTTTCTTAGAAGTAGTATTAAGGACATTAGTGAAATTTACAAATATTCCCTGGGCAGTCTCAGGACGCAAATAAGCATAGTTAGGCTCATCCTCAGTAGCACTCATGTTAGTTTTAAGCATCAGGTTGAACTTGCGGGGTTTATTCTTTCCGATATCGATCTCCTGTTTACATTCTAAGCACCGGTAGATATCACCTCTTACCTTTTCTAATTTATCAACTCGAAATCTCTTCTTACAGTTAGGACAATCAACAAGTAAATCAGCAAATCCCGCAAGGTGTCCGGAAGCCTCAAAGACCTGATCCTTCATAATTATACTGCTATCTAAACCAACAATATCTGAGCGCTTTTCTACATACTCTTTCCACCAAATATCTTTGATTCGCTTTTTAAGCCTCGCCCCTAAGGGGCCGTAATCCCAAACGCTAGAGAGCCCTCCGTAAATCTCCGAACCACCGAAGATAAAACCTCTCCTCTTACATAAAGATACTATTTGTGCTAATTTTTCCTGACTCATTTTAGATATTATTATACCCTAAAAACTGTTTTTTTTAAAAGAAATTTTAGGAAATAAAGGCCGGGCTATTCTGAAGATTTTTTACGAAAATCCTTTATCTTTGATGATGAATCTTCAGTGTCACTGCTGATAAGTTCCTTTATCTTGATATTTACTGCAGCATAACGATCCTTAGGCTTAGGGTGACTACGCAGGAAAACCGGCATAGCAGCAGAGTCATACTCTTTCTCTATCTCCTCAAACCGCTCAAAAGTAGCCAGTGCTGCTTTGGGATCATATCCGGCTTGATAAGCATAAGTAACTCCTAAAGCATCAGCTTGATACTCATCCTTACGAGAAAACCCCAAACTAACATACTTATCGACTTCGCCAATCAAATCACCAATAGCTTTTTGATCGGATTGACTAGATAATACAGCCATAAGTATCTGTAATCCAAAAGCAGCCTGAAACCTCTTTAGGCCATGACGAGCACAAACATGGCCAACTTCATGGCTAAGAACAAAAGCTAACTCATCTTCACTCACTGTATCGATTAATCCTTTATTTACAAATATATGACCACCTAAAAGAGCAAAAGCATTAATTTCTTCGCTATCTACAATATAAAACTTATAATCTAAATAACTGCGATGACTGACCTCAGCCACCTTCTCACCAATTTCCCTTACGTAAGCTAGAACTTCAGGATCGTCAACCATTTTGCTCTGAGAAATTATTTGCTTGGCGACGCTATTACCTAAATTAATCTCATATTTCTCATCAAAAAGATAAGACTCTTTTCTCCCAGTAGCGGGATTATATACGGTTACACAGCCAACAAACAAAAGTGTAAGTATGACTACTATCCAAATAACTTTCTTCTTCATTTTACTCTCCCTCCAATACTTCTATCTCGTAAGGGCTGTTAACAATAATCTCGGGTCCATTATATTTCCGGATCTTTCCGGTTACACGTACTTTTTTTCCATTATAAAAACTCAAAACGTCAATTCCCTTCCGCTTAAAAGCATCAAGAACATTATTAAAAATTACCACACTAAAATCGTTTCGATAATTCTGGCCAAAATTTAGAAACACACACCTTGCTGACTTATAAGTACCTACGACTACCCCCTCAACACTTCTTATCTGGTTGATATACTTGCTAGCCTGACTGTGGTTAATAACCTCGAAACTACCCCATAGGCCCTTTTGTTTTTCTTTAGCCTTTTTTTGTGAAGCTACAAACGAATCGACATACTTAACATTAGGCGGATAAGTGTAGAGAGCTGCATACCCCTGTTCTATTAATTCTTTATTTATAAAAGTTTCACCTACGAAACAATAACCGAGAAGTCGGCCATAGCGGTCAGTCCTCTCAATATCAAATTCAACTCGTACATTCTTTCCTTCGACTAACTTTCGATTGAACTCTTTCGCCTCTAAACTAAATGGTTGAGGTCGATAGTTAAAATTTCCCAATTTATCCTTTATTCGCACTTCAGGCGTATCTAAACCAATATAACGCAAAAGCTTTCCGTTAGAAAGCTTAATGGTATCGCCGTCAATAACTTCTAAAACTTTTATTTGGGAGTAATCAAATTGACCACAGGAAAGAATTAAAAGAAGACTTAAAAGAAATAATTTCTTTATCACTGAAGATCAGAAATTAATTTTAAAAATATTTTTTGAGCAAATTGTGCCTTTGGCATTAAAAGTTGACGTGCCGACACTTTTAGTCTCTGGGTATCAGTGCTAATGCTGCTTATCTTAACCGCTATGCCATGCTCAGAAAGATTAGCTTTTATTACACCCTTAGACTCATTACTAACTAATATCTCAGCCTCCATTGACTCTAGTTTATCCAAGCAAATATCCCATAATACCCGATATTCTACATTTACATTTCCCGAGGCAGTAGAATTGCTTAAACTATAGCCGGTTACTATTCCAGCACCGATGAGAACAGGTATACACCCTACTACTAACACTAAACCCAAAATCAAACCGATAATTTTTTTCATATTATTAGCTCCTTTATATTAACTATAGCAAAATTCTCTTATTTTGCAAGAACTGGTTGATAAAAATTCACCCCACCGGATTAACCGAAATGCCAAGGTTTTTTAAATCCTTAACTAATTGATCAAAACTAGTAAACTGCAAACATTGTAAGTGATAATCTTTAGCCTTTGTGATTAAGTCGTTACGATCATCAATATAAATTATATCTTCAAAATCTACTCCGGCTGTATCTTTTAAAGTCTGATAAATTGCTTTCTCAGGCTTAACTGACTTAATCTTATAGGAGAGAATTAACTGATTAAAGAGGGAGAAAACTTGTCTGTATCCCTTAAAAAGATATTCAAAATGAAGTTCATTTATATTAGAAATAAGGTAGAGAGGGTATTTTCCTTTAAGGTATCTTACTAGTTCAATCACATCCTGATTAGGTGCAAATATCTCACACCAGACATCAACAAAATATTGATAACTTAAAGTTGCTTTAAAAGTCTCTTTGAAACGAGTGTAAAATTGCTGAGAGCTAACTTCTCCTTTTTCAAAACTTAATCCAAAGTCATTCTCAAACAATTCCTTGATTACCTCTTCAATTGGCACACCAATCTTATCCTTTATCTTCTCTAAGGCAATATTATAATCAAAATCAAAGAGAACTCTTCCTAAATCAAAAGCAAGCACCTTCTTATCACTCATAAACTAACTCCTTAAAAAAGATTGAGCGCTTTGATACAGGCTTTCCCTGGCTTTAAAAGACGCCTTAAATCCTAATGACTTTATTCTTTCTAAACTATAAACTCTGTCCTTAACAAAAAAACTTAATTTTCTACCAATAAGGGGAAGACTTATTGCTATTGTTTTTAGCCCTGCTGGAAGATTAGGCAATGGCTTCACTTTTAAAGCCTTAGCAAAAATATCGAACACCTCTCTAGCTGTTAAGGCCTCCTCATCACCAACAAAAAAAGAACCTTCCAAGGCTTCTTTTTTATCTAACAAAAAAATCATTGCTTCTGCGACATTCTTAACATAACCGAGGTGAAGTTTAGCTTTACCCTTATCGATTAAAGGAAAAAGTCTATATTTGGTAATGAAAAATAAAAATTTCATCATATGAGGCTCATCCTCTCCGTAAACCATAGGCGGGCGAACGATCACTATATTCAAACCTTTCTTTCTATATTTAAGAATTACTTTTTCAGCCTCAATCTTAGACTGACCATAAATATTGGTAGCTTTAAAGGCAAGATCTTCAGTAAGAGGCGTTTGAGAGTTTCCGCTAACTACAGCCACTGAGCTAGTATAAATAACCTTCCTTACTCCTAAGGATAAAGCCAACTCACAAACATTCTCACTGCCTAATACATTAGCTCTATGAAGAAACTTAGGGTTCTTACTCTCAACACAGGCAGCATTATGAAATATCACATCGATTTGATAATTAAGGAGTTTATCTAAAGAGGCTTTGTCGGTAATATCGCCATAGATAAGCTTTACACCAAAAGGTTCTAAAGCTTTGGCTTTTTGAGAATTTCTTACAAAACAAAAAAGGGTATGTCCGCCTTTATTAAACAGTCCTTGGACTAAATTCTTGCCAATAAACCCGGTAGCTCCGGTTATAAGTATCCTCATACTTTTTCTTCGATTCTTTCAATCGCAACAAGTCTCTCGACTAAGATATCATCTATTTTTCTTAAATCTTCTTCACTAATCTTCCAATCAACGCTACCTAAGTTATCATATAATTGAGCTAACTTTCTGGTTCCGGCAATAGCTGAGGTTATTCCTTCCTGATTATAATTCCAATTCAATACTAATTGAGCTAGAGTTTTTCCATAATTATCAGCTACAACTTTTAACTTAAGTAGGGTTGTTTTATTTATTGAAAAACACGGTTCTTCTAACTCTTGACTCTTCATCTTACGACTAATATCACTGGGTATTTTTGCATCATCTAAGAAAAACTTCCCGGTTAATAGACCACTATATAACGGAGCATAAGTAATAATACTAATAGAGTTTTCAATACAGTAGGGTACAATATCTTCTTCAATTCCACGCTCAAACATACTATAGCAAGGTTGTAAACTATGAATAGGTGCGTATTTTTTAAATTCAGCTATTTGAGCCACAGTGTAATTACTAACTCCAATAGCCTTAATAATACCCTCTTGGTAAAATTTATGCATTATCTCAGCAGTCTGTCCAATCGGAGTGTCAGGATCATGCCAATGTACTTGATAGAGATCAAAATAATCTGTTTTAAGCCTTCGGCGCGAGAGGTCAATCTCATCAAACATCCTCTTTCTAGATAAATCATGAAGAATAATTCTACCATCCCAGCGCAATCCTAGCTTTGTAGCTAAAATTATCTTTTCTCTTATATTTTCCTGAGTAATAAATTCCCCGATGACCTCTTCAGAGTGCCCGCGTCCATAGACCGGGGCAGTATCAATAAAGTTAACTCCTCTGGCTAAGGCCTCTTCTAATACTGCCAAAGAATCCTTATCCTCTTGATGGCCCCACCACTTATCTCCTCCAAAAGCCCAAGTACCTAGACAAATAGCTGAAACCTCTAATGCAGAACTTCCTAATCTTCTATACTCCATAGAATGCCCTCCCAATATTGCCCTTATTGTACCACAAAATACTAAATTTTTTTCAAGCTATGACCACAATCTTTAGCAACTTCTCTGTTTAAAGATTTTATTAAAAAATTTGTTTGATTATAGTTATCTTTTGGCTCTAAATTAGAATATAATTTATTAGGATAAATTTCATAATACTTTCTATATTCTTCGGGAGTAAAATTAGGCATAATAACATTTGCTCCATAGCAAAGTGCTTTCTCTCTTCCTCCTAAATCAATTGTTCCTACGGCAGTAGTGGCCGGAATATGGGTATTTTTGGTAAGAATGCGTACTAAAGCATAGGTTTTTAAAGTTAATTCTAAATTTGATAATTTTTTATTTTGTAAAGGTGTATCAGGATGAGGAATAAAAGGGCCCATGCCAACCATATCTAAATCTAATTCCTCAATAAGCAATATATCGTCAGCAAGAATATCAAGAGTCTGCCCCGGTAGCCCAATCATACTACCAGAACCGGTTTGATACCCCAGTTCTTTAAGCCAAGAAAGACATTCTCGACGTTGATCATAAGAAGAATCAGGTTTTAAATATTTAAAAAGTCTTTTGTTTGAAGTTTCAAACCTCAACAAATATCTATCAACACCCGAACTACGCAGCTGTTTGTAATCCTGATAAGTTCTCTCACCTATTGAAAAAGTAATTGCGCAGTCAAACTTATTCTTTATTTTCTCTACTAAATTACATAAATCATCAATCTTATAAAAACTATCTTCACCTGACTGTAAAACAATTGTTTTGCATCCAATACTCAATACTTTAGTCGCAGCTAAAATTATCTCATCTATATTCATGCGATAACGAACTACTTTTTTATTACTTCGCCGCAGGCCGCAATAAGAACAATCTTTATTACAATAATTAGAAAACTCAATTATCCCGCGAACATGAACCTTATCACCGCAATATTCTTTTCTAACCTTGTTGGCTTCTTGAT
>Ga0208769_1000321_pt1 | contig 24345 bp, 36 predicted proteins | sample AntAceMetag02UKC_FD_184768 | JGI IMG/M metagenome (GOLD analysis project Ga0208769, IMG submission 184768) | Saline lake microbial communities from Ace Lake, Antarctica- Antarctic Ace Lake Metagenome 02UKC (SPAdes) (version 2) | ecosystem: Environmental > Aquatic > Non-marine Saline and Alkaline...
AAGCACAAGTGAAAGCCTTGAGAATCGCAGATAACAGACTTACTGAATTAGCTGAGACCGATTGGGATATGTTGAAGAGTGAAATGAACGACCTGAAACGTAAATGTTTCATGATGGAACTCGACCCAGTGTATGTTCAGATAATTATTACTCGCTGGGAAACACTGACAGGTAAGACAGCGAGTAAATTATAATGGCCAGTAGAATATCAAAAGCTATGGTAAAGAAAGCTATTGTAGACAGCGGTGGCATAATACTAGCAATATCAAAACGTACCGGTATATCATACTCTACATTACACGTATGGATTAATCATCCTAAGAATCAAGATATCAGAGATGCTATAAGGCATGAGAAAGAAAAATTTCTTGACCTTACAGAAACTAAATTAATAAAGAAAGTTAACGCTGAGTCTGACTGGGCTATTAAGTGGGTGTTGGCAACACTTGGTAAAAATAGAGGATATGCTGAGAGACAGGAAGTTGCGCATTTCGGAACTTCAGAAATTAAGGTTAGTTTTAATGAACCGTCCAACGAGAAAATAGTAGTTGGGAAGGTATTAGATATAGAAGGTGAAAAACAAAAATGACTAAATTTAATAAATTAGTAGGAATTGTAGTTATGATATGTATGATTATCATGACACTCGCAGTAGTTGCTGATTTTGTGAGAGGAGAGGACGATGAGATAACCAGTTATGTTATAGACGACAACGGTGTACTATCATGTCAGGAATTCACAGAGCCTATGAATTATTGTGTTCGTGGATATGATGAAGAACATAAGTTACCGACTGTGGTTTGTAAAGTTTAATAGTCATCTGTCACACTTGTGGAAACCGTGGGTGATAAAAGGCTGATGAAAACGGTTCACATTTTTTAAAAAGAGGAAATACATTGTCAAAGAAAGCTTTTCAAATAAAGATAAATCCTACAATCAAACAAGGGGAATGCTGGGAACGTCTGAAAGATGACTTCACTCAGTTTATACTATTTGGTGGAGGAGCAGGTGGTGGTAAATCTTGGATTGGTTGCGAATGGCTTCTCATTATGTGTATTGCACACCCGGGATCTAAATGGTTTATAGGTAGAAATGAACTCAAGAGAATCATGGCTTCTACATTTATCACATTCCAGAAAGTTTGTAAAAGACATAACATCCCAATGAGTTGTTGGAAACTTAATTCTCAATACAATTATATTCAATTCTGGAACGGCTCGAGAATAGATCTTCTCGACGTTGCATACAAACCAGCAGACCCACTATACGAGAGATTCGGTAGTACAGAATACACCGGCGGATGGTTGGAAGAAGTTGGCGAGATTAACAGCAAAGCCTTCGAGGTTCTGAAATCTAGGATAGGCCGACATATGAACGATGAGTGTAATTTGTATGCTAAGATATTTCTGACGTGCAACCCGAAGAAGAACTGGGTGTACTTTGATTTCTATATTAAATGGAAAGAGGATGTGTTACCGAGAGACACTTGTTTCATACAATCACTATATACAGATAATCCATATACCGCCGAGACTTATGGAATACAGTTAAATAAAATTAAAGACCGAGTGATGCGAGAGAGACTGAAGAACGGACTTTGGGAATATGATGACGATTCTGCAGCTCTCATGGAATACGAGAATATTCTTAAAATATTTGGAAAAGCCTATGATCCACAGGCAGATAGTGATATGTATTTGAGTGTTGATGTTGCGAGGTTTGGGAGAGACAAAGCAGTTATTGTTCTATGGCAAGGTTATTATATCAGGAAAGTATGGTATTATGATAAGAGCTCGACGAATTTCTTGGAGGACAAGATAAAGAATAAATGTAAGCAATATCGAATTCCGTTCGAACACGTTGTAGTTGACCAGGATGGTGTAGGTGGGGGCGTGGTTGACCATCTACCAGGCGTATGTGCATTCGTCAATGCTGGTCGACCGGTTACCGAATTTGATGACGATAAGCAATACAGATTTCAAGAGACTGATAGATATTCCTTCAAGAACCTTCGGGCTCAATGTTATTTCAAGTTAGCAGATTTAGTGAACGAAGGGAAACTTGGGTGCTACCCGGAAGTACCGCTTGATATTCGTAACTGGATTATTCAGGAACTAGAGGGTATCAAACGTAAAGATGTCGAGGACAATGAGAAGAAATTACAAGTTATCAGCAAAGATGAAATTAAAGATGTGATTGGTAGATCCCCTGACTTTGCTGATAGTTTGATGATGCGGTGTTTCTTTGGATTGGGAATGCCGGGTAATGAGGAAATGACAGAGGTATCGATAGAATGGTAAAAGAATACAAGAAGAAACAAATTAAACCTGATACCCAAACTATCAAGTTCAAGACGAAAAAAGAGGTAATTTTAAAAGATGAGTCAAAGTCTAATAGGAAAAATATTAAAAAGTAATTTCCCAGAGTATCTGACGTATCAGAATATTATGGAACAATCGGGATTATCAAAAGCTAGTGTATCCAGAACTCTCAGGGTTATGAAGAGACGTATGGAAATTGAATATCAAATTGTTAAGGGTGTCAAGCCGAGAGCTGGGTGGGTCACTATATACAGAATAAATGGAGGTCATATAAATGGCAGTAGAAAAGATAATTAAGACTTCAGACAGTTTGCCTGAAGCTCTGCAAGACAAGGAAGTTAAAACACAAGTGAGAAGCATGAGTAACATAATCAAAGAGAAATTATTGCAATTAAACGATTTAGCGACTATGGAAGTAAAGATGGATGTCCATGTGCGTATGAAGAACCGTTTAGATTCTATTAGGAAAATCTCATCAGCAGAATCTCATAAGATTCGTGGTATCTGGAAGACAAGGAATCCTAACATGCACGTTAAGGGACTTACTGGAAAGAAGATTACTAACGATACATGTGAAATATCATTCGGTGTATATGACGTTGATGACAAAGGTAATAAGAAAGAGTACAAGAATTATAGTACAAATGAAATTGATGGTAGAATTGTCAAGAAACACCTATCGTCTGAGTACAAAATAATTTATGAAGTTATTGAAACAATAAAAACAGGAAAGCCAATCACACGGGAAGTAGTGAAGCTTGATAGTGGAGAGAAATAAAAATGGTTAACAAATACAAATGGGATGGCGAGAAAATCGTGGAAACTACTGAAGCACAAAAACATTCACCAAAAGATATTATTAATGGTCTAGCTCATGTTAGAAATCAAATCACACAGATGGGTCAACAGAAAGACCAGTTGATGCAACAAACAGAGCAACTTTTGGTAAGGATTGAAAGCGCTACTAAATTTGAAATACAATTAAAAGAATTCGAAGAAGGTTGTATCAATATTCAAGTAGATAAGTTGAAACTTTTTATTACACAAATAACTGATGATTGTGAGAAGAAAGCTTTAGAGGATGCTAAAACAGAAATTGCAGAAGCACCTGATAGTTATACTGAAGAACAGAAAAATAATCTGCATTATGTGAAATACCAGAAGTTGTTAGCAACTAATGAAAAGATAGCTGAGAAAATATCTTCACAGATAATTACTAAATATTTGTATGAAGAGCCAATCTTTAACAACCCATTTAAGTAATATTTTTGAGGTAGAATCAGTGTGGACTCAGTGAAAGCTGAGTCCACAATTTTTAATATGAAAACAAACTTCAGAATAAAGGAACGAGTAGATAACAGTCGAATAATAACTACAGGGAGTAAAGTACAAGGATATATCAATATTGGTGTGAAACAAATAAGCTGGGTCACTGCTAAAATTCCTGAATTTGGGTGGACTGTAGTTTTAATAGAGAGGTTCTTTACAGTTAATTTATCTAATACCTGGATTGGTGCGTTTACTCTTGGTACTGTATTTGGATTGTTTGGTTTGGGTTTCATTTGGAGAAAAAGCGGAATGTACGGAAAGCAAGAAGAAGAACAAGCTAAACAAAATCCAGTATCTGATAAGATGTTAAAGGCTGCAGAAATAATAATTAAGAACGATTCTGAGTAGTATTTAAATATATGAATTGACATTATTAATTAAAATGAACCTATTCAAACAATTTGCTTCTAACGCTGTAACACTAGGTAAGAGAATAATTCCATCAACTCCGGTAGGAAATCAAGAGATTGGGCTTTCCCAATTAAACTATACTGGCTCGCAAGATCCTAATGATAGAGAAGCGATATATCCACAATGGTTCTTTTCTTCACGTTTAGGGCAGCCTAGACAAGTTGATACTAACAAAATGCGTAAACTCGCAGCATCCCCGTGGGTGCAGATGGTTCTTAATACATTCAAGAAACAAGTATCCACAACAAATTGGGAAATTCTTAAAGTAGATGACAAAGATTTATCTGACAGAGATGAGGACATCAAGAAAGTAACTGATTTCTTAAATAATATTAATGATAATGATGAGACCATTGACGACGTGAATTCTGAATCAATCACTGACATTGGTGAAATTGACGCAGGTGCATGGAATCTCGTATATTCTAATGGGTCATACACTATAGGTGATGTACCTATTTATGACGCATGGGGTAAAGTAATATCAGTTGATACTGGCCTTGTGTTAAAACCTTTAGGACAAAGGGAGCTTGTGAGAGTTAAAGCAGTTGATGGTTCAAGTATGCTTAAACAAGTTGACATTCACAAGAATCTCCTGAACTACTGGCAGTATTCATTTAAACACCCTCGACAGAACCCAACGAGATTTGAGAAAGAAGAGATTGTGTATTTAATGATGAATAAGAAATCTTATTCAGTTTATGGTTTTGCACCAGTTCAAGCAGTCCAGCAGGTCTTAGAACTTTTAATTCAAGGAACTCGATATAATAAGGATCTATATACAAACAACGCAATTCCTGACATCTTAGTAAGTTTACCGAAACTATCCAGAGACCAGCTTAGAAAACTTAAAAGAACCTGGAATAATCAATATAAAGGAAAACCTCATCAACTTGGTTTCATCAACTGGGCTATTGAGAATATCCATAAACTAAATACTTCTAATAGGGATCTTGAATGGCTCAATGGTCAACAGTGGTATTTCAAATTAGTATTCGCAGTATTTGGTGTAAGTCCTACAGAAACAGGTTTCTTTGAGAATGCGAATAAATCAAATGATGAAGGTCAAGAACGTGTGACAGTAAGGAACGCTTTGAAACCATACTTCAAGTTATTTGAATCACAAATCAATAAACGATTAATTACTGAAATTCTACAAGTAGAAGACCACGGGCTCAAGTTTGAATACAAACCTAGAGACCAAGCATTAGAGAAGATTGAATTCGAACAGGATTCTAAAGAAGTAGAAATGACGACATTAACAATTAATGAATTCCGACAGAAGAAAGGACGTGACCCGGTAGAGTGGGGAGACGAGCCACCACAGAAAGGATTTGATACTAGTTCTTTTATGGACATGGGAGGCTTTCCAACGTCTCCGACCCCTGGCGATGGAAAGCCTTCTACTAATAATCCTGAAGATGAAAAAGATAAGAATAAACAGTTCAAGAAAAGTTTCGAGGTATTTCTAAATGACCGTCAACAGAGAGCCAACAGCTGATGAGTTAAACGGTGTTAAACAAGATACTGTTCAATGGCCGGCAAAAGCACATCGTGTAACCCTTATTGATAGCGACGGTAATGAAATTGATTCTATTGAATTAGCAGCTTTTACAGATAATCTTGACGGTGTACAAGCCGGTGTTGTGGCAAGTGCTTTATTTGGAAGGATATCTGATACTTTACTCAAACCAGTAAAACTTGATGCTTCTACTCAAGACTTACAAATTGTAGAACATGAACATGCTGAAATACATAGCGGTGACCATTATTATGTTTGTGGGTTTGAAAGTTTAGGCAATGGCGCTATTCTCAACATAGTTGGAACTATGGCGAGTACAACAAAGTGGTCATATTTTACTTTTATTGTCTCTGGTATATTAGGAGTAACATTTGAAATTTTTGAAGATGCTACATTAAATGCAACACCTGGAGGGACTCCAATAACACCACTTAACAATAATAGAAATTCAGGAAACACAAGTGGTAATACTATTTTACAAGATCCTACTATAACTACGGATGGTAATTTAATTTATTCACAGAGTATAGGTGCTGGAAGAGATGGTGGAGTAATTGATAGAAAAAGAGAACTTGTTTTTAAACAGGGATCAACATATATTATACGTATAACTAACCAATCTGCAAATGTGAATGCAGTTAATTTTTGCGGTGAGTGGTACGAACACACGGATAAAAATTAAAATGCTAAAAACAAACTTCAGTGAATTTCAGAAAAAGATTGAACAGGATAGACTTGCCGGTCATGTAGCTACTGTACATTGTATGACAGGAACTTCTGGGTTTACTTTTGTTATGAGAAGTAGAGAGAATATAAAATACTATACTGTCATGACTTATGAAGAAATAACAGTATATGCTAGAGAACAGGATATCGATGCAATGGACGCTATCGATATGTTCGCAACTAATTATTGTACTAATACATTACCAATTACAGTTGTTGAGTATCATGAAATGATTGAAGTTCCTGAATTGGCAGTAGAATCTGAACCTACGGAGATAACCACAAAAACTATTGAAATAGATGCAGGTGATGACATTATTGATGAAGCAGAAGATTATTCTGATTTCCTGAGATTGTTTTTTGATAAATTCGAAAAGAAGGTATTATCCTCAGTTGATAAGATTAATCTAGAGAAATCACAAACTAAAAAGAATTTCGGGGAGTTTTTAACAAATCTATTCAATACAGTTAATTCAATAGCGTTTGCTAAAAATATCAAGAGATTCATCAAAGCAGACTTGATTGCTGGATTGACATCTGCTGAAGCAGAACTAAATACAGACATAGGATTCACGGATGCATATGAATCTAAGTTGAATGTATTAGCATCGCAACAAATTGACGGTTATATGATTAATGGTAAAAAGTGGCCTGGTATTAAAGGAGTTACTAAAGAAATTCAAGCTAAAGTTATTGAGACGGTACAAAGTGGAATTAATGAAAATCAAACAACTAAAGAGATAAAAGAAGCAATCTCTGAAGATTTCGATAATTTTACAGATTGGCGTAGTGATATGATTGCACGTACTGAAACAAATAGAATTGTGAATGAAGGTAAGATTGTGGGATATAAAGAGTCTGGAATCGAGGGCGGGAAGATTGTTATGGTAGTACTTGATAACAGGACATCACCAATATGTCAACGGATGTTTAAGATGTACGGTAACAATCCTATAGATCTTGATGACGATTTTATAGATCCAGAAACAAACAAGGCTTACCGTTCACCCCCATTTCATCCCAACTGTAGAACAGTTTTAGCATTTCGTTCATCCTAATATCGAGTAGTATTTAAATATATGAAAAGGCATTATTATATAAAATGGAAAAAGCAACCCAAGAAGGATACACAACCGAACTCTTCATGCCTATCATGAAAGAGGCAAACGGTAAATATATAGCAGTACTTTCTGATAATTCTGTAGATCGAGATGACGAAAAGTTATCTAAAGGATGTGTTGAGAAATTAGGTCTAGATGACGGATATTTAGCAGCACTTTGTAATCACAGTAACGATGTATTTATGCTCGTAGCTGAGTGGACAAATAGAGGTATTAAAGAAGTTGATGGATTTACTGCATTAGTTGCAGAGCCTAAATTCTATAAATCTAATCCAAGAGCTAAAGAAATTAAAGGAATGCTCGACGAGGGTGCAAAGATTGGAATATCAATCGGTGCTATCGTTAAGACATATGATGAAATTGATGGAATGAAAGTTTTCACAGAACTTGAATTACTAGAAGCGAGTTTCGTTGCAATACCAAGTAACAGACATGGTAGAGCAATGGCAGTTGCTAAGTCATATAATAAATCAAAGGAGGCCATAAAGATGGACGAAAAATTTACACAAAAAGATATTGATTCTGCTATCGAGAAGAAAGTTTCTGAATTGGAGAAATCCCATAAAGAAGCTCTTTTAGAAAAAGAAACTGAAGTTACAAAGTTAACTAAAGATTTAGAAGACTCTGCAAAACTTGTAAAAGAGGCAGATGAAGCTAAAACAGAAGCTGAAGAAGCTAAAGATAAAGTTGAAACAGAAGCTGAAGAAGCTAAAGTTGAAGCAGAGAAAAAAGTAAAAGAAGTAGAAAGTAAAGCTCTTGAGAAGCAAAAGTTCGTAGACCAAGGTGGAGATAATAGTAAAACATCTCCGGAAGATACCGAAGAAGCATTTAAAGCTGGTAAACTTCCAATAATGAAAATACAATAAGGAGGCTATGATAATGAAAGCTACATTTAAAGGTTACGAAGATGGCTTCAGTGTTGAAAAGTGTCAATCACGATTTAATGCTGGAAAAATTGATAAGGATTCATTCGGTGGTTTCTCTAAAGAATATTACAACCCATTCAATAAGGTTGATAGTAGAATGGACATTGCGAAAGCAACCATGGAGAAAGCATCTATTGATTCACAAACAGGCGGAGCAGGTACAGCAGGAACAGCTTTAGTTCCAGTATATCCAGACCCAAATGTTGTTAATAGAACAATAAGACAAACCCCTCTAAGAAACATGACTCCAAGACGAGCTATGAGAGGATTAACATACGATTACATCCCACTAACTGCAAAAGGCGGTGCATTCTGGGCTGCAGAAAACGGTTCACTAGCTGTTGTGGATGACACATATGATAGAGTATCAGTCGCTGTAAAATTCCTTTATGCTAAAGGACTTATTTCAGGACCTGCTATTGCTGGTATGCGTGGATTTATCGACCCTACACAATTAGATCTTGGTGTTAAAACTGACTCTATTTATGAAGCGGAAGAAGACGCACTAATTAATGGTGATGCAAGTACAACTCCTCTAGAACCTAGTGGTATGATTAAGTTAATTACAACTAACACAACAAACCGTGCAGGTGGTAATCCAACTCTACCATTAATCAGGGCTGAAATTGCAACAACTTTTAATGCGAAAGGTTTCCCTACTCTAGCTATTACAGACGCAACAACTCACAACTACGTGAAAGGATTGCTTCTTGATATTCAGAGACAGGTTACAAATCCTTCACAAGGAATTCTTGGATTTGGTATTCCAGACGCATTCGAGTTTGACCAGTTAATGTTCATAAAGGATATCTTTATGCCAACAGGAGCATCGTCAAAAAGAATACTATTCTTAGACATGCGATATATCTTCCTAGCAGTGCTACAAGATTTAACGTACGAAGAAAAGTACACAGACCAAGACGGATTTGTATATCTTCTTAAAGAATATCTAACCGTTGTTAATACATTCGAAGCAGCATCATCCCAGATGTATGGGATTGCGTAGAGAGGTAATATAAAATGACAGCAGTAGTAGAAACATTCAGAAAAATTGGATTTTCCGGCGATCTTAAAACAATCGTTATCCAGACGGACGCAACAGCTGATACAGGTTGGACAATTGACCTGTTAACAGATGCAACTGACGGTAAGGGAACAGTTATAACTGGGATTTTAAACACTTTAGTTCAGGACGATGCAGGTGCAGATAAAACATCTACATGGGATCCAGATACCGGTATTATAACTCTTGGTTCAATAACAACTGGAATCCATAATATAACAGTAATTGGCTATTAAGTCAATTAATTTTTTTTCTTTTTTATTAATGACAACTGTATCAAGTCAATCAAGGATGGCTTGGTGAAACGTACCACAACGTGGTAGCGAAACGAGTCCTTGAGGAGAATCAAAAAATGGCAATTAAAAACGGATTAAGAACAAATCCAGGTGGTGACATAGCTGCACCACCATATACTAAAGAAAATTATACATGGGATTGTGATACTCTGGATTTATCTGAAGCAGACGCTCTCTTAGTTAATAGCATTATTGTACCAAGTGAAATGGTAATTAATTGGCCAATTAATGCATCTAGTGTTGACGAGAATATATTTGTAGCGGATGATGCTTGGCAAATTACATCTATTGAAGAAGCTCACACTGTAGCTTCAAGTTCAGCAAACGTAACTATTAAAAAATGTTCATCAACACTAGCACCAAATGCAGGTACTATAATGCATTCAAGCAATCTTGATTTAGCAGCAGGTGCGAATACTGTACAATCACTAACACTTTCATCTACACTTGCAGATACTCAATTAGCAGATGGCGAAAGATTAGCTCTTGACTATACAGGAACTATGACATCGTTAGCAGGTGGTGTTGTAACTATTCATTTGAAAAGAGTCTGATATCTTGGGATATAAGCAAAAATTCAGTGATGGGAGATTTTTAATCGGTAAATGGAGTAAAGATAAAAAATCTTTTAAAAACACTGAAAAAATCGGATGGAGTATTTATTCAGGAAAAAACAAAGGTCAACAGACCTTGAAGTGGTTTCGACTTCATAAATTTAAATATATTTTTTTAATTCCTTTATTAGGGATTCTTAAAAGATATTTAAAACCTGTAAAAATAATTGATGATCCACAAAATAGAAATTTCATAATGTTTAATGAAGTTTTTGAAAGAAGTATTACCGACTGGACATTATGTTATATTAATGGAAATAATGTTCATCAAGGAAGTATAAATTCAGAACAATTAAACAATGATATTAATGGACCGTCACAAAAGATTTTACGGGATATGAAATTGGTATTGTTTCAGTTTATTGAAAAAGATACTGCATACCGGGAATTTTTTAATATTTTAGTTTATAACATGGCATTATTCGGTAATGAAATGTATAATGGTGAAAAGGTACAACATTTGATGTATAATCGGGATGTTGATATGGATTTACAATATCGAAGTTGGTGGAAAAATCAACCATCATTGCTTCATAAAATTAGGAAAAAATGGTTGAAATAAAAGAATCATTTAATGTAAAATTAAATAAAAAAGGAGATTTAGTTTTAACTAATTCAGTAGAAACTACATTTTCAAAATTTGAAGCTCCAGTACAATTAAAAAAAATACAAAACCAAATTATGGAATCTGTTAATAAAGAGTCATTGATAAGTAAACAAATTGAAGGGAATGTTCTTGAAAAAGAATTTAATCGAACAGTAAAGAAAATTCATATGTTGAAAAACATTGGAGAACAAATTGAAAAAATAATTGATGTTAATGTACAAGGACATGATTTAGTCTGAAACGCTCGACGGAACAGACGATAAAAAAGCGAGGTAACAAAATGACAGTAGAACCTTTTAATACATATGACCAAATGGGCGTAGCTCAATCAAATTTAAACTTATTAGCTAATCCAGAATGGCCACAATATAAATCATTAGAGATAGATATGACTTTTGATGGTGGAACAACTAATGATCCAGGAGATTATAACGGCACGGGAAATCCTGCAACTCTTTTTACTGTTACAGGGATAGTTGAACTTTCAATAATAGCTGTATGTACTACATCTTTAGTTGGTACAAGTGCTACTTTAGAGATTGGAACTGCTTTAAGTACAGCAAACCTAATCGCTCTAACAATAGCAAACACTATTACTCTTAAAGACATATGGCACGATGCTAATTCTGATTCAAGTATTGAATTAACAAGTGTAATTACAAGAAAACTTGTCAGTCAAGATGTTATTCAAACTGTAAAAACAGCCAACATAACAGCAGGAGTAATAAAATATATGGTACGATGGGCACCTATATCTAGTAACGGAAATGTGGTGGCAGCATAATGCCAGATAAAACTTTTATTAAAGTAACGAATCAAGATATTTATAGAAAACTTGAGAACATTGAGAAAGTAATAGCTAAAACAAAATCACAAACAATAGTTAATAGAGTTATTGGATCAACAGCATTGACACTGGTATTAGCTATAATTGTTAGATCAGTTATAGGAGGATAAAATGAAAATTAAAAATACATCAAATATAATTAAAAATTTTAAACAAGAAGGAGAATGGATTTCTGTTAATCCTGGAGATACAGCAGAACTTCCAAAATGTGTTCTTACAAATGAAACAGATGTTCAATATGATATCGACAAACATGATGTTAAAGAAACACCAGAAAAAGTTATGGAAGAACCAAAAAGAATTATAATACCTCGATTTTCAAAATCAGCTTTAAAAAGATTTGATGAAGAATCACTTCTTGATTTGTTAAAGAAACATGGTGTTGCTAATACAATAATTAAAACACTTAAAACTGAAGCAAAGAGAGTAAAATATATTTTAGAACTACAAGATGAAGAATAAACTTTTATTAATAATCCTTGTATTGTTATTAATTCCGATAGCGGTAGCTTGGACACCATCAAGTGATATTGTTATGAGAAATCGTACAATAAATGATAGTTGGCAAATTAATGCTACTGCATTTTATCAAGACGGTAATAAAGTAATAGACTCAGGAACTGGAGTATCTACTACAAATTATTCTAGTTATTCAAATTATTCAACATTAGCTAATTATTCTAGTTATGCTAATTACTCTGATTTTTCTGATTCAGCTACGACAGCAAACAGTTCTGAGTATTGGGATGATTTGGATGAACCTAGAAATATTACTCAAGTTGGAACACTAGTAAATCTTACAGTAACTAATAACGTGACTGCTAATAGATTTAAAGGATTTGTGGATTGGAGTTACTTAACAAACAAATTTATCACAGCTGTCGACGGTATTTATATCTATATGGTTGGAACTACAGCTACTTTAAATGAAACAAAATTAAATGAAACTATTGATATTATTGTTATTGCTTCAAATATATCTATGGAAACTTATGTAAATGCGACTTTCCAAAAAGAAATTACACCGAATACTTGTAGTGGTGGTGATTTTATTAATGAGATATTGGATAATGGCTCACTGTCTTGTGGGACTCCGGCAGGTAGTGGTACTATTACTGCTGTCTTAACTAACTCTAGTGACAACTGGTTAGGTGGAAATACTGTTTCCGGAGATGCTGATTTAACATTTAATAAAACATTACTTAATACAACAATTGATACCCGAGTAAATGCAAGTCATACTGGAAGTATTGCAATAAATATAACAAATAATGTGTGGGATCTTAATACAACATATACTAACACATTATATTACACACAATCAATTATTGATACCCTAGGAAACTGGACTGCAGATAAATCAGATTACTACACATCAGCAGTTGTTGATACCCTAGGAAATTGGAGTGCGGATAAATCAGATTACTACACATCAGCAGTTGTTGATACCCTAGGAAATTGGAGTGCGGATAAATCAGATTACTACACATCAGCAGTTGTTGATACCCTAGGAAATTGGAGTGCGGATGAAGGAAATTATTATAATACAACCCAATCTGATGCATTAACATATCCAGCTAGTCAAGTAACAACTGGAACTTTCGGAACTGGTAATTATATAATGGACACAAATTTAACAGTTGAATATATTAAATTAGAAACTAATTCAACAAATCATTATATAACAGATAATTCAACGCACATTATAATACAGGGTCAAACCTCGTCAATAATAATAGGATGAAACATAAAATATTAATTTGGGTTTTATTACTAGTGTTGCTAGTAGGAACGGTAAATGCTTGGACTGAGTATGATGTTTGTCCTACTGTTGATAGTGATGGTCAGGTATTAGGAATGTTTTCTAATAATAATTTTTATTTGGATGCTTCTAATTTTTCTATTAATTCAACTAATAGTATAATTAACGCTACAACATATTTATATTCTAAAGTTGGAACTCCAGGTCAAGCAGTTTGTCAGTTAAGACCAGATGACGGATCAGGTGAACCATCAGCAACAATTTTGTTAGAAGGAACTATAGATACGGGTAACACTAGCGCGTGGAATACTTGTGTGTTTAATTCTAGTTATGAAATGAATGCAGATACTCCTTTTTGGATTGTTTGGACAACAGCAAATAAAGGAGCTGAAGTAGCAAATAATTATTGGACTCAAGGAACTATAACTGCAGGTTGTGCTGATTCAGACACTGATACAGATATAGATGCAACATATAATCCTAATACTTGGGGGAATCCTTTCGCCAGAGATTATGGTTTAAAGTTAGGATTTGAAGAATCTAGTCCATTAGAACCAGTTATTAATAATGCAACTTATAATTTTACAAACGCTTTTACAGGACAAAACACAACTGCCTGGCGTGACGGAAATGGTGATGTTGCTATTTCAACAAGAAATAAAACTCCACGAATTACATTTGATACATTTTTACCAGCATATTGTAGAATTAATACGGTTGATGAAAACTGGACAACTATGGATAATGATAGAAATTGTACAACTACAGGGGCAACATCACATGATTGTTTATTACCAGACGCTGATGCTTTAGTAACTGGAACTGGGTATACTTCAATATATCTTGGATGTATCGATACAACTTTTACAAATGAAACTTCAACAGCCACAAGTGAAGCATTAAATGTAAGTTTAGATTTATATAATATGCAGGGAACTACAAAATATGTCAATGGGACTGTTGTAGAAAACGGTGTAATTATGTTAACAGATCAATTGACAAATGTATCATTAGATAATGTTCTTTCTAATTCAACTGGAAATTGGATTGATGAAGTTTATGGAGGAATTTGGAGTGCTTGTTGGGCGTGGACTATAGGTTCAGTTTTACAAAATACAACTTGTGCCACCAATATAACCGTACCATGAAATATTTAATTTATTTTATAATGATATCTATCATGATTACTTCAGCATCCGGTGTTGATTATACTGATGTCGCATTAACAGGAGAAGTAGGAACAGCAACAATTGATTATACAAATGTCGAATTAATTGTTTATGAAGTTGTGCCATCTGATTCATGTACATATTCCGGGTCAGGAGATTGGGAAGTTGTCTGTGGTGATAATTGTTCAATTACTACAGAAGTAGATTTAGACGGTAATGATTTAATAGTTTTAGGAGAAGGAATTTTCAATGTAACTGGAAACCTCACAAATTTTAATGATATAAAAATTACAGGAAATAGTACAACTGAACAATGCACAATGTTATGCACTGACGGGTGTGTTATATATTAGGAGGAGAAAATGACAACTTATATTCCAAAATCAGAAACAATCACGGGTACTGATTTAACAGGTGCATCTGGCACAGCTAATAGAACTTATGAGCTTGGAAATGATGACGCTACAGTTTTACAGATGCAAATCCTAGTATCAGAAGCTATCTTACAAAACACTATTAATTTTACATTTGATTCAGATCTTAATACAATTACATTCTTAAATGAAATCTGGGACGACCAGCCTATATCTTTGGATTATTTTGTTACATCAACAACACCTGCATCCGGTGGTCCATATTATTGTGATACATTACAAGCTGTTCAATTTAGTGGAATCGGAGTTGCAATAGAACTTGAAAGTCTAGGAACTGGTGATGCAAGTAATAAATCATTTGATACAGATAAAGGTAATATTATTGATGGTTCATATACTGTTTACTATGGAGCAACCGGTGATGATGCAAATAATTTATCTGAAATGACTGAAGGCACACATTATACTATTTTTAAAGACGATGGTCGAATATTACTATTAACAGCTGGAGTTACTGCATTGTCTACAAATGAACTTTATATTAGTTATACTTATTCACCAAAGCAATCTGACACTATCTTAGCTACATATTTACCGATGGCTCAAGCTGAAGTTGATAAATTAACTGGGAATTATTGGGGTACTGATAAAACGAGTATTCAGTATTTTGATGGTTACGATTCCGGATATCCACAAACAAATAGACCTTTTGGATTCCAAATTGAAGAAGCACCAGAATTTGAATTAGATTATAAAGGAATTACATCTATAACTACTGTTGAGTATCTTAGTAGAACTGGAACTGTTGATATGACAGTTGATTCTGATTATATTAGTTTAGATGATGAAGGCCGAGTGGTATTAAATTCACAATCAATTCCTAATGGAAAACGGAATATCAAGATAACATTTATTCATGGATATGATACAGTACCTGTATTAATCCAGGAACTCTGTGCATTAGTTACTGGAATGATGGCACTTGTTAATATTTCAGGTGGTTCATATAAAGATATTAGTACTTATAGTTTAGGTCGAAAGAATTTCTCTCGAGGTCAGGTATATGTTAATATTAGAGAATCGATTGACCAGATGAAAGCTAGAATTCTTCAAATAACTGAAGACATGGGCCCACGATTCTTTTGTGTATAAAATGGTAACAACGAGATTAACTGGAAGCGATATCGAGCAGTTTAGAGCAGACACATTAAGTTATCTTAATGATTTCTGTACTACTGTAGTTCGAACTCGCACCACTGAAACAAAAGATTCTATGGACAGAGTAACAGGTTCAACTACTGCTACAAAGACCTATAAAGCTGACATACAGTGGGTTACCAAAAAAGACCTACTTCACTTGAACCTTGGAGATGTCAAGGTTGGAGATGGTATGTTATTTGTTGAAAATTCAGCAGATATAGAACTTCATGATGCAATAACATATAATTCTACACAATGGCGAGTTACCAATCAAATGGAAGGAGAGCAAGTCACTGGAGAAATTGATTTCAAGGGCTTCATAATACAGAAAAATGCTCAAGTTTAATGTTAAATTCAAAGGTGTGGATAAAGGAAAGAAAAAATCTAAAAATACAGTTAGACGTGTTTTGATGCGTTCCATGTTTAAGATGGAAGAATTAGCAATCCAAAAAGCACCAACTGACCAGGGTGAACTGAGACAAAAGATTTCTCTATTTCCACAGATTCTTGCAGATAAATATTTCTTAACTTCAGGAGCTGGATATTCAGCGTCGATGGAATATGGAAGCCGACCATTCTATGCACCGATTGATCCATTGAAAGCTTGGGCGAGAAGAAAACTTGGCGATGAAAATATAGGTTATGCAGTTAGAGCAAAAATTGCTAAAGAAGGAATTACAGCACAACCTTTCATGCGACCAGCATTATTTGAAGTCAAATCTCTATGGTATCCTAAGTTTTTAAGGGAAGAATTCAGTAGTATTTAAATAGTACATTATCGTTATATATTATATAACCCAAGAGGGTTCTAATTTATTATTCCAAGAGGAAATTTGTATGACAGAATATTATGTAGATCCTGAAGACATAATCTCTGATTTTTTGAGAGTACGTCTAACAGATCCAAAAGCTAGAGCTGAAGCAAGTGACACCGATAATGTTACAGCAACCGCTGGGCAAACTGAAATTACATTAGTTCCTCCTTCTGGAAGTGCGTCATGTATAACTGCGCTAACTATTAATGGGACGGCACAAGTCAAGTGGCGTGATTATTACTGGGATTATCAAAATCAAAAAGTTACATTCTTTACTGCACTATCATTAAATGATGCAGTTGTTATCACATTTAAATATGGAACTACTAACTGGATTTATTCCGATAAACCAGATGAGGAATTATCAGCAGGTTCATTTCCTAGAATATCTATTTTTACCGTCAGTAATCCTGGTAATCGATTAGGACAGTATGAAGCAGCAGTTGAAGGTAGTCCAGTATTACAAATTGATATCTGGAGTAAAGATGGATATATAACAGATGCAATTGCTGGAAGAAAATATTCAAACAATTATTTAACAAGGTACTTAGGCAATCGAATAACTAGAGCTTTCGAAAAGAATGAATCTGATTTATTCCCAGAACTCTATGCATATCGACCAGTATCTGGAGCTCGTGCAGCACCATATAGTTTTGAATATCAAGCATTCCATAGTATCGTTGAAGTCAATGTTAAAGGATTAAAATTAGGGAGAATTGAGGTATAATTAAAAATGGCATTTGAAGAGTTTCTAATAGGAAAAAGAGAGCGTATGTCTTGGATTGCTGAGACTAGTTATGGTTCAGGTGGAACTATGTCAGGTGGTGAAGTTGTTGGAAACAACATGGAAATAGAACCAGATTTTTCATCAGGATGGCAGGAAGTATTAACTGCTGGTGCTGATGAATTAACAGTTGAATCCAGAGTTCCAGGCCCTCTAGTATTACCATACACTATGAATTTTGTTCCTGTTAATTGGAGATGGCTTAAATGGTTAATGGCTGTTGCAGATGCTGACGATAGCGGTACAAAAACACATACATTCACAGTTCGTAATTCTATCTTATCCTATAATTTAGAATGGGCTAAACGACATACTACAAGTCACGTTTTAACATTAGCTGGAAATGTCGCAAAGAGTGCAACTCTATCCTGGTCAAAAGCTACAGGAGAAGGTAGTGATGGATTTATTAATGTTGCATTAAATTGTGTAGCACAAACAGTTACACAAGGTTCATCTGTTACAAGTTTAAGTGCTTTAACTAAAGACCCATTCCAATACCGGATGGCAAAATTAACACTTAATGGTAACGAGATTGTTGAAGTCAACAATGGAGAAATGACTATAGAAGTTGGTATTGATGAGAATGATTCTCGATACTGCAATAGTACATTAGACGCAAATCTTGGAGAACCAATTCCGAAAGTATTCAGAATTACTGGTCGAATGAATGTAAATATTAAAGATAAAACGTTCTATGATATGTGGGTATCTCGAGCAGTTGTTGGAAGTACTAACACTTTATTGTTTGATAAAGATGGAACTGGTAACGACCAGATGTTATTTACATTCGGTGATTTTTATGTTTATGAAGGAGTAGCACCAACAACAATTGATGGTGTGACAAATGTAGATCTTGTATTTAATGCAGATACTTTTAGTTCTGTAGTGGCAAGAGATGACATATCAACTTATTAGGGGTAATAAAATGTATGACGAAGATTTTGTAAATGAAGATGTTGTTGAATTTATAATCGATGAAAAGAAATTTTCATACAAACCAGTAACAGCTGGTGAGGAAAACGATTGGATAAATGAATATATTATAATGGGAGAGGATGGAAAATCAAAACCTGATTTTTCGAAACTTAATAAATGTAAAGTTCGAAACATTAAAAAAGTACCATATGATAAGGAAACAATTAGAAAGTTTATAGGACTAGAATTAGAATGGTCTTCTTTAAACAATGATCAGAAATGGGATCTATTTAAAAAATTACATCCAACAATGTTTGATAAGATATTCCAAGCAATAGCAAAAATTGATAAGCTAGATGTTGTAAAAAAAAAAGACTCTATCGAGCCATCCAATACTGTGACCCAAAACAAGGCTTTATAATATCAGATAAACAAAGTCAATTTAATTGGCAGATGTACGTTAATTGGAAAAACGGAATATCTCCTCGAGAGTTCAGGAAAAACTTTACAAAAGACATAATTAATTGTATTGAAATCGATAACGAAATCAATAAAAAAGCTGTTAGACAATCAGCAGTTAATGCATTAATGGCGAAGGTGAGATTTTAAATGGTAGAAGCAGGAGAATTAACTATAACAGGTTCAATCGATACAACAATGATTGACCGTGGATTCGTGAGAATGAAACGAGGATTTGATAGAGTTAAGTCTAGTGCAAAGTCATTTGGTTCTGATATGCAGAGAATAGGACAAGCTACTGCACAAGTTGGTAAAGGGTTAGGTCTTATTGCATCTGTCGGATTAGCTGCAATGATTGGATTAGCAAAAAGTGCACCAGCTGTTGCACCAGCAATGGCAAAGATTGGTGTAGAATTTGGAAGATTATCCAGAGTTCTAGGCCAACAATTACAACCGTTCTTTAATAAATTTGCAGAAAGCTTTACAAAATTTGTAAGTTTTGTTGATGCACATCCAGATATTACAAAAGGGTTCTTAATAACAGCTGGTTCACTTGTTGGTATTAAAGCATTAACAGCATTAGTTACAGCACTAGGTGGTGCAGTTTCAGCCCCAATGTTAGCTGCATTAGCAGCGGTTGCTGTTACTGGATATGTTGGCGCAAAAGCCGGTGAACATGTATCAGGAAAATCTAGACAATTTTTAACAGAAGAAGCTGAACAAGTTCCTGGAAGTTTACAAGCATTAGCTTCTGTAGATCAATCTGCTTCTGAAATAGCAGCAGAAGGATTTCGGCCAACTCCTGGTGGTGAGCTTCAAATGATAAAATCTGAAGATTCAAGAAAAGCTTTTATGCTTAGATGGTGGGATGCACTATGGTCATGAAAATAGAAAACTACGCAGGAACTGCTGATGCATTCACGTTTCCGCATAATCCAAATACATTTGACGACACGTTAGATGCCAACTTTACATTCTCTAATATAGCATATCAGAGACATCATATTGCAATTAGCGGTGGTGGAATTAATCCATTAAGTATTATCCTTACAGGACACATGGATGGCTCTACTAAGCTAGCAAATTATCGTAATCTCAGAAGACACATTCAAGAAAATACACAGCTTAAAAAGCTTTACTTTGAGACTGACAAGTTCTATTTAGGTATTGGCAGACAGATAAAGAAAACAAACAGCGGTGGAAGGACTAATTTTATAGATTACGTTGCTACATATCAAACAATTATTGGTATATTATTCGATAATACACAACAGACTTACACAAACGGTGGTGGACAATTAACTAATGGCGGAGATGTAACTACATTTATTGAAGAAATATCTGGGGATGTCACAAGCGGAGCTGCTGATATTACAATTAGCGATGCTGAAGGAAACGCTATAAAAATACCAGCTGCTAGTTTAACTACAGGTCAAACAGTTGTGGTTACATTTGTAAAAATGGTTGATTCAGGTTCTGGAATTTACGTTACAGAATATAATTATGCTACAGTTGCAGGAGCACAAATAAAAACTGTACAAACAACTACTGGTTTTGGATTAATACAATTGGCAGCTGCTGGAAGTACTTCTACAATTTCAGTTGGAAATCTAGATGCTGGATTTACTGTTAAATTCAGAAACGGATGGTCAGGTTAAATGGGAAATTATATTGTTAAAGTCACAAGCGGTTCAGATGTTGGTACGGTTGAAAACCAAATAGATATTGGTCTTAGATATACTGATAAATTAAATGACATTAATGAAGGAGAATTAAAATTTTCTGGAACTGGTGCTATTAAAAGAGGACTTCTTACAATGGGTGCTGAAGTAGAGATATCTAGAAATGGGGATCTCGAATTTAAAGGTATCATTGATAAAACTGATAGCCTAGACGCAGGTGGTCAGGTTATTCATATATCAGGATTTGAAATCCGATTAGTTCAAGAGAAAGGAGCTTATGCCAATTCTCCATGGGTTGGAGAAGATAGTGTTGATATTGCATTTGATATTATTTCTGAAAGTAATTATTACACTGATGGGATTATTAATGCTGGAGCTAACATTGATTTTAGACTTGACAAAGCACAAAGTTTATGGAGCGCTCTAGGTAATCTATCAACTAAGACAGGACAGGATATTCAAATAAGATATGATAATGATGAAGTAAATATCTTAGACCATCGTGGAAGTACAACTTCAGTTGCTACATTAAACGATGGAATTCATATAAAGAATATTCGTGTGTCTACAGCATATCCAAAAGGTAATTGGGTTAAGGTTTATGGTAAAGGAGATGGTGAAAATCAAATTGAAAGCGATGACGCTCAAGGGGTAGATGCTGGTTCTCAATCAACTTATGGTATAATTAAACAAGTAATTATTGATCGTTCTATAATCAGTGTTGCTGAAGCAAATGCTCGAGCAAATATTGAAGTTCCAAAAATTAAAGACCCTTTAAAAGTATATGATTTTGAGGTTATGAATCTTGATGCTGATATTGATACCGGTGATGTAATCACTTTAAATTCACAAGATAAAGATTTAGATAATGAAGAAGTTAGAGTTGTTGGGAAAGAAAGAGGAATTATTGGAAGTAGAGAATACTTGTCATTACAGGTTACAAACTCGGCATTTTCTACAGTTTTAAAAACAAGTAATCAATTACTAGGAGAACTTCAAAAAAGTTCTGTTGACAGTAATACATATATGCAGGGTTCAGGAAATACTTTAACTTGGGAGCGTGGAGTTAATGCAAAAGATTCATCACCACTTGCTATTAATTTTCAAATCCCAGCAACATATATTGAAGATGAAATTGGATCAATTAGAATTAATTCATTTACAATTGATTATGATGTTGACCCGTATAAAAAAGGAGTTGGATCTGCATCAGATTCAGGTCATGTTCATGCTATTTCATCAACAACAACTGATAATATGTCAATGCCAAGATTAATTGATGATGATAGTTGGTCAGAAAATTTAGCCACAACTTGGGACTTAGTAAAAAATATTACAATACCAGCTGGTTCATATGGATTTTTATTAGTATATTTTCAACTATTTGCAGATGGATGGTCTGGAATTGATGTAACTGGTGTAAAAATAACTGTAGACGGCACACCTTATTTCCAACAAATGGGAATTGCATATGATACAACTGTCGACCCATTATATATGACAGTGATGATTCCAATTTTAGCTGTTTATAGTAGTGCAAAAACTTTAGCTATTAGTCATTATAGTGCTTCTAATGAGGATTATGAAGGTTTTATAGAAGTGTTTGATATGGATACAATTCATACTCATGATATTACAGCATTAACTGGTACTGAATCAAGCACAGCAGATGTAAGTATTGGCGATGACATATCAGATGCTGGAAGTATTAATGCAACTGAAGTTGATATTTATTTAGATTTCTGGAATGGAAGCGCTTGGATAAATAAACATTCTATAATGAATACTGGTAAAACATTAGAAAATGATGTTGATGTATCTGATAGTGGAACTTATCCAGATGCGGCTGGATTATGGAGAATTCGAATAGCAACAGATAGTGCTGATCCGGATTATGTTCAAACAATAGTAAAAATAAAACATTTACTTGATAGTAAATAAGGTGATTAATATGCGAGAATTCAAAGTTATAGAAATTATAAAAAATCAAAAGTCTTTCCAAGTAGAAATAGAATTCAAAGATAATGCTAAACGGCGAAAATTTCTATTTTCATTTAATAATGGATGGGAAGATAAAGTTGGTGAACAATTTAAATTTATGTTACATATATCTAAAAAAATAGAACTAGAAGAAAAAATAGTAGAACCTGATTTATTAAAAATAAATAAAGAAATTCAAGGAAAAATATTTAAAAAACCTATTCACGGAGGAAAGAATGGTAAATAAAAAATTTTGGAAAGGTTGGTCTACAATTTGGTGGATACTAAAAAGATTCTTAAGAACTGTAGTTCCACAAATACCATCATTAATGAGTTATTTTGGAACAGTATTTCCAGCACAATGGCTTCCAGTATTGGTAGCAATCGGTGGTGTATTAACAGTAGTTGATAAATTATTCAGAGACTTAAAACTTTATTAATTTTTTTTTCTTTTAAACAACAACAGTTCGCATTTCAAAACAGATTTCATCCCAGACATCGAAGTCAATCCAGATGTATCCATAAGTTCCCCATTCAGTACCCCAACTATTTCTAATTAAAAGTTGTTTAGCATTCAAATTATAACCGATAATATTAACACAGTGACCGCCATATTTCGATAAATCTACATTTTTAATGTCATCCATTGTAATATCACTTTTATTAAAAGCTTTCATGAACGCTGGGAATACTTTAATCCCAGCAGCAATTATTGTGTTGTCTTCATCTATCCATCGAATTGCATCTTGTATTGAATCAACAATATAATAAGTTTTTACTTTAAATTTAGGATGTACATTAAGAAAAACATTCAGCCAGTAATTAACTGCACTAGGTTCAAATTTATAAAGGTCAATATAGTATGGCCAGTATTTCTCGAAGCTAAGTCCATTTTGTTTAAGAGTTTTACATGACTGACGCATAGTCATTCCTACATTCTTTTTCTCATTACCGTCTACAAATCTAGCATTATAATAATGATACAATTCGCTCATTTCAATATACTTATCTTTCTTGATTAACTCAGATTCGTAACAAGTTATTAAACCATGACTTGCACAAGATCCGAGATTTTTTTGATTCCTGATTGGTGGACAGAAATGTACTAAACATTTAAACTTTTCTGACGGTGTAGATTCTGCAGGTATATAGAAATCATTTGAATCTGGTTTTGATTGTAGACAATAGTTATTTTTCATTTGGTTCACCTATATTCTAATAATTCTTCGTCTGATAATTCTTTTTCAACAGTATATTCTAAATCTTTTATCCCTGTAGTATTTCAAAAACTGAGTTATTTGTTATTACTGCTTAAAAGTATGCGCTGCTGTATGTGTGTGTTAGGTTGGTTTATTAACCTCTGGTTTGTTTAGTTTTTCAAATTCTTGTTTATAAAAGTCTTTTTCACGAAATAGTTTTTCG
>Ga0208769_1000322_pt1 | contig 24344 bp, 21 predicted proteins | sample AntAceMetag02UKC_FD_184768 | JGI IMG/M metagenome (GOLD analysis project Ga0208769, IMG submission 184768) | Saline lake microbial communities from Ace Lake, Antarctica- Antarctic Ace Lake Metagenome 02UKC (SPAdes) (version 2) | ecosystem: Environmental > Aquatic > Non-marine Saline and Alkaline...
TTATGGTTATTTCTTTGTTTATTATTGGTTTTATCCAACGATATTTTTCTTCTTGGGTTGATTTTGGCATAGTTTTCATAATGCCCCTAGTTTATCAAGAAAGTGCAATATGTGTGTACACATTACCTAACATACTTGACAATAATTCAAAAATAAGTTATACTTGGGCATTAAGTACCTTAATAAAGAATAGCAAATAAGCTATTTTATATAGGTTTTAGAAAATGAGTTACACTAATGTTGGTGCAACTTGTTACACATCCTCTAGTTGTCTGTGGCCCAATTTGTTTGTGTGGCCATAGAGGAAGGAACGAAGAAATGACTGGAAAAAATGTGAGTCCTGATGCGTTGGCGCAAATGCTGGCTTTGGCGATGTCTTCTCCGGTGGAGGAGCTACGAGGAAAAATCATTCAAGCGGGTGGTGAGGGCTACGGCTATATTGGTCAGGTGACTGATCTGGTCGGCAATGTCGTTTCGACCGGTGGTGGTGATGTTTTCATCCATAAAAGTGATCTGCGCAGCGGAGAGCTCAAGGTGGGTGTGGCATTACTTTTTACGATGATTCCAAGCCCTCAAAAGGACGGGTGCTACAAGGCGGTCAACGCCCACACGCCTGACGTTAATCTTGTGCCTGTTGATTCGAAGGTGGTTTTTCCGCTTTCGATTCGTACCGGCAAGCCCTCTCTATGGCACGTCGCGGCGAAAAAGATCGATCCAACTGCAGTCGAAGCGGCGCTCAACAACAAACCGTTCGAGGATCTTCCTCGTCCGGCTGACGAAGGGCAGGCAATTGACTTCACCAATCAGGAAAACTTGGCTCAAGCGGTTCGGGTCTATCTGATGGCTGCTTACTCCGCTCTGTCTGAGTTCGAGGTTAATTTTAGCATCATTACCGACGACAGCAATCCCCTCGACGACAGTGAAGAAGCCGACCGCGTCGGTGTATTCGTCGAAGGTTTGATCTCCGACGACATGGAAGCGGCGGGTGAGGATCTGCGGAAAAAGTATCAGTCCTTTGTCGACGTGCGTGAGGTATATCGTTATCTCTATAAAAAGGGATTGATCCTTCCGCAGACAGTGGTCGGTGTCAAACACCTTTCCACAATCTTAACCGCCGCTCCGGTCGTTTTTGTACGAACTGAGGGGAGCTTGGGTGAACAGGAAACTTCAGACCCGATGCCGAGCGAGTTCGTGAAGCATCTTTGCTCGTTTTTTCCGAATCAAGCCTGGGCCAACTGGGTGCAGATTTGGAACCGACGCGATAGGGATTTTTCGCAGTATCGGGGGGAAGCCATTCCTCCGCATATCTATCAGATCATTCAGGAGATCTGCAAGAAAGGAAATCATCACCTCTTTGATTACGTTATGATTGCGACGCCTTATACTCATCTTGCAAGTCAGGAGTGGAATGATCCTTCCTGGCAAGTCCTCAATGATCCTTTTCTGATCGGAATCAAGAAAGACTTGCCCGATCAGATATTCATCCTGGGTCGGTGGAGCGATACGGGGGTTTTCCCCCAGGTTCCGGACATGATGGCCGATGTGATCGATTACTTGGCCAAAAATAAAGATGGGCTTTCTGGATTTGAGAATCCTTATTGGTGGCAACCTGGTGGTGACCCAAATGGGTGCATTAACGGAGGTCATGAGCTCATCCATTTCGCAAACAAGTGCATCGCGCATTTTGAGGCCGGTACCTTACTGGCGTTTCTCCGCGGCGAAATCGAGTACGCTGCTTCCACCTCAGAGGATTAAACGACTCGTTTTAAAAACCTATACCGCGGCGGATCTTTGAGGAAAGATCCGCCGTTTTTAATTTGTGTTATAATTCAGATATAAAATTTTTAAATAGATTTATGAAAAATATATTTTTAATCAATGGCTACGGAATACCAAAAGACATTCTTAAAGACGAGAATTATAATTTTTATTTGAAAATTGTTTTTAATCGTATTTTTGATATACTCTCTCAGAGTAAAGACAAGACAGCTCCGGTGATTATTTTTTCTGGTGGAAAGACAGATATGAGAAAGCCGTACAACAAGCGAAGTGAAGCTGGCGAGATGATAAGATTTTTCAAAAAATTAATGACTAGACCAGCCGTAAAAAAATTCACCAAGAATTGGCAAATAGAAAAAGAAGATAGAGCTATTAGCACTATTGAAAATATTTTATTTGCCAAAGAAATAATAGTCAAGAAAAAGAAAATATCTCGAGCAAATATATTTACTTTTTGTGAAACAACTCGAGTAGAAAGGATTGAAGTATTTTTAAAGAGGCTTTTTTTAGCACGGTATAAAGTAAAGGCAGTGGGTGTTGATTTTGATGTCTCAGCCAATCGTTATCTTGATCCAAAGATTATTCAAGATAAAGAAAAGAAAGAAACGGAGTTAGCTCTCTGGGCTCTCAAGGATTATGATAATTTTGTGAGGCTACATCAGCTTTACGAAGAAAAATTATCTAGACTTAGAAAGATGGGTAGACAGAATCATGTTAAGGCCATTGCTGAGTGGTGGCAGACTGAGATAAAAAATATTAAACTAACATAATTTTTAAACAAACAAAAATACGCCGTAATGAAACGACGTATTTTTGTTATAGTCTAATTTAAGTTTAGATTTCTAAATCAATCGCGCTGGTGTCTACTGGTTCCTCAGCTTTTGGAGCTTCTGCTCTTGGAGCTTCTTCTCTTGGAGCTGGTTTTCTTGAACCTTCTGGCTCAATAATTTTCAAGTTAACACGAGCTTGATTTTTTGCGCCAACAACTCGAAGCAAAGTTCGAATAGCTTTTGCGGTCTGACCTTGTCGACCAATAATTTGGCCAAGGTCACTTGGGTCAACTTCTAGTGAAAGAAGCACACCCATCTCATCAACATTTCTGTTGATGTTTACTTTGTCAGGGTTGTCAACTAGAGCTCTTACTACATAATCTAGAAACTCTTGATCTCTTTCTTCTGCCATTGTTTTACATTAATGTTTAGTTGATAATGTTCAATCATTTGCTGATTGTATTAATATATTACCTTATATTGTTTGTTTTGTCAATCCAGAATGTTTTACTCTTTTTCAACCAATGGAACAAAGGTAAAGCCTGGAAAACGTTCTTCTTTGAGTTGAGATTCTTTTTCACCATGTTTTTCAATCAAGACGATGTCTTGCAGGGCTGTTTCCCCGATTGGAGCGACTAGTCTACCGCCAACTTTGAGTTGATCTAGGAGCTCTTTGGGTATTTCATTAGCTGCAGCGGAAACAATTATTTTGTCAAAAGGAGCTTCTTGAGGAAGGCCTCGCCAGCCATTTTTGATATAAAAATTAATAAGACCATTTTTAACATAGCCGTATTTTTCACAATTATTTTCAGCAAAATTTGATAGACTCTCAATAATATCTAGCGAATGGATATTACCAGTCTCACCTACCGTGTGAGCTAAGAGAGCTGTCTGCCAGCCAGAGCCAGAACCAACTTCTAAAATATTATCTCCAGCCTTTGGCTCAAGGAGCTCAAGCATAAAAGCTATGACTAAAGGTTGAGAAAGAGTTTGCTTAAAGCCAATCGGTAAAGGGTAGTCTTCATAGGATTCTTTGCTAAATTCATCAAGGGTAAAATCTCCTCGATCAATATCTAAAAAAGCCTCTATGATATGGGGAGTACGTAAATATCCATGATCTTGAAGTTTTTTTACTAATTCTTTTTGATCTGCCATATTTTTGAAGTTAATGATTGATTAATGTGCCGAAGGGGAGATTTGAACTCCCAAGGGCGTGAGCCCACAGCGACCTGAACGCTGCGTGTCTACCAATTTCACCACTTCGGCCTGGTTTGCTATGGGAATGTATTATAAAACTATTTTAATAGTTATTTATATATTCTCTTAGGTTGGTTATTTCAGAAAATGATTCTCCGGCATCTTTGCTTTTGTAGATTCGATATCCATCTCCCCCAGCATAAATAATATTTGGGTCGCTAGTGTATTCGACGTCGTCAAAACCAATGTTTTGGGCATTGAGGTCAAAAACTTTTTTAGAAGAAATGAATCCGTCCATTGTTTTAAACAAACCTCCACCAATAGCAAATATAATAAAGTCTGAGTCATAGGGAGAAATTTTTAGAGTATTAGATGAGGGTGCATTGAGTTGTTCCCAAGTTTCTCCTGCGTCAGTTGATCGATATAGATTACTCTGGTCATCGTTGTGATAGATAGTTTGTCCATCAGTTGAGACATCAAAATAAAAACAAATACCAGCGTGAGAAATTTCCCAGGTATTTCCCCTGTCAGTACTTTTTAATAGACCGATTGATTTTTTATAATCAAACATAAGTGGGTTGTCACTAATTCTTTCTTCGGCATTTCTAACTCCACAAGTGTAAACAATATCTCCTCTGACAACCATTCGTATATATTTGTTATTTTCTCCGTTGATAGGTAGCGTAGATTTTTGCCAGTTGAGACCTTGATCATCTGAATAAAAAATTCCGCCGTTTGGAGCTTCTTTAACTCGGTAATTTGTAGAGTCGTGTCCATCAGCTGAAATAATAATTCTGTCAGGCTCTCCATAAGCTATTCCTACGGAATTGGTCCCAGTGTTAGGTAGGCTATTTATTCTTTGTTCCCAGGTTTTTCCAGCATTGTTGGAAATATAGAAACCAGCGCCTGGTGAAATTTTTGCTGAGGCCGGACCATTGGTAAATACTGTATAAATATTGTTTGGATTATTTTTGTCTATTTGCATGTCGTAGGCTTCGGGGAATCCTCGGGAGTTATGTAAAAGTCCGGTTCGAAGCCATTGCCAGTTTTTTCCTCCGTCTAATGATTTAAAAAGTCCATTGGTTTCTGTCCCGACATAGACAATCTCAGGATTTGTTGGGTCAACAATTAAAGAATTAAAAATCCCATCTCGCTCGATATTTTCTGAGTCGTTTCTAGGTCCAGTAAAATCATCGTTCATAGTGACCTTGCCTTCTTTATCAAAAAGTACTTCTTCAATAACATCGCCTGTTACTAAGACAAAAATAAATCCTATTATAAGTAGGGCAACAATTACTATGGCAATAATGATAAGCGTTTTTTTCATATATTTATTATAACAGAAAATAAAAATCCCGCAGGGAAGACTTTCTTGCGGGATATTTCGAACGAGGATTTTAAATATCAAATTCTTGGACGAGTTGTGCCACCCGAGCGTACTTGTCGGCGACTTCACTTAAAGTTTCACCGTCGCGAAAAGCTTGTTTGTCGAGTTGGTCGGTCCAGTTTGGGGAGCGGAGTCGCCAACTATCCGGGTCGATGACATCTGTGACGACAATTTGACCGTCTGGGGTGAATCCCATTTCGATCTTCATGTCGATCAGGTGGAGGCCTTGCTTGTTCCATTCGGCTTCCAAAACCATGAAGACGTCTCCCATGATTTGTTCAATGTCAATCACTTTTTGTAACCATTTGTCACCAAAAATGATTGTGGGATCGACGAATATATCCAAGCTGGCCGGGGCTGGTTGCTTGGGATGCACCAGTCCCCATGGATTAGCGTAGTGATCGGCAATGAATGGATCTTCTTCACCCTGAGTCGGGTCGAGATTCTCCGCAAGAGTTGTACCATTAAAAATGGCTTGGCCGCCGGTGGTTTTGAGGAAAAATTCCAAACACAGCCGGTCAAACCGGTGAGGTACGAGTCCGCCGATTTTGAAACCGGGGCACCTATTCAGATAACTGCCGTAGGCGAAGCGTCTTGTGATGAGCTCGAGCGGCAGCATTCTGCACTTACGTGTCACAAATTCAGTATCCGAAAATTTTTCGACAAAGGCGGTCGGGATGTTGTTTTTGGCTAATAGCCTCATGACGGCCGCATTGACCGTATTGGAATGTTTTGCTTTTCCATCGAAACTTCGAGTTTGATTCGGGTCATCGTGCTTGGTGATTGTATCGAGGTAATGGGCGATCAGAAGATCGTCACTACCTGGCTTTTCCCGCAATTCTTTGGTTTTGCCAGTGGCAACAATTTGCTCTTCCATTCCCGCCTCCTTGGTTACAGGTTTATGATTTGATTTTTGCTAGTGTTAGCAAAGTCATGGTCAAAGAACATATTATGTCAGCATAAAGTAAATATAATTTTCAGTCAAATAAAAAAAGCCTTGTTCAGCAAGGCTTAAAAATTGTTGTTTTTAGAGCTGGTAAATTTTTAGAGTTGGGCCGGCTTGGGATTTGAAATTAAAAATATTTTTAGAAAAAAGTAATTCAAAATCATTTTTTTCTAGATAATCTTCGCGAGTAAATTTAGGTTTAATTTCATAAATTAATTCTTTGGTTTCAAAAAGTCGATCGTAGCTGTCTTTGTAATATTGGCGATCAGCTGGTCCGGCTAAAATCCTTTCATACATAAGAGAGGAAACTATTTGGTAATCTAAATTTTTGTCATTTTTCCAATAGCCTGGAAATTTCAGACTACTAGTCCAGGAGTGTTCAGCATAAGCAAAATAATCATCGACCTTTGGTGTATAATCTTCATAAACTACACGAGCTTCTCTGGGTAGGTTGGTAATAATCCACTCGCGAGCAATCTCTTGAGTGTCTACTTGGTAAAAGTTATTAGTTTGGCGGATGCTGCGAAGTGCTGCTGGATAAAAAATTATCAACAAACATATTATTGTTAAAATACCGTAAAAGTATTTGTTGGTAGTTTTTAATTTGCGACTGATTTTTTTTCTTAGATAAATAAATGTTTGGTAAATTCCTAGAGCACTTAAGATTAAGCTAAAGGGTAGGATAGGTAGTAACCAGCGATCCCAGTGTAAGCTTAAAGCAGAAATAAAAATTATAAATAATAGTATAAAACTTCCTAAAAAGAGGATTTCTTTTCTTCTTTTTATAAAAGCATAAATTGCACCAATAATACTAGCTATAAAAATAAAAGTCCCAGCATACCAGAGTGAGCCTTGAATATAAAATTCAAAATTTCCAAAAAATCCTAAGCTGTCTGCTCCGGCGTGTTCAGACCTTGATTCCCAAAGCAGGTTGTTAAAAACTGTTTTAGCATCAATTAGAATATAAGGAAAAATAATTAAGAAGCTAGCTAAGCTAATAATTCCCGCTAAGATGATTTTTTTATTAAAAAACTTTTGTTTATTTTCTTTACAATATAAATAATGTCCAGTCAGAATAAAAATTATAGCCAGGATAGCAGGATATTTAGTGGCGACTGCTAGAGCCAGCATAATTCCCGCTAAAATGTAGTGTTTTAGTTTTCCGGTTTGCCAAATATAAATTGAAAATAATGCGGTTAGCAAAATAAAAAAAGTCATTAAAATATCAGGGCGGATATAGTGGCTGTGTTCTACGTGGAGTACTGATAGACTGAGACCTAAAGTTGCTAACAGGCTTAGGGTGTATTTTTTAAAAAGTTTTTGAGATAGCCAATAGATTAAGAAAATACTAGCTGTACCAATTAGGGCATAGATAATTCTAGCAATCAACATAAACAACGTTGGATCTGCTTGGTATTGGGTAAGTATGGACGTGTCATGGTCTAAAACATTACCGACCACAAAAAGAATAATTGAATCAAGGTAGATATTAGTCGTGCCTGGAGCGCCATACCAACCAGGCGTCTTAAGGGCTAAAATATTAAAGCTGGGATTAACAAAAAACGCTTCGTCAGGATTTGGGTAATAAGGTAGGCCAAAATCAGTACCAATCAAGCGTAAAGCACCACCTAGGATAATTATTAAAATAAGTAAAATTAAAACGGTTTTTTTATTCATGAGTATATTATAGCAAATTTTTAGAATAAAAAACCGCTTTTTAGGCAGTTTTTAATGGGTGGGGATGGAGAGATTCGAACTCTCATGCCGTGAGGCACATGCTCCTAAGGCAAGCGTGTATACCAGTTCCACCACATCCCCGAATACTTAATTTCTTCCCAAGAATAACAAGAATTTGCTATAATGTCTAGAGAAAGTAATTAAATTAAATTTATGAAAAAATTATTAGGAGTGTCTTTGGCATTTTTGATTATATTTTCTCTAGCAGCGTGTAGCTGGGGCGGAGATGATATCGACAATCATGCTAACACAATTAAAGACATTAACGAGGGCTTGGATGAATTTGAATTCGATGAGGTTGATGAAAATGTGAATCTAAACACTAATCAGCCTGAATTAACTGAAGATGAGACAATTGCCGCTCAGGCTCGAGATGAAGAAAGGGTTGAGAAGGTTGCCCAGATTGAGACAGCTTTGGAATTGTATTTAGCAGATAATGGGAGTTATCCTGAAACTAGTGATGAATTAGTTTCAGATTATCTTAATGCTTGGCCGCTTGATCCTGGAGAATTTGAATATGTTTATACGCCGATTGGGGCTTTACCTGCTAAATTTTATGATGTGAGTTTTGAGCTTGAGGTTGGTTGTGGTGAAATGCTAGCTGGCACTCAAACCGAAAGTCCAGCTGAAGTAGCTGAGTAAATTTATTTTTTATTAAAAATTAGCGACGTCTTAAATTTAAGGCGTCGTTTTTGGCATGTTGACAACTAGCTTGACTGAAAAAGAGAATTTGTTAAAGTCTAGATAGAGATAAAAGGCGTCCGCCAAAGGCGGATGTTTTTGTTTTAAAAATTGTCCCACCCGTTCACGGGTGGGTAGGGTCTCATTATTAATGCAGGTATGGGTGGGTAGATAATCAACTAATCAGAGAAAGAACCCCTTTTTTATTAGTGGGTAAATCTAAAGTTATTGAAAAAAATAAACGCCACTTACTATTTTGGGGGTAAGTGATATGAGGGTTAAAACTTTATTTAAAAAGAAAAACAAGAAGTAATGGAAGAGTGGGTACTACCTACCCCTAAAGGGGTAGGACAAAATTAATATATGAAGGTTAGTAAATTTTTTAAAAATCGAATAATTACCAATAATAAATCCGGTAAAAAATTTAGATTTTTTAATGAACCGCGAATTATTCATATAATAACACATTTGTATAACTGTGAAAGATTTTTTACGAATAAAGATTTAGTCAGATATTTGAAGGTGATGATGTTTAAGACTGCTGTTGAGAATAATGTAGCTTTGTTAGAGGTCGGATGTGATTTTACTCATTGTCATATGATTATAAAAGTTTATAAAGGGCAAAATGTTTTTGAGATAATTAATAATTTAAAAGGCAAGGTCAGCAGATCTGTTAGAAAAAGATTTGATTATTTAAATGAATACCCACATTTTTGGGCTAAGGGGTATTATGCCAAAGTTTATAAAGAAAATGAGAATAAGAATTTATTTAAGTATGTCCGAAATCAAGCAAAAGAATTAATCAATGAATCAGAATAGAATTTGTCCCACCCGTTCACGGTTGGGTAGGGTAAAAAATGAGAATATTCCAGGTAATTTTTTGGAAAAGTAGAAAAATTAGTTAATAAATATAATAAATTACTTACCCCTAAAGGGGTATGATAAAAAATGTAATTTTATAAAAAAATTAAAAACAACTATGAAAAAATTAATAATCATTTTGGGAGCGGTTATGCTTTTCCCTTTAACTACCCAGGCGTTTATCAATGACGAGGGTTGTTTGTGTAGCTGTGTTTGTTTGGAAGAAGAACAAGCAGAAATAAATATTAACACAAATCAAAGTTTAGAAAGCCTGGATTATTCTGACACTGTAATCATTTCTGAAATTTTTCCTAATCCTGAGGGTGATGACTCAGAGGCTGAATATATTGAGCTGTATAATAACGGAGAAATTGAAGTTGATCTTTTGGGTTGGCTTGTTTCAGATTCAGCTAAAAAATTTAAGATTTCAAAAAAAGATTATAGCTCAACTAAAATTAGTGTTGATGGATATTTTGTAGTTTATAGGGAAATCTCAGGCATTTCTCTTAATAACACTGGTGAAGAAACAGTTTCAATTTTTCAGCCAGATGAAAAGATTTTAGACGCAGTTGTTTACAATGGAAGTCAAGAAAATTTTTCTTTATCTTTACTTGAAGATCAAAATTTTTATTGGGTGGTCCCAAGCCCCAAAGCTAAAAATAATCAGCCAGAGGAAATTGAAGAAGAATCAGAAGAAGAATCAGAAGATGAGGTAGTAGAAGAAGAAGCTGATATTCAAGAATTAAATTATTCTGAAAAAATAATCATTTCTGAGATTTTTCCTAACCCAGAAGGCGCGGATGGGGAGGGAGAATTTATTGAATTGTATAACTCGGGAGAAGAAATAGTTGATCTGACTGACTGGGCTTTGTCTGATGCGACAACACGAAAATATAAATTAGCGTTAAGTATTGATCCACAAGAATATTTAGTAATTAATCGAGTTGATTCGGGAATATCTCTTAATAATTCAGATGACAAAGTTGAACTTTATCAGCCAGATAGTAATCTCTTATCAGAGATTGAATACACAGATTGTCAGGAGGCTTATAGCTATGCTGAGGACTCAGGCGATTATACTTGGACCAGTGTGTCGACTCCCGGAGAAGCTAATATTATTTTAGCTAGTAATCCCGAAGAAGATCCAATAGAAACAAATACAAATATTAATCAAGATATAATTGGGATTAGTCAGTCTCAGTTAACCTTGCCCCCGAATAATTCTAGTCGCCAAGTTTTATATGCTTTATTAGCCATTGCAGCAGCTGGGGTGGTTTCTTTGGGTGTGGCTGGAGCTAGATTTTATAAGAAAAAATATTATAAAAAATCTCAGGCTTAAAGGCTTGTCAATTTTTATTTTATCTGTTAAGTTGTCTTTATAAACAATAAGCTCTAAAGATGCATAAGAAAAAAGAAAGAGGCGGAAATAGCGCTACTCGAGCTCACCGTGAACAAATCAGAAAAGGTCAAACTACAGATAAAAAACGTCGAGTTAATAAAGAAAAACAAGCTGCAGCCAAACGCCTTGTGCTTCGTCGTGCCCGTAAAGAGGCCAAAGCTGAGAAATAATACATAAACAGAAAAGAGGAAACAGGAGTTAATTACTCCTCTTTTTTTATTGTCGTGAGCGGGTTATACTAAATCCATGCCAAATAAAAAACAAAAATTAGCCATTATTGATGGGAACGCCCTGATCCATCGGGCTTTTCATGCTATCCCGCCTTTGACAACCAAAGATGGTTTGGTGGTTAACGCAGTCTATGGTTTTTTTGCTATTTTATTTAAAACACTTAAAGACATTAAGCCTACTCATCTAGCAGTGGTTTTTGATGCTAAGGGTAAAAATTTTAGACATGAATTATCAGCTGATTATAAGGCAACACGAAAAAAACAACCTGATGAACTATATGAGCAAATTCCCATTACCCGAGAAATTTTAGAAGCTTTTACGATTCCCGTATTTCAGGTTGCAGGAGTTGAAGCTGATGATGTAATAGCAACTGTAGCTGAAAAAATGAAAATTCAAGACATGGAAACTTATGTTGTGACTGGGGATCTAGACGCTCTGCAGTTAGTTGATGAGCAAACTTTTGTCTACACTATGCGCAAAGGTTTAAAGGATACTATTATATATGATCGGCAAGCTGTTCGAGATAGATTTTGTTTTGATCCCGAATATATGGTTGAGTATAAAGCTCTTAGGGGAGATACTTCAGATAATATTCCTGGAGTAGCTGGGATTGGTGAGAAAACAGCTTGCAATTTAATAAAAAAATATAAGACCGTTGAAGCTGTCTATCAAAATTTGAAAAAAATTACGCCTAATCGAGCTAAGACAGCTTTGGAAAAAGGAGAAGATCAAGCTATTTTGAGTCGCGAACTGGCGGAGATGAAAATTGATGTCGAGATCGATTTTGATCTCGAAGCTACTCGCCTAACTCCGTATAATAGAGAAAAAGTAGTCGAGTTATTTCAAAAGTATGGGTTTAAAAATTTGTTAGCTCAGCTGAGTAGTCTAGATATGATGGAGTCAGATATAGGCCAAGCAAATATTTTTTCTCAGGCTAAGTCAGCTAAAATAGCCGCGTCTGTTACTGATAAATATCAATTAATTACAACCAAGGCTGACCTAGAAATTATATTAAAAAAAATTCTCTCTAAAAATATTATTGCTGTTGACACTGAGACAACTGGCCTTGATTGTTTGGCAAATAAATTAGTGGGTATTAGTCTAGCTTGGGAATCAGGTCAAGCTGTTTATATTCCAGTTAAACATTTTGAAAAAAATTATTTAGTAGAAAAATTAAAGCCGCTTTTGGAAAATAATAAAATTTTAAAAATTGGCCATAATCTAAAATTTGATCTCAAGTTTTTATATGAGTTTGGCCTACAAGTTAGCGAGAATTATTTTGATACCATGATTGCTTCTTATTTACTTAATCCTGGGAGTCGTGCTCATTCTTTAGACAAATTAGCTTTTTCTGAATTTGGTTATGAAATGTTGCCTATTACTGAGTTGATTGGCAAAAAAGGCAAAGATCAGCTAACTATTGATCAAGTCTCCGAAGATAAGGTCTGCTTTTATGCAGCTGAAGATGCAGATTTGACATATCAGCTCTATAAATTTTTTCAAAAGGAATTAGTAAATAAAAAATGTGATAAAGTTTTTTATGACATAGAAATGCTTTTGCTACCTGTTTTGCTCGAAATGGAATTAAACGGGGTTAAAATAGGTTCAGAATTTTTAAATAAAAAATCAGCTTTAATCAAAAAGAAAATTAAAAAAATTTCCGTAGAGATTTATGAACATGCTGGCCGAGAATTTAACATAGCTTCTCCTAAACAACTCAAAGAAATTCTTTTTGAAGAGTTATATATTCCTGTAGATAATATTAAAGTTGGCAAAACCGGTTTTTCTACAGGTGCGGCGGAATTAGAAAAGATTAAGGATAATCATCCCATTGTGCCTTTATTACTTGAATATCGTGAGCTAGCTAAAATTGACAATACCTATTTACAAGCTTTACCAAAATTAGTAGCTAAAAAAGATGGTCGAGTACATACAACTTTTAATCAAGCAGTGACAGCGACTGGTAGACTCTCGAGTACTGATCCAAATTTGCAAAATATTCCTACACGGACCGAACTTGGTCGGGAAGTGAGAAAAGGTTTTATAGCTGAAGCTGGCCATGAAATTTTAAATGCAGATTATTCGCAGATTGAATTAAGAATTGCTGCTCACATGGCTGATGATGCAAGGATGATTGAAATTTTTAAACTCGGGGGAGATATCCATACTTTAACTGCTGCTGAAATAAATGGTTTAGACCCTACAGAAGTTACTAAAGAAATTCGGCGTACAGCTAAATCTATTAATTTTGGGATAATCTATGGGATGGGTGCTTATGGTCTTTCGCAAGACGCAGGTATTACTCAGATGGAAGCTCGGCAATTTATTGATGATTATTTTGTGCTTTATCCGAAAATTAAAAAATACATGGAGGTTACCAAGGAGTTTGCTCGGACTCAGGGCTATGTCGAGACTTTGTTTGGGAGACGGAGATATCTACCAGATATGCACTCTGGGATGAAGCAGGTCCAGCGCGCTGCTGAACGCATGGCTATCAATGCGCCGATCCAAGGGACAGCGGCTGATATAATGAAGTTAGCAATGATAGAAGTAGATCGAGCTTTGAAAACTAAATTTAAACCCACAGATTATAAATTGATTATCCAAGTCCATGACTCTTTAATGATAGAAATAAAAAAAACTCAGACAAAAGTTATAGCCAAAATAGTTAAAGATACTATGGAAAATATTGTCAAACTCAAGGTGCCTTTGATAGTAGATATTGAAGCTGGCAAGAGTTGGGGTGATCTAAAAAAAATTTAAAATAAATAAAAAAGAGGCGTTTCCCGATTGGAAACGCCTCTGGGCTTTTACTTAAAGGTGAATGATGCCCACCCTCTGATAGTCGGTTCGGTGTCGTTGTCGATATCCGGCGTGGGATCGTGAACGACCCAGCCGTAAAAAAGATCCAGTCTCAGTGGGCCAGTCATGAAGCTGACTCTCGGTCCCAGTTTGGTGGTGGACCTTAAAAATTGGTCAATTTCATTTTGTGGAGAAAAGATTTCAGTCTGGATGCCGAAGCGGCTGTGCCAGGTGTCGACTTTGCCGAACTGAATCCAGGCTCGTTGGAACAGCTCGGAATTCAGATCTGGGTCGGCCGTATCAGAGTAGAGATTTTGGCTACCGAATTCCAGCCAAGGATGGCTGTATCCGAAGATAAAATCCATGGCCAGGTAATTGAGATCGCCAGTTGCACTGTCCATGATCAGGCCAGCCACGGGCGAGACCCAGATACCGGTCCGACCCAGCTTGACGTTGACAGCTAGGTCGATTTCAGCCGAGTTCGGGCCTAAAAAGACATATGGCCCAATGCCAACTTTATTTGTTAGCTGCCAGCTGCCAAACATGGCCAGCTGGTTGATGGAGCCACCTTCCGGCCCGTTCTGATACTGCGCCCTCACCGTCAAGGCGGGGGCAACAGTGTGTATCGGCGGGATAGGCCCCGCGCGGTCGATTCCACCTGCCAGCGCTATACTGGTCGTGAGGCAGAAGAACGTCATCAAAATAATTGTCTTTTTCATTGTAGAAACCTCCTCCTGCTTTTTTGCAGGTAAATTAAATCAAGGTACGAATTTTCATATTAGTTTATAATATTTTGGATATTTTGTCAAGGGAACGTGGTAATGTGTACACACATATGGCGGTTTTCTAAAAAACAAAACTATGAGAAAATCACTAACTATGTGTACAAAATTACCAAAAAACGCTCTAGAAGAGCGTTTAAAATGGGTTTTACCCATTGTAAATAAAGAAGTTAGATTAATAGCTGCTTCTAAAATGTTTGATGGAAGTAAAAGGACATTAGAAAGGTGGGTTTCAATGTATAAAAAGAAAGGTTTAAGTGGTTTAAAACCACAATCAACCAAACCTAAAACACAACCCCATGAAACAGCAATCAGAGTTAAGGAAAGAATAATTGAATTAAGAAAAGAAACCCAGTTATGTGCTAAAAAGTTAAACTATAAATTGAAAAAAGAAGGCATAATTATTCATGACAGGACGATAGGGAAGATCATTAAAAAAGAGGGGGTGGTAAGAAAGTATAGAACAAGAAAACTAAAGTATAGATATGTAAAAATACCACTTACTCCAGGAGAGTTAGTTGAGATAGATGTTAAATTTGTCCCCAAAAAGCTGGCTAATACCAGGTATTATCAGTTTACAGCCATTGACTGTGCTAGTAGGTGGAGATACTTGAAGATTTACTCTGAAATAGATAATAAGTCTGCTCTTGATTTTTTCAAAGAAGTAATAAAAATATCTCCTTTTAAGATTAAGGCTATTAAAACAGACAATGGAAGTTGTTTTATCAATAGATATATTGGTTACCTTAAATCAAGAGATCCCATTAACCCCAGACTTCATTCTCTTGACTTAGAGTGTCAAAAGTTAAATATCATTCATTACTTAATTGATCCAGGTAAACCTGCTCAAAATGGTAAGGTAGAAAGATCACACAGGACTGATCAAGAGATGTTCTATGATAGATGTAGTTACAAGACTGTGTTAGGATTAAAATATAAAATTAAGCTTTGGAATATGTATTACAATAATTTAGAACATTGTGCATTGGATGGAAAAACACCAAATGAAGCGTTATTAATTACTTAAATAATAAAACCGCCATAAGTGTGTACCTAAAACAAACCCGGCGTAGCAAAGCTAGCCGGGGGATTAGGGTGAATACGGGTAAGAGCTTTTTAATTGCCAGAGTCTAGACATGATCTGGCCTAAAAAAGTTGTCTCGAGATCAGTTTCAGTCAAGTCTCTTTTTTGACAGATTTCAGCTAGATCAATAACTTGTTGGTCGGTTAACAAGCCAATTAAAGTAGCGGGGTGAATTTTTCTGCCCAGTCTAAGCTTGGCAAGCCCAGCGAAAGTCGTCTCGATTATTTCCTTTGCTTGTTGGCGGTGAGAGAATTTTTGGTCAATTTGAAAGTAGAATTTTTTTGTCATTGTTTTTTGCAAATTGATTACCCGGCGGGCTGTTAGCGAGGAAATGAATTGAACTTGTCCAGCTTTCAAGGATTCTCTACAAACAGCATCGATACAGTGAGTGACTCTCGTTGTATGAGATTTGCCGAGTTTTTTAAATCCAGCTAGGAATTGGCAATAATCATCTTTATTGAGAAACTGGGTTTTGAAGAAAAATTCATGAGGATCTTGCAAGAACCAAGCTAGATCATCTGCTATTCGTAGGACTAATATCTCGGGTTCGAGTCCATTTGAAATAGCTCGGCTATTGGTTATCTCTCCGGAATGGTGGTAGATCGCCTTGATAACATTTTTAGGAAGATTAATCTCGAGAAGGTTGCTGGCGATCCAAGCACCAAATTTACGGTGATAAAAATCTCCACGGCACAATTTACGCAGAGCTCTTTCTCCGTTGTGACCTAGGGGTGGGTGTCCAATGTCATGGGCTAATCCAGTTAATTGGCAAAAATCTGCATTAAGCCCAAGTTTTTTAGCAATTCGATAGGCGATATTAGCTACTTGAGTGCAGTGACTGCGTCGGGTAGAAAAAGCCGAGTCAAATCTTTTGGTTATGGGAATGACTTGACTTACCCCGTGAAGCCTCAGGAGAAATGGGCTTAACCTCAGCTGTGTCAGACATTTTTCGTAAATAGGGTCATTTGGAATTGCTTGAAGCGTATTCGTTCCCTTGTAAAAAGGAAACGAACCTTGCATGGTAGCGTCTTGCACGGTTAGTCTCCTTTTATAGGTTATTGAATTGAAAAGAACGAATTATAATATCTTAGCAGAATTAACTTTTTAAGCAAATTTTGTTACACTGTATTTAATTATGAAAATTTTAGGCATAGAAACAAGTTGTGATGAAACCTCCGCCTCTGTTGTAGAAGTTAGGCGAGGTAAATTTACTGTTTTATCTGAAGTTGTTTCTTCACAAATTAAAATTCATCGAAAGACCGGGGGGATTGTGCCCGAGGTGGCAGCTCGTGAGCATGTTAAAAATATCTTGCCGGTTATTGATCAGGCTTTGAATGAATCAGTGATAGGTCGAGCCTCCTGGCGAAGACCGAAAAATAGTTTACTTCATTCTTTAAAAAAATCAGCGCCAGGCAGGAGCCTGTCGCCTGTCTTGGATGATGTCGATTATCTGGCAGTCACAGCTGGCCCGGGGTTAATTACCTCTCTAATGGTGGGAGTAGAAGCAGCAAAAGCTTTAAGCTATGTTTTTAATAAAAAATTAGTAGCTGTTAATCATTTGGCCGGACATTTGGCTTCGAGTTTATTGCTCAATGAAAATATCAAGCTACCAGCCGTGGGTTTGGTTGTCTCAGGTGGACACACAGCTTTGTATTTGATGAAAAAATTAGGGAGTTATCAGTACATTGGTGGCACACAAGATGATGCCGCAGGAGAAGCTTTTGATAAGACTGCCAAGCTCTTGGGTTTACCTTATCCAGGGGGTCCGGAGATCTCTAAGTTGGCAAAAAAAGGCGACGCTGATAAATACAAGATGCCACAGCCAATGCGCGATAAGCCAAATTTTGATTTTAGCTTTTCGGGGATCAAGACCCATGTGCTGTATGAATATCAAAAAAATCCCAAAGAGTATTTGAAAAATATTAATGATGTCGCAGCTAGTTTTGAAAAAACTGTTGCTGAGATTTTGACTTTTAAAACTCTGAAAGCCGCTAAAAAATTTAAAGCGCGTTCAATTATTTTAGCTGGTGGGGTAGCTGCTAATACTAGGCTCCGTAAAACCCTGCAAGTGAAGTCCAATGAGAATGGAATATATCTATTTGTCCCAGAATTAAAATACTGTACTGATAATGCGACGATGATAGCTGTCGCGGCTTATCTTCAGATTCAAAAAAAAGACTTTGCTGATATTTTCAAGCTTAAGGCTAATCCTAACTGGGAGCTCTAATTTAGTTTGACAATTGGCGTAAATTTATTTAAAGTATCTTTGGTTCATTAAAAAATAATTATCACCTTGGGAGGTGTGAATGTTCAATTCATTTAGTAGTTTCGTGTTGATTCAGCAAAGGCTTTATGGTGGTGGTGGCAACTTGTCTCAGTTGATAGCCTTGATTGCTAAGATTGGTAAAGTTATCAATCACCAAGTAAATAATGCTGGTATTATTCGAGCCCTGGGTAGTACCGGGAAAACAAATGTTCAAGGAGAATCAGTCCAACACTTGGATCAGTTTTCTCATGATTTGTTTATTCGGACTCTTATTGAAAGCGGATTGGTTTTTATGATTGGTTCAGAAGAGCATGATACTATTATTCCAGTTCCGCAAGAAACTCGTGGTAATCGAGTGGTTGTGATTGATTCCTTAGACGGGTCCTCAGTCATTGATTGTGATACAACCATTGGAAGTATTGTAGGAATTTATAAACAAATCAATACTGATCCCAATGATGTACGGAATATCCTTCAGCCTGCTAAAAATCTAGAAGCAGCTATGATTATTCTGTATGGTCCTTCAACCAAGCTGATCATTTCACTGGGTCATGGGGTCCATGTTTTTACGCTTAATATGTCATTGGGTGAATTTTATCAAGATGATGATGGTGAGAAAGTTTGCTTGCCTGAGCTTTCAGGTCGTTCGACCTATAGCTTTAATCTGGCAAATATGCACAAGTGGTCAGAAAATACTCAGGTTTATGCCAAGTGGTTGATGGCTTATCGCACGGCTGAAGATAAAAGTTTGGCTTTTCGCTACATTGGCTCATTGTGTGGAGATTTCTTTCGTACTCTGATGTACGGTGGCATGTTCATGTATCCGGGCACAGTTGAGACACCAAAGGGCAAACTGCGTCTGATCTATGAAAATGGCATCATTGCCCATTTGATAATTCAGGCTGGTGGCTTGGCGACTAATGGTACGACCTCGATCCTTGATCTTCCACCCAAAGAGCTTCACGTGCGAACTCCGTTTTTCTTTGGTAATTCAGAATTGATTAAAAAACTTTCGGCTATGGCGTGATAAAATAGCTCTTCCATCGCCCTGTTATGCAGGGCGGTTTTTTTATTTAATAAAAAAAGCACTGTTGCCAGTGCTTACTATAAAAAAATCATGGAATGGTTGTAAATACCCACGGACTACATGCATAAATCCTCCATTTTGGGATTTTTTTAGCATTACACTTATTTAAAGCAAATACGTATTCACTGGATGATGTCGCTTTGCTTAACAGCCTAAGAAATTTTTTTTTCTCGGATTTATTTCTTTGTGGCAAATAAATTGCCACGGGTTTTACAATTATCCAGATGATTTTATCTTTTATAAAAAAACAAATAGTTGCCATGATTGTAGCGATACAAGCCAACAAGCTGATGATTCTACCCTTTTCCATTTTTTATTCTCCTTTTTATTTTAATGTTCCGTTCCTATCTTAAATCAAAAATAAGGATTTTGTCAATACCGCAAAGGCTTGGATAATTTTTTAGCTTATTTTTTTTGTAAAAAGTTGTTATAATTAAGATATGAAAAAAATAGTTACAATTGGTGGTGGGAGCGGACATTTCAATCTCTTGAGGGGTCTTAGGGATTTTGATTGTCAGATAATCTCTATTTGTCCTGTGACTGATTCAGGTGGTTCAACTGGAATATTGCAAAAGGAGTATGGAAATATGGGAGTAGGAGGATTTTTGGGGGATGCTGGAAAATGTTTATTAGCCCTTGGTAATCCCGAATTAACAAATAGTTTAAAATATAAATTTTCCGAAGGGCCATTTGCTAATCATTCTCTAAAGAATATCTTGTTTGCTGGTTTGATTGCGCAGGCTGATTATGAGCAGGCCTTAAGGACAATCCAAATTTTGTTAGACATAAAAAAACAGCATCGAGTTTATCCTGTTTCATTTGAATCAACAACTCTGCATGTGCAGATGGGTGAGGTGGTTATATCTGGAGAGACATATATAGATCGAGTTGATCGAGTACCATTTTGGGATCCGCAAAAGCATCCTATAAAAAAAGTTTGGCTGGGCCCGGAAGTAAGTATTTGTCAGCAAGCTCAAGATGCAATAGAAAAAGCTGATTATATATTTTTAGCCCCAGGAGATTTGTTTACTAGTATTTTGCCAGTTCTTTTGGTAAAGGGAGTAAAAGAGTCTATTCAAAAAAGTCAGGCTAAGTTGGCCTTGTTTGTAAATATTATGACCAAGCGGGGAGAAACTGATGGATTCTTAGCTTTAGATATCATAGCGTGGATTGAAAAGACTCTGGATAAAAAATTGGACCAGGCAATCTATAATAATTCAAAAATTCCTGAAGATATAAAAAAAGTGTATAAAGCTAAAGAAGGAAAAGATCCAATAGTTTTGTCAGCTAGTGAAGTCCAGAAAAATCCAGTCAAATATTTGTGTGTTGATCTGTTGGGAAGTGATCTTGAAAAGCATATTATTCATGATTCAGAGAAAATAAAAAACTTTTTAAAAGATTATATAAAATAGTTTAAATTGACTTTTTGTTGTTATTTAGTACAATTAAGACACAATAAATAAAGCGTTTTTAGCCAAGACTAGTGTTACTTGGTGAGCTAGTAAAGCGTAAGTTTTACTCGGGATAGCCCGTAATAGCTTCAATTAAGTAAAAATATGAGATGGTACCGCCCGTGCAGTTGCGAAGCAAATGCTCTGGGCTCTCAACTGACCATCTTTTTTTATTTTAAAATAATTTAACAATATGGATTTACCAAAGAAATATCACGCCTTAGAAACGGAAAAAAAATGGCAAGACTGGTGGGAAAAAGAACAATTATTCAAGTATGACCCAGAGTCAAAAAAAGATATTTTTAGTGTTGATACTCCACCGCCGTATGTTTCTGCTGCGCATTTGCATGCTGGGCATGCTATGAGTTATTCTCAGGCTGAATTTATGGTTTGTTATAAAAGAATGCAGGGCTACGAAGTTTTTTATCCCATGGGTTTTGACGACAATGGTTTGCCAACTGAACGCTATGTTGAAAAAAAATATAAAGTTAATAAGGCCAAGATAACTAGGCCAGAATTTATCAAGCTATGTTTAGCAGAAACTAAAGTTGGCGGAAAGGCTTATGAAGAATTTTGGCGCAGGATGGGCTTGTCAGTTGATTGGTCACTCCTTTATTCAACTATCAATCCTTTGTGTCAGAAAATTTCTCAAAAATCATTTTTAGACCTTTATAAAAAAGATTTAGTTATGCGACGTGAAGAGCCAGTGATCTGGTGTCCTCAGTGCCAGACTGCTTTGTCGCAAGCAGACTTAGAAGATGCTGAAGAAAAATCAAAACTAAATTATATAAATTTTGAGTTTGCTAATGGTGACAAGGCCCTGATAGCAACAACTCGACCAGAATTATTAGCAGCTTGCGTAGCTTTGTATGTCAATCCTAATGATAAACGCTATCAAGATCAAGTTGGGACTATGGCCAAGGTGCCTTTGTTTGATTATGCGGTCCCAGTTAAAACTGACTCAACAGTTGACCCTGAATATGGTACAGGGCTGATGATGGTTTGTACTTGGGGAGATTCTGAAGATGTCGCTAAATGGAAAAAAGATAAACTAGATACTAGATTGGTCGTCACTGAGCAAGGAAGACTTAATTCTTTGGCAGGGATTTATGAGGGTTTAAAATTTGTTGAAGCTCGGGAGGCAATCCTAAAAGATTTAACAGCTAAAGGTTTGTTAGAAAAGCAAGAGGACTTGCAACATTCTGTTGGGGTTCATGAAAGATGTGGAACTAAGGTTGAATTTTTTAAGGCTAAACAGTGGTTTATAAAGGTTTTAGAAAATAAAGAAAAATTTATTAAACGCGGAGAGGAAATAAAATGGCATCCTCAATTTATGAAGCAAAAGTACGACTCTTGGCTCGAAGGTCTTAAGTGGGATTGGAATATTTCTCGCTCTAGATATTATGGTGTGCCTTTTCCAGTTTGGTATTGTGAAGATTGTGGCGAAGTCGTCGTAGCTGATGAAGATGAGTTACCAGTTGACCCAACTGTTATTGAAAAAAATTGCCCTCATTGTCAAAAAAAATTAATTCCAGAAACAGATGTTATGGATACTTGGATGACATCTTCACTAACGCCACTTATCAATGCTCATTGGCAGGAAAAAGATGAACGCTTGAAAATATATCCTATGAATTTACGAGTCCAGGCATTTGAAATTATTCGGACTTGGTTATTTTATAGTGTAGTAAAGTCAGAATATCATACCAAAAGCTTGCCTTGGGAAAATGTCATGATTTCAGGTCATGGGCTTGATTCTAAGGGTGAAAAAATTTCCAAGTCAAAAGGTAACTTTCAGGATGTAAATAAAATTATTGATAATTTTAGTACGGATGCTCTCAGATTTTGGGCGGCGGGAGTCACCCTGGGAAACAACTTGAGATTTCAGGAGGCTGAGCTCAAAAATGGTCAAAAATTAGTTAACAAGCTTTGGAATGTTGCTAAGTTTACTTTGCCGCACCTGGAAAATTATCAGCCAACTGAAAAAGTCAAGCTAAAAGCAGTTGATAAATGGATTTTAGACAAACTGCAAAAAGCAGTTACTGAAGCTACTAAGTATTTTGATGAATATGAATATGCCAAAGCCATTGATGCTACTTATTCTTTCTTTTGGAATGATTTAGCTGATAATTATATTGAGTTTGTAAAGTATCGTCTATATAACAAAGAAGATGTCGGGGAAGAATCATATCAAGCTGCTCAATTTACTCTTTATCATTGCTTGGTAAATGTTTTAAAAATGTTTGCGCCAGTTTTACCGCATATTACTGAAGAGATTTGGTCACTTAATTTTACCAAAGTTGAAGCTACTAAAAGTGTTCATCTTAGTTTTTGGCCAAAAGTTGATAAAAAAATGCAAAATAAAAAAATTACAGAACAAGCTGAGATTGTTTTAAATATTTTAGGAAAAGTCAGAGAGCATAAAACAAAAAATAATTTAGCTATGAATGCTGAGCTAGAAAGCTTTGAACTGGATTTTAAGCCAGAAAAATTTATAGCTGATTGGCTTCTTGATCTACAAAAGGTTACGGGAGTGAAAAATTTTATATTTAAAAAATAATTTTAACAATATGGTAAACGCAGAAAGAGCTCAGGACTATATGTTGGGTAGACTGGATTTAGATAAAGGTTTTACCCTTGATGATGGGTTTAACGAAAAGGTGGTTGATCCAATGAATGAAGCTCGACCACAGGAAAGAGATTTTATGGATCGTCAGGGAGGCCCATATCCTTCAAATAAGGTTAAAGAAGATTTAGCTGAGATTAGAAGGATCGAAAATTTACCTGATTTTGAGAAACAGAATACTTCTTCAGCTATTGCCCTGGAAGCAGCAACGGCTTTTTTGATTTCCAATTCTAAATATAATATTTTAGGTGAAAATGCTGATGCGCGTTTAGCTAGTAAATATGATGACGTTAAGCGTGGTTGTGATGTAATAGTTTCTTTATTTGATGAAGAGTCAGAAGATGAGCCTGTTTTATTTGCTCTTGATGTTAAGACTTGTGATGAAATACAGTTAGCTCGAAAACTATCGGCGACCTTAGATGCTTTGGATAGGGGCTATCATAATAGTGTTGAATATTATGTAGATCAAAATGAAGAAATGATTGGTCATGTTGATTTGCCAAAATTTATTTTTCATATGCCAGCTGAAAGTGTTGATTTTTTACAAAATACGATTATCATCTCTCCTGAAGATAGAAGTGATCAGCAAAAAAACGAGGTTAAAATATTTCAAGCTGATTTTGTAGATAAAATAAAAATGCAGGCTAGGGAAATGATTCTTTATATATTGACTAAGAAATTTTCAGTTGATGATAATTTGACTGATGATGAATTGATAAATTGGCTTGAAGATAATATGCAAGGCGATTTAGCTAAAAGATTAAATCAGGCAGCTTTAAAAAATATTCAGCAGTATTTGGGAGTTTTGTCGTGGATGACTAATTTTCAGCAAAAAAATAAGCTCCCCGCAGTTGGAGAGCTTGTGACTACTTTTTTCGATGCCCGTTTTGTGCAGGCTTTAAAAACAAAAAGGACAGACAACAAATACTAAATAAAGAACTTACCTTTTTTTCTTGATTTTTCGCCGAGCCGCAATACCTTTGGCGATGTTGGTGCTGGTCGCGGGTTGTTTTTTGCCTTTTTTTGGTTTTTTAACAACGATCTTTTTTCCCATGAGGTTTTACCTCCTAAAAATTAAAAAATCTTGGAAAGTCATCTTACCAAGATTTTAATTTTTTGTCAAGAGGAACGGGTAATGTGTACACACATATTGCACTTTCTTGATAAACTAGGGGCATTATGAAAACTATGCCAAAATCAACCCAAGAAGAAAAATATCGTTGGATAAAACCAATAATAAACAAAGAAATAACCATAA